>Ga0209635_10004426_pt1 | contig 11019 bp, 8 predicted proteins | sample DeeMarSWOR230_32_FD_187463 | JGI IMG/M metagenome (GOLD analysis project Ga0209635, IMG submission 187463) | Marine sediment microbial communities from White Oak River estuary, North Carolina - WOR-2-30_32 (SPAdes) (version 2) | ecosystem: Environmental > Aquatic > Marine > Intertidal zone >...
GACGACCCCGGCCATTCCCCGGTCAGCCAGCGTCACTATGCGGTAGCCGACGCCGTCGAGAAGAGAGCGGTACTCCCTGATCTTGCCCGGGTTGGCGCTGGCCAGCAGCAGTTCGGGCATTGCTAGTCCTCAAGGGGTTGGAACCTTGGGGCTAGCTTGGCGCTCACCTCGGGCATAGTGGTGTATTCCATCTCGTCCAGCGGCAGACGATGCGGCTCGAAGGGGCCCATGCGGCGCATGAAGTCCGCCATCACCAGCGCGTCGTGCCGAGCAGTGTCGAAAGCTACGTCATCAAACAGGTCGCTGGGGCCCACCAGCTTGCCGTTGGCTATCTGGAAACCAGCCGCTATGACTCTCGGCGGGCCGTCGAAGCGGGTAGCCCTGGACCCGTGGACCGGCACAGGCATCAAGGGCCCGTGGTGAGACCCTCTCATCCAGCCCTTCACTATGTTGGGTGAGGCGAATGGTTCGAGTATTTCGCCCACCGCGGGAAAGCTGCCCTGCGACCTTACGATACACACTGGGTCATCCTTGCCCACGTACTTGCCCGCTATGGAGAACAGCTTCTGAGTGGAGGCAGAGGCGGCGATCTCGCCCGTTTCCCGGTGGTATACCGACTTCACCGCGTAGCGCCCCGGCGCACCTAGAAACACAAGCATGTCGTAGATCTCTTCCGGCGCGCTGAAGATGATCTTCCTGGCCTCCAGCACATCGTGGACCTCGAAGGTGAAGCCGGAGTGCAGGCTGGAGGCAATCACCAGGCCGATGGTATTGAAGGGATCGGCAAACATCTTGTACAGCGGAAGGTTCCACGCCCCGGAGGCCGTCTTGTCTGCCATGAACACGATCACAGTCTCCGCCTGCCGTTCGGCAAACCGCATCTCAGCCACGCCCGGGCCGAGGCCCCTGACGTTGCCTGAGAAGGCATCAGACAGAAGGTCCTGTCCCGCCCCGTGAAGCTTCAACTTCTTGGCCACCTCGGTGCACTGGACAAAGACATCCCAGGCCAGCTTGTGCACCGCCTCGCTGTCCTCGCCATTCCCATGTGTCATTATCAACTGGATGTCGTCGCCGCAGTGGGTAACGTGGTAGTCGATGAGAAGTCCCTTGTCCTTGGCACGTCCCAGGCTTTCCTGGGCCTGCAGTATCGTGTCCGGATGAGTGCAGGAGTGCCCCACATAGCCGCCAATGTCTGCCTTGATGACGCTTAGAGTTAAGTCCACCTAGACCTCCTTGACCCGGCGTCCAGTACAACTACGCGAACTGTCTTCTTGTGCGGTGCGGTGGCTGCTCGTCTCCAGCCACCAATCTCGAGAAGCTTCAAGAAACCTGCGTTGCGAGACCGTTGGAATAGGTCTGAAACATCGCCGGATAACACTTTCAATTCTAGCAAGGCAATCGGCCGACGGTCAAGAGGTGCTCGGGACACATCGCCGCTCTACGCTCCCGCCATTGCCCGCTTGCCGCGGCTTACCTCTCCCCCGCCAACGTGCTAACATGCTTGTCGTCGCCATGGGTACTGAAGACGAAGCGCTGTCTCAGGTCAAGGGCCTGCTGCGCCGGTACAAGCTGAGGCCACAGAAGCGGCTGGGACAGCATTTCCTGGTCGACGAAGGCGTTCTGGAGTCCATCATGACCGCTGCCGAGCCTGCTCCCGACGACGTTGTGATTGAGGTGGGCCCGGGCCTGGGCATACTGACCGGGAGGCTGGCTGCCACCGTCGCCAGGGTAGTCGCCGTGGAGCTGGATATGCGACTGGTCAAGGCACTGAGAGAAGAACTGGCGGACTCAAGCAACATCGAATTCGTTCAGGGCGACATCCTCCAGGTCGCTCCTGAGCGGCTCGCAGGACAGTATCTGGCTTCCGCCGGCTCCGGCCGCAGCTACAAGGTGGTGGCCAACTTCCCATACTACATTACCTCGCCGCTGCTACGTCATTTCCTGCAGGCAGCACTCAAGCCTTCACTGATGGTGGTGATGGTGCAGAAGGAAGTCGGCGAAGCCATCGCCGCTGCGGCCGGCAAGCTGAGCCTGCTTGCCGTGGGCATACAGTTCTACAGCAAGCCCAGTATCGTAGGCTACGTGCCGGCGAGATGCTTCCACCCTCCACCAAAGGTAGACTCAGTCGTTCTTCGCCTCGACGTCTATGACCGACCCGCCGTTGATGTCCCGGACGTCGACGGCTTCTTCGACATGGTAACCTGTGGCTTCAGGTCACCCCGCAAACAGCTTCGAAACTCCCTGGCCCAGGCGTTGGGAATGCCTCCCGCTCAGATAACCACGGTGCTCGCGGAGGCAGGTATAGAAGCAAAGCGGCGGGCCGAGACGCTCAGCCTGGAGGAATGGAAGGGGCTATCGGAGGCCTTCACTCCTTTGAGGGAATAGCCATATGCTGACCGTCTATGCTCCGGCCAAGGTGAATCTTGTCCTCGAGGTGCTGGGGAAGTGCGGCGACTACCACCGCATCGCCAGCATCCTTCAGACCATAGACCTGTACGACGTCCTCAGCTTCGAGCCCGCGGAAGACCTCTCCTTCGGCTGCAGTGAGCCAGGTCTGGAAAGCGACAACCTGGCAATGGAAGCCGCCAGGCTGGTCAAGGAAGCAACGAAATGCGGTAAAGGGGCCAGAATCGAGCTGCGCAAGCACATACCTTGGGGAACGGGCCTGGGAGGCGGCAGCAGCGACGCTGCCGCGGCGCTCCTGGCCCTGAACCAGCTCTGGAAGCTCCAGCTATCGACCTCCGACCTGCTTCGCCTTGCCTCTGAATTGGGGTCGGATGTTCCCTTCTTCATCTACGGAGGCACCGCTCTGATAGAAGGCAAGGGAGAAAGGGTGACGCCGCTGCCTCTCCTCAATCCGACTACCTTCGTTCTTGTGGTGCCGCCGCTCGGTGCAACTCGAGACAAGACCAGGCAACTCTACGGCAAGCTCAATGCTGACTGTTTCACTGAAGGACACTACGTTCGCACCGCTCTATCGTCCTTGAGGCAGGACGGGACGGTGCTCCCATCCATGATGTTCAACGCCTTTGAGAGAGTGGCGTTCGACTTCTTCGCCGGACTCAGCGAAGTCCGGAGGGCTTTCAGGGAAGCCGGAGCCCCCAGCGTGCATCTGGCTGGGTCCGGACCCTGCCTCCTTGCACCTGTGCCCGGGAAAGACCTGGCCGAAGCGATGCGTTCGCGCCTGGAGAATCAGGGGATGAGATGCTACACGGCATCTTCCTCGGCACCGGCCTGGAAAACGGGACAAACCTGACCTTCTCCTGAGCTGCACCCGGCGACAACGGCAGTTCCGGCGTCTGCCCATCGCCCCGGACTCCCGCGGCTCATCCCGGCCCCACCTATGGCTTCAGCGACAGCGCCAGCCTTTCCTCGTCCCCTCTGGTCCTGACCTCGCCGTCCAGCTTCGCCCGGTGCAGTTCCTGAAGTACTCTCCCCAGCTCCGGGCCGGCGGGAATACCCAGACCCATGAGCTTCTCCCCATCGAGAGCTGTCCTCACATATCTCAGCCTGGCCAAGAACAGCTCGAGATTGGAGCACGCTACAGGAGAATCGGAGGCCACGGCGTTGGCCTGGATGGCCGCTGGGTGGTAATCATGAAGCAAGCGGTAGACTGCGCTCCGCTTCACGGAGGGCCGGTCCAGAAGACGAAGCTCCCCCTTCAAGCGCAGCGCGTCACGCAGCACCTGAGCTGAACTCTTCGGCAGATTAAGGTGCCGGATAAGATCCTCGCCCTCCTCTTTGTTGAGACGGTAAGCGACGAGACACAGGTACAGGGAGGGAAGCTGCCTGGCTCCTTTGAGCGCGCGCGCCCGGCCGAATCTCTCGGCTATCCAGCCGTTGCCCTGGAGGTAAGGGCTGATCCGGTATAGCGCCCCCAGCTCACCGAGTCTCGCGACCGCACGCTCGGGGTATTCCTCCCGGAGAATCAGTTCCAGTTCGTGTCTGATGCGGTCAGGGCTTATGGTTCCCAGCATAGAAATGTCCCGTACGAGCAGCTCGGCGGTAGCCGCCTCCAGGCCGAAGCCAAGCCGTTGCTCATACCGGACAGCCCTGAGGATTCTGGTAGCGTCGTCGATGAAACTCCGGCTGTGCAGGACCCGGATAAGGCCGTGCTCCAGGTCGCCCTTGCCGTCGTAGGGATCGATGAGAACGGCGTAGTCCTTCGGTGTCAGACAGACGCTCATGGCATTGATGGTGAAGTCCCTGCGCGACAGGTCATCGCTGAGAGTCCCCGGGGACACCTCTGGCAGCGCGCCGGGACTGGCATAGGTCTCCCGCCTCGCGCTGGCCATGTCGAGGCTGAAATCGCCGTAGCCGAGCTTGGCGGTGCCAAAGCGGGGATGCGTGACCAGCTTCGTCTGCGGACCCCCTGCCATTCGCTGAGCCAGTCGCACCGCATCGCCCTCGACTACCAGGTCGAGGTCGAAGTTGGCCTGACCCAGGAGCAGGTCCCGCACCACCCCACCGACGAGGTACACTTTCTGCCCCAGCCGGTCAGCCTCTTCGCTGATCTCCGTAAGCAGCTCCAGAACCCGCGGGGGCAAGTACTGCTCAAGCTGCGAAGCCAGGTTCATTCTCGCTCGCTCTTCGGTCAATCGTGACCGCTTCAGGGCGGCACCATTATATCATCGCCGCTTTTCCGGCGGTCGCCATCAAGGCCTCAAGGCCGCACCAGACGACCTGACAGTGTACCCGGCCGGGATTCCTTCGGCGGAGATACAGCGCACAGCTAGGGGAAGACACTGCTCCGGTTCAAGTTACGGCGGCTGATTCCTCTGCTCCGCAGGCGGAGCCAGCAAGTTGGCCCAGGCCCGCCTCGCTAGGGAGGGGACATCGGGGCGAGAGGATTTGAACCTCCGACTTCAGCGTCCCGAACGCTGCGCGCTACCAGACTGCGCTACGCCCCGTTTGTCTCGGCAATTATAAAGTGCTTTAATTGCTGGAACAAGTGCGCCGACTGGAGAGACGAGGGCACATGAGATACTGCGTGCTGATAATCGACGGGGCCGCCGGCTGGCCGCTGCCGACACACGGCGGGAAGACCTGCCTGGAGCTAGCGGAGACGCCGAACCTGGATGCCATGGCCAGCCAGAGTACTCTGGGGATGGCCCGTACGGTCCCAGAGGGTATGGAGCCCAGCAGCGGTTGTGCCTGCATGTCTATTCTGGGCTACGATCCCCGGGTCTACTACCGCGGGAGGAGCACCATCGAGGCCAGGAGCATGGGCGTTCCCATTGGCGCCGGAGAAGTCGCCTTCCGCTGCAATCTGGTTTCCGTATCCGATGGCAAGATGCGTAGCTACAGCTCAGGCTTCATCAGCACCGAAGAGGCAAGGACCTTTGTCTCCGCTCTGAACGATAGGCTGAGTGGCGATGGAGTGCATTTCTATCCCGGAGTCAGCTACAGACAGCTGTGCAAGATACGGGGCAGAGAAGATGCGCTCCTGGCCGACTGCACTCCCGCTCACGACATCCATGACCAACCCATCAAGGGATTCCTGCCTAAAGGGCCCGGCAGCGATTTCCTGCGAGACCTGATGATGCGCTCCGAAGAGGTGTTCCGAGATCATCCCACCAACGCGCAACGCCGATCTCGCGGCGACATGCCGGTCACTATGATATGGCTCTTCTGGGGCAGCGGCAGCATACCCGACATGCCAGCTTTCAAGCAGGTTCGGGGCCTTTCCGCTGCTATGTCCTCCGGGGTCGACCTTCTTCGGGGCCTCGCCAAGATGGCCGGGATGAAGGTACTGGATATTCCCGGAGTCACCGGTGACCAGGACAACGACTACAGTTCCCAGGCGATAGGCGGGCTGCAAGCGCTGGAGAAGCACGACGTCGTCATCATGCATGTGGAGGCGCCGGATGAGGCCAGCCACGCCGGGTCTGTAAGGGAAAAGGTGACGGCCATAGAGCTTACAGACAAGGAGATGGTGGGCCGAATCCGCGATTGGGACAAAGACGCCCTCCGGGTACTCATTATGCCCGACCACCCCACACCCATCGAGACTCAGACCCACATTGCAGAGCCCGTCCCCTTCATGCTCTGGGGAGCAGGGTTCGGGGGCAACGGAGCCAGCAGATTCACAGAGGCAGAGGCAAGAAACACGGGCGTCTTTCTTGAACAGGGCCACGATATCATCAGCAGGCTGACCGAGTAGAGGAGCGACATGGCCTTAATAGTCCAGAAATACGGCGGCAGCTCTGTTGCAGACGCCGACAGGATCAAGAATGTGGCCCGCCGCATCGCCAGGGCCAAAGACGAGGGAAATCAGGTGGTGGTGGTTGTCTCAGCTATGGGAGACACCACCGACGAGCTGATCAACCTGGCCCAGCAGATCAACGAGCGTCCCAAGGAAAGAGAACTCGACCTGCTGCTCTCTACAGGCGAGCTGGTTTCCAGCACCCTCCTGGCCATGGCATTGGAGACTCTGGGATACGAGGCAATCAGCCTCACCGGCGTCCAGGCGGGCATTCACACTGACTCCAACTTCAGCCGCGCCCGGATCCTCAGTGTTGCCCCCGAGCGAGTCGTCGGCGAGCTGGAAAGAGGCCGGATTGTCATCGTGGCCGGATTTCAGGGCGTCAATCAGGACATGGACATCACCACGTTGGGCCGCGGCGGCTCTGACACCACCGCCGTAGCCCTGGCTGCCAGTCTGGGCGCCGAGATATGCCAGATCTACAGTGACGTCGAGGGTGTCTACACCGCCGACCCTCGCCTGGCGCCGCAGGCAAAGAAACTGTCCCGGATCGGCTATGAGGAGATGCTGGAGCTTGCCACCTACGGAGCCAAGATAATGCACCCCAGAGCAGTGGAACTGGGCCAGTTCTACGACATACCCATCCTGGTGGCTTCCAGCTTTGGTGACAGCTCGGGGACTACCATCTGCAAGGAGGCTTCAATGGAAGTAAGAAACAGGGTGAGCGGTATTGCCCATGACACGAACGTCGCTCAGGTTACCGTGATCGACGTTCCCGACAGCCCCGGCATAGCTGCGGCGCTCTTCGAGCCTCTAGCCAGAGCAAACATCAGCGTGGACACCATCGTCCAGAATGCCAGCGCTGAGGCTACCACGAACCTTACCTTCACCGTGTCCCGCAACGACCTTGTCAAGGCAATGTCCATAGTGGAACCGGTGGCCAAGTCCGTGGGGGCGAAGAACATCCTCACCGACCGCACGCTGGGAAAGGTCAGCATCATCGGAAGCGGGATGCAGAATACGCCGGGCTATGCAGCCCGAATGTTCCGCGTCCTCTCGGAACAGGGCATCAACATCAGGCTAATCACTACTTCGGAGATAAGGATAACCTGCATTATCCCCGAGGAGAAGATCAAGGACGCCGTGCAAGCACTGCACCAAGCCTTCGAACTCGAGTTCGCTTGACATTAGTTATGCGGCTTGCCACCATTTGTCCAGGTTGGCAGGCGATGACCTATCAACAAGAGGAAGACCAGACCAGTCTGGGCAAACGGCTAAGCCAGGAAGCCGTAAACCTGGCCCTCCAGGGGCGCTGGGAGGAGGCAGTGACGGTGAACCAGAGCATCCTGGAGAGATACCCCGGTGACGTTGCCGCCTGCAATCGCCTCGGTAGGGCTCTCACCGAGTTGGGCGAGTTCGCCCAAGCGAGAGAGGCATACAGCAAGGCACTGGAGCTTTCGCCCCGGAACGCCATCGCCAGCAAGAACCTCGCCCGACTGGCCAGGCTGGTTGAAACAGGAGCGAGCGTCAGTGGCAAAGCCGAGAGGGTCTCTTCTGAGCTCTTCATCACCGAAATGGGCAAGGCGGGAGTGGTGAAGCTCGAGAACCTGGCGCCGACAGACGTGCTGGCCAGGACGAGTGTCGGAGCCAAGGTGCGCCTGGAGCGGAAAGGACAACGCCTGATTGTGACGAGCGATGATGAGGAGTACTTGGGAGAGATCGAGGCAAGATACGCACTGCGCCTTGCCAGGCTGATGCGAGGTGGAAACAGATACGCCGCCGCCATACTCAGTGCGGGAGACGGAGCCGCGCAGATAATCGTCAGAGAGGAATACCGGCATCCCAGCCAGGCAGGCCTTGTCTCTTTTCCCACCATAGCCAGAGAGCGCCTGCACACCTATGCTGGGGCATTCCCTCTGACACACGGCGTCTCCCCCATTGAAAGAGAGGCACCCGACGGAGTGGAGTACCTAGAGGAAGAAGGGGCAGAGGACGAGGACGAGGAGAGGGCTGTGCTGGAGGGTTTCTCTCTGCTAGAGGAACCAGCCAACGAGGGAGGACTTGACCAGTGACGGAGATTGGCGTAGTTAAACCGATTGACATTGAGAAGGAGATGAAGAGCTCCTACCTCGACTATGCTATGAGCGTTATCATCTCGCGCGCACTGCCCGACGTGCGGGACGGCTTGAAACCGGTGCAACGGCGGGTCCTCTACGCCGTGCAGGAACTGGGGCTGCGTCACAATACGCCGCACAAGAAGAGCGCGCGAATCGTCGGCGAGGTTCTGGGCAAGTACCACCCCCACGGGGATGCCCCGGTATACGAAGCCATGGTGCGCATGGCTCAGGACTTCTCACTGAGGCACGTTCTGATCGACGGCCAGGGCAACTTCGGCAGCATAGATAACGACCCTCCCGCAGCGATGAGGTATACGGAAGCCAGGCTTGCTGCGATTGCCGAGGAAATGCTGGTGGACATCGACAAAGACACCGTCGATTTCGTCCCCAACTTCGACGACTCCCTCAGAGAACCGTCCGTCCTCCCAGCCAAGTTGCCCAACCTGCTGGTCAACGGCTCGTCAGGGATTGCGGTGGGCATGGCAACCAATATGCCCCCACACAACCTCGGGGAGATATGCGATGCCATCGGCCTCCTCATCGACAATCCCGAGGTTACGACAGATGAACTGATGCGGTTTGTCAAGGGCCCCGACTTCCCCACCGGGGCCATCATATTGGGTCAGGAGGGCATCAGAAGTGCCTATGCTACGGGGCGAGGGAAGGTGGTCCTTCGAGCCAAGGCCAGCGAGCTAAGCACCAAGGCAGGCAGAAGACAGATAGTCATTACCGAACTCCCTTATCAGGTGAATAAGGCAGCCCTGGTGGAGAGGATAGCGGAACTGGTCAAGGTGAAGAAGGTCTCCGGAATTGCCGAAGTGCGAGACGAATCCGACAGGGAGGGCATGCGCGTTGTCCTCGAGCTCAGAAAGGACGCGCAGCCACAGCGGATACTCAACAACCTGTACAAGAACACCCCGATGCAGTCCGCCTTCTTCTTCAACATGGTTGCCCTGGTCAACGGACAGCCAAAGCTGATTGACCTGAAAGAAGCCCTGGCCTGTCACATCGACTTCCGCAGCGAGGTCATCACCAGGCGTTCCCGCTTCGACCTGGAGAAGGCGAGAAACAGGGCCCACATCCTGGAAGGCTTCCGGATAGCCCTTGACAACATCGAGCAGGTCATCAGTGTTATCCGCCGATCGGAAACCGTTGACGCGGCCCGCAGCAACCTCATGAGCACCTTTGACCTCTCCCAAGTTCAGGCCCAGGCCATTCTCGACATGCCGCTCCGCCGGCTGGCTCACCTGGAGCGAGAGAAGATCGCCGAGGAGTATGCCGAGGTACTGAAGAACATCGCCTACCTGGAGGACCTGCTGGCCAACCCCAGGAAGATACTGTACCTCATCAAAGAAGATGCCGCCCAGTTGAAATCCAAGTATGGCGACAAGCGGCGCACGGTGATTAGCAGGGAAGAGGTCACCCAGTTCAGCCAGGAAGACCTTGTTCCCCACCAGCAAGTGATAGTCACCTTGAGCAACCAGGGGTTCATCAAGAGACTCCCCGCCAGTACCTATCGGCTACAGCACCGAGGCGGTAGAGGAGTAATGGGAATGGTGACCCGTGAGGATGACTCGGTGCGACATGTCCTGGCAGCCGACACACACGACAGCATACTGCTCTTCACCGGCCGGGGCAGAGCCTACGGTCTGAAGTGCTACGAGATACCCGAGGACTCTTCCCGGACTACCAAGGGTATGGCACTGGTCAACCTGCTGCCCGTCGACCTGAAGGACGAGATAACTGCCATAGTGGCAGTCACACGGTTCCAGCCAGACTTGTTTCTGGTGATGGCTACGAAGGGCGGGGACATAAAGAAGACCGCTCTGAAGGAATTCGCTGCAATCAGACGGACCGGCCTCATCGCCATAGGCCTCAAGAGAAACGACCAGCTAGTGTCGGTCAGGGCAGTGACTGACACAGACGAACTGATCCTGGTGAGCCGGAACGGGCAGGCTGCCAAATTCAAGGTCAGTGAACTGAGGACTGCCTCTCGCAGCAGCGGCGGCGTCCGAGGTGTCCGCCTGGTCAACGATTCCGTGGTGGGCATGGATCCGGTCTCCCCTGACAGCTACGTACTTACCGTGACAGACAAGGGGTTCGGCAAGCTGACACGCGTGGAGAGCTATCCCATCCACCGAAGAGGCGGCAAGGGAATTAGAGCGCACAGAATCAGCGAGACGACGGGCAGCGTGGCTGTGTCCAAGCTCGTCCCTCCCGAGGGGACCCTGGTTATGCTGTCAGCCACGGGCAACGTGGTGTGCATCCCTATCGAGCAGATATCCATTCAGAGCAGAAATGGCCGTGGCGTACACCTAATGGCGCTAGGCGAAGATGATAGGGTGGTTTCCATCACCACCCACGACATTCGCAACCACGAAAGCCACTCAGGTAGCTGATTGAGTCTGTCTTCGCTGAAGGCCCCGACGAAGGCATTGGTGATACCCTGGGGCAACCCGGCAAGGGAGGCATCCTGACATGAAGCTTATCTTTATCCATGGTTCGGGAAACACAGGGGCGGTCTGGCAGTACCAGGTGCAGTACTTCCCGGAAGCCGAGGCCGTTGACCTCCCGGGGCATCTTTCTCCGGGAGAACCCTGCACCAGCATTGAAGACTACACCGCCTGGCTCCACCGCTACGTCGTCGAGCAAGGATACGCTGCTCCGGTTCTGGCCGGACACTCCCTCGGCGGCGCT
>Ga0209635_10004430_pt1 | contig 11016 bp, 9 predicted proteins | sample DeeMarSWOR230_32_FD_187463 | JGI IMG/M metagenome (GOLD analysis project Ga0209635, IMG submission 187463) | Marine sediment microbial communities from White Oak River estuary, North Carolina - WOR-2-30_32 (SPAdes) (version 2) | ecosystem: Environmental > Aquatic > Marine > Intertidal zone >...
GGTTCGCTCCGGACATCGATTACTGCCTCGTGGAGTTTGACCGGACCCCCATGACCACCCTCCCTCCGGAGCAGAGAAAGACGGCCTTCACCGAAATCGTCCGGGGGTTCACCGAGCAGCAGGCGCATCGGGAGGCCTCGCGATGCCTGGAGTGCAGCCTGTGCGAGGCCGCGTGCCCCGCCGGCATGGACATCCGGGAGTACGTCCTGGCCATCTGGCGCGGCAATTATGAGGAAGCCCTCCGGGTCATCTACCGCACCAACCCCCTGCCCAGCGTCTGCGGGCGGGTCTGCACCCACAAGTGCGAGGAGACCTGCGGGCTCGGGAAGCGCGGCGAGCCGGTGGCCGTCCGTTGGCTCAAACGCTTTGCCGCCGACCAGGTGCCCTTGGAGGATTACAAGAGGGTATTGGGCACCGAACGCATTGAGCCGGTGAACGGAAAGGTGGCAATTGTCGGCGCGGGACCGGCGGGACTCTCTGCCGCCCACTTCCTTGCCACCAAGGGATACCGGGTCACGATTTTTGAGGCGCTGCCTCAGCCGGGCGGCGTCGTGCGTTACGGCATACCCGAGTATCGGCTGCCTTACGACGCTCTGGACAAGGACATCGACTACATCAGGTCGCTCGGCGTGCAGATCCGCTGCAACACCCGCGTTGGCGAACACATCACCCTGCAGAAACTGCACGAGCAATTGGACGCCGTGTTCATCGCAACCGGGCTTCACGTGGGGCGAAGCACTAAGGTGGAGGGCACGGACCACGAGCACGTGGTTCAGGCACTTCCGTTGCTCAGGGACATTACAGAGGGCCGCGAGGTCTTCGTGGGCGAGGGAGTTATCGTCATCGGCGGTGGCGACGTGGCCATGGACTGTGCCCGCAGCATGGCCCGCCTCCAGATGCGGCGATTCGGCCGGGTCCGCGTGACCGCCACCTGCCTGGAGTCGGAAGACATCATGCCGGCCAGCCGCGATGAGATCGACGAGGCCCGCCAGGAGGGCATCACGATCATCCCCGCCAGGGGCCCCGATCGGATCGAAATCGACGAGGGCGAGATCAAGGGCCTTCACACCGTTGAGTGCGTCTCGGTCTTCGATGAGGCCGGCAAGTTCAACCCGACCTTCAATCGCGAGGATGCCTCGTTCATCGAAGGCGACATGGTCGTCGAGGCCATCGGGCAGGGCATGGATACTTCCTATATCCCCCAGGATCTCGCCGACCGCCTCGACTACGAGGGACGGCGCATCAAGGTGAACGACCGTTTCCAGAGCAGCGTCCCCTGGCTGTTCGTGGGTGGCGATATGGCCCAGGGGCCGGACGTCGTCACCGCCGTCTACAACGGCCACCAAGCCGCTGAAGGAATAGATGCTTTTCTCAAAGGAGAGCAGTCATGAGCGCGAAGCACAAGATTCTTCTGGTTGACGATGACAAGGACTTCGTGGATACGATCGGAACCGTGCTTGAGAGCAGTGGCTACGAGGTCGTGGCGGCTTATGATGGCCAGGGATGTCTGGAAAGCGCCAAGGCAGAGGCCCCCGATGTCATCGTCCTCGACATCATGATGCGCACCATGGGTGACGGGATGTACGTCGCCCAGCACCTCCGCCAGGACGAGGCCACCAGGAGCATCCCGATCATCGTGGTTTCAGGCATCAACCGTGTTCCGCCATACAGCCTGTGGCCGGATGAGGCTTGGCTTCCGGTCGATGTGTTCATGGAAAAGCCCCTCGCCCCGGAAGCGCTCTTGGAAGAGGTCCGAAAGATCCTGGGTGGTTCGCGTTCGAAGAACCCCCCTCCGTCTGTGGAGTGACCTCGTCCGGCCAGGAAGCCAGCGGCCGGTATCGTCTGCCGGACACGTTCGAGCAAGACCGCCCATGAGGTTAGTCCTGTTGCGCGCCTTCTAGTTGGTCCTCGAGGTCCTCGAGTTCCTGTATCATGGAAGGGTTGACCGAATGGGCCGGCATGCGATCCTTCAGATCGGCTAACTGTTCCTTCAGGTGTTCCACACGGTTGCGCGAAGGCGGCCTCTCCGCATATATGTGTGAGCACTCGTCGATGCCTGTATCCGCGCCGAGGTTTTCCACCCGGAGGGAGCGAAGGTCATAGCCGAGGCCTCTCAGGAACCGTACCACGTCCTCCACTGACTGGCCGAGTTCGTCGAGGTACTCCCGGTGTATTTCGCAGAAGATTTGGGGGGCGTCCTTTCCCAGGATCCGTTTCGCCCCTTCCAGGACGAGTAGTTCGCTGCCCTCGCAGTCCATGCTCAAGAGATCGATTTGACTGATCCGCCGGTCGGCGGCGAAGTGGGCCGCCGTGGTGGCGTCGACCCAAAGAACCTCCGCCCCCTCGGCGCGTGCGATACCGCTGCCTCCGCCATGTTTGTAGAACCGAATGCGCCCGGGCCGGTTGCTCAGGGCCAGCGGGTAGGCGCTTACGTTGTCGGCGCGGTTAAGTGAGAGGTTCTCCTTGAGTTGGCGGTAATACTCCGGCACCGGCTCGAAGGCATACACGTGGCCGTCGGCGCCGACCGCTTTGGCCAGGGTGACGGCCGTCACGCCGCGGTTCGCCCCTACGTCGAACACGTGCATGCCCGGCCTGGTGATGGAGCGCAGGAATTGCACCTCTCCCGCCAGATGGGGGCTGCTGCGAAGTTCCTCCCGGAACTGCTCGGACTCGTACTCAAACCGATCCATTCGCATGTCTCTCTACGGGGCCGGCACATTGGGGGCCTTCGTAATAACCTTGCTTGGCTGCTCCTGAGTGCAGCGGGCGCTCTTAACCTTCGCGATGCCTGGAGCGGACCAACCCATAGGCCGCCGGCAGCAACAGCAACGTCAGCAGCAGCGAGTACAGCAGACCGCCTATCACAGCGATGGCCATCGTCACGAGCATGCCTCCGCCCTCGCCGAGGTTCATCGCCAGCGGCACCAGCCCGAGCACGGTGGTCAACTGGGTCATCAGGATGGGGAGAACACGGATCGGGGCCGCTTTGCGGATGGCGTCCAGCGGAGCCATGCCATCCTTGCGGAACTCCTCGGCCAAGGTCAACAGCACCACGCCCTGCGACGTGATGCCGCCCATCATGACGAGGATGCCGATCTGGACGGTCACGCCAACCGGCGCGCCGGCGACAGACAGCGCCAGGAGCGCCCCCGTCAGCGCCAACGGGACGTTCAGCATGATCAGCAGGGGCAGCACGAAGGATTCGTACTGGATGGCCAATATCACGTAGGCGAAGAGCGCGGCGAAGCCGATGATGAGCCCCACGACGCGGCGGCTTTCCGCCATGAAGCGGGCTTCGCTGCCCATGGAGATCTCGACGCCCGGCGGCGGCTCCAGATCAATGGCAGCCTGCTCAGCCCGGGCAAGGGCCTCGCCAACGCTGACGCCGACCGGGTCGGCGCGAACGATCACCCGCATGACCTGGTCCTCGCGGGAGATCTCGACGGGTCCTACGGCCCGGCGGACCTCGGCGATGTCCCGCAGATAGATCGGCTCGCCGTTGCGGGTCTCCACGATCAGGTTCTCCAGATGCGTCTTGCTGGTGAGCGCGACCTCCGGCACCATGACGCGAATGGGGTAGTACTCGGTCCCCTCGCGGTACTGGGTTCCCACGAGGCCCTGCACCAGGGTCCGCAGCGTGGTGGCGACCTGGTTGACGGAGATTTGCATGGCCGACGCACGGGCGCGGTCCACATACACGCGGTACTCCGGCTTGGTCATGTCCATCGAGATATTCACGCCTGAGAGTCCCGACGTCTTGGTGAGCCGGGCCGCCAACTTCTCGGAGAATTCGTAGAGCAAGAGGGGATCGGTTCCATTGATGTTGACCTCCACATCCTGCTCGCCGACCTTGCGCAGGCCTTTGATCTTCCTTGGCTGCACAGGCAGTTTGGCGCCGGGTTCCTGGGCCTGTATCTTGGCGACCCAGGGCCTGATCTTCTTAATGAACTGGGCCGTGGTGATGTCGCGCCGGCTTCGCGGGACGAGTTGGATGTTCAGGTTGCCCTCGTTGCCGACCTCGAGGGTGTACAGCCCAAAGACCCTGCCGCCGGAGAGCCGAAACATGCTCTCGATCTCGGGCAGGCCCTCGAGCCGGTTCTCCACCCGCGTGAGAATCCGATCCACCTCGGCCAGAGAGGTGCCGCTGGGCATCTTGAGTTTGACCATCACGCGGCCGTCGTCGAGTTTGGGCAGAAACTGCGTGCCGGTTCGGGTGGCGAGCCAGACGCCCACGGCGAAGACCGCCACCGCCAGAAGCACCACCAGCCACTTGACCCGCAGGCAGCCACCCAGCAGCCGCTCGTAGCCTCGGAGGCCGAATCCAATGATCCGGTCGAAGGCCCTGGCGATGCGGGACGCTTGCCCGACCCGTTCGCGGCGCAGGAGCCTGTCGGTCAGCAGCGGCGTGAGGGTCAGCGCGACCAACAGCGAGATCACCACGACCCCGCCCACCACAAACACGAGTTCGCTGAGCAGGATGGCCACCATGCCCGGCACGAAAACGAACGGCATGAAGATGGCCAGGAACGTGAGGGTGGCGGCTACGATTGCCGAGCCGACCTCCTGTGTGCCGCGCTGCGCGTAATCCTCCACGCCCTCGGACTTCAGCCGAGTGATGTTTTCCAGGACGACGATCGAGTTATCCAGGATCACCCCGAGCGCCACCACCAACCCGCCCAGGGAGAAGACGTTGATGGAGAAGCCGGCGGCCTTCATCACGGCGAAGTTGGCCAGCAGGGTGACCGGCAGCGCCACGATCATCACGATCACCTGCCGCCATCGCCCCAGGAAGAGGTAAACGACCACGACGATGAGTATGGCCGCCAGGATCGCCGAGTCCTTCACGCTGTTGATGGCGGCCCGGACGTAGGTGCTTTCGTCCTCCACGTAGCCGAATTGGATGTCTTTCGGAATATCACCTCGCTTCCGCAGTTCCTCCAGGCGAGCCTTGACGCCCTCGGCCACGGTCACCGCGTTGGCGGCATACTGCTTGAGGACCTTGAACTCGATGCAGGGCTGGCCGTTAAAGTGCGTGTCGATCCGCATCTCCTCATGCGCGTCTTCGACGCGGGCGATGTCTTTGATGTAGACCTCCTCGCCGTCCGGTCCCATCGCCACGACGACATTTTCAATCTCCTCGAGGTTCTCGAATTCACCCATGGTCCGGACGATGATCTCGCGAGGCTCGATGGTGACGCGGCCGGCGAAGGTCTCGTGATTCTCCTCGTAGAGGGCCTTGGCGACCCGGGCCGGGGAGAGTTTGTAGGCCTGAAGCCGATCCGGGTCGAGGTGGACGCGGATTTCCCGCTCCAGCCCGCCGACGATCTCGGCGCCGGCCGTGCCCGGCACACTCGTCAGCCGATCGATCAGCCAGATGTCGGCCCACTCGCGGAGCCAGACGAGGTCGTGCTCGTCCGAGGTGATCATCACCTCCATCACCGGCAACTGCGACGGGTCGGCCTTGATGATGACCGGGGGGTCCATGTCGCGGGGCAATTTCTTCGTCACGCGGCCCATGGCGGCTACCACGTCCTGGAAGGCCACCTCCACGTTCACCCCGTAAGAGAAGTTCGCCAACAGTGTGTACATGCCCTCGATGCTGGAAGACTCGATGTAATCGAGGTCATCCACCGTGGCGATGACCTCCTCCAGGGGGTCGGCGATGTTGGTCTCGATATCGTCCGCCGTTGCTCCGCGCCACCAGATGTGGATCTTCACCATCGGGTACGAGATGTCGGGCAGGTAGTTGACGTCAAGTTCCGTCAGGCTGAACAGGCCGGCGGCAAAGGCCACGACGACCAGCACCGTGACGGCGACAGGACGTTTGAGCGCGGCGTTGGTGATCCTCATTGCGCGTTACCTCCTGACGCCTTGTTCGCAACCGGTGTCGGCGCCGCCTTACCCAGTTGGACCGGCACCCCATCTCTCAGGTTCAGGTTCCCGGCGATGACGACCATCTCGCCGGCCTGCACGCCCTCGGTAACCTGCACGCGCTGATCCTGTTCCAGTCCGATCGTGACCTTCCGCATGCTCGCCATGCCTTCGTTGACGACGTAGACGACCTTGTGGCCTCTGGGCGTGGTCACGATCGCCGCGTCGGGAACCACCACGGCGTCCTCGGCCACTCGGCCCCGCACGGATATCCTGGCGAACAGGCGCGGAATCAGTTCGACGGGGTCAAGGACCTTCGCCTCGATCATCCGCGTGCGAGAGTCCCACTCGAGTCGGGGATAGACCCGCTCGATCCTGGCACGGAACGTCTTTCGCGGATACGCGTCCAACCGGACGAGGGCCTCGGTGCCCTTGCGGATGTCGGCAGCGCAGCTTTCCGGCAGCCCAGCCCGGACCACGAGGGACGACGGATCCATCATCTTGAGCAAGGGCTGTCGCGGTGTGGCCAGGTCGCCCGGCCGGACATAGACCTCTGTAATCACGCCCGCGAAGGGCGCCGTGAGCAGACATTCATCGAGTTTCACCTGGGCGAGGCCCCGTTTGGCGTCCGCTTCATCCACGGCGGCCTGCGCCACGGCGATCTCGGTTTTCGTCGGTCCCGCCTCGAGCATGGCCAGCAGTTCCTTTGCGGCCCCAAGTTGCGTGTGGCATTTCACGTAGTCCACGCGGGCCTTCTCCACCGTCTCGGCGGGCAGCGAGCCGCTCTTGACCAGCGAGCGGATGCGGTCGAGGTCGGCCTTGGCAAAACGCGTGCAATCCTCAAAGTGGCGGACGGATTCCTTTGCCTGGGCGATCTCCTCGGGCCGCGCGCCGGCCTTGAGGTCGGCCAGTTTGGCCCTGGCCACGGCCAGCGCCGCCCCGGCCGTCATAACCTCCTGGCGATACAGCGGCCGCTCTATCTCGATCAGTTTCTGCCCGACCTTCTCGACGCGGTCACCCTCTCGCCAGGGGCAAAAGGCGATCGGACCCTCAACGGTCGCCTGGAGCGTCACGGTGTTGACGGCGACGACATCTCCCGTTGTCTCCAGGGATTCCTCCAGGCGTGCTTTCTGGGCCGCGACGGCCTCAACGCGCCGAGGTTGCTTGATCTTGCCCTGTGTCTTCTCGTCCGAGTCGCAGCCGACCGCGCCGATGATGGCCACCCCAAGGGTCGCGATCACCAACACACTTTTTGCCATCCTCATTGCATTTCTCCCACGGCCAGGCGGAACTGGGCCAGGGCCGTGTTGTAGTCCGCCAGGGCTCGGTAGTAATTCATCTGAGAATCCAGCAGCGCCGACTGGGCGTCCAGGACGTCTACGATGGCCCCCTTGCCGAGGTCGTACTTCTCGCGCTCGATCCGCAGAGATTCCTTGGCCTGCTCGACAGCCTTTTCCGTCACACCGACCCTTGCACGGGTTGATTCGATATTGGACGTCGCCGTTTGCACCTCAAGTTGAATCTGAAGCCGCAGTTTCCGGAAGGCCTCTTCTTCAGCGCTTAAGCGGCTCCGTTCCCGCCTTATTCTTGCGTCGATTCGTCCGCCTTCAAAAAGCGGCATATCCAGAACGACCCCCACTTCCCCCACTTCATTGTCCTCATCAACGTCGTCTGAATCCCAGCGGCTTCCATAGGACGAACGAAGCGACACCTCCGGCAGCCGTCCGGCCTTGGCTATGTCGAGCCTTTTTCGCTGCGCGCCAACTCGGAATTGCAAGGCTTGATAATCGTGCCTGTTGTCAAATGCTGCTCGAAGAGCCCGATCAAGACTGGCGGGAACATCACGGAGGGTCAGTTCGCCTCGAATCGCCACGGATTTGTCTTCCGTGCCACGTCCCAGCAGGCTGGCAAGCACGAACCCTTGTATGTCAAGCACATTACGCTCGCGAAGCAGTTGCTGCTCGATATCAGCAAGCCTGACCTCTGTTCGCAGCAAGTCCACTCGTGCCGCCTTTTGGGCGTCCAACAGTTCCTTCGCCCTTTTGTGATGCTCCTCCAGAGCCTTTTGTGAGAATATCAGGGAATTGATCACCTCCTGCTGGCCGAGCATCGAATAAAAGACACTCGATACGTTGAACACCAGTTCCACTCGACTGTGAGCCAGCCGCTGCTCCGCCGACCGGGTGAGTAACTCAGCCGCCTTAACCTGGTTTCGAAGCCTCCCGCCCGTGTATAGCGGCATACTCAAAGCGATCTCTCCGAAAAGGAGATTATCTGAGAAACCTAACACGTCGCGCCCGCCGGGCCGTCTTGGCTTGATCAGCCTATCCTCCCGGGAATGCGTGTATCCTCCCCCTGCATGGACCGTGGGCCATAAGGCCCCCTGTGCGATATCCTTTTCTGCCAGAGCCGTTTTTGTGTCCCACCCCTTTTGTGCTATGTCGGGGTTGTTTCTAAGGGCAAGATCCACACACTGTTCAAGGGTTAACGGCGCTTCACGGTCCTTGGCATCGGGGGCCTCTTGCGAAGCAGGGGCAGCCTCGCGGGTGGTGGCGCTCAACGTGGTCTCCGGGTGCGGCCGGGTCGGTACAGCCACCCCCGCACCGTAGACATCCTGACGACTTGCTGTGCATCCCGCCGCACCGAGCGTCACGAGTGCCCCCATTGCCGTCACCAGTACGCTCTTCATCGCGAGTGTCCTTCTGCTATTGAGCGATTCATCAGGCCAAAGAACCGGGGGTGCTGCCGATGGCTCATCGCTGCGCGTCGTGTTCCAACGCCTTGAAGATCGCGGCTTCGTCCCGGGCAACCCGCTTGCCCATGACGTCTGCGACCGTGCCGCCGAACATCTGGGCCATCAGGGCCCTGTTCATGCCGCTGACGTGAATCTTGCCGTCGTCGCCCTCGTAAACGCCAAAGGCACACGGCATGAACGCGGACACCTCGGGGGTGTCGGTGAGCATATCATGGGCGTACTCGGCCCTGCCGAACTGCACGACCCGTACTTGGCGGTCGAGATGGACGCCGTGCTTTGCCATGGATTGGTTCAGGTTAAGGACCCCCTTGCAGGTGAAGCCTTGGGCCTCGATGGCCGCACGGAGCGCTTCACAGGTCCGGTCCACGTCCCGGTACGCGCTCTCGTGGACCGTGACCATCCTCCCGGGCATAGACTGGCACCCACTCAACGCCATCAGCCCTGCGCCCGTGACAAGCCCGACCATCATGACAATGATGGACGGCTTCGGCCGGCCGGAACTCGCTAAAGGTTGTCTGTCCACATCGGTATGCGTTGTGGGCCGGGACTTTCTCCTGATTCTCATCACTGTTCTCCTTCGCACTGTTTCGCTTTGCGTGTCTGGAGACTGGATGCTGCGTTCACATCCGAAAAGCCGTCCCGCCTCCGTCGTTACGATTCGAACCCCGCTCATGACCCCTTCCCGGTCCTTGCCGCCACGATCTCGCGATCCGACGTGTGGGCACGCGCATCCGCCGCATCTCGCGTCGCCCCGCGCATTGGCCACGCTCCGGGTGGCTCGGCGGGGAATACCATCTGCCCATACGGCCGCCGGCAGGGCGGCTGCCCTGCGGATGCGAGTCGCCTGGTCACTTGCCTTCTGAACCGGCACGGCGATCCGTACTCCCTGCTTGAGCCCCCAGACTATTGGTCAAGGTGGTTGATTTTCGCCTACTCGAATAGTATACTAGGGCTCGCGGAATGTTCAAGTACTAAAATTCTGGGGCGCACGCCGGGCTGCGAGAGCTGGCAGAAGGGGGAGAGACGAAGCGATGACCTCCGCGGGCTCAAACAGAGGGACCGGCAGGGGGGATGGCGCGCCTCGAAGGAAGCGGGCGCCCTCCAGCGCCGGGCCGCCCCGCTACCCGATCCGCCCTGAGGAATGGAACCGAATTGCCCGGGCGCTCAAGGCCGTGGCCCATCCCACGCGGCTTCAGATCCTCGACCTGTTGGAGGGGGGCGAGTGCAACGTCGGCGAAATCGTCAACACCCTGGGCACCAAGAACGCCGTGAGCAGCCAGCAACTCGGCCTGATGCGGGACCGGGGAGTCCTCATGGCCCGCCGCGAAGGTAACCACGTGTACTACCGCGTCGCGAACCCGCACTTGGTGGAGGTCGTCCACTGCATTCGCCGGTCGTGCCGGATGAACAAGGAAGACCCCTGACGACGCAGGGGCATGCTGGTGGTGTGCTCCCCCAGTCTTATCCAGGGGATAATCGCACCGCTTGAAACATTTTTCGCGGGAGGTATAATCTTTGAGAGTATGAATTCTTGCTGAAAGGGTCTCCCATGGCCACAGAACTCAGCCCCACACTTGAGGATTATCTAAGGGCCGTCCACCGCATCGAAAGCGAGCAAAGAGTGGCCCGTCCCCGCGACATCGCTCGCACCCAGAACGTCGCTGCGTCCACGGTCACCGCGGCGATTCACAGCCTTGCCGAGAAGGGGCTGATCAACTACGAACCGTATGGCCTGATTACGCTGACCGAGGCGGGGCGAACGACGGCGCAGCAACTCGCCGACCGCCACCTTATCATCAAGGATTTCCTCGAGAAAATCCTGGGACTGAGGCCCGATCGTGCCGAATCGACGGCATGCGGCATGGAGCACGTCGTCGATTCGAAGGCATTGGAACGTTTCCTCTGCTTTCTCGCGTTTATGGAACGCCATTGTCCCACTGGATCGAGGTGCCTCAAGGATTTCCGGCAGTTTATCAAGGAAGGCGCGGACGGCCGCAGTTGCAGAGACTGCCTGGACGAATACATGAGGGCACTGGCGCGGGCGGATGACACCACCCCTTAAAGAAAACGATATGGAGGCCGCGGCCTAGCCGTGCCAGTCCGAGGCCCGTTTCCCCAACCCGTGACTTCAAATTCAAGAGGCGTCGCCCCGGTCTCACAATCGTAGCGTTGCCATTTTCTCAGGAGTCGGTTTCGGACTCAAAGGTGAAGCGGGCCCCTGCTCCCGCCGGCAGGTAGCCCTCCCCGAAGGCCTCCTTGCTACAAAGAAAAGGACCCAACCCCATTACGTCTAACTATTGTTATTATATGTCACTTGACGATGCTTGTCAAGAAAGCTTGAAAATTGACTTTTTGAGAGTTGTGTGTTACAATATCAATGTGTCGTCTAC
>Ga0209635_10004431_pt1 | contig 11014 bp, 8 predicted proteins | sample DeeMarSWOR230_32_FD_187463 | JGI IMG/M metagenome (GOLD analysis project Ga0209635, IMG submission 187463) | Marine sediment microbial communities from White Oak River estuary, North Carolina - WOR-2-30_32 (SPAdes) (version 2) | ecosystem: Environmental > Aquatic > Marine > Intertidal zone >...
ACCTGCCCGGCAAACTGCCCCACCAGGCCCTCGCCTATGACCACCGCCACATCGCCCGGTGAGACCTCCGGTTTTGTGGCACCGTTGTACCCGACCTGTGCTATGAGCAGCGCTGAGCCCTGGAGCGTGGAGATATCACGGGGAAGCTTCAGCACCTCGGACGTTTCGGTCACGTGCACCCGTACATGACCGCCCCACCACGATCCCTCGAAACCCAAGGGCTCGCGGCAGTTGCGGCTGAAGACCCGGTCACCGGGTGCATACTCAAAAATTTCACTTCCCACCGCCCGCACCACGCCCGCAGCCTGATATCCGGGCACATGGGGAAACCGGAATCCTGGTGCGCCGGGCACCTCGAGCCGGCCTGTGAGGCACCAGCGCTCGGTCCCGTTGCTGAGGAAGGAGTATTCGATCTCGATGAGCAGGTCGCGTGGGCCCGGGTCTGGAACCAAGACCTCCTGCATCCCGGCCTTCAGCGGTTCTGGAAAGACAACGGCCATTGATCTCATACATTCTCTTTTCTCAGGTATATTCTCGGGGTGATCCCGGTACATAGAGGTAATCACGGTACGGTATCTTCGGAACCTTTTTCAGATCCAGCCAGTAGCAGAGCTCCTCGATATACCCTCCCGCGTTTTCGAGTACCATCGGGTAGTGATGCGGCAGGCCGTGCACAAGCATGGTGTTGACGAGGTCCAGGACCTGCACCGGCTCCCCGTAGAGCCTCAGGTCCTTTACCCATCCCCTGCTCCCGTGGAAGGTTTTCTTCCGTCCGTCGAAGGTTCTGCCCGTGAAGTAGTAGAAACCGTCGGCTTCTCCGGTAATGCGGAAAACCGTGACGTCGGACGGCCTGAAAACCACATCGGTGATGGGACCCACGTCCTTGAGCCTCTCGTCGCTCGTGTAGTCGGCGAAGTAGTGCCGGTCGAGCTTCACGCCCCTCTGATCAGCCATGTCGAAGGGTGAGGTGCCGCAGTGCCACAGCATGAGTGTGTTGTCCTCGAGGTCGAATTTTGGCAGGTCCATGAGTACCGTGCTCGAGCCCGTCAGATACCGAAGCGCGAGCATGGACACGGTGCTCAGTACGTCGGCCTCGCACCCAGCAACGATACCGGCGTTGTTGAGCAGGGCGTTGACCAGGCAGCCCGACATCCCCTTCAGGGGCATGAGCTTCGGCCAGCAGGAGAAAGCAACAGCCTCGTACCCGTTCTCCAGGCACAGGTCCCGTATGGCGAGGAACATCCTGACCGATTCCTCGATCTTGTCTGCACCGATGCGCGACCTGGTGGTCTGCGCGGTGAGTTTTTCGAGCTCACGCTGCGCCTCTGCTGCCTGTACCTCTTCGGCCAGTGCGATGACGTCCTCCACCTCGTAGTCGCGGGACACGTCCACCCCGAGACGGCGGTAGATGTCTCGCACGTCGTTGTAGTGGTTTATGTGACCATCCGCAAGCTTCCCGATCTGCGCCACCCGTGCGTCCCTGAGGTTTTTGATCGCCCCGAGTACACGGACCGTTATCTCGAACCGGGTTTTAAACAGGGGTCCATCGATGGGTCCGAAGAACCACTTTGTCTTTCTCCCCCCTCCCTTGAAGTAGTTGCGCGCTATACTCGCATTCTGCGAGAGATTCACAAATGAGGCAATGGGCATGGGCCCCTGGTTGCGGGGTTCCTCGATGGCCCACAGTCCCACCCCTGCGCGGGTCTTCATCACCTCGTAGACCTGGTCGCCGATGATGTAAGCAGGCATAAAGAGGAGAAGCAGATCGACATCCTTTTCGTCGAGTTCACGCCTGATCCGCTGTGCATCCCGGATGTTCATCATGGCCTTCTCGAAGTGCACGGTCTCGAATCCCAAGGTCTCGGACATGCGGTCCAGCTCTTTCTGATATTTGGCGAACAGATCGAGACCCACGGTTGAAAAACCATCCATGAACCCTGCCGCGAAACCTATTTTCAACTTCTTCATCGTATATTCCTTCCTCGCATAAAGCATGCTCTCTATATTCAATTGATCAGCGTTCCGAATCGTACTATCCTTGCGTACATGGAAGAAAAACCACAGGACAGGGACTTTCGAAACCGGCATCCCTCGGAAATCGCCACCCTGTTCAGGGCGCACGGGTTCAGCGATCGGAAGATACTCAACTTCAAGCATGCATTCAGGCAACAGCAGGTTGCTGACCTTCGGGACCTGAAAGGGATCAGGGGCCTTGAGGTGCTCCTCCCCTCCCTTCCATTTGAACCCCTCGATCTGACGGATTCCATACAGGGTTCAGCAGGAAACCGTAAATTCGTGTTCAGGACCCGGGACGACCTCCTTATCGAGTCGGTGCTCATGCCGGAAAAGAAGAACATCTCCCTCTGCATCAGCGTGCAGGCCGGTTGCCGTTTCGGCTGCAGGTTCTGCCAGACCGGAAAGCTTGGGCTCATGCGCAACCTGCTCCCCCACGAGATACTCGAGCAGATCCGCCTGGTCTATCTTACAGCCATTCACCCAGGGCGGCTTGGATGCGTGACCTTCATGGGAATGGGCGAGCCCTTCGACAACATCGATAGCTGCCGCATCGCCTTCGACTGGATCCGCAGCGACTGGGGGTGGAGCATCGGCTCGAAGAAGATCACCTTTTCGACCACCGGCGCCGTGGGATGGGATGAGTTCTTCGCCTTTCCCACCCTTCCGAACCTGGCGGTGTCCCTGCACACCGCCAGGGAGGAGAAGAGAACACGGCTCATGCCCCGCAACAGGATGCCCCTGGACAAGCTCAAGGAACACATGATACGCTACACGAGACTTACAAACAAACAGGTGAGCATCGAGTATTGCCTGCTCAGAGGCGTGAACGACTCGCCTGAGGATGCGGACGAGCTCGCCGAATACCTGCGGGGCGTTCCTTGCAAGATCAATCTGCTGAGCTACAACCCCGTGGAGGATGACCCCTTTCAGCCAGTCGAGCCGGAGCATCTGTTGCGTTTCAAATCACAGCTCAGTAGAGCAGGTTTCCCCGTCCTGTACCGAAAAAGCCTTGGCGTGGATATCGGCGCAGGCTGCGGCCAGCTCGGCGGCAGCATGAGAAATACCCTCCGCCCTACTTCAGAATCAGCTCGGTAAGCAGCTCCATGTTGTCGGTGAAGTGGTAGCCCTTCATGTTACCGTCGATCTCTTTTTCACGTTTCGTGAGCCTGTCGGCAAGCTCCTTGAACTTGTGCACCATTTTCACGCCGACCTGCAGGGATTTGACCCGGTCGTCCCGCGGCGCGATGATGTCGATAGCCTGCCAGCCCTCGTACTCAGTCTTGTTGAGATAGTAGTAGAACTCCAGGATCTCCCAGAAGTTGATAGTCCCGAAAATCATGTCGGGATCGGCATCCTTGTAGTTTTCATTCAGGTGAATCTGAAAAAGCTTCCTGTGGGTGTCGATAATCACGAGGGACTCGGCGATACTCTCCTGGGCCATGAATGAATGACCTACGTCCAGCGCAGCCCCCACATTGTCAAGGCCCACGTCGTTCAGGAGCATCATGACCTTGCCCGTGTTGGCGGCGTACTGCCTCTGCCGCGGGTCCTTGTTCTTCGCCTCAATGGCGATCTTCACGTCCGGGGCGTATTCACCGAGCTCCTGCAGGGTCTCCACAAAGTACTTCCACCCGTCGTAGTAGTTCGCCTGAAAGGGGTAGTCGAACCCGTCGTGGGCCGGCCAGAGCAAAACGCTCTCAGCCTTTAACTCACGCGCGAAATCGAGGCCCTCCTTGAACTGCTTGATCGCCTCCTTTCTGACCTTCACATCGGTGGTGCTGTAGGGCCCGTGCTTCCACTTCGGGTCGCTCCACTGCTCCACGAAGACGTCGCCGATCTTCAACCCGAAATCCGACACCTTGTTCATGAGCTTCACCGGGTCCTTGGGCATGAGAGCGGGCGGGTACATCTGAAAGAGGCCGTCCAATCCCTCGGTCTTCGAGAACACCTCGAGCATCCGGTCGATGCCCATCTCGTCGTAGTATCCCCCAGGTACGTACCGCTCGGGATAGGTGCTGAGACAGAACACATGGGCACTCACGTTCAATTTCATACCGAACCCCCTTCTTCATTAGTTGCTTGTGAACAATTCATTATAATTGCTCATCAGCTCAAAAATTATTTTTTAGCTCGTAATATTTTACCAGTAAATATTTAAGCATCATAATATTTTCTAAAAACTGCGTATTAGCCGATTGCGGAGTTGGCACCAAGAACTAATTCTGAAAAATTGTATCCTCTTATGGATACCTCCATGAATCGAGCCGGCTGGTTTGAATCCATAATACCACACCTCACATCTAGTTCAAAGGTTTTCATCATCAAAGATCTCATCGTGATAGATCAGCCTTTTCCTCGTTTCAACGGTTACCTCGGTCCAGTATGCTTTGGGCAGCTCGATGACCTCACCTCCACCTATCACAAGAGCGTGGAAGTAGATCTTGGAAAGATCTTCGATAAGCTCTGTAATATTGACGGCTTCAGCCAAACTGTCTCCAAGGGCCACAATGCCATGATTCCTGAGTATCAACACGTAATTCAGCTCTAATTTCGGAAGAGCGGCATCTGCCAATGCCTTGGAGGATGAGTAGATAAAGGGAATTGACTCGATCTCTCCTATGTACCACCGCTGATCCTCCTGTATTCTGTAGTTTACCTCCTTTTCGGTACAGGAAAATGCGGTGGTGACTGGCGGGTGCGAGTGAATGACTGCCTTGATTTCAGGTCTCCTTGCATAGATACCGCCGTGGAGCAAAATTTCTGAGGTTGGTTTGTGCGGGCCCTCCAACACCGTGTATCTGTCCTGCGCTATGTTCGCAATATCAACTACACAAACATCCTCGACCAGCATATCCATTATTGGGATACCCGATGGGCTGCACAGTATTATGTCGGGGTTGCTCGTCCTCAGCGAAATATTTCCTCCCACACCGGAAATAATTCCACGCATGTGCAACCTCTTGCATGCCCGTCTCATTCTGCTGGCAAGCACTCCATATTCCTTGGAATCTATCATGTCATCGTACCTCTTATCCTGTTATTGAGGGCATTTCATCTTTCCAGCCAGCCCGCTATCATTCTGCTCATACCTTGAGTTCCTCCGGTATTAGAAATATCGAAATCTCCGTGAGATGCGATTCTCCTGCTCTTTTCACCGATGCAGGAGCAGTTGCACGCAATGGTGTTGAACACGATGTGTCCAAGTACCCTTTGCCCCACGTCATTGTAATGACAGTGATCATCGTGGAGGAGCCAGGTACACCCTTCGGTTGGGGTGAAAAGATCGACGAACAGACATCCGTACTTGTCTGCAAGTTTTTCTATCTCAATGACATAGGACCAGACGAGATCCCTTCCGGTCTTGGCGAATAATTCATACTCTCCGACAGCCCATTCAGGTATCGGATCCAAACTGTTCCATAATGCCTCATCGTACTGCGTGTTCCAGTAAGGGCTCGTGAGTACGATGAGGGCATTCATCTTTTTCATTGCTTCAGACACTATGTGCTCGAGATCACCAATGAATGAGTTGAGAGGATTACCGCACCTGGAATCATTCAAGCCATAGGCCAGTATGGCAAGATCGGGATCGGGTGCTATTAAATCGGTCGCGTACCTTTCTGTAGCACTTGGTTTACCGATAGCCGGCAAGGATGCATACCCCGGACTATCTGGACTGATCACATTTGCGGGTATTGAATTGTTGATGACGTGAAGCGGTTCGTCCTGGAAGTCACGCAGGAGATTTGCGGCAGTCTGTACCCACTCATTTCTAGGGTCCGACGCACACATACCAAACGCGTTGCTCTCCCCCATGACGACCATTCTCCTGAAAGGTTTGTCCCAGTAGTCACGTCTCATCTTTTTTCCTTTCTCTGACACCTCTCGTTTAAGATACGGGCATCAGCTTCGCCATAGGGTTCTGCCACCGTCCAGCAGAATCTCCTGCCCGGTCATGTAGTCACCCCAGGAGCTGGCCAGAAATGCCACCATCCCACCGATGTCCTCCGGCTTGCCCACGCGACCCACAGGTATCTGCGACATGAGTTTCTTCCATGCTTCCTCCGTCCCATACCGCTCCCGTACCAGGTCAGTGCCGATCACACAGGGATGTACGATATTGGTGTTGATACCTTCCCGAGTGTAGGTCTTGCAAAGATAGAGCATCATGCCCGACAGCCCGGCCTTCGCCGCTGCATAATCTATGGCGCCGCCGCCGCCATCGTATGCAGCCGAAGAACCTATGAGTATGATCCGGCCGTAATGCTGCCTTACCATGTGAGGAACTGCGGCACGCACCCCATAGTAGGCGGAGGTGAGGTTGAGATCAATGAACTGCTGCCAGCCCTCATCGGTCATATCCTCGACCCTTCGCTCTGCATTTTTACCTACATTCAGCACGAGTATATCGATTCGCCCCCTTTCCTGCACGATCGTGTTTATCAGATCCCTCGTCCCCGCTCCGTCAAGGGCATCGACAATCCTGTCACGCACCTCTCCCCCTTGCTCTCCGATCTCCTTAAGAAGGGATTCTATACGTTTCCTGTTTTTAGGGTCTCCCCGGTGTGTGAAGTAGGTGGACGCACCTGCCATGCAGAGCGTCCGCGTGATCCCGGCACCGATTCCCCTGCTTCCTCCTGTGACGAGCGCCACCCTGCCGCTCAGATCGATCTGAAGCACCGCATCAAACCTCCTCTCTCGAACATATATTCCCTGCTTTTCATCCACTCAACAGGGCAGTATTTCCTCTGCCCTGCGGACGACCTTGTCGATAGCGCGCCGCCGGGTACCGTCTATTTCGTACCGCTCGGTACGGGCGAGAATATCCCGCCACCGCTCATACGCAGCGTCAACCGGATCGTAGCGCAGTGCATGCTCGGCATCGGCGCCCTTGAACCTCGTCAGTATGGCGGGGATCCAGAGGCATTCCCGAAAATGCGCTGCTGTGTGATCCGTGTCGATGAAGAGCCCGCCTATTCCCCGCTCCCTTGTCAGGTCGATGGATTCCTCGAAATGATTCCCGCCGATCCCCCTGCATAATGTATGGTATGCACGGGCGATATCCAAATCGATGATCAGCTGTTCGGGCGAGAAAACCACGCCGCCGCCCAGGATCCCCACATTGAACATGGGCTCACCGGCGAGTGCTGCTGTGAGCGATTTGAGAGTTCGCTCGTAGATAGAGAGTGAACCTGGTACAGGCGCATCGATGATACCCGGCCCCGTACCGCAGCGGATACCGTACCTCTCCCTAAAGAGCTGTGCCACGGCCAGGTCCTGCAGCACGGCCTCAGGCGCGGAAAAGCAGACCGCCCCTGTTTTTGGATTGAGCGACCCGCTGACCACCGCCGCCTCAACAGGCGTATCTTCTCGTACCGCCTTCGCCATGGTCCATACGCCGAGTATCTCCGCAGTGCCGATGATCGAGCTCGCGATCGGGTACACGGGGCCTGCAATACCGGTCATGGGCATGGGCAGAATGAAGATGCTCAGACCCCGTCTGGCCATTTCCACCATGATGGCCGCTTCCGGGCGGGTAACCCTGAGGGGCGGCTCCGTATCATGTATGTTCACCAGTATGGGCCGCCGCATATATTCCTCCAGTGATCCCTTTACGATGGTCCCGATCTCCATGAGGAACTCGAGCTGCCGCCAATCCATAATCGCCGTGCACCCTGGCTTGCTCGAATGCTTTGCAACGGCAGCGGCACCCTTGATTGCCACCATGGCAGGTTCGACATCGGAACCGTCGGACTCTTTTAAATAGTGCACCGCATTTCCCACGGTCACGATCTCCGGTACACCCTCGGCTAGGTGCACCATGCGGAGGAAATCATCGGCCTTTGCCATGCGGGTTTCACGCAGGCTGTGATCGTAGTATTGGGGGCAGCCTCCGCCGAGGCTCACGGTTACCTCGGGCGTGCGTTCCCTGAAGGGCGTGTGCCAGCTGAAGGTGAGCGCATGGGGGGCCTCTGTTGTTGTGTACCCATCCACAAAACGCCTCTCCTCCTCTCTTCGTGCAATCGCCAGGGTTTCTTCGACGAGTTTCGAGGGAAATTTCACGATTTCCCGTTCCATGTCCACCAGTGCGCCCCTTTTGCCAAGGGCCTCAAGAGCGTTGCGGTTCTCGATCCGCATGCCCGGGTCATGCAGGAGCTCGAGTGCCCCATGGTGAAGTCGTTCCATCTCGGCGTCAGACAATATTCTGAGAAAGCCGGATAGAGGTCTCATTGCACAAAAACACTCCCTTCATGTCCTACACTGCACGTGATTCAGGTCTCTCTTGAGAGCATGGATAACACGCTCTCTCGGTGTCAGCACATCAATCTTCATGCAACCCTGCGCCTTCTGCTGACAATACTCCATTTTCCGATTTCAAGGGTTACGACAATCCTGATGCATCCCAGTTCTTCAAAGCCTGTTTCTGATTCATCACGTTTCCCATGGTTGAGGCCTCGGCCCAGCCCTTCAGCACCCGAACGCCTGTTTTTTCCTCTATGAGATGATTCAGAAATTGATTTCTCGAACCTCCACCTATGATACAGAGCTTCCTGATTTTCCTCTGCTGTATTTTTTCAATTTCCCCTATCGCTTTCACATAGGAATGTACGAGCCCCCGTAGAATGGCACGAGTTATTTCTCCAGGACTTTCGGGAACGCGTTGTCCTGTTTCCCTGCAGTACTCTCTCACCGCATCAGTCATATCTTCTGGAAGAACAAACCGGGCATCATAGGGATCGATGCTGCTATTAAAATCAACAGCCAAACGAGCGCTCTCTGTCAAAGAAGTGTGGCTGCACGGAATACCCTGCCGCTTCCATACTAGACGACACTGCTCGAGTATCCACATGCCGGGTATGTTGCATAGAAAACGGAACGTGCCATCAGGGTTTCCTTCATATCCGAACCTCTCGGGGTCGATTTCAGGGGAGAAAACGGGTTGTGTCATGTGAACACCCAGCATAGACCACGTACCAGAACTGAGAATGACGGTCGAGTCGTCAGCCCTGACCGTTGAAAAGGCCGCAGCCGTATCGTGGGATGCGCCTGTGGTTATGGGAACCGGGCCCAGCCCTGTTTCGCGTTGAAGTTCTTCACTGAGTGTGGCAAGAACAGTACTGCCATAAAATATTTTTGGAAGTATTTCGGTGTGAATATCAAAGCGTGAGAGAAGGTCTTGATCCCAGTCTTTATGACGCAGGTTGTACAGCTGTGATGTTGATGCGAGGGTAAAGTCTGTTGCAGGATTTCCGCATAGCCAGTAGCGGAGGAGGTCGGGAATAAACAACAGGTGCTGCGCATTTTCAAGCAGGGTGGGAGTTTGCTGTTTTGCGGCGATGAGTTGGCAGAGCGTCGTTATTTCCTCACACATGACCCCAGATCTTAGAAACAGCTCGTCGAGACCAATGCTTCTCGCAAGTTTTAACACCATACCCTGGTTACGGGGATCCCGGTAGCAACGCGGTGTCTCAAGAAGAGAACCGTTTTCATCGATCAATCCGTAATCGACGCTCCAGGAGTCTATTCCGATTGCAGAAGGCTGCATGCCCTGTTCCGCAACCTCTCTCAAAACCCTGCGCATATGCCGAAATATCCCTTCAATATCCCAGAAAAGACCCCCGTCTTTCTCAAAGGGTTGATGTTGTTTGCGGAATATTTCTTCAAGGGTAAAGGAAGATCCCTCCTCCCATCCCAGAAACACGCGCCAGCTCGTTGCACCAAGGTCAAAGGCTACATACGGTCTTTTCAATGTACATCACCCAGAAAGGCAATAAGCTCGACTTTATCAAAGAATGACAGGGGGTCCTCTCTCTTACCCACCAAGGACATAGCGGGCCCCACACGGCTATAAAGGTACCCTTGCCACGAACAGGTCCTTTCCGTACACTGTGCTACTCCTTGATTGTCAACTTTTAAGAGGGCTGAGTGAATCGATACTTTGATAATGAGCGCAATTAAAGCTCATGCAGTGTGGTTGCAAAAGATCATGACCTATCGTGCTGCGCTATCAATGCTTCTCCCGCGCCTCTTTGAGAGATTTCAAGAATAGTTCGAGAACGACATCCGCCTCTTCTTTCGTAATGATAAGCGGAGGTTTAATCTTCAGCACATTCTTCTTCACACCGCCCACACCGAACAAGATTCCGTTGCTCATCCCTCTCATTCGGGTTGAAGCGACGAGTTGAGAGGCCGGCGTTTTCTTTTCCCTATCGCTTACCAGCTCCACACCAATGTGCAGACCTGCCTGCCTGACATCCCCAATTTCCATTACCTCTTTTTGAATTTCCTCCAATCCCCCCGCAATATATGAGCCCATGCGCCTGCAATTCTCGAGTACTCCGTTTTCCAGCAATTCAATGAGCTTCAATCCCGCTACCTGTGAGACCGAATTATTCGCAAAAGTGTGGAGCTCCTCCGCATCCGGGGAGAATCCTTTGAGATGATCGCTGATGACTATGGCGCCAATTGGGAAGCCGGCACCAAGCCCCTTTCCCAATACAATGATGTCCGGATCAACCCCGAAATAGTCACCTGAAAAGAAGGTTCCGATCCGAGCATAGGTCTGTATCTCGTCGTAGATGAGCACAATGCCATATTGCTCGCATATCTCACGGAGACCTTGGAGGTAGGCTTTTGGAAAAATCACCTGACCAGCACTTGCCTGGAGGGGCTCCACCAGTATCGCGGCAACTGGTCCGTTGACCCCTTTCTCTATTGTAAGTTTCAATATTTTCAGGCACATAAGCATACAATCGTCACGCCGAAGCTCGAGCGGGCAGCGATAGCAGTAGGGATTCGGCACCCGAATAAATTGTTTGGTCAACCTGTTGAAACGCGAACCGCCGACAAAGTCTCCACCAGCCATGGTGGATATCCAGCTTGCCCCCATGGTTCCCAATGTGGTACCGTGGTATGAATCATAGAGACAGATAAACTCCTGAGCGCCTTCCCTATTTTTTATCGCTATTTTCATCGCAGCTTCGATCGCGGGCCCCCC
>Ga0209635_10004432_pt1 | contig 11014 bp, 12 predicted proteins | sample DeeMarSWOR230_32_FD_187463 | JGI IMG/M metagenome (GOLD analysis project Ga0209635, IMG submission 187463) | Marine sediment microbial communities from White Oak River estuary, North Carolina - WOR-2-30_32 (SPAdes) (version 2) | ecosystem: Environmental > Aquatic > Marine > Intertidal zone >...
ATTAATAGAAATCCCTCTCCCAAAAATCACGGAAGTTGAAGAAAAGATCGGGCGTTATATTGCTTCATTAATCCCAGATCAGGCAAATCTTCAATTAGGTATTGGTGGAATTCCTGATGCTGCATTAAAATTTCTTGCGGAAAAGAAAGATTTAGGAGTTCATACCGAAATGTTTTCTGATGGAGTTGTGGAGCTATATGAAAAGGGCATTATAACAAATAAATATAATAACTTACATCCTGGTAAATTTATCGCCACATTCTTAATGGGTACAAAGAGACTTTACCAGTTCGTTGATAATAACCCTAATGTTGAAATGCACACTGTTGATTACACTAATAATGTTATGATAGCTGGAAAAGTTAAAAATTTAGTTTCTATTAATTCTGCTCTCGAAGTGGATTTATTTGGTCAGGTGTGTGCGGACACACTCGGCTACCAACAATATTCAGGCGTTGGAGGTCAAGTAGATTTTGTTCGAGCGTCAAGTTTATCTCCTGGAGGCAAATCTATTATTGCTCTGCCCTCAACAAATAAAAAAAAAACAACCAGTCGAATAGTTTCTAAACTGAAGGAAGGAGCAAGCGTAACCACTTCACGTAATGATGTCCATTATGTTGTCACTGAATATGGTATTGCCAATTTACGTGGAAAAACAATCCGCCAACGTGCAAAAACACTGATTAATATTGCTCATCCTAATTTTCGCGCTCAACTTGAAAAAGAATTCAAAAAAATATTTGTGTTAGAAAGAAATTCATACAAAATAGGATTTAAAAAGTAATTTAACTTATATATTTAGCAATCACAATTTCAAGGTTAAATTATGAAAAAAGGATTTTTAAAAAAAATTCTATCCCTATTATTTCTTCTGAAATTATTGAAATTTTAAAAAAGAAGTAAATTTACGCCCTTGAGCTTCAATAATACACTCTTTACCTCGAGGGGTTATTTTTAAGATTGCCTTATCTATAACTTCAATTGGGATACCTTCTTTTGGTAATACATTATGAAACCAATCGATAATAGATTTATAATACCTCTCTACATCATCTCCCTCCAAATCAGGCGTAAATTTGCCTGTTTTTAAATCAATTATTAGCTCGTTTTCAGGAGTATAATGATAAAACGGATCTACCATATATCCTTGTGAATCACCAAATGATTCTCTTATTACCTGGTTCACAACTGACTTCAACCTGTTTAGCTTCATTTATATCACGCTATAAATTTTATAAGAAGAATTTATCTATTAAAATTTTGTAGATTCTAAAATTGTGTGGATTATTTAATAATAGCAATAAAAAAAGAAAAAAAAATATATTATTGGTTTTTCAGCTTTTCATATAATTTATTAACTTGAACACATCCAGTATTACTTCCATCTTCAGCATTTGCGAAGCATCTTTTCTCAGGACTTTTAGTGAATTTTACACACCCCCAACACCACAATTTATTAAAAGAAATCGATTTTTTCTTATTCTTTGCGCGAACTTGCTCACATAACTCCAAAGCTTCATCAAATTCTAGTCTTAATTCACTCATTATATTTATCACCTTTTTTTTTTATTTCATAATTAAATTTTCCTTCTGAATTCTATTTTTAAGTATAGAATTAGCAATGTACCAGCCTATAAAACCCCCTATTACTCCCTGAATGATTGAATATGGCATCAGAAAGTATCCATACGTAAGAAAATCGTCGACACCTGGTACCGAAAATCCAGATTTGTAAAAAAATCCAGACACAATACTTAGTAAGACGAAGCTGACTGAAGAGATTAATGAGGAAAATAGAACTGCTTTTCTCTCATTTTTAGCAGGTTTTAACAACCATAGTGAGAGATCTATAGATAATCCATATGCAATATAAATTAAAGCCCAATATACAGCACCCCACGGAGACTTTAAAGTATTTTCTATCTGCCATTCTACTATAATTTCAATCGGAATTCCGATAATTCCACATAGTCCGAAAAAGAAAAGAGCTGTACCCAATGTCTTTAAATATACACAGAAAAAATATGTGATCATCATCAGAAAAATCATAACAAAATATAGATAAATATACCCTATTTCTATCATTATAATGTCAAAAAACACGGTAAATATAGCTGTTATAAGGGCTATACTTATGAAACCGATGATATTTAAACCCAAGGATCGTTTATTCCAAGGTTTATGCCAACTTGTGTTTTTAGTTTGATGCAACATTATTATTTCTTTCATTTTTTTTACCTACTTTTAATAACTTGTAATTTTATAAGAAAAACAGGCTAAAATTACTCAGTTTTTCTCATACATCAAGAAATATTTGAAGTATTTAAAGAATATGACAATTTCAATCCTATTAACTGGACATAAATTTTTCAAAAAATGTACAGTTTCATAAAAATAAATAAGGAAATTGGACATTAATTAGTATAAAAGAAATTGGTACTAACTTTAAAATGGATGATAAAGACTTAGAAATTCTAAAATTGTTGCTTTTTGATGGGCGAATGTCTTATGAATTAATTGCAAAGAAAATTAAGTTAACTCCCTACTTAGTCAAAAAAAGGATTAATAACCTTGTGGATATGGGAGTAATAATGAAATTTACAACTAATCTCAATTTTTTAATGTTTCAAAAATCAGTGTGTTATACTCTTGCTGACGTAAAACAAGGTACAGATCAACAAGAATTAATTGAACGTATTGGACAACTAGATGAGGTTAGCGGAGGGGCGATTTCTCTCCAAAATAAGATGCAGATTATTCATATATACTCTGATGATTATGAATTCAAAAAAAATCTTGAAAAATTGATGCAATTTAAAGAAATACAAAACACAGAAAACTTTATTTTACTTATTCCTCCAGATTTAGACTTTAAAAATAAAAGATTGACCAAAACGGATTGGAAGATAGTTAATTGTATTAAAGATAACTGCAGAAAAACCGATGTAGAAATCGCAGATGAGTTAGGAATCTCATCTAAAACTGTTAAAAGAAGATTAAGCTATATGAGGGAAAATAACATAATTCTTTTCATGATAGACCTTGATACAAGTGCAGCTGATTTTCTCTCTTACCTATTAATTGTTAAATTTCAAAGAATTGCGTCTGAATCTTTTAATAAGGTTATGCAAATAGTAAAAAATTATTTTTACGTGTGGAGAGTCGCTAACCAAGAAGCATTCATAATAACTGTATTTATAAATAAGTTGAGAGAAATTGACGAACATGTTAAGGAAATTGAAAACATTCCATATGTTAAAGAAGTAATCAGTTTTGTTCCCACTAAAATGTTTTATTTCGAGAATTGGATTGATAAGTTAATTCAAAGTAATGCTATCGATTAAAACCAATTTTTTTGAAAAGAGATTAAAGATATATTTCATGCAAATTTAGTACTTATAATTTAAAAAAAACTCATCTTCAATTATAATTCGTAAAAAATAAAGAAATATTGCTGCTAAAAGGTGTTAATATAATGAAAGCGCTACTATTAAATGGAAGTTTAAAGAATGATAATGATTTCAATATGATATGTTCTTCAATAGTAGAATTACTTGAAAGAGATGGATTTGAGGTAGAGCAAATCATGTTAAAAGATATTGAAGTTGCAGCTTGTCAAGGTTGTTTTGAATGTTGGGTAAAAACACCTGGGCAGTGTAAAATAGATGATGATGGTCGAGAAGTTGCTAGAAAAATGGTTCAGAGTAATCTGATCATTCATTTTTCACCAATCATATTTGGTGGATATTCCTCTGAGTTGAAAAAAGTATTAGACAGGTTTATACCAACGATTTTACCCTTCTTTACAAAAAGAAATGGGGAAACTCATCATAAATATCGCTATAAAAGTAGGAGCTCTATCATTGCTATCGGAGTTATAGATAAACCAGATGAGGAAGAAGAAGCTACATTTAAAGAGTTAGTATATCGTAATTCACTTAATATGGGCGCACCTGTGCATGAAGCGTTAGTATATAATAAAACTCAAAATGAAGAAGATTTTATAAGTGGATTTTCTAATATTTTAAAAAGAGTGGAGGCTAAGACATGAGCAACAATAATAAAGCACTCTTATTAATCGGTAGCCCAAAAGGTGAAAATAGTACTTCAGCATCTCTTGGAAATCATCTAACCTCAAGATTAGAAGAATTAGGGATGAAAATTGAGAAAGGATTTATCCATAGACTTGTAAATCGAGAAGAAACAATACAAGATCTAATTAGAAAGGTTGATAGTGCAGATTTGATAATTCTTTCATTTCCTTTATATGTTGATAGCTTACCGGCTCCCGTTATTAAAGCAATGGAGTTAATTAAAGAAGAAAGAAACAAATTTGAAAGTAAAAAATCTCAAAACTTTATCGCAATATCTAATAATGGATTCCCTGAAGCCTCCCAAAATATTATAGCACTTCAAATTTGTAGGATTTTCTCCAGAGATTGTGGCTTTGTATGGAAAGGCGGGATAGTAGTTGGCGGAGGAGGTGCAATTAATGGAATTCCGCTACAAGAAAGAGGAGGAATGGTAAGAAATGTTATAAAAGGATTAGATATCGCAGCTCACGCTTTAAAGGATGGCAAAGATATCCCTCAAGAGGCAATTGATTTAATATCTAAAAAGTTCATACCTTACACCTTTTATAGAGTATTTGGTAATCTTGGGTGGAGATTACAAGCGCGAAAATATGGTGTAAAAAAGAAAATAAAGGATACACCTTATTCTCTTACTATATAGTAAAATTAATATCATGGATTTTAAGATAATAAACTTACTATTTTTATTTAACATATAGATTGATTAGTTTGATAAGATATGCTCTGGATATAATTGCATATATAGCAGATTAAAAAAATTTAAATTCTATTTTAGTTGTTATTAGCATGGTGAAAGATACAAAATTAAAGTAGTGATTAATATAATTAAAGAAAATAATATCCAGAAAAATGATGAAATAGTATATGCAGAGTGGGTCCCCGCTGGAAAATTTGTAAAAGCTGTAATCTTATTTGCATTTTTGTTAATTCTTTCTCTCGGTATAATCATTCCTGTTATTATACCAAAAGAGTTGTGGTTTATCGGTATCATATTTGGTGTTGTATGTTTACTCATTTTTCTTTTTTATTTGAACTACAGAGGTATAAAAATTAATTTAACCAGTAATCAACTTGAAGTATCCTATGGAATATTTAACAATAAAAGAATTCCCTTAAACAAAATAACTAGTTGTGATATAACTAAAGCACATTTTAGAACTTACGGTGGAGTAGGAATTCGATTCGGGTTAGATGGCTCATGGGCTTATAATACAGATTTCGGAGAGGCTGTGAAATTAACCTTTCAATCTGGGAGACCATTTCTTTTCTCTACAAGAAACCCACAAAAAATATGCAACCTAATACACGAATTATCAAATTAAAATTACATATCAATGTTTAAATTTAATCCTGCCATATATATAGGTCAGAACTTGCACCGGGCTTTTTATATCATAAATTTCTAAGCTTCAGGTATTAAGATAACAAAATCGTTTCCTTCTACCCATATTTTTCCTTTATAGTTACTTAAGATACGTTCAACTAAAAGAAATCCTAAAATTATTTCTTTAATTTTACTATCTTTTTCTCTCTCCTTTTTGAAAATCATATCCTTCTCAATATTCAAGATTTCTTTTTTATAATCAATGAATTTTATTTTAACATAATTTATATTATTTTCTTTGCTTCTATAGATAATGATTTTCAATTCAATTGAGGGTTTTTTACTATATCTTATCGAACTAATGAGTATATTAACTAAAACATCTATTAGAAACTTATCAGCCTTTACGTATAACTCCTCATTGGGATTTTCAACAATTATATTAATTCTTTTATTGGTATATGTACTTGTAATAAAATCTATAACATCATTAATTACATTACTTAAACCTACTTTTACAATTCCAATTTTTGTTTCATTAAGTACCGTTAATTTTTGAATTATATATATTAAAAGTTGGGCATTAATACATTCGCTTTTTACATTATCTAATAATTCTCTTAAAGATTTTGATAAAAATTGATTGTTTTGCTTGATATAGTTGTCTAATGATAATTGAAGGCTATTTATTATATTATTTATATCATTTATGAATAGTTCTTTATAGAAGTATTCTCTATCAAATTCTTCATGGAAAGATTCTTCACTTATGCGTAAATTATTTTCAGCTAATTTACGCAATATCACATTTTTAAGTATATCTGAGAAAATTCCTAACGTTTCAAGATTCTCTTCTTTCCAATAATCTTTTTCCGATAGATTATCAAAACATATGATCCCTTCTAATAAATCATTAATTTTTAATGCAAATACTAAAATGTTTTCAATTTTTTGCATTTCAAGAAAATATTTAAAGTTTTTTGCTTGTTTAGGAAGTGTATCAACTTCATTAATGTAAAAACAATCAGAAGTTTTTAATTTCTCAATTACCCATGGAAAATTGTTAATTGATATGAATTGAGGTAAATCAATTTGGGGATACGTTAATTTACCATACCAAACATAATTTCTTTTCATAAAATTATAGTTATTATTAAAAATGTAAATAGAAGCCCGATTAGCATTAATAAATTCCCCAATTTCTCTAAGAGAATCATAAATTGCTTGATTAAAATCTTGTATACCTATAAATCTCGAAATAATTCTCGCAATAATACCTTCTAATTTTGAAATTTTCTTTAAATCCTGTTCTGTTTTTTTTTGCTCTGTTACATCATGACAAATTATTTGATAAAAAGTATCATCACCAATTTCAACAAAAGAAGATTGCATATTTACCCAAATGAGATTACCATTTTTCTGGTAAAGTTGAATTTCTAATGGTGGAAAAATTCTACCTCTTTCTTCTTTTCTAAATCTTTTAAGAACCTCTACTAAATAATCTTGATGAATTAATGAAAGATCCACAAACTCTCTCCCTAATAATTCCTCTCTTGTGTATCCTAAAGACTTTTCTAAAGCAGGATTACAATCAACTATAGAGCCATTAGGATTAATTAAAAGAATGGAAAAGGGTGAATCTTTAAAAAGATGACGATATTTTATTTCAGAATTCTTTAATTTATTTTCTGCTTCTAATCTCTTGCTAATATCTCGAATAATATATTGAGTAAAGACCTGTCCTCCCATTTGAACTTCATTTACATTAATTTCAACTGGAATAAGATTACCTGAATTATCAATAACATCTAATCTTAAAGGAAGTGAACTATTAACCTGATCAAATATTTCTTCATTAAAATCTATATTTATAATTTCATTTAATAATTTACTTGAATGGAATCCGATAAAGTCTTCAAAAGGGAGTTGAAATAATTCCTCCGCTTGTTTATTAGCATCCATTATAATTCCTGACTTTTTATCAATTATCAAAATCGCATCTCGAGCAGCCTTAAATAAAGCTTCGTAACGTAATTCAGCGATTTTAAGGGCTTCAATTGAAGGTTTATGTAAATCAATTTGATTAGTTATTGTACTATGGATCTCTCTTAGAATATCAAATACTTGAATATTATTTAAGTAATTATTTTTTATGTTATCAAATTGCTTAAGAATGAAATAACTAAATTGGTTAATAATGCTCTTAGGGATTTTATCATTGTAATAAATTATTAATGATAATGGTAATAAACCCCCTCTAATACTCTCATCGGATACATAATCAAAATAAATAGCAGCATTTGAATTTAAGTGAGGAAATGGTAGAATTACTGAGGCTCGTTTAAATTCTCCTCCTCCAAAAATATATTGCGAAATTGAAAAACTTTTTATAGAAATCAATTCGGGATTCTCGAAAGCATCTTTAGGATGCACTGCTTCGATTTTAACGCCTAAATTTTCATCCCATCGACAAAATATTATCCCAATCTCTGTTCTTGGTGTATATTTTTCAATTCTCTCTGCTATTTTAAGTGAAAGCCAATTAAAAGCCTCATCAATATTTATGTTATTAATTCCACTTGTTAAAAAAAATTTCATTGGCATTTGTCCGAGTTTTTTTAATCCCATATCATCTACTAAATCATTTATATTCGGTTCTTCTAAATCAATCTTATTGAAAAGAATAAGAAGTGGTAATTCACTTAGCTCTGGCATTCCTACTATTTCATGTAATAATGCTCGTGCATCTGTAAATTTTAACTTATCCGAAACATCTAAAACAAAAATCAAACCATCTTGCTTTTTCAGATATGGTTTCCATATTTCCTTAAATTTTTCTTGTCCAGGTGTATCATAAGTTAATAGAGATACATTATTTACTAAGATTCTAGATATATCTACGTTTATGGTTGGAAATATTGTTTTTAACACAGATTTTCTTCTTGTCTTAATAATGGTTGTTTTCCCAGCCATTGAAAGTCCAAAAATTAGCACTTTTGCCTCTTTTTGTTCAAATATGACTCTTTCTTCTGGAAAAGATGTATTAAAAGTTTTTAATAGCGTTCTAATTTCCTCTAGCTTACCTAAATCTCCTTGATAAACTTGAGAGTCCACATAAAAAGCCTTATAAGCCTTTTTAATTTTTTTAAATTCTTCAACAAATCCTTCTAGAAGTTCTTGAGCTAAAGTTGTATTAATTTTGTTTTTATTATCAACAATTATTGAAATTAAAAGGCGCTCCTTTTTCGTCCTTGAATATTTACTCGGAATATCAAACAATAAATTAGCTGTTTTAAAAGTTCCAAACATATGTTTAAAAAAACCATCTTCATAAAGCTCTATTAAGGTAGGAACTTGTTTAAGATCATCCCTTTCAATTGTTTCAGGAACTTTTAAAAAAATATATGGAGGAAAAAACAGATTCCGATGACTTAATATTAAAATTCTCAAATATAATGCCCCTTATCCATCTTTATAAACCTAAGCTTTCTTACCTAATAATCGATTTATATTATAAAAATATATTTGATATTCAAATTTTAAAAAAGCTAATTTTGATTTGTGAAATACTAAGTGTCTTGGTAAAACCAATTATGGTATAACCAAGCTTTACAAAAGATTAAAAAAGAGTTAGTATGGTCATTCTAAATGTTCTAGTTTATTTTTTAGCTAAACCTTTATAAATTCTTTAATAATCTTTTTTGAGTATATACATTAATGATGCAATTAAATCAGATATACATTGAGCAGTAGAATGAAGCTTTGCTATATCAATCTTATCGAGTGTATCTTCTGCTGTCAGTAAATAATAAGGTGATCTAATCCAATGAATAACATTTAAATCTGCCTGAATAGCAAACTGTCCTGCTTCCAAAGTAGAATTTTAGAAAGATTTAAATTCTATATTATTTATGGTTAGCATGGTGAAAGACACAAAATTAAATTGGTGATTCATATAATTAAAGAAAATAATATCCAGAAAAATGATGAAATAGTTTATATAGAATGGGTCCCCGCGGGAAAATTTGTAAAAACCGTGATCCTATTTGCATTTTTGTTAATAATTTCTCTCGGTATTATTATTCCTATTATTAGTCCGGAAGAATTGTGGTTTGTAGGTATCATATTTGGTGTTGTAAGTCTACTCATTTTTCTTTTTTATTGGAACTATAGAGGACTAAAAATTGATTTAACTAGTAATCAACTTAAAGTATCATATGGAATATTTAACCATAAAAGGATTCCTCTTACCAAATTAACCGGTTGTGATATAACTAAAGCACATTTTAAGACTTATGGCGGAGTAGGAATTCGATTAGGATTAGATGGCTCATGGGCTTATAATACAGATTTCGGAGAGGCTGTAAAATTAAACTTTCAATCTGGTAGACCATTTCTTTTCTCTACAAGAAACCCACAAAAAATATGCAATCTAATACGTGAATTATCAAATTAAAAATAACTAGATTCTTATAATTCTTCATTTAATAGTATATTAAAAATCGTGGAATGGAAATATTAAGTGAAAGAAAATCTCAATAGTTGATAAAAAATGGATCAAGATTATGAGTATCTTTTTAAAACGATTGTTATAGGAGATGGTGGCGTAGGTAAAACGGCTTTAACTATTAGATTTTCAAAAGGAATTTTCACTGAAGATTATAAAATGACCATTGGAGTAGATTTTAATGTTAAGACTATATCCATAGATACAGATGAAGGCGTTATTAGGTGTAAATTACAAGTATGGGACACGGGTGGGGAAGAACGATTTGGTGCTATAAGGCCTATGTATTACCGAGGCGCTCTTGGAGCAATTTTAGTATTTGATCTTACAAATTATGCTAGTTTTGAACATCTTCTCAAATGGATAGAAGAAGTGCGTACCAATATAAAATTTGAAATCCCTCTTTTGTTAGTTGGTAATAAAAGCGATTTAGCTGATCAGAGAGCGATTTCTATGAAAGAAGTAAATCAATTTGCAAAAGATTTCAACTTATATTACATTGAAACCTCAGCTAAGACAGGAAAGAGGGTAGGTGATTGTTTCTATGTTCTTACTTGTCTTATGGCTGGTTTAGACATTGCTGAAATCAAGCTTAGGCTTTAATAAATGAAATGAAATTTTTATTATTATGAGTAAATCAAAATCATTAACTTTAGGTAAATCAATGGATATTATTTTCATTATCTCTTCTATTATTTTCAACATTTCAGTAAGCATTATTTACATTGCGATAAAAATAGGTAATTTGGAACTCGTGCAGGTTTCTGGTCTTATTGTGATTCTCCTGATAATTCCCTTCACTATCACCTTAATTGGATATATTAAGGAAAAGGAGGAAAAGAAGATTCTAATCTCTTTAGTCATTATCATATTCTATCTTTTTTTGGAATTATTATTAGATTACATCCTCATGATTCCATTCAGAGAGATATTGGCACTTCATATCCTCTACATTATAATATTTTATGCTGCTGACTTCAGCATAATTGGCGTGACTTTCGAAAAAAATAAGAAAATGGGATTTGTGGTATTACTAACATTCGGGATAGTGATAGGATGCTTGATTTACATGTACATGGGTTAAAGAGT
>Ga0209635_10004438_pt1 | contig 11008 bp, 15 predicted proteins | sample DeeMarSWOR230_32_FD_187463 | JGI IMG/M metagenome (GOLD analysis project Ga0209635, IMG submission 187463) | Marine sediment microbial communities from White Oak River estuary, North Carolina - WOR-2-30_32 (SPAdes) (version 2) | ecosystem: Environmental > Aquatic > Marine > Intertidal zone >...
CTGTCCAAATCCTCTGTAATTTTATGTTTACTCATCTACTTCTTCCTCCTCAATAGAAGAATTAACTTCATCATCTGACTCAAGATCATACTCAGTTACTTCTTCTAAAACACAGTTAACCACACTTATTAAATCTTCTGGTGAAAAAGGTTTTTTAAGCACTACTGCTCCATACTTTTCGACGCAAATTCGCAAACTATCATCGGTAATATCATTAACTACAACTATAACTCGTTGACCTATTTCAGTTAACTTTTTAATCGCTAGCAAGTTGGTTCTAAAAACGCAGGGTAAGTCAAAATCTATGATAACTGCTGAACACTTCTTTTTAGTATGTGCAAGAACCTCTTGTAAATCAGCTCGCAAACTACAAGAGAACCCCTCAGATTCTAATGTTTCTCTAAAAATCCCATATTTTGAGCTATCATTTGTATGAACTAGTATCTCTTTTTCCATGTTTCACTCTTTCTTCCAACCGTTTATAATTTGTTCTAACCCTTCAGAAGTTTAAAAATCAGTAGACATAACCTTTTTCATTTGTTCAAACTGCTTCTCAAGTTTTCCAGCAAAAAGCAAAGTATAGAAATTTATCATGTCAAGTTCAATTTTACTCAGAGGAATCCCAACTAACCGCTTACCATCCCAAACATTATAAAAGTTTATCCTAGAAATCCTTCCAACAAAGTAACTTAGTATATCATAAGGAACTATTTTCTCATTAAAACCAAAGAAGTTCTTCAACTGGTTCTGCCTATTTATATGGTCATGGACTGCCTTCAACTTGTACGTAGTTACAGGAGATGGAGAATCACTAGGGTAATAGTTCAGAAGAGACAATAAATTTCTATAATCGCCTACAAAAGCTTCTGTCAATAAACGTTGAGTATAAACTGAAAGTACAATTGCATGCTCTGGAGAAAGAGTTTTAAAATGACTATAAGGTACTGAAGTTAACTTAGAAAGAGCAGGAAAAACTAAACACTCACAAAGCGGAGAAACATATTTAATATTCGAAACTCTATTCTGAAATTCAGTTATAGTTTGGTCAGACCCATCTCCACCAAACGTTATACTTGAAGTCTCTTCTAGTAATTCATAAATTCGCTCATAAGCTATCCCTTTTAGTCTTCCTAAGGTATCGTTATAAGCATAAGTTTTCAAGTTATTAATATTTAGCCCATGAATATCTTCTGTAGAGACGGAATCATCGTATATAATAGATCCTTTATAAACAGACCTCAAGAACCACTTTACTGATTCATCAATCACTCCAATAAAATACGTTATCGGATTTCTATCTTCTTCACATAAGACCAAGATACTATTCATTATGAAGTTAAAAATCTCGATAACATGAACGTCAATTGACTTACATTGAATCATCTTTATGTAGTCCCACATATATCTATCAGTGAGATTATACCTAAACGTTTTAGTTTTTATCACATTGAAAATCTTAAAAACAACGTCTGAATTTATAACTTCACTTGCTAACTCGTTATAAACTTTTCTATGAAGTTTTTGGTCCAGTTTCAATCCTTCTGTATTCGAAAGAACCGCATATATCTTCAAATAACCAGAAAGTTTAATAATTCTCTCAATTTCTTCCGCAGTAAATAAAATACTTGACTTCTTAGCCTTGCTCTCATCAACGAATTGACTAAAGTCAATATTTCTAAAATCAATATACCCATTAACAAAGGATTTCAATTCTGTTACGTTCTCCATAAGCAAGGTAAATCTTAAATCTCCACTCTTATAATAATCAGACAAAAGACGAAGGAACCACCTATCAAACTTTTTCTCAAAAGTTCCTGAGATCCCTTCTATAAAGTTAGCAATGATAGAAAATTTGTTAGTAATAGAAGAAGAAACTAAATTAAGATTTACGACTGCTGTTTTGTCATAAGAAATCTGCCAGTTCTTTTGATCTTTCTGCTCAAAACGTATCAACCTTATCCTCCTTCTACACTAGAATGGGTTCCTCATTAGGATGAAACTTTTGGAACTTAGTAATTGTATCTTCTGTCCCACCTGTTCTATCTTCAGCAGGACAAGCGATAAGAATATTCGACCATTTTGCAATATCAGTATTTCTCTCAAGACCTGCTCCCCGACCTCTGCCTTTCCAATCCGGATAAAAAATCAAAATTGGAATTCCATAATCTCTTGCTAACTGCTCCGCAAATGAATCTGCTCCTTTCTTACACCCTCCTGAGCAAATCCAATCCCCCTTTGAATAGACTTTAGTAAACGCCTCCCATACTACATTAAAATCTTTTTGTCTATTCCTCCGCCTTGATCCAACAATTCCAATAATTTTCATCTTTCCTCCATTCCACATTCAAGGCGTAAAATTATATATATAGTTGTAATTCATAAACCAGAAATTATCACATTCCAGATCTTATCTGCATCCATTCCCAAACTCCCCAAACAACACCAAGAACAATACTCAAAGGAAAAATAAACAGAGCAAATCCACCAGCAGTTCCCAAACATACACCTACTCCACCCTCTAACAATAACTCAATAATATAAACACTGGTCAACGCCCCAACAAACCAAAAAATATTATGATATAAACTTCTTGCTAAGAGTAGTATTTCCTTAAGAACTCTTGTTAGTGCGTCTTCATATTCTATTCCTTCTAACTGCTCTTCTGATAGTGCCTTTATAGCTCCTATTAAAGCTACAGGTTTCTCTTTAACTCCTTTCCTCTGTAAGTAATTATAACCAAACTCTACTTTCTTACCAACATCTCCAAATTTTGATTTTAGTGTCGATAGACCTTGTTCAGGCGTCATAGGAGACATTCTCATCGCCTTAGCAATCTTCAAAACTGCTTCCGCTCTCTCGCTGGGTATATTCGATTTTAAATCCTTCACGAAAGAACGAACCATTGAAGCAGCTTTTTTAATGTCAAATTCCAAAAGCAACTCTGGTTGAGAAGGTTTCTTAACAGACGTTCTAGTAGCATGATCTTTTAGAAGGTCTAAATATTGTGCTTTCACCTTAATTTCCTCCAACGTAACTTTTAACTCCTCTAAAGCTAGCGTAAATAGTTTTACTTGTTCCACTTTTCCTCTTGAGTCGGTCTGGAAGAGTTTGATCCAAATCATCTACCATATTATGCTTAAAACCACGTCTAAACATTTCCTCTACTGCTCTTCGATGGCGACGAATAATTTCTTCTTTATCAATGGGTCTTCCAGTTTTTCTATCTGTAAGTGGTTTTCCTGTTTTCTTTAGAGTTGACCACCAAGCATGGAAAATTCTATGGTCATCTAATAGTTGTTTATCACTTAGCGCAATAGGACCTCTAGGAGGTAAAGTTTCTTGAAGCCCAGATAAGTATTTTTCTAGAGGCATTATTTAACCACGAACCTCCGAATCATCGATTGAATTACTGCCATGTCCACGAAGTCACCAGGGCATGTAAGTTCTTTATTGCTACTTACTTCTGAGTGGAGTTTAACTCTACTTGGGTTCAAACCAAATACTTTGAGAAGAGAGTTCAAAAGTTTATAACACATTACTTCATACAACCTTTTCTCAGGAACCTTAAAGTCATATGAACCAAGAAGAGCAACATGAATGGCAAATTTATTCGTGTTAGTATCAATATCGTCAAAGTCACATATAGTTACAAATGGCCTACATCCAAAAACATGATAGTCATCTTTAACTTTCTCAATTACATAATGGTAATTTATGTCAGGAGTTTTCTGTTCAAGAACGTTATTCATAATAGCTGGTAATTGGAACTTAGGGTTATCTATTCTAGCACTAGGAGCTGGGTACATACAAACAGTATGGTGAAGAATTATAAACCTGGGTCGCGCATGACGTACTTTCAGGAGCGACATCTTAAAAGGTATTCTCATCGGTAACTCCTAGAATAGAGACAACCCATACTGATCCCAATCAGTATTTTTAAAACATTCTACGCCATTGCTAAAAGAAGAAGTATAAGCACCATACACGTTGTCAAGTGTAGATTTAACTTGATTCATAGATAAAATATTTGAAGATGTCATCTTTGCTCTCTCATAAATAGCATCCAGATCAAGAAGCCCTCCATCTGTTAGGTTTAAATCGCTTTTCAAATTAGTAAGAGCAGTAAGTCTACTAGAAATATCAGTCCCACAAATAGCACTAGCACAATTAAGTGCTTGATTCAAGTATGGAATATCTTCTCCAAGATTAAGCTTATTCAGAAAGTTAGTATACTTACTGATATCAATACCGGTGTCAAACTCTGGTAAAAAACCAGCATATTCTTTAACTTTATCCCAAACGCCATCTAACAAACTATCGTAGAGAGTATTCAGTAAACTAAGAGGATTACCATAAGTTCCATGTCCTCTAAGAAATCCACATCCCTGTATCATATTAACTACATCATCAACTATATTCTGAGAACAGAGATCTGGAACGATACCAGTAAGATTATTTTGTACAGCGTTACAAGCACTCGTAACTTCTCCAGATGCTGACCAAGCAGTTCCCATTAAAGTATCAACTAAACCATTTACTTCGCCCCTTAAAAGGCCTTTCATTCCCTGAACAGAAGCCAATCCTTTATCGAACTCACCTAAAACTTTCGAGCATATAGCGCTTGTCATCATGCTTAATTCGGCCATTCTTCTTCTCCTCTCTTATGTATCCCTATCTCCTTGTGGGTTTGCAGGAGCAGCAGCACCAGCCGCGCCAGCAGGGACAGAAGCGCCTCCCTGGTCAACTATCATTGCACCATCTGAATTGATATTTCCAGCAGCTTTATTACTAATACTTCCAGCAGCTTGCTCTTTTAAATCTCCAGCTGCTTTTATATTAACGTCTCCGGATGCTCCTTCATTTATATTACCAGCCGCTTTGATATTAACATCGCTTGCAGATTCTTCGTTTATACTCCCTGTTGCTTTAATGTTGACATCTCCACCAGCCTGAAAGAAAATAGAACCATCAGTTTTAACTACTATATCTGATTGAAAATAAGCTTGAAGTTTCCTTTCATCGATGTCAATATGAAAAAAATCGCCTTGCCTTGTCCTAATTAAAACTTTCTCTTTCCCTGATCTCTCATCGAGTAAAACTGTAGTTTGGTTCCCATCTATTGTGTATACCGAATCAGTATCGCCAGAGGGTGGGTTCGATAATTGTCTTTTCTTCCCGGTGACCTCAACTCTCTCATCATCTGGATCATCAGAAATAACTATACAACGTCCTGCGTGAGACTTAAAGATAGTCCATTTATCTTCATAGTTAGAACCAACTTGGTTCTCAGGTAAGACCTTAGCATTCTCCAAATCTAAAGCACCAAAGTAATATGGTCTGTTAATATTTCCCGCTTCGAAAAAAACAAAGACCCATGATCCAATCTTTGGTATATATGAAGAACCCATATAGTGGTGCTCACTATTCTCTTCTGTATTCCTACCACCAACAGGGTTATTAGCAGGTCTTGCCCAAATTCCTTTTGTAGGGGAAACTCTCGGCATGATGTCAGGAATCCAAACAAGGACTCGACCAAACTTACTCGGATCCTTGTTATTTACTACTTTTGCACGATAGTTTCCTAGCAACTTTTCCATATACTTTGATAGCCTTATTTGAAGATTATCTTAGAGATCTCTAGTATCTTTGCGAACTCTCTCTCGTTATATCTAAAGATAGAAGTAGGAACAATAGTAGCACCTTGAATACTAGAAGTAGTTAAAATCGAAACAAATCTAGAAAGATCTTCTAACGCAGGGAGAAAATTCATCGATAGTCGTCTTAACACCCTACCTGCAAACTGATATCTATTTACTCCAGGCATAACTCCTAGTTTTGAGAGAGACTCAATAAAATCTTCTACATTAGAGAAATCAAAAGTTCTCAGTTCTTGGAGTCTATCCCTATAATCAAACCCAGAAGCCGTTAGCGCTTTTTTATACATGACATCTTGGTTTTTCTCTCCAAAAAATGAACCTAGAACATAACAGGCAATTAGGAACTTTAACTTTGGAATTTCCGTCGCGTAAGCACCAAGAAGGCCATAAGCTTTTCCGAATAACCTTATGAAAATTGACAGTAGAAAGTTCGAGATAGGCGAAAAATAAGAGTCACGAACTTTAACTCGACCTTGAATCAAACTTAAAAAACAAATTCCATACACTACACAAGCATAGACATTCCTTGGATCTACCTTTGAAATGTCATCAGTTCCAAATGAATCTAAGTTAATTATAGCGGTTTTAGTTGGTTCATTATACGAAACAGGTAGAACATAGTTTGGAAGCTTCAAAACTCGTATTAATTGCTCTCGTTTAGCTTCAGCAACTTCAAAAGCTTTCTTCTTTGTAAAATGGTTAATCCTAGCCTCAACAAGTTTCAAAACAGCGTACAACTTCTTTTCTCCAAGTTCTATAGAACGACTCTCCAATTCTGAAGAAGACAATCTGAGCACATTAGGGAGGTCTTTTAACAAAACAAATTTATCTTTTACAACCATTTACCAGGTTACCTCACTAAGGTCTCCAACATCCTGCTCAGAAAACTTGTCTTTACAAATGTCAACGATCGAAGTAAAGGAAGGGACAATAACAGTAACTAGGTCAAAGTCTTCCGCAGCGAATATGCCGTTTATGTACATAAGCAAGTCTGCTAAACTTACAGTCCCATACTCATCAAAAGACATATAGTCAGGTCTCATTTTATACTTAGGATTAAAACTCTTCTGAGTTGAATTTCTTAAAAGATAGAAATAATTCTTATCAATAGTCCACAAACTAGGAGAAGGAACTACAAATCTGTCGTTAGCTGTTTTAAATCGATCGCACATATTATCTATGTCAATGGCAAGTCTAGCCCGCTGTTTACTTTCTTTGTCTATTGTAATCATGCTTTGCCACCTTCCTCTAACGCAACTTTAATCGTCCTAAATGACGCCCTTAAACTGTAGCTTCCATCAATCCTGGGTACTTCCCGCGTTCCCATCTACAATTATTTTCATCAACCGTCATTCTAGCTTGAATTGTTTCTAGTTCATCTTCTTCTAAATACTTTGAAAACTCACCTAGAAAATAGTTGTAATCACCTTTTACAAGTCGTATTGGAATATCTAAAAACCCATTATGAAACTTCTCATGGATACTTTTAATCAAAGTAACGTAACCAAGTCTGTTTGTAAAATGGAGTTCAATAGCTTCTTGAGCTATATCAAAAGTAGAGAACTCTTCTTCTTGTTCTAACTTCCTATTCACTAATGCTTTCATAAGAATGAAAAGAGAAGGGATATGGTGGTGAATTTCTATAGTACACTCATCCATTCTCTCTTTAGTAATCATACAAGAATTAACGCCAAGAACATCAACAATATAATCCTTCCACAGCTTATACTCTAAACAACCACGAACTAGCTTCTCACAATTTCTAACAAATTTTACGAACTCTGCTTCGCTTTCGAAAGTCCTAATCCTCAAAGACAAACGAAAAGGATAAGTATCACTATAAAGTTGAAGGCTCTCGACACTTGCTTCAACCGTTACGTCTTCTTCTTCTAAGTTAGGCTGTTCCATTTATTCACTCCCTACCCAGCGTAATCCCCACGCAATCAAAGTAGCACAAACAAAAAGTACTATTAAAGTTTCAATTGGAAGTGTAGCAACAAGGACTGCGAAGGTAGTTGTCAACCAAAAGGTTAGTGCAATTGTTATAGCAATTATCATACGAACAATAACCCATTCTACTGTAATCTTCTTCATTATATCTTCGACTTTGCTAACAAACTCTTTCAAATTTTTCTTAGTTTCTTTCAGCGGATCATCCTTCTTATAGCTAGATATGAAGGCAATTGCACAAGCAAAAATAGAAGCTGGTTCCTCAGGAAGATCTGGTAAAGAATTCTGTATAACTTTTTTAGACAGAGCATAGCTCTTATCAAAGTTTGGCTCTAACTTCCTACAAAGACTTTCAATTTTCGAAAGCGACAAAACTGGAACAAAAGAAAGGATTTTTTTGATTGTTTCTAAATCTTTAGCCTTTTCTATATTTCTAGTTATTGACGCCATCTTTAGAGGAGTTATCTGTTTCATAAAAGAAGATAGGGTACTAGGTATCTGCTCTCTCAAGTAGATCTTATCTAGAGCTTTCTGTAGATTCATTTTAACGTTTCCCCCTAGAAATGAAGCTTCTCTAAACGCCGCAACACTCTCTCCAAAAAGCTTAGAAGCCTTTCCCTTCATCCTAAAAAGTGGTCCAGAAGCTCTCCTAACATCTTCTAAAGAACTAAATACATCTTCTTTGCCAACAGTAGCGTACAGAAAAGAGTATGGAACAGCAGTACACATTCCCTTAAATGTTGTAAGACAAAAGTAAGCTTGTTTATTTACATCATCAGCAACTATAATATCCTTCCAACCAAGAGCAAAAAGCCGATTTATCCTCCCAGGTTTCTGGAAAAAATCCTGTTGTAAATCTATGTAGTTTATACACGCTACCACCTGCTTCCCAAAAGTAGTTCTTTCCATAATGATGTCTCTTCGCGGATCAGTGGTTACCGTGCCAAACTTAAGAAAAGGAAAAGAAGACATAGCCCGAAATATTACCCGCGCTACATCTCTATATAACTTAGTTACCCTAACAAGAACAAACGACATTTTTCTATCGTCAGTTAACATTGCAGCAAGAGTCACGTCAGACTGAACAGGATAAGATACAACTTTAATACCAAGTGGAAGAGGGCCAGCTGCAGTATTTATAATATGAAAAGTTGGTTCAGCACTTAAAGACTTACTATCAGGTTGTTTAATGTCAACCGCAGCCTTCTTAACTCTATCTTCTTCTTCTTTATCAGGTTTAATCCTTGGCTCTGGAAAGAAATCAGGAATGTCCTGCTCTTTCATAAAAAGTTGTCCACCCTTACCCTTGAGAGTAACGGTAACTCCCCTACTTCTTAGTGTCTCAAGAATCTGGTCTATCCGATAAACTATTATATACCGCTCTAAGGCTTTACAGATGCCTGGAAGAGCAGATGGAGAAATACTACTAGAAGATAACATAGGGTAAACGATTATCACAACTCTTCCTCCTAAAGTAAGAACTCAGCTTTTGGCTTTCGTTCCTCCTTAACTTTCTTAACCTCTAAAAATGGTCTAAGAACTTTTGAATCATCCTTCTCGCAGTACTTTTTGTAGGGACAAAAATTACACTGCTCCCCAGTAGCTCCAATTGGCTCAGGAACTGTTTTCTTCTGAATAGATGACTGTAAGATCAAAGAGTTCTTTAAGAAAGACACTGCTAACGTATTATTCACTGGAAGATCAAAAGGAACAACCTTTTTGAAGTTCCTGAGTACGTAAACTAACGTAATTGTATGAATTTTATAGTTATATTCCGTGTTTAGAATAAAAGCGTATATCAACGCCTGATAGTAGTGTTCTTTTATGTACTTACTCTGAAACTTATCAGGCTCAATAGTTTTTATCTCAAACAAAAACCCTTCTTTTAGTCCATCTGCCCGCCCTTTTACTTTGTACTTCTCACTTACTATAGTTTTCTCTTTCTCAGTAAAGTCATACAAATCTTGGATAAAAGTGTGGACGGAATTCCCTACATAACCAATCAACGAAACCCACGCAAACTTATAGTATCCCTCAACATTGATACTATACTTAAGGCGATTATAATAACACTGCCTTAAACAAGAACAGATTTCAGAAACTGATATGTAGGGTCGCTCATAACTTTGAATTCGTTTATGCTCATCAATCAATTTGGCTCGCATTAGAGATTCAAACTTATTAACATCAAACCCTACAGATTTCTTAACTGATGGTTCTACATCATCCAAATGAACTACTGTTCTAGTAACTTCTTTTACTTCTTCTAACTCTTCAATTTTAACTTCTGGTTTTTCTTCTATAGGTCTTGGCTTTGGCTTTAAGATCGAACTGGCCCCAGAATCCTCTTGACTTTCTAGATATGAAAGTAGTCGCTCATACTCGTTATTCAGATCCATTTAGAATGACCATCGCATTTTCGACTAAACTGTCCCGTAGAACTTTATACGCGTCTTCGATTATCTTCCCTTCCCAACCATTCAGCTTGTCGTAATGCTTCGACTCAGCGATAGTTTTAGCAATCAAAAGGTTATCAACCGCCAACGAAAAAGCCTTCTCCCGAATCTTATTATGAACAAGCTCGTCCACGTTAACATTTTCTTCCTGCGCAATGGTTTCTCTCAAACTAGCCTTAACCTCCGCTCGTCCCTTACTGGATGCCAAAATTCTCTTGCAATTCTCTCGAGCAACCCTAGCACTCTCTCTTGCAAAGTTTCTTAGTTTCTTAGAATTTACTCTTTCAGTCAGAGGAGCAGGAGAATGCTCAACAAGTTTATACATCTCAACTAAAACAGAAAGAAGAGCACCCTTCACCGCTATATACTCATTCAATAAAGCAGGGCAACATGTAGCCGCTTCTTTTACGGACTTTCCGAAGAAGATAAAATCGAGCGCATAGAAGTTTTCTAGAACTCTAATCTTTGACTCTTTGCTTAACTGCATGCTTTATTCCTCCTCTTTTTTCCTGCGGTAACTAAAGGACGAAGACTCATCCTCAAGTATCTCTAAAGAAACTCTCCTAGAGTCAGGAAACCTTGTGTTTTTAATAGCTAAAGCAATAACTTTCAAAGCATCAATCGTCTTACCTTTCTTCCCAATAACTTTACCACAATCCTCTTTTGAAACTCTGATCTGGACGATAACTGACTTTGTAGAAACTACCACATTAATTCTCACTTCTTCTGGTTTATCAACCAACTTTTTCACTGTAGTTTCAACAAATTCCACCAGGAGTTCCGACATTCCGTTACTCATTGTTAATTCTCCTCTCTTTTCCTCGAGATAACTCGCCAAAAAATGCTTTATATTTTGTTCTATGGTTCAGTTCCGTTTAGAATTACCTTTTCTTTATCTCCTCTAAAAGTTCCTTGTACTGGTCCCGCGATTCTTTACGCATCTCT
>Ga0209635_10004440_pt1 | contig 11007 bp, 7 predicted proteins | sample DeeMarSWOR230_32_FD_187463 | JGI IMG/M metagenome (GOLD analysis project Ga0209635, IMG submission 187463) | Marine sediment microbial communities from White Oak River estuary, North Carolina - WOR-2-30_32 (SPAdes) (version 2) | ecosystem: Environmental > Aquatic > Marine > Intertidal zone >...
GCCCTGGCCCAGCATTTGGGTGAGGATGAGGAGGAGTGGGGGCTTACCGGTCTTCTCCACGATATTGATGTGGAGCTCACCGAAGGGGATATGAACAGCCACAGTAAGCTGGGCGCTGACCTGGTGCGGGAGATGGGGGCAAGTGAGGCGATGGCTCACGCTATCCTGTGCCACAATGAGATGCACGGCGTTGCCCAGACCAGCAAACTGGACAAGGCGCTGTTTTGCGCTGACCCGCTTACCGGCCTGATTACGGCGGCGACTCTGGTTCGCCCCGATAAAAAACTGGCTAACCTTGAAGCTAAATCGGTCGGTAAGAGATTCAAAGAGAAGAGCTTCGCCGCCGGCGCCAACCGGGAGCAGATTGCCAAGTGCAGTGAACTCGGACTTGAGCTTGACGAGTTTATTGAACTCGGGCTGAAGGCGATGCAGGGCGTTGCCGCCGACCTCGGTCTTTAGCCGATGGAGATAGTCGAGCCCTCGGCAGTTTTAACGACATCAATGCGGCTGGGGAAGGCGTCTCTCAGTTCCTCGACATGAGTAATGACCAGTATCTGGTCAAAGTCATTTTGGATTGAATTTATCGCCTCTTTCAGCTTCTCAATGCCGGAGCTATCCTGGGTGCCGAAGCCTTCATCAATGATTAAGATAGGCAGGGGCGCCCCGGCCCGCCGGGCCAGGAGCTTGGACAGGGCAATGCGGATGGCAAAGTTAATACGAAAGGCTTCTCCACCACTGAACATTTCGTAGTTCCGTGTCCCCAGCTCGTCAGCGATGTTAATATCCAGGGTTTCAATAACATCCCCCTTCTTGGTCTCCCGCTGGGTTTCAATTTTGACATTCATTCGGTTATCGGTCATGCGCCCCAGCAGCCGGTTGGCTTCGATTTCAATTTCGGGAAGAGCCGTTTCAATGAGCAGCGCCTGAACCCCCCTCTTGCCCAGGGCCTGGGCAAGCTCCTGATAGATTTTCTCATCTCTTGAGGACTTGCTGAGCAGTTTCTCCTTCTCCTCCTTTTTAATCACTAGCTCAGCCAGTCGCTCCAGTTTGGCTTTCACCTGCCCTAGTCTTTCCTGGGCTTCCCTCTGCTGGCTGACCAGTGCCTCGTGCTCTGCCTCCGCCTGGGCGAGGTCAGTGGCCAGCTGGGGTAGGCGTTCTATCTCTTTGGCTAAAGCCTGTGCCTTTTGCTGGCTTAGCTCCAGGCTCTGGCCCAACTCGGCAACGGCTTCCCTGGCGCGAGCCATGAATTCCTTCTCCTGATTAATGAGCCGGTCAGCTTCATCCAGTTTTTGCTTCGGCGCTTCGTACTGCTGCCGGCTGGCTAGCTGTTGCCGTATCTGTTCGTGATGTTCAGGATTGTAGTCCAGTTTGGCTAGCTCACCTTCCAGCGCGGTCAGTGCCTTCTGCTCGGCGAGAGCAAAGTCCTTCTGGGCCAGGTGCTGTTCAATTTCAGCCAGCCTCTTTCCGGCCTCGTTCAGCTGGCGGTTAGCCGTTTCGGCTTCGGCAAGCTGCTGGCTGATAACAGCCGCCCGGTTCTGGACAGTGCTTTTTTCCTGGCTCAGCCTTGCTTCTAGGCTGGTTATTTCCCCTTCCAGGCTGGCCAGCTCGGCTCTAGCCTGCGTCAGCTCAGTCTGATTTGAGTCCAGAGAGCTGGCTTTCTGCGCTTTATCCGCCTCGTATTTGGTCGCAATCAGCTTCAGCCTGTCGGCGCCCAGCCTGGTCTCGCATAGCGGGCAGTTGGCCTCGCTCTGGCCAAGCAGGGTGTCAAGCTTCTGGCTTATCTCGCTTATTTCCGGTTCCAGCCGCCTGACACTGGACTCAAGGTAATTGACTTGGGTGGTTAGCTCCTGGCTTCGCTGCCTTTTCTGTTTCAGGGCTTCATCTTCACCGGCTAACCGGTTTAGCTCAGCCTGTGCCTGCTGTAACTCCGGCTTGAGCTGGGCCAGCTTCTGCATATTGGCGTCTAAGTCGGCGATTTTGCGTTGAGTGTAAGTGTGTTCGGTGAGCAGTTGCTGGGATGCCTCCCTTATCTTGCCGTCCAGCTGTGTCTGCTGCCTTTCCAGATTAACCGAGAGCCGGAACTTCTGCTCAAGCTCATCTTTTAGCTTCTTGGTCTCGGCAAAGCGGGCGTAGTTTTCTTCAATAGTGTTGCGCTGGGCAATCAGCTGTTCATACTCCTGGAGGCGGGATTGGTGCTGGCTCGCCTGCTCCTGCCAGCGCCCCCGGTTCTCCTGAGTATTGGTAATGTATGCCTCCAGTTCACTCAGTTGCGTCTTTATTTTCTCCAGCGATTCTTTCTCCTGCCGCAGCTGCTTCAGCCCGGACTCTTTTTCGGCGGCTATTTTTTCCAGACGGGAAAGCTCGCCCTGCGCCTGTGTCAGCTCGGCTTCATAGACCGGCTGCTGGGCTAATTCGTCATTAATGTCCTGGATAGTGCTCTCCAGTTGCCCTATTTCCGTTTCCTGCCCTTTGGCCAGCTCCTTCGCTCTTGATTCCAGCTCGTCATAGAGAGAAAGCCCCAGTATATCAGCCAGCACCTGCTTGCGCTCCACGGGACGCTTGACGGTGAACTCGTCAGCCCTTCCCTGCAAGAGAAGGGCGCTGTTAATAAAGGTGGGGTAGTCCATGTGGAGGACATCAATTATTTTCTGCTGGGTCTGACTGATGCTGTCACCGGAAATAACTTTGTAGCCGTCACCGCTGGCTACCTGAAACTCCAGAATAGTCTGCCCGGGGCTGCTGCGGCGCCTGGGTTTGGCGCGCTTGCGGATGATGCGGTAGTGTTGCTCGCTGACGGCAAAGTCAAACTCCGCTTCCATTTCGGTCTGCCCCAGAGAGATGAGGTCGTCATCACTCTTGGCTCTGGCTTTGCCCCAGAGTGCCCAGGTCATGGCGTCAATCAGGGCTGACTTGCCGTTGCCGTTGTCGCCGGCGATGCAGGCGGTATGGATGCCATCAAAGTGGAGCGGGGGGACATTATCCCGGTAGCACATGAAATTGCGCATTTTCAGCTTGAGGGGAATCACTCAAAAGCTCCGGATGACCAAATTTACTACCCACATTTTAGCATATTAAATAAAAAAGAGGGGCTTTGCCCCTCGCTAACATGCTGGCTTTATTTGATTTAGTCTAGGTAGTCTCTGAGCTTGCGGCTGCGGCTGGGGTGGCGCAGCTTGCGCAGTGCCTTGGCTTCAATCTGGCGGATTCGCTCCCGGGTGACATCAAATTCCTTGCCCACTTCCTCCAGAGTCCGGCTTCGCCCATCCTCCAGGCCGAATCTGAGCCGGAGCACCCGCCGTTCGCGGGGGGTGAGGGTGGAGAGCACCTCGTCAATCTGCTCCTTTAATAATTGCTTGGAGGCGGCATCCACCGGGGGCAGGGCATTGCGGTCTTCAATGAAGTCGCTGAGGTGGCTATCTTCCTCCTCACCGATGGGTGACTCCAGCGAGATGGGGAGCTGGGCTACCTTGACGATTTCCCTCACCTTTTCCGGTGTTATTTCGATGCCCTTACCAATTTCATCGGCGGTAGGTTCCCGCCCGTATTCCTGGGCCAGGCGGCGGCTTACCTTGAGCAGGCGGTTAATCGTCTCGACCATATGAACCGGGATTCGGATAGTACGGGCCTGGTCAGCGATAGCCCGGGTAATTGCCTGGCGAATCCACCAAGTGGCATAGGTGCTGAATTTATAGCCGCGGCGGTAGTCGAATTTCTGTACCGCCCTGATTAGACCGATATTGCCCTCCTGAGCCAGGTCAAGAAGCGACATACCCCGCCCCACATGTTTCTTGGCGACGCTGACGACGAGGCGCAGGTTGGCTTCAGTGAGACGCTTCTCCGACTTTTCCGCTTCCTGCTTAACTTGGTCTAGGTAGGCTTTAAACTGCTTCTCAAAGGACTGAGCCGATTTGGCGAAGGCATCATCACCGGCGAGTGCTTCTATCTTGTTGAGGGAGGTATTATCACCGATGATGTTAAAGACCTCCTCCGGCAGCAGGCTGATATTTACCGAGAGGTTAATGAGTAGCAGTTCGGTTGCCGGCGTCGGCTTATTTATCTGCTGGGCAATATTTTGGATTAGCTGTTGGTCTATCTCATCGGTAATGCTATCTTTTAGTTCCGGGTTAAGAACACTGTCCTTGAAGTTGGTGGTTGAACTCAAGCCAAGCTGTCCCCGGAGGCGGCGAATAATAGAAGATGCCTGTCCTATCTCCTTGAGTATAGCCAGTATTACTTCGGTTGCCGAAGGCTCTCGGCCGTTTTTCTGCTGGAAGTCCTGCTTGATGTCACTGATGCGGTTACCCTTCTCCATCTTTTTGGCCAGGTCTTTCTCATCCGTAGCGGTGAGCAAACGCACTTTGCCAATTTCATGAAGATACATGTGAACCGGGTCATCGACTACCTCTTGCTCGTCAGCTTCGGCGGGCGTCTCCATCTCAGCAGCAGGATGTTCTAGGTCCTTATCTGGCTCCTTTTCCGGGGATACCTCTTCCTCTTCAATGTCATGTGGAGGTATGTATTTGGGATAGTCATCCCTGCTTTCCAACTCCATCTCTCAACCCCCTTTGCTCCCCGGGCTTGGCTGGCTTCTCTGGGTAAAGACCTTAGCCAGTTGAGTGCTGATTTCTATTCCCTGCTCCTCAAGTTTGGCTAGCTCTGCTGCTGAACCGCCTGACTCACGGGCTAAGACTAACGCTTCTGTATTCTTGTCCTGTAAACTGCGAAGATGTGTTTCTCGTAAACGCAACGCATAGTCCGCTAATCTCAGCTCTAGTTTGTTTGCGGGCACTTCTTTTCCCATCAAGTAATCAATATACTCGTGAAAAGCGCTATCTAGCTTTCTCTTAATTAATTTTACATCCTTGGTTTTGATGTAAGCAAGGAAGATTTCCCGGTTTTTGGTGTCAGCGAAGTATTCCGGCAGAAGCTCGCCGCACTGCTCCTTAAGTTCCGGATGCTGCAGCAGCAGAGCCAGGCAATCTTCCTCGCGGGGATTGGATAAAGTTGTATGTACGGTCGGTGTAACACTTTCTGGTGCGGTTGTCTTACTAGTTCTACGTCTACTTACCTTATAGGCGGCGAATGAGCTTTCTACTTTGCGAATATCTGTTTTGAGTATTTTAGCCAGCTTCTGCAAGTAGTGGGCTTGGCGGGTATCGTCCTTTATCTCATCTATTACCGGGAAAAGCCGCTCCATGGCTAGAGATATATCTTTGGCGGTGGTCAGGTCCAGGTCGGCGGTGAACACGTCAAAGGTGTAATCAACCACGGGCTTGGCCTCTGCCAGCAGTTTCGGCCAGTTCTGGGGGTCTTCTTTAATCACATCATCCGGGTCTCTGCCCGGGGGCATGATGATAGCCCTGATTTCCGAGCCAATGATGTTTTCATAGTCCACGCAGCGGAGCATGGCTTCCTCGCCGGCGGCATCGGCATCAAGCGCCAGAACCAGGTTTTTGGTCAGTCTCTTGAGGGAACCAATCTGCCTCTCGGTTACCGCGGTTCCCATTGAGGCGACCACATTGCTGAAGCCGTTCTGGTGGGCGGTGATGACATCCATGTAACCCTCCACAATTACCGCCATCTCCTGCTGCCTGATGGTGGGCCGGGCTAAATCTACGGCGTAAAGAACCGAGCTTTTATCAAAGACGGGCGTCTGCGGCGAATTCAGGTATTTGGGCATGGACTCATCCAGCGCCCTCGCCCCGAAACCGATAGTATGTCCCCGGTTGTCATGTATGGGGAACATCAGCCGGTTGCGGAACCGGTCGTGCCTTTTCTTGTCCTCGCTTTCCACGATTAAGCCGGCTTCAAGCAGGTCATCTTCGCTGTAACCGGTCTCCACCAGGTGCTGCTTTAAGGCTTCCCAGCTATTCGGGCTGAAACCCAGCTGAAAGTCGGCGACCGTTTTCAGGGATAAGCCGCGGCTGGCGACATAGTTACGCACCTTTTCAGCGGTTGGTGAACTGATTAGTAGATTATGGAAGTATTCGGCGGCCGCCTGATTAATCTGGTAGAGTTTCGGCTTCTTGCCTCCCTCGGCTTCGGCTCGGGTGGGGAGAGTAACCCCCGCCTTCTGGGCGAGAAGTTGCAGGGCTTCACCGAAGCTGATGCCCTGCTTTTTCATAATCAACGAGAAAGCATCGCCCCCGGTGTTGCAGGCGCCGAAGCAGTGCCAGCTCTGCTGGTCAGGATAGACGAAGAAAGAGGGGTCTTTCTCACTGTGCAGGGGGCAGAGCCCCCTGAAGTTACGCCCCGCCTTGATTAGCTTGGTGTACTGGCTGGCGACATCAACGATGTCAATTTTCTGTTTGACCTCATCAATTACGCTCATTTTGCCCTGCTCTTGATTAAAGATAGCTCCTCCGCCATCCTCAGCGCGTACTGGTCAGTCATGCCGGCGATGTAGTCCACCACCCGCCTTGGGGTGTCATCGTGACCGATGCGGTATTCCGGGGGCAGTTTGGCTTCGTGCTGGTTGAAGTAGTGGTATAGCCGGCGTAACACCTCTCTGGCTTTTTCTGATTCCTGCTGGTCGGAGCGCACATTATACACCCGTTCAAAGAGAAAAGCGCGCAGTTTGTTGGTCATCTCCAGTACTTTATGGCTCATGCCAATCTGGGGCGAATCGGTGGGGATATTACCACTGGCTGACCAGGAAAACTGAATAACATCGGTGACCATGGTATTGATGCGCTGGGAGTGGAGCTGCCCCAGTAGCTTGATGGGCTCAATGGGCAGCTCGTCATCGCTGATTACGCCTGCCCTTATCGCGTCGCCAATATCATGGTTAATATAGGCGATGGCATCGGCAATCTGGCATACCTGCCCCTCCAGTGTGCCTGCCTTGGTTGAGCCTTCCCCCAGTATATCCGCCCTCATTTTGGAGTGATGGGCAATGCCATCTCTCACCTCCCAGGTGAGGTTGAGCCCCTGACCATCTTTTTCCAAAATTTCCACCACTCGCCGGCTCTGCTCATTGTGCCTGAATCCGCCGGGATAGAGCTCATTGAGCACCTCCTCGCCGACATGACCGAAGGGGGTATGCCCCAGGTCATGGCCTAGGGCAATGGCCTCGGTCAGGTCTTCATTCAGGTTGAGGGCGCGGGCAATAGTGCGGGCAATCTGGGCGACCTCCAGGGTATGGGTAAGCCGGGTGACATAGTGGTCACCCAGCGGGGCAATGAAGACCTGCGTTTTGTGCTTCAGGCGGCGGAAAGCCTTGCTGTGTATTATGCGGTCCCGGTCACGCTGAAATTCAGTGCGTACCGGGCAGGGCGCCTCATATTTTGACCTGCCCCGCGACGCTCTGCTTTTGGCGGCATAGGGGGAAAGGGTTTCCTCCCTCTCCTCAATCATCTGGCGGATGTTAAGCCGGCCAATCATTAAGGCTTGATGCCTAACCTCTCTTCTGCCTTAGCAATTATCTCCCTAGTTTTGCCAATCATATCCGGGCTGATGGATACCGAGGTTATGCCCCAGCCCACCAGTTTTTCGGTGAGCTCGGGATAGACCGAGGGCGCTTCGCCGCAGATAGAGGAGGTTACTCCCATGCTCTTGCTGACTTTGATTGCCCTTTCCAGCGCGGTGAGCACGGCATCATTGCGCTCGTCAAATTCTTCGGCTAGCTTGGGGCTGTCTCGGTCAATGCCGAGGGTGAGCTGGGTCAGGTCGTTGGAGCCGATTGATATGCCGTCAATACCGACCTCAAGGAATTGCTCCATAATAAAAATGTTTGATGGCACCTCGACCATCATCCACAGCTTGAATTCATCGGAGCGTTTTAGCCCCTCCGCTTCCATAATCTCTTTACATCGGGTCAGCTCGTCAACGGTTCTAACGAAGGGTAGCATAACCCAGAGGTTCTTGTATTTCTGCCTCACCTTCTTGATGGCATCCAGTTCCAGCTTGAATACTTCAACCTCTCTGATATAGCGGGAGCAGCCGCGATAACCGAGCATCGGGTTCTCCTCTTCGGGCTCAAACTTTTTGCCACCGGTGAGTGACCGGTATTCATTGGTCTTGAAGTCGGTGGTGCGGTAGACCACCGGGCGCGGGTTAAAAGCCTTGGCAAAGGCGGTGATGCCCTCAGCCAGTTTATGGGTGAACTCACTGCCCCGGTTCTGGTTTATCATGTAGGCGGGGTGTTGGCCAATCTGGGCGACGATGAACTCGGCTCGGGCCAGCCCCACCCCGTCGACATTGCGCGCGGCTACGGCCTCGGCCAGCTCGGGCTGAGCCAGGTTGACATAAACTCTGGTCTTGGTCTTTAGCTGTTCTCTCAGAATATTGGCTACGGTAGCGGCCGCTTCTTTGGCCACCTTGCCGGCGTAGACCTTGCCCCGGGAACCATCCACGGTGATTATCTGCCCATCTTTCAGCTTATGGGTTGCCTCCTCGCTACCGACGATGCAGGGGATGCCCAGTTCCCGGCTGACAATGGCGGCGTGTGAGGTTCTACCACCCCGGTCGGTGACGATAGCCACCGCTCGTTTCATGGCGGGCACAAAATCGGGGGTGGTCATCTCGGCGACCAGAATATCGCCGTGGCTTACCTTGTCTATTTGGGAGGCTTCAGGCACTATCTTGACTGGTCCCGAAGCCATGCCCGGGCTGGCGGATACCCCGGTGAGGAGGGTAGGGGCTTTAATTTCCGGGGCAACCTCAGCCACTTCTTTGATGGTGGTTACCGGGCGAGTCTGCACAATAAATAGCTCATTATTCTCTTTGGCCCACTCAATATCCTGGGGGAATTTATAGTGCTCTTCCAGCTGCTTTCCCAGCTTGGCCAGTTGTAGTATGTCCTTATCAGTTATTTTTTGTTTGCTTCGACTTGAGGAAGGGACCGATGCCTGAATATTGGCCTTATCCCCGTCCCGCTTTGGATTCTTGATTAGCTTCCACTCCTGGGTGCCGACCTGCTTGTTGCTAATCTTGAGCCCCTTTTTGTCGATAATATACAGGTCGGGGGTTACCTCGCCACCAACAATAGTTTCACCAAGCCCGAAGACGGCTTCAATAATAATCTTGCTCTGGTCGCTGGTCACTGGTTCGAGGGTGAACATAACCCCGGAGGCTTCCGATTGCACCATCTTCTGCACGGGCACGGCAATATGTACTTTAAAGTGGTCGAAGCCGTGCTGCTCCCGATAGAAAATGGCCCGTGGTTCAAAGAGGGATGCCCAGCAACCCTGGACCGCAGTTACTACCTCTTTCTCGCCTTCGACATTGAGGAAGGTGCTTTGCTGGCCGGCAAAAGAGGCTTCGGGCAGGTCTTCGGCGGTGGCTGAGGAACGGACGGCGACCAGTCCCTTGCCCATTTTGCGATAGGCTTCTTTAATCTCGGTGGCTAGCTCCGCTGGCATCGGTGCATCCAGAATTACCTGTTTGATCTCACCGGCCGTCTGCTGGAGCTTTTTACTGTCATTGGCATCTAGCGGCTTTAAGAGTTGCCTGATTTTATCGGTAATTTTGGTACGGTTGAGAAAATTGACGTAGGCGTTAGCGGTGACAATGAAGCCAGGGGGTACCGGAATATTTGCCCGGGACATCTCGCCTAAATTGGCGCCTTTCCCGCCAACACGGGGCACATCGTCTTTGGTGACCTCATTGAACCAGACGATAGCCTTTTGACCCTTGTTCACAATGGGGCCTCCTTTCCCAAACGAGGTCAAAATTTATACCTGTATTATACCATATAGGTCTGTTGGCAAGTAGTCAATCAGCAAATTATCTGGTTGACAGTAGCCGTAGTTTAGAGTAAAATTGGCTACGAGTGGGGGGTTGGCGATATGATAGAGATGACGATTGAGAGTATTCGAGTCAGCCTGATGAATTACCAGCGGGTAGTCCTCCTGAAGGAGAAAACTGATGAAGGGGAAGATGAGAACGCGCCCAAGCGCTATCTACCCATCTGGATTGGTCCGGCTGAGGCAGATGCCATTGCGGTCAAGCTTCAGGGCGTCACTGTGCCGCGCCCCCTGACCCACGATTTGCTCGGCTTAATCATCGGTACCCTGGGGGCCAGCATTGATTCTATCATTGTTAATGACCTCAAAAATGATACTTTCTACGCCAAGATTATTTTAAATACCGAGGGAGAGCAGACTGAGATTGACTCCCGTCCCAGTGATGCCCTGGCGCTGGCGGTAAGGCTGGAAGCACCCATATATGCTGATGAGTCAGTTTTAGATAGGGCCGGCATCCTGCTGGATAAAGAAACGGGCAAGCCGATTATGGATGAAGCGGAAACGCCTGAAGGCAAAGGCAAAGGCAAAGCGGTTAGCGAAGAAGAGATGAGAAGGATGTCGGCTTTCTATGACTTTATTAACACCCTTGACCTAGAGGACTTTGATAAGCGTAAATCTTAGCGCTTTTGGCTCAGGAGTGCGAGTGCTCTGAAGCGATATCGGTATGGCAAGATTACTCATTAGTCCCAATTATGAGTTAAAATAAAACCCTAGAGTGAATAATTCTAGGGTTTTTAGTAACTGAAGGGGCGGGCATGGATACGTGGGCTGCGGCACTCAGGCTGGCCGGTGTTGGTTTTTTTATTGGCAGTTCAATTTTACTGGGGATATTTACCGGTCACTGGCTGGATGGAAAGCTGAATACGGCGCCGATTCTGGTAATCGTTGGTTTATTTTTGGGGTTAGCGGTCGCCTTTTATGGCGTGTATCACATGCTGCTACCTCTAGTTAGTGGTGACCAGAACAAGGAGAATAGCTAGTGCCTAAAAACGGCCGGCTGGTGGGGAAAATCCCCGTTCTGGCGGTAGTTACGGTTGGCTTCCTTGCCCTCTTTGCTATCGGCTTTGCCAGTGGTCCTCTGGGCAAGAGTATGCTCGGTGACCTGGGGCTGCCCGCCTGGCTGAGTGTTACCCGCCCTTCCCCTCAACTCCCCCCGGAGACGGCTTTCATCCTGTTTGGCTTCCCGATTACCAATAGTGTTATCGCCTCTTGGTTTACCATTATTTTCCTGGTTGGCTTTTCCTATGCCGTTAGCCGGCGG
>Ga0209635_10004441_pt1 | contig 11007 bp, 13 predicted proteins | sample DeeMarSWOR230_32_FD_187463 | JGI IMG/M metagenome (GOLD analysis project Ga0209635, IMG submission 187463) | Marine sediment microbial communities from White Oak River estuary, North Carolina - WOR-2-30_32 (SPAdes) (version 2) | ecosystem: Environmental > Aquatic > Marine > Intertidal zone >...
GGGACGTGAATATAGCGTTCGCCAACGAGGCCGCCTTGATAAGCGGATACTTGGGAGTAGACTTCCACCGTGTGAGGGAGCTGGTGAATAGCCTCCCCCACATCGAAGGAGAGCCGCATCTCAACCCCTTCAGGGACGTCCACTTCCCAGGAGCTGGAGTTGGCGGCCACTGCCTCCCGAAGGACCCTTGGCTACTTCTCCACTGCTACGAGGCGATGGGCGGCACAGGCTTCGAGCCGAGGCTCATCCCTGCGGCGCGGATCGTAAACGACGCCATGCCGGGGCAGGTGAAGAGGCTCGTCATAGATGCTATGTACGAGCAAGGGGTGAGCCTCTACGAGGCGAGGATGGTCCTACTAGGCCTCGGCTTCAAAGGTGAAACAGAGGACGCCCGAAACAGCCCAACGCTCGCCCTCTACCACCTGCTGAGACACGAGTCTGGGGACGTGGTGGTCCACGACCCGTACATAGAGAACTGGGAATATGTCCCAGTGATCAACAGCCTCGACGAGGCGGTGGAGGAGAGGGACTGTCTGGTGGTGATGACCCGCCACGGCGTGTACGAGGAGATTGACCTTGACTGGCTAAGGGGCGCCATGAGGAGACCCATAATAGTTGACTGTAGAGACGTGTTCGACCCCAGCGAGTGCCTCGACAAGGGCTTCACATACAGAGGTATAGGCCATGCAAAGCGATGAGCTGGCTCTGCTTGGCGGCGCACCCGCCTCGGACACCGTGGTAAGGCTAGCCAAGCCGTATTTCGGTGAGTGTTGCCTCGAACGGATCCGTGAGGTACTGTCCTCGGGTATGCTCAGGGAGGGCGACGTAACAAGGGAGTTTGAAGAAAGGTTCTCCCGGAGAGTGGGGGCGCGGCACGGCGTCGCCGTGTGCAACGGGACGGCTGCCCTCGCCGCGGCTTATTCATGTGCTCTGAACCCAGGTGACGAGGCTGTGGTGCCGGCCTTCACGTACGAGGCCTCGGCTGGCGCCGCCGTCCGATACGGGGCTAGACTGGTGTTCGCCGACGTGAGTCAGTCCACATTCCTCCTCGACTTGGGCAGCCTTGCGGAGAAGATCAGCGGGAGAACCAGGGCGGTTCTGCCGGTCCACCTCTTCGGAAACGTAGCTGAGATGAGGGCGGTGAACGAGGTCGCGGAGGACCATGGGCTATCTGTGATAGGGGACTGCTGTCAGGCCATGGGGAGCAGATACATGGGAAAGGAGCTCGGCGAGGTCCATGACATGTGCTGCTACAGCTTCTATCCGAGTAAGGTGATCACGACCGGCGAGGGTGGCTTAGTCACAGCCAACGACCTGGAGCACGCCGAGTGGGTCAAGGGCTTCAAGTCGCCCAGACGCTCCAGAGGGCGAGAGCAGCTGGGCGTGAACTACAGGTTCGACGACATCAGGGCGGCGCTGGGCCTTGACCAGCTGGATCAGCTGGACGCGTTCATATCCCGTCGTAGACGGATAGCCCATGAATATGACAGGGTCGTGGGTATGCTTGAGTGCGTAGCCCCTCAACATGTGGAGCCCCACGTCGAGAGCTGCTTCAACCACTACACGGTCAAGTTGGATCTTGAGAGGCTCAGGTGCAGCAGGGACAGGTTCGTCGAGGCGCTAAGGGCGGAGAACATCGAGTGCGGCGTCTACTATACCTCACCGCTGACGAGGCACCCCTTGCTGGGGGACGGCTCAACGTGCCCCAACGCAGAGGAGCTAAGTCGGAGCGTCCTGAGCCTACCCATACACCCGTTTCTAAGTGAGCGAAAGATAGAGGCCGTGGCCGAGGCGTTGGATAAGGTTGTCAGCCACTTTCTTCGGTGATCTCCCACATCCTTCTGCGTTCGAGGTACTCGCTGTAGCCGTATCGATGTGTCGCTGGGCTGCCGTAGTGGACCTCTCCTGGGGGCACGTCCCGGGTGACTACGGAGCCCATCCCGACGATGGCCCGCTTCCCTACGGTGACGCCGGAGAGGAGCGTGGCACCGGCACATACTATGGCGCCGTCCTCCACAGTGACTCCCTTGAGCCTCTTAGAGGCTGGGTATGGATCATTGGTGAACACGACGCCCGGCCCGACGAACACGTCGTCGCCGATGATGGTCCCTGGCGGCAGGTAGACCATGCCCTGGATGCGGCAGTTGCAGCCTATCCTTACGCCGGAGTCCACATGGCAGAGTGAGCCTATGGTTGTCTCGTCCCCTATGCTGGTGTTGTCGCCTATGTAGGTGAGGTACCATATCTTGACGTCTCTCCCGAGGCTGACGTTGCGGCCTATGCTGCTTGTTGACGACACTATCTTCACATCCAGTTGAATCATCGTTGGGGGTGTTTATATTCTCCCGGTTTCCTGTTCAATTGATTCGATGTTTCTCACGCGCGGCCAAGAGCGTATGCTGGAGGGAGAGAATGGAGACGCCGTCAGGAAGAGTATGGAGCTACTCGTGGCGCTTGGCGAAGTCTTCGGCGCTGAGAAGCTGGTGCCCGTTGAGTCGGCTCACATCAGTGGCGTCAGCTACAAGAACCTAGGTGACGCCGGCACCGAGTGGCTCGAGGAGCAGGCCGAGCTAGGCTCACGGTGCCGCGTCAGGGCCACGCTGAATCCGGCGGGCATGGACATGGAGAAATGGGAGGAGATGAACGTGCCTCCAGAGTTCGCCGAGGGCCAGGTACGCGTCATCGAGGCGTTCAAGAGGATGAACGTCGAACCCACGTGCACCTGCACACCCTACTTGATAGGCCATGTGCCCCGCATGGGGGCGCAGGTGGCTTGGGCTGAGAGCAACGCCGTGTGCTTCAGCAACAGCGTCATCGGGGCCCGTACCAATAGGGAGTCAGGGCCGACGACACTGGCGTCCGCGGTCACCGGCCTCACGTCCCTGTATGGGTACAGGCTGGACGAGAACCGTAGGCCCGGGAAGATCGTCGAGGTGGGGACGGAGCTGAAGACGAGGCTGGACTATAGTGCCCTGGGGTACGTGACTGGGAAGATGCTGGGCAACGCCGTACCATACTTCAGAGGGCTAGAGATCCCCGACGTGGAGTCTATGAAGACCCTCGGCGCCGCGTGTGCCACAAGCGGCGGCGTCGCCCTGTGGCACGCTGAGGGGGTAACACCGGAGGCCGGGTGGGCAGTAGAGCATCTTGATGGCGTCGAGAAGGTGACGGTCGAGCGCAGTGATCTGGAGGAGGCGCGTGAGCGGCTCGTCTGCGACCCTTCGAACCCCACATACTGCGTAGGATGTCCCCACTGCAGTCTGAGGGAGATGGCGGAGATGGCTGAGCTTACGAAGGGAAGAGACCTCGGGGGCAGGCTCTGGGTGTTCACCAGCCGAGGCGTTTACCAAGAGGCGGCGAGGGTCGGCTACGTGCAGACCATAGAAGAGGCCGGTGGAAGAGTCTACAGGGACACCTGCATGGTGGTGGCGCCACTCCACGAGATGGGCTGGGAGGGCGTAGCCACGAACAGCTTCAAGGGAGGCCACTATAGCGTGGCCCATGGCTTCGAGACCATGATAACCACCCTAGACAAGCTGGTGGAGGGGGCTTCGAGATGATCCTCAGGGGACGCAAGGTGATAGGAGGCGTCGCGGAGGCCGAATCCCTGGTGAGTGTCGACCCCGTCAGCTTCTACGGCGGCGTGAACCCCGAGACGGGGTGCGTCACGGAGCCCGGGCACTGCTGCTGCGGAGAGAACATCAGCGGCAAGGTCTTCGTGTTCCCCACGGGCAAGGGCAGCACCGTGGGAAGCTACGTCATCTACAGGATGAAGAAGCTGGGCACGGCGCCAGCGGCTATGGTCAACGTGGAGACGGAGGCCATCATCGCCACTGGGTGTGTCATCAGTGACATACCGCTTGTCGACATGCTTGATGGCGACCCCCTAAAAGCCATACAGACAGGGATGAGAGTCAGGGTCAACGGCGACGACGGAACAGTCGAGACCCTATAGCAGGTCCCACCGTTAATGACTTAATGGCGTTCTCCCAACATCCTATAGTGCCCTGTTTTCCTTGAGAAGCTTAGCGGGAGTTAGAGCGGGTCGAGGTTTACAGGAAGAAGGCCATCGAGTTCAAGGACCAGACTTTCCCCGAGTTAGAGGGGTTCAACCTCATCGAAGGTATGCCATACCACGTAGTGGAAAGTGTCCATCACTACTACTACATCGTCGAGGAGGTTAGCGAACGCCTGTTCCTCCACCACGCCCGGACGCTTGACGAGTGCGCCCTCGCGGTGATGGCGGTGACCGACATGAGCAAGGTGGACGTCATAGGAGCCTTGGAGGCCATGGCCATACCCGTCTACACTAGTCTCTGCCTCAAGACAAGGAAGCCCATGGCAGTCATCGGTAAACGGAAATACGTAGACGACGTCTCCGGCTACACGCCTCCGGGCCAGATAGAGATAGTGAAGACTACGGGGTACAGCAAGACCTACCTCTATGCCAACGATATACAGGGAGGTAGCAACGTTCTGCTTGTCGAGCCCATTTCCAGCACCGGCGGAAGCCTCCGCAGGGTCGCCGAGGAGTTCGAGAGGAGAGACATTAACGTCGTCGACATGGTCACCGTCATAGGGAAGCCGGATTATCGGTGCGAGGAGGAGATAGCCGAGGCGGGCCGGGAAGCTAAGACCTTCCTCAAGGTCCGCATCAGGAATTGCGTGGAGCTGGGGGACGGTCACGGCTACTCAGAGACAGAGGTGGAGAAGACCGAGTGGTTCAGGAAGGCGGAGCCAAGAGTGGATAAGATTAGGGACAGGTACGAGGAAGCAATGACAAGGCTACTTGAGACCTGAAAACGTAGCCCAGACACAGAGCCAGAGATGGGTTCCACGTTTACTGCTGAGCCAAAATGCGCCAATTACAGACTATAACGTCATAAATGATTTAACGACAATATATACTTGGTATCGGTATGGGCAACTACAGTCGCAGGCTTACTAGAATCCAGGCGAAGATGGAGGAAAAGGGGCTGGACCTCGTTGTCCTCGGCGCCAGCCCAGACTTCCAGTACCTAACAGGAGCCCCAGTCGAGTGGAGAAGGGGCAGAGATCTGATGCATCCAGCCGACGCCGTGTTTGTGCCGGTGGCGGGGGAGCCGATCATCCTGGCGGGGATGGGCTCGGTCAAGAAGGCGAGACAGGGCTGGGTCGACGATGTGAGGGGTCTCGGCATGTTCGAGAACCTCGCGCCTGCGGTCAAGGAGATCATCAAGGAGCTGGTGGATGAGCCTAAGAAGGTAGGCATCGGCGAGTATACCTGGGGGAGCCTTATGCTAACCGTGGCATCGAGCTGTAAAGGCGCCTCCTTCAGGAGCGCCGAAGGACTCCTCGACGAGGTGCGCATGATCAAGGAGCCCGGTGAGATAGACAGGCTACGCAGGGCGGCGAAGCTCACAGAGGACGTGATGAGCCGCATCATAGACCAGATCGACGCCGGTGAGACTATGAGAGGCGCCGGCTTAAAGATCGAGACCATGGGCAGGATGATCGGCGCCAGCGACGTCAGCTTCCCGCCCACTACAGGCTTCTGCAAGTCGGGCAGCGAGCCCACCGATGAGGTCTTCAACTACGAGAAGAGTCAGGGCCTGGAGCCGGGCACCAGCGTAGCCTTCGACGTCGGCTTCGTGCTCGATGGCTACTGCAGCGATTGGGGCCGCAGCGTCTACTACGGCGAGCCCGAGGAGCACATCGAGAAAGCCTACGCGTCGCTACAGACGGCCGTAATGGAGACAGTAGACAACATAGGCAACGAGGTGCACAGGGTGAACGAGATTTTTCCAAGTATAGAGCTATTCTGTGACAGGGAGGGCTACGGCGACTATCTACGTGCTAGGCTGCCCGACGGCACCGTGGGGCACCAGATCGGCGTCGAGGTCCACGAGGACCCTTGGCTCAAACCTGAGAACAGTCACGAGCTGGTGGACGACATGATATTCTGTATTGAGCCCAAGTTATGGCACAAGGGTGAGTACTATCTCCGGGTCGAGGACATGGTGTTGATAAAGAACGGCGAGGCCGAATTTCTCACCAACTATGATCGTGAGCGTTTCAAGCTTTAATCTCTAATACTTCCCCCACATCCTTATATCGGGAGACAACTTGAGAGCCGTGAGCCCGACATGAGTAGAGGCTGCTTCATAGTCATAGAGGGGATCGACGGGTCAGGCAAGTCCGAGCAGTTCCAGAGGCTCACGAAGAGGCTGAAGAGACGAGGCTACAATCTGGTGGCCACGCGGGAGCCGACGAAGGTATACCCCGTGGGCCGCCTCATCGAGAGGGTGCTCAGGATGGAGGAGCAGGTCTCGGAGGAGGCGCTGGCGCTGCTCTTCGCCGCCGACCGGGCGGACCACACGGAGAGAAAGATTAAGCCAGCGCTGGAGGAGGGCGCCATGGTCGTGTCGGACAGGTACGTTCACAGCTCTCTGGCCTACCAGAGCCGCGGAATGGGCAAGGAGCTGGACCTGGGCTGGATCAAGACGATCAACAGGTACGCGTTGGAGCCTGACGCCGTCGTCTTCCTCGACGTGTCGCCCGAGGTCGGGCAGGCGCGGCTGAGCAACGGCCAGGTACGCATCAAGGATCACTCCTACTTCGAGAGCATCAGCCAGCAGGAGAGGATCAGATTGGTCTACCTGGAGGTGCTGAACCTGGAAGACCAACCTCTAGGCTCAAAGAAGGTCATCGTCAGCCAATCCGGGGGGACGAGGGTCTACAGGGTAGACGGCTCTCTTCCCGTCGACGAGGTCGAGAAGAACGTTTGGAGAAGCGTGTCAGGGCTGTTGAAGGAGCTGAACGTGGAGCCAAATGAGAGGGACGCGAAGGCGGAGTCCCTGACCAGGTTCATCGAGGAGTAGCCCGTCTCACCTCGATCTTTATATCCTATCCGATGTTTGCTTGAGGGATCTGGTTTGCAGGTTGAAGCCTACGCGTTGGTGACGGCTTTTAGCTTCGGGCTCTCTGCGGTGCTGGTGCGCAGAGGGCTGAGCGAGTCCACGGCCGTCACCGCCACCCTCGTCATCAGCGGGGTCCAGGTGGCCGTCCTTAGCCTGCTGCTGCTGTTGTCGCCGCCGAGCCTCAGCTGGGCGGCTGTGGGCTACTTCGTGGTCGCCGGGCTGTTGGCCGCGACGATGGGCAGGACCCTGAACTACATGAGCATCGACAGGCTGGGGGTGCCCATAAGCACGTCGCTGAGCGGCACAAACCCCCTGTTCACCATCGTCTTCGCGTCCATCCTCATAGGCGACGCCGTGGAGGCGAGCACCGTCGCGGGCACCGCGTTGGTGGTCGCCGGGGTCGCGTTGATAAGCGGCTGGGGCGGAGAGAACGGCGTCAGGAAAGGCGACCTCGTCATCCCGCTGGCGGCGGCGAGCCTCTACGCCCTCTCAAGCATAGTGAGGAAGACGGCCCTCACCATGCTGCCGGAGCCTGTGCTGGGCGCGGTGGTCGGGGCGCTGGCGAGCCTCGTCACCTACCCCATCGTGCTTAGGCTCATGAACAGGCAGGGAGACCTAAGGCTCACGAGGGGCTCCCTGCCCTACTTCGCGGCGGCGGGCGTCTCCAACAGCGTCGCCTGGGTAAGCATGTTCATAGCCACCCAGAGCGGCTCGGTGTCGGTCGTATCCGCCATAATCGGCGCCAACCCCCTGTTCGGGCTTCTCCTCAGCGCCCTGTTCCTCAGGGACGTCGAGAGGATTACCCCCAGAACCATTGCCGGCTGCCTCGTGATCGTCGCCGGAATAACTGTTATTACGCTGCTCTAGGCGCCCAGCTTCTTCGCCCTCTCGAGGGCCTCCATGAGCTTCATCAACGTATCAGTCAGCTCAACCATCAGGCCGGGGTCATCTGTCTCGTCCAGCCTCTTCTGGACCTCGTCGATCTTCCTCCTCAGAGACCCCTCAAGCCTCTCCCTGTGGGCCTCGGCCTGCGGGTCGGCGTCGCCTTTCAAGAACCTCACCGGCCTGTTACACATGGGGCATATGACTTCGCCGCTGCTCAGCTGAAACAGGGGCGTACCACACTCCGGGCATGCATCGCTGAGCATGCGCGCCCCCTGCCGCAGGAGCTCACCTATCTTCTTCAAGCTGCCCTCGGACAAGCCGACACCAGAAACGCATAGACGCGCCTGCTTAAGAATCATTCAGGTCGGGGCGGGTGAAGTAGCCGTCCATCCCGGGCGTTAGGCGCTCCACCTTCACGACGGCGCCCACGTTGATGGGCCCGTAGACGTGAGGGTACAGCTCGCCGTCTCCTCCGTCCTCCTCTACCACCCGTGAATCCAGTCTATCGGGGTCGATGTGGAGGAGGATCAGGCCCCGCTGCCCCCTGTAAACCGTGTTCGCCACCTTGATCACTTGATGAGGGTGGGAGCAGTGTATGAAGCCTTGTTCCCCCAGGGAGCCAGTGTGGTATAGCCCGCTCTCCTCCGCCCTCGCCCACTCCTCGCCATGGGCTATGTGAAGAAGCATCGGGAAACCTCCGCACTGCGTGTTTATAATCTCCACGGTCGGGCTGTCGCTGGGGCAGCGGTGCCTCGTCAAGGCAGAGCGTAAGAGCCCGTGTAGGAGCCTCGTTTTTAAGGGAAGCGCCCATAGATGAGGGTGCGTTGATCCAGCTGGAGGGAAGAAACCCGGTGCAGGAGGCTCTCAGGGCGGGAGCCGTAGCCCTCATCAGGGTGGAGAAGGGTAAGGAGAGGGACCCCAAGATACAGGTCATCCTCGGCGCCGCCGCGGGCAAGAACGTCCCCGTCGAGTTCGTCACGAGGCAGAGACTGGACAAATTGAGTGAGACGGGGCGCCACCAGGGAATCATGGCGGTGGTCGAGCCCGACCCAACCTGGGGCCTTGAGAAGGTGCTGAAGGAGACTAGGAGAGAGGCTTGCATACTTCTGCTGGACCAGGTGCAGGACCCCCATAACCTGGGAGCCATCCTGAGGACCTCCGACGCCGCCGGCGTGGACGGCGTGGTGATACCCAAGAAGGGGAGCGCGGACCTTGGGGCGACCGTCCACAGGGTCTCCATGGGGGGCAGCCTCCACGTGCCCGTCTGGAGGCGTAGCCTCTACACGGCCATAAAGACCCTGAAGGACGACGGTTTCAGGGTGGTCGGGGTGGACGCCTCCGGGGATGCGCCGTACTGGGGCGTAGACCTGACGGGGGCCGTCGCCTTCGTCGTGGGCGGCGAGGACAGAGGCATAAACCCAACGCTACTCGATAAGTGCGACGCCATCGTCAGGATACCCATGGTGGGCAAGATACCCTCACTCAACGTGAGCGTCGCCACGGCGATAGTGCTCTACGAGAGGCTGAGGCAACAGGAAGCTGAGTAAGAAAAGGTTGGTCAGCGTCTGCTCATCGCGTTGCTGACGATGAGGACGCCGATGGCTATGATGAACAGAGGCCAAAGCGTGTCCCACCCGGCCCACCAGAACATGTCCTCCAGCAGCGTCGAGAGGCCCAGGAGGATGAGGAAAGCGCCTATGAGCAGGGGCCAGGTCATCCTGTTCCTGCCGCCGAAGCATTCGTCGTCGTAGTCCCAGTCCCGCCTCCTAGTCCTGTACGCCGGCGGACGTAGGCTGGCTCCGCAGTTCTTGCAGACCTCCGCGTCTTCCTCGTTCTCGGTTCCGCACTTCGTGCAGTACACCAAAACCTTCACCTACGACGCTGATCGTCGTCCTCTTATAGAAACGTTACTCACGGAACGTTACCTGTAGCCGTCTGGGCAGGGCTCGGGGCAGAGGCTGCACACCCTTACGTGCTCCTCCTGGGACACCCTGACGCGCGCCACCACCCAGAACAGGATCGACGCCAGCAGGTAGGCCTCAACGTAGAAGCTGGCGCCCATCTCCATCATGGAGGCGGCTAACATGAACGCGCCGAAGACCAACGCGACGTTCAGCGCCAGGTGGAACAGCGGGCTCCCCATGTCGATGAAGTGCTGGACGAGCCCAAGGGCGACGAGCAGGGCGCCCGTGTAGAAGACGGTCACGGGGTCGCCGACGCTGAGCCCTCCGAAGAAGCAAAGGAATCCGCCTATGATGGCCGCGGCGGCACCCAGGGCGAGGCCCGTACAACCGGCGCACAGCGCCCTGCCGTACACCCTCAAAACGTGCCCGCTGAACCCCGGGCAGTCCAGGTGGTGGCCAACGAGCCTTGGGTTCCGCTTAGCGCCATGCCCCAAAACCTTCAGCCTCCCCGGAGCCACGGCCACGACTAGCCCCACCATGCATATGAGGATGAAGAGTCCGCCCGTCACTCGATTCTGGGCGGCAAAGGTGATTAAGGGAATGCTCGGGTTGAACGCGAGAAGCCCTAGGAACACGAGGAGAAGCAGCCCGAGGGAGACATACAGCACCTGGGTCCCACGCCCAGTCAGGCCGTGCCTGATGAATCCACGGTACAGCTTCCCCGGGTCAGGGACGAGGAAGGGCGTCCCCTCCCTGTACCTTCGGTACTCGTCGCCGAACCTCTCCTCCAGGTCCGGCTCCTCCCTCAGCTTGACTATGGCCACGTTCAGCAGCAGGACGAGGGGGGTGATGGACAGCGCCATCCCCGGCGACTGGAGGAGCACCCCCATCGCCAACGGGAGCAGCGAGTAGCCCAGCACCATCGGGTTCCTCGTGTAGGCGTATACGCCGGAAGTGACCAGCCTGCTGGTCTTTGCGTCGTCGACGGCCTCGCCCCAGGGCAGGCCTCCCCCGTGGCGGTACAGGAGACGGGTAGACCTCAAACCCACTCCCAGGCCGAACACGAAAACCGCTACGCCGACGTAGAGGTTCCATGGAAAAGGTGGGTAGCTCTGTAGACCGAGGACGGCGTCCACGTGCCTACCGGCGAGGTAGGTGATGGCGGGCATGGCGACGAATATCAATAGGTAAAGCGCCAGCTGCCTAGCCTTCACGGACGCCGTCCGGGTCTGTTCGTCTTCAGCCATGTTCATCGCCTCAGAACAGGCTCTTCAGCTGCATGAGCAGAGCCTGCTTGGATAGGTAGGCGTAGGTGCGCC
>Ga0209635_10004444_pt1 | contig 10999 bp, 14 predicted proteins | sample DeeMarSWOR230_32_FD_187463 | JGI IMG/M metagenome (GOLD analysis project Ga0209635, IMG submission 187463) | Marine sediment microbial communities from White Oak River estuary, North Carolina - WOR-2-30_32 (SPAdes) (version 2) | ecosystem: Environmental > Aquatic > Marine > Intertidal zone >...
AAATGAGTGGCAGCCTTGAGCACGGCGCCCCGCTTGAGCTCGTCGAAGGCTTGGGGATGGCTCGCTGCTCTTTATGTAAAGCGCAACTTTTAATTACAATTGGTATTATAATATAATGCAAATCGTATGGTAACGATTTTGTCCATCTAAAGGTTGTAAAATGAAGGTCATAAAAAGCGTACTAAAAGAAGAGCTTGCCAATTCTCTGGCAATGAAAAGGGATTATGAAAGGGAACTGGCAAGGCTGCCCAAAGGTTCTCTGATAAAAAAGAAAATCAAGGGACACGAGTATTACTACCTGCAAGTCAGAGAAAAGGGCAAGGTCAGATTCATTTACAAAGGCAAGCTCTCTGATGAGGAGGTAAAAGGATATAAACAGGCCAAAGAATACCGGGCCAAATATAGAAAATTGCTGTCACAGGTAAAAAAACAGATCAAATTCCTAAAGGGTACTCTGCGTGGAAAAGAGCCAGTATGAATTATGTATCGAGGTTCTGGGCCGGTTGGACAAGGCAGGTGTTCTGAAAAACATTGTTCTTGTGGGAAGCTGGTGCACTCTGTTATACAAAGAGTTTTTTGGCCGAACGAGGTATAAGGTATCTCTTATAACACGCGATATGGACCTTCTCATTCCCCGGCCAACAGCAATTAAGGCAAGGGTAGATGTGGCGGAATCATTGAAAGACCTTGGTTTTGTTGTTGGTTTCACTGGCTCAAAGGGATACATCAGACTTCAGCATCCGTAGCTTATCGTCGAGTTTTTAGTTCCTGAAAGAGGCAAAGGTTCTGATGAGACCTACCCTTTACCCCAGCTGGGCTAAAATGCCCAGCCACTGAGTTCTTGGAATTTCTCGCCCAAAATACCATCACAACAAAAGTCGGGGCAACAACGGTTACTCTTCCTCATCCGGCTAATTTTGCCTTGCATAAATTGCTTGTTCTGACCAGAGGACCAGTTCAGGAAAAACAAATGAAAGACAGACAAGCAGCTATAAGAATATTGTCTGCACTTATCGATAAGGGCCAAGGTAATCTTATCACAGAGCTGTTCCATACCATGCCTCGAAGATGGCAGGGGAAAGTAAAGAAACAGCTTACGGATCTTGCCGAGAAGAAGATTCTGGATGTTCTGCAATAAATCATGATTCCGCAAAAGTTAAATGTCTATTGGAGGTTGCACTTATGCCTTCCGAAGGATCTTCTGGCTCCCAAGCGAGAAACCTCCTTGCTTTGGTTATTTTGCCCACTGGATCACTGTATCCCTGCAATTTTCATCAGGTGTCTCTGTAATCCGGTTTTCAATGGCTTATTGCCGTGAACCGGCACGGAGATGCGGGCATTTATACCGGCCTTAGCATAAATATGATGACTTCCATTAATGCGTTTCAATATCCAACCACTGTCTTCAAGAAGGCGACAGAACTTTTTACCGCTTATAGGCTTCAAACCGCTATCTCTACGATCTTATCTGTTCCTGTAACTGCAATCTCCTGAACCTCAACAGAAAGACACCCCTCAACCGCTTCATAGATATTGCTCAGCAATTCATCGAAAGTATCTCCCTGAGTCGCACATCCGGGAATTGCGGGTACTTCCGCCCAGTAGCCACCTTCTTCTGCTTCATGAATTATTACTTTTAATTTCATTGTAACTGCCTCGTAATTGCTTCCTTTGGATATATCGTCTCTTACTGCAACAATTATAACAAATCGCTTTAAAACACGCAATCCAAATTTCCCACTTCCAAAGGCCGCAAGATGCGCTTTTCAATCAATAAATCAAACAAGCGGTTTCAAAAATCAAGGGTTGGGAGTAAGTTTTAATGGACCGGATTAGTAACGTACTCAGGGCTTTGGAATAGAAGCGGCAAGTACTGAGAAAATCATTATCGCCATAATCGGTAGAATCAGGTATAATTGAAGAGATGATTTGAAGAAGCTTAGGAAGGTTGGACTATGGGAGTTTTGGAATTACTAAGGCAGCGACGCAATGAAATATTGCAGCTCGCGTCCCAGCACGGGGCCTGCAATGTTCGCGTTTTTGGTTCCGCTGCTCGCGGTGAAGCAGATGGCTATAGTGATATAGACTTCCTTGTTGAACTTGAGCCGGACCGGACCCTGTTTGACCTTGGCGCGCTGCTGATGGATCTTCAGGACCTTCTGGGCCGAAAGGTCGATGTAGTAACAGATGACTCCATCTACTGGCTTCTTCGACGGCGGATCCTAAAGGAGGCCGTGTCTCTGTGAGAAAAGACCCTCGTATATATTTGGCTCAAATACTGGAGCGTATCGTTCGTATTGAAGGTTTCGCACTTAGTGGTAAGAAATCTTTTCTGGCTGACCCGATGATTTAGGATGCAGTTATTCGAAATCTGGAGGTTATTGATGAGGCTTCACGGCGGGTTGGAGCGGAATACCAAGCTGCTCATCCGGAGATTCCTTGGCGTGAAATGGCGGATTTACGGAATATGTTGATCCATGATTACGAAAGTGTGAATTTAGAACAAATCTGGCAGGTAGTAGAAAAAGAACTGCCATCAGTTAAAGGGGCTCTTGAGAAAATCCTCCCACCTCTCGACCAGCTTGAGCGGGAAATCAGCGAAGAAGACTATTAGAAAAAGTAGGCCCTCCGGTGGCAATTTGCCACCTTAGTTCTCCGTCCCGTAGAGTACATTTATTCATATGCGGATCGGAGAGCAGAATTAACCTTTGCCAAATCAATCGTTTATGTTATCCTCCGAGTCTTTGATATTTAAGTTGTGCTTGGAGGATAAATATACCCTACGCGTTAGTCAAATACTAATTGCTAATGGCTATACGCAGTTCGGTGCGTTGTTTTAAGTGTGTGCTTACGTGTTCTTTTCGATATATGCGATAACGCCACAGACTAAGTCTCTTATGTCTTTTCCAAGTTTTTCAATGGTTTCAGCGTCAAATTCTACAAATGGCATGTAATCATCCTGCTGCCGCTCGTAAAAAGCCCGATGCAAGGCTCTTGAGTATTCTTTGGGTAAGATGCCTGTTTTAATAAACTCTTTGTCAAAAAAAGAAATGACAGCAGAATGTTTTGAATACCGGAGTCTCTTCGTCAGTAAAACGGCGAGTACAGCATAAAAAGCGGCATAATACAACCTGTTGGCGGCAGAACGATACCGTTTTGAATCTATAAGCAGTTCTGCATCTTCAAGTGCTTCTATTGCTTCTTCGCAACGATACTTTATTAAAGTTTTGTAATCACTTTCTCTCATGCCGCTGTTATTTCCACGCCGTGTCTGCGAATATTCTCTGCAAGCTCAGAAATAGATATTACTCCTCGCTCAAATGCCTCTTCACTGACGATGATGACGGAAATGACGAAACCTGCATCGAGACTCAACTCCCATGCTTTGTCTTGAATTTGACGCTTAAACACTGGAGTGACCTGCCGTAACTCAACAAGGAGATCCAGATCCGACCCGATCTCATAATTTCCCCTAACCCGAGAGCCATAGGCATATATGCGCACAAGCTCAATGTCAGGATCAAGCCCCTCTACAAGCCTCTTGACAATATCTTTTATCAGCTCCATCGCCATAGTTTATGGCCTAATAGATTACAGCTACCTTATCTTACATTTAAGATATTACTAATTATATTCTAAATCAAGCAAAAGGGCAACAACTTTCACACTATTTTCGCACTCATACCGTCACACTGTGAAACCACCCCCTCTGTGTGTAAACGGCGGAGTAAAAGTGTACCACCTGATTGCGCAGAACATGCGACTCCAGGGCGGCAATCAGGCCCGTGCCCTGGATCACGAAATTATATAGATTCTCGTTACCATCGTTGTTCGATATCCAAACCGTTGCCGTTTTAAGCCCGGCGCTGCTCGGAGTAAACTGGATCTGGAATGTGGTCGTCCCCCCGTAGACAGAAGTCAGAGATCAGAAATCGGAAGAAAACATGCCTTACCACGAAGGACACAAAAATTTACTTCACGACGAAACGCACAAAGAGCAAAGCAAAAGGAAAAAGTTAAAAGGAAAAAGCAGAAATACGAGCGACGAGCGGCGAATTAGCTATTCTCATAGATCATCTCTTCAGGGCTTTTAGGAATTCATCTACGGTAAGTCCGGCCCGTGGCATAGATTTGGACTTCTTATGCAATTTCAACGCCTGTGTTAATAATTTCAGATAAAATGCTGGCTTTGTCATAGTTGTTATATTCATCCCAGAAGATGCACTTGGGCTCAATTGACGCATCAATATCGAAGGCGGAGTGGAATAATTTGGCGGTAATCTCGATACGCTTTGAGTGATCAGCTTCATCAATAACAACTGCCACATCAATGTCGCTGTGTTCATTTGCCAAATCTTTCGCGTATGAGCCGTAAAGAAAAACCTTCTTTATTGGGAACAGCTTTTCCACTGATTTATAGAATCTCAATACCTTTTCACGGATTATAGCTTGGCCTTGATCCATTTAAATATTTCCTCTGTTGATTCCAAGATACTTGTTGTCTTTGCCTCTGTGAATTGCCTTGTCAACTCTTCGATGTCCTCTGTGTACCGAGACTCGATATAGTACGAATTTAATTCTTCAATCGCCCCCATCATCTCATCACCCATTTCGCCCTTGAAGGTCAATTCCTTGATAAATCGAAGAAGATTGTGAGTGTAGGGTGGTGTGGAGACGAGGCGCCCCACATAGCAAGCCTTCAGTATCTTTTCTATGGCCTGTTGACACATAAACGCAACATAGAGATAACGTTTAGTTTTAAGCATGGCCTTTGCTGTCGCCAAATCATACTCTGCAAGCGAAAACCAATTTTGTTTTATTTTTTTACTCATTACTGTTACTTATGGTAAATCTCATATTCCATAATCAATCGATTATTTATCGTTGGTTCCTGCTTGTCAATAGTCATCAGTCAGATTCCCAAGTTTCTCAAATGTTTTCACAACCTCTCTGGGCCTCAAGACCGGCACGGGTGGCATTAGACGGCAACCTCGACCTGGCGGGTACTCACCGTAAGAGGCATGCCCTTCTCCTCTCGCACCTCCAAACATTCCTTGATTGCTTGGCGAATATTACTCTCTGCTTCCGACTCGGTCTTACCCTGACTGACACAGCCGGGGATAGATGGACATTCCGCAATAAACACGCCATCTTCGTCCTGGAATAGGGTGATAACAAATTTCATATTACTATCCTCAGTTTTTCTGTACTTTGCTATTTCAGCGAAAATGCTCTGATTTTACTCTTACAGAAATAATTCTAACAAATTGATTTAAAATATGCAAGCCATAATCCCGGCGGGGCGCTACGCCCTTCGGCTTCGCCCAAGGCAGGCTTTGAAGCTGCCACCCATCATCTACACGAGATATGCTTTACGCTTCACGAGATACGAGCGACGAATGACGAATTAGCTGACCACTATACACTATCTTTCAGGTCGACGATATTGTGCTTATCCCTTAGGGAACAAAAACTCATATCTGGGTAGAATCGGTGCGAGTAGCCAGTGGTTGTGAACGCTTTCAACTCGGATGAGCCGAGGGTAATTTGATCAGATGATATCCTTACGAACCGAACCTATCTTGAGCTTGGGGATGCCATTGCAGGGGGTATTCAAGAGGTGCATAGCCAACATCATCAGACTAAATGGTTTTAAGCGCTTCTCACCAATCAAGTGTTATCTGCAGAGCACTTCTTTTATAGTGGTCAATCCTATCAGCTTCGGCGCTATAATTTCCTGAATGCTACTCCCACAGTGTAGTGGTACAATGATTATCTCCAGAACGAATCCAGGGAAGTTATCCTGACATAATCCATTTCAAAGTTCTTTATGACCCAATCCCTATGATTGCCGCAATTCTCTTCTCACTCAATACCTGGTCGTAAATACGAATATCATCAATCAGGCCAGACCAAAAACTACCCGGCGCGAGAGTGTTTCCAGCACCAATGTACAGACTGCCATATGAAGATTTCGGTGCGGTCATAATTCTTATATCCTGAGCGACTTCTATGCCATCCACATATAAGTGCCTATACAAGCCGTCCCAGACAAGGCCGATATGGTGCCACTGGCCATCAGTGATTAAGGATTCTGATACCAGTGGTAGCGGAGCAGACTGAACAATCGGAGGAGACACTAACTCGGTCATAAGTTTTCCATCCGACGATTCTGTACCAACCCAGGTCTCACTGCTCCCAGTATGATTCGTCTGAGATATAATTACTTGTCCTGACTGGCCTCCTTTAATCCAAGCAAATATGCTGAATGCCCCTCTTGCTGGATTTAAGACAAAATCGGTACTGACATAATCATCTATCCCATCGAACTGCAAAGCTCCGCCTATCCTCCCACCAGCAGGTTGCCAGACCGGATTGCCATTTAGAGTGCCGTTGTTGTTGCCAGCACTGTCGTGAGCGATATCACCTTTTCTATCGTCCAACTTCCAATACGCCACGAGGCCGATTAGCCGAACTTCCTTCAACCAGTATTCAGCAAGAACAGCAAGGTCCTCTATGACAATGATACCATCAAGATTAATGTCATGGTCTGTATTCCACTGGTCGTCTCCAGCTTTCTTCAGCCAGACCGACTCGAACATGTCAAAGTCAGCCAAGTCTGTGATGCCATCTTGATTTAAATCTGTCATAATATCCACGGCCAAAGCCTTTATGCAGAAATTAGCCGTGTTGTCAAATTCATAGAGGTCTTGCCAGGTTGAGTCGCTGAAGTAGTAGCTCTGGCCCATATGAGATGCCGAGTTCACAAGAATCCCGGAGTCGCTTTCTAGATTGGTCTTGCCCAATCTCCGATAGTCAAAAGTCGAAATGGATTTAGGACCTATGGGAGATGATTCTTGTATTGGCAGAGTTCGCAAACCTGCTATTATTGATGGTTCACCCAGAAGTATGGAAATCTCTGTTGTGCAGTCATAAGCATGACCTCCCGACGAGAGTTTCAGGTACACAAAGAATTCATCGCCTTTTGTTACCACAACGGACTTGTCCAGGTCTACCGTGTGGAATCCTGTATGGTTGAGGGTGCCGGACTTAGTGGACAGTTCTTCCAGCAATTCACCAGCTTCGAAAGAGTCGTAAATCTTTACTGTGTAGTCAACATTATCCGTAGACGTGTAAAAGCTGACGGCCACTATTTTCTCCGTAGCTCTAGCAGAGAAAGCATTGAATGCCTCGTTGCAGTCTGCCATTGTGGCACACCAGCCGTGATAATCGTGGTAGTAGATCTTGTCGTAGGGATTAAGCTCTGCACCCTGGAAGGAAACAACACCCGTCGGAGCCTGACCGCAGTATTTGTCATAGTAAGAGATCCAAAAGTGACCATCGCCGTTCCAGTTACTACCCGAACTGTTCTTGATGAGCCATGCACCGCTTTGGGGAGCTTTGGTCACTTTGTTGTCGTCCCAACCTACAATAGTGACTGCATGATCGGGAGTTCCCGTATCAAAGGGAGGCTGGTAAAACGTACCACCGTTGTCTTCAGTCCAAAAATCGATATTTGCGCACATCCAAGTGGCTGTCGCGCCGTAGCTCACAATTGCGTTCTTGATGTTCTTGATGTTGCTCAGATCGGCATCGGCAGTATACCACTCAATATCGCGAACGTAATATATATCGTAGCTTGGATCTTCTCTGGGCGGGGCAGATTGATACCAATTGTCGTCACGCTCAGTAAAGTCGTTTGCGGCGACACAACTGACCGGTCCTTCTCCGCGGGTGATATAAGCTGTAGCGACAAGAAAGTCACCACCGCTATGTACTGTAAGCCCCCCTCCGGTGGGCGGATCAGTGTCATCGTTATTGTGCTGATTGAAGCCGTTCCACCAGTCGAGGTGGTACTCTGCGAGATTGGGCTGGCTGTTCTCGCCGGCGGCTGTCCAGTTACCGTTAATCAATAGGTTACTTTCGATAGCGGCCATAGTTGCGTGACACCAACAGGTACCTCCAGATTGGTCTTTTACCGAAGTGACAAAGCCACTGTGCCTAAGGTCATACGACTCTGGCAGCAGCAAATCATCATCTGCACCTGTAGCATCAAAGTCAGTGTAGGTGTTTTCTCCCTGAGCTGCGAGTACGGTCCCTAATAAGAGAAGTGATATTGCCAAATAAGTTTTAAGGTCGATTGTCCATGCCATTTTTACCTCCTCACAAATATGTTTCATAAAGGGCATTATATTAATTATATCAGTGCTTGAGCATAAAGGTACAGGCCCTTGATGCCGATACAAAAAAGAGGAGAGCCATCCGTGGCTCTCCCGTCCCGGATTCGTTAAGGATAAGGTGGTTTTCGGTGGAACTTCGTGGAAGCACCGAACCACCTAACGATCCCGGTTCTTTCTTTTTAGTCCCATGCGATTTGCTACCAGCTTTTAGATTAATATTTCAATACAAGTAATGGTTAATCTTTTCTTGTTCTAAAGGTAAAAGTCACCCGCGCGAGCTGATTTGGATTCACGGATTCCATATTCACGCCACCAGGCGATAGTTAGCCTCAGGCCTTTCTCAAATGGTATCTGGGCCTCGAATCCGAAAAGATCCTTTGCACGGCTCGTATCAAGACAGCGGCGAGGCTGACCGTCGGGCTTGCTCGTATCCCAGGTAAGTTTTCCCCCGAAGCCGGTTAGTTCCTTTATCGTTTCAACGAGATCCTTAATCTTGATCTCAAAACCGGCACCCAGATTAACTGGCTCGGGGCCGTTGTAGTTCTGTGTTCCCATCGCAATGCCACGTGCGGCATCTTCGACGTATAAAAACTCCCTGCTGGCCTTTCCAGTACCCCAGACGACGACTTGCTCAGCGTCCATATCGACCGCATGACAGAACTTGCGGATAAGAGCTGGGATCACGTGGCTGGAATTGAGATCAAAGTTGTCGCTTGGACCGTACAGGTTTACTGGCAGAAGGTAAATACCATTCAGGCCATACTGCTCCCGATAGGCTTGGAGCATAACAAGTAGAGCCTTTTTGGCAACGCCGTATGGGGCGTTGGTTTCTTCGGGATAGCCGTTCCAAAGGTTTTCTTCCTTGAATGGTACAGGAGTAAACTTTGGGTATGCGCATACCGTGCCGACTTGGATGAACTTCTTTATGCCCCGGAGACGCGCATGTTCAATAAGGTGTAAGCCCATGGCCATGTTTGCGTAGAAGAACCGTCCGGGATTCTCTCGATTCGCCCCAATCCCTCCTACTTCCGCAGCAAGGTGAATCACTATGGTCGGATTCATGTCATCGTACATCCGTATGACATCACCTTCTTTAGTTAGGTTATAATCTTCAATAAGGGGTATCAATAGCTGTTCCTGTGATGCACCGCATTTGATTAGCTCTTTTTGCAAATGCTGACCCAAGAATCCTGCTCCACCGGTAATTACAATGTGTTCATTGGAGAAATCTATCAATTTGTATTCCTCCGTTTTGTAGTTACTTTTATCCCGTGGTCGATTAGGATTTTCTGCTGCCTGGCTAATTCCCAGTCAGAATCAATCATCATTGCCACCAGTTCTTCGAAACTCACTTCAGGCTTCCAACCCAAAACACGCCTCGCTTTGGATGCGTCACCCAAAAGAATATCAACTTCAGCGGGACGCAGGTAGCGAGGATCAATTTCAACGTATTGTTCCCAATTTAAGCCCACCAAGTCGAAAGCTAGTTCCAGGAATTCACGGACTGAATAATTCTCACCGGTGGCGATAATGTAATCATCGGGTTTCTCCTGCTGGAGCATCAACCACATTGCTTCAACATAATCGCCGGCAAAGCCCCAGTCACGCTTGGCATCCAGATTGCCGAGGTGTAGTTTGTCCTGCAGTCCTTCCTTTATCTGCGTAGCCGCCCGGGTGATCTTGCGGGTCACAAACGTCTCGCCACGCCGTGGTGATTCATGGTTGAACAGTATGCCATTGCAGCAGAACATTCCATAGCTCTCGCGGTAATTTACCGTCTGCCAGAAGCTGTAAATCTTGGCGCAGGCGTAGGGGCTGCGCGGATGGAAGGGCGTGGTTTCCCTCTGCGGCGTTTCTACGACCTTGCCGTACATCTCACTGGAAGAGGCTTGGTAAAATCTTGGGCTGATTTCCATGTCACGGATTGCCTCCAGCAAGCGTATCGTCCCGATGGCATCGATCTGTGCGGTATAGACCGGCTGGTCAAAACTGACGCGAACGTGTGACTGAGCGCCCAGGTTATAGACCTCGTCCGGCTGGGCATGTGTCAGGACCTGTCGCAGACCGGCACCGTCCATTAGGTCGCCATAGTGAAGAAATAGTTGCGTGTCCGGCTCGTGTGGATCCGTATAAAGGTGATCAATTCTTTGAGTGTTAAACGAGCTTGACCTGCGTATTAGACCGTGTACTTCATAGCCTTTGTCAAGTAATAGCTCGGCCAAGTAACTGCCGTCCTGACCGGTGATTCCAGTGATAAGTGCTTTCTTGCTCATTTAAGATTTCTCCGATTAAGTTACAATGCTTTCGTCCTAGCCAGTTGTAGAATTCATATCTGTGAATTCAGCAACCAACTCACGCATTGTCACGAAGTTATAGTTGTCACACAACCACCGTAGCTTCGGCATCATGCTTTTTAGATTCACATAACATTTGAACCGCCGCTTTAGACTTAGCGGCAAACGCGGCACATCGGGGTCAATCTCACGGGGATGTGTATAAACAATTAATGGATGTCCTGCCTTTTGAAGTTTCTTTATGCCCCATCGAACAAGCCATTTAGGAGTAAGCCTGAGATACCCTCCACCGAAAAAAAACAATCTCAAGCCAAGGACTTCAACTGCTGAGACGGGAATTTCAACAAGTGGCCCGGATTCAGTGTAAATCATATGAGGTCCTGACGCTGTTGTAAACAAATCACTGTACTCTCGTGTGGCAGGAAAGACACTTGTGTCATATTCATATCCAACTTCTTTTATCACGTCGAAGGCCCATCTTGTACTCTTCTTGATTCCAAATCCTGCAACTCGAAATCCGGTGAC
>Ga0209635_10004445_pt1 | contig 10998 bp, 8 predicted proteins | sample DeeMarSWOR230_32_FD_187463 | JGI IMG/M metagenome (GOLD analysis project Ga0209635, IMG submission 187463) | Marine sediment microbial communities from White Oak River estuary, North Carolina - WOR-2-30_32 (SPAdes) (version 2) | ecosystem: Environmental > Aquatic > Marine > Intertidal zone >...
AGGTTCAATGAACCCGTAATGTGGGTTAGCTGTCATACCCAGATAAAGTCGGTAGGTTTTTTTGAGAGTAGTAGTGGCATCGATGGTCAGGGATTTCTTGTTAAAGGCCCACTCATACTGATCGCGGCAACCTGGATTGTCCTGATTTATTTGCTGGTTTATATGTTTACTATAAGTATAGCCTTCTCGTTGAGAACCACCGCTCGTCCAACCACCTAAGTAGTTAGTGAGGTCGAAATGATCATCATTCCCTTGATATCCTAACGAGGAGTTTCCCGTATACTCCTGACCGTCATACACATAAGTAGGGGTGGTCAGTAAGCCACACACAAAGTCATCATACTCCCAGATAACTGACGGTACGCTGAGGCGCTCCTGCTCCACGATGAGATACTGGGACTGGTTGGTCAAATCAGTCATGGGAAAATCAGGTGTTACCTGCCGATCTGCAGTATTTAATTCGTAAAGGTTGCCGCTATAAAAACAGCCGGGCATCATTAAAGTATCAGCTTTACGTGGTGATACTGCTTCTGAGTAAGTGATCGAAACATTGAATGGTAGCAACACTGCTTCTTCCACGGAAGCATTCAAATGTTCCCAGTGCCGTTCGATCTCTACATAATCCCACCCGTCCCGGATGGTGTAATAATCGGTGACCTGCCAGAAATGACCGTTAGCGTCTGTGATGGTGACACATTCTTGATAAAATTCTTCCCAACTGACACCTACCCGTTTAGGATAGATTTCTCTGATGGTGTAATTCGTAACGGGCGATTGTGAGGTATCTGGGGCTATCGAAACTTGGAAATGCCCCATGGTAGCAATTTCAGTCCAATCATTCCCATCCCATATGAAAAAGTAAGGTAAATAAGTGATTTGTTGTCCTGGGGGATTTTCCAGCCGTTCCTCAGTCATGAAACTGATGCGGATCCGCCCATTATCGATGGTGGGGTCCATAAATCCATCACCGTTATAATCGGTTGTCCCATCAAAGGAGATATCAGCCTTGGCCTGCTGACTATAAAAAGGTAAACTGAGTAATAACACCCCTATGAGGAACAAAACACTATATTTTGCAGAATGAGGCACCATAATCCCCGATAAACTTTAGATTAAACTTTGAAGTAAGCACCCCCAGCATTTCAGCGACCTTTATAAGCCCCTCTTAAAAGATAAAACCTTTCTAATAATGTCCGTTAAAAAATTCGAAAACTAGATATTTTTTTCTAAATAGAATGTGATCTTTTGGTCATAAATCGAACTATACATTGAGAAAAAGTGTTTTAAATCCAATACTACAATGTCTAAATGATATAATATACGCCGGGGTAGCCAAGAGAACACATCAAAATATATGTTATTCTGGAAACGGTACGGCGGCAGATTTGACAAAAGTCATATCCGCTACAGGCTCGAGGTCTCAAAAGCACAAAAATCTAGAAAAAGAGAGACCTGCTGACCCAGTGTAAATAAGTGCGTTTATGGAAGGTCGCATGGGTTCAAAAGAGTGTGTGGGGTTCCCTCCTCTGGAAGTCCCATCCCCGGCATCACTTTTTTTGAAAATCCTGCGTTTCAAACATAATATAGCATTGAATTTTAGCTACATTCTTTGAGATTTCAAGGTTTTTATTTTAGGCTAAATTTCTAAAAAGAGCAATTTTTTGAGAATATAAAACTGATGCGGCCGCCGGGAGTTTCCAATAGGAGAACATCACCTATTTTTTGAACCCGGGTCTCCTGAAATGCATACAATCTATAGTAGATAATGCATAAACTTATCAGGCTTTCTTCACGACTGTGAAGTCAGTTTGGGAGGCCTGTGCGATCTAAGAAAGTTATTCTTTCTTAGTTGTCCTAGGCCATTCTAGGAGAATATTCCTCTTGCTAGACCACGACCGCATCTTTTAGTTTTTATTTATAGCCAAATATTTGTATATAGAGATAGAATTTAAACTATTGAGGGATATGGATTGTTTAAAGTATCTCCATCATTCAAGCATTTCAATGACCTTATATTACTTTCGCTGTGAACTACCCCCACCTGTCGGAAGGGGACTTCCCGCCGATTTAGTTAAAACAATTTAAGAGTTAGAAGACCATAAAATCAGGAGATACATAATTTCTTAAAATTAAAAACAATTAAGTGTCTATAGTCTACTGACAAATTATTAATCTCTTAGGGAAAATTTCAAAGAACTAGGAGAACTGGTAAATATGTTTGAAGAATATGCGATGTGGGTAGAAAAATATCGCCCAAAAAGTCTAAAAGAAATAATAAATCAAGAAAGCATAGTACAAAGGCTAAGCTCATTTGCTAAGACCAAATCAATGCCGCATTGTTTATTCGTTGGTCCTCCGGGGACAAGGTCTTTATTTCAATAAAACCTCCCAAATGGCAAGACAACAGCGGCATTATGCTTGGCTCGTGATTTATTTGGAGAATATTTTGAAGGAAATTTGTTGGAACTAAATGCAAGTGATACCAGAGGTATTGACGTCATTCGAACAACAGTAAAAAACTTTGCTAGAACAAAAGGACTTGGAGACGTACCATTTAAAATCCTAGTACTAGATGAAGCTGATAACATGACTTCTGATGCGCAACAAGCACTTCGAAGGACAATGGAGAAATACACACGCACTTGTAGATTTATACTTATCGGTAATTACTCAAGTAAGATTATCGAACCAATACAATCACGATGTTCTATATTTCGATTTCCTCCATTATCTCAAGAGGATGTTAAAAAACAACTAAACAATATTGCAAAAAAAGAGAGTGTTGATCTTACCGAAGAAGGCATTAATGCTATTTTGGAAAGTTCTAGAGGAGATATGCGAAATAGTATAAACATCCTACAAGCAGCAGCAGCGTTTGAAGATGAAATTAAAGCTGATGTTGTTTACCAAGTAACAGGTCGTGTCCATCCTGAAGAAATTAAAGAAATGATAAGATACGCACTTAAAAACAATTTTATGGATGCCAGAGAACAACTTCATAAACTACTCGTCAAACACGGTTTATCAGGTATAGATATCCTTAAGCAAATGAATTCTGAAATAATGAATTTCAAAAATGATGACCTGAAAGTTAAACTTATAAATTTGTTAGGAGAAGCAGAATTCAGGCTAAGCGAAGGTGCCAATGAGGAAATTCAACTTAATGCTCTTCTAGCAAATATTGTACTTCTGGGTGATAATTTCAAAGACGTTGAACTATGAACATCCAGACAAAAGAGATTTTTTATGATTTATTTCGGGCTTAGTTAAGTATCTCCTCTTCAAGAGTGTTGTTGCAATGGGGTCATATTTGCCATTAGAAGGAGAGGCTGCATTATTACTTGAAACTCATGAAAGTGTTCTCATTGTAGCAGACCTCCATATTGGACTTGAAAGACAATTTGCCAAAAAGGGGATTCATTTTCCTTCACAAACACCTCTAATTGAAGATAAATTAAAAAAACTCATAAATGAATACGCTCCCTCGAAATTAGTAGTTCTTGGAGATGTGAAACATAATATCCCAAGTATCTCTATTCAAGAGTGGAAAGAAATACCACGCCTTTTTAAGAACTTGGCAAAATTAATCAAAGTTGAAATTTTTCCAGGAAACCACGACGGTAATTTGGAGAAGTTAATTCCAAAAAATATAGTCTGTCACCCCTCTAAAGGATCTACTATTCAGAATGGGGCTAAGAAAATCGGATTGTTACATGGCCATACTTGGCCAGCAAATGATTTACTAGATGTAAATTCATTATTTATGGGACATAACCATCCTGCGATTAGATTAAAGGATTCTTTAGGAATACATCACGTAGAAAAAGTCTGGATAAGAACAAAATGGGACAAGAAAAAGATTCAAAACCACTTTTCAAAAAATAAAACTTCAGTAAGCGATAAAGAAATTGACACAGATCACGTTATTAAAAGAAAGATAGGAAATCCTGAAATCATAATATTTCCAGCTTTTCATCCTTTAATCAAAGGAACGGCGTTTAATGACCTGCAGTCAAAGTTCTTAGGACCACTTTTTACTAAAAAATGCATTGAATTTGATGATGCGACTGCGTATTTAACTGATGGAATAAATTTAGGGTATATTAAAAACCTATACTTATGAGTTGCGAATGTTGTTGCTTAACTCTGAGTGCTCCCAAGATTCCATTAGATCACGAATTACTTTGACTTTTGCATCCTCTGGTGATAACCGATAAATCTTTATGCGGCCAAATGATTTTTCTTCTACGATTCCGATGGCTTTAAAGTAATCGAGATGCTGAGTGACGGTAGCATGATTAAGTTGCGCTCTTCTTACGATCTCAGAGATGTTTAATTCTTCGTAATGCGTTAAAATCTTTAAGATTTTTATTTTTCCTTTTGAAGATAGTACTTCTTCAATAGGTGGAAAGGGAGAACTTTGAATAAGAATATCTGTCATGTCAAGTGTCATTTTTCACACTCCTTCAAATAGTTTTGAAGTTTTTTTTCTAGTAGGAACAGGGGTGCATCCGGCAATCCAATCAGAGTAGTTTTGCCTCGTATACCTTTACCAGAGATTTTAGTCGTGATGAGGCATAATTGCTCAAGTTCTTTAATGTATTCCCACAGTTGGGTGTGCTTACGTGGAATTTCGTGATATTCTTCGCAGATAATGTTGTAGGTGGTTTCAACATCTCCGGTGGTTGTATACGCAGCGTCATGTTTTTTCAATTGCCGAATAATGGCCAATAGTACAAGCTGATGATGTAATGATGATTCTTGGAAGATATCCTTTCTAAAATCAGGGTGGATATCACCTTTCGCTAACCGTACATGCTCCGGAAAAATCGAGGTAACTCTATCGCGGTCAGCATACTTTCCTGCACGCCATAGAAGTTCCAACGCAAAACGTGCATCACCTCGTTCACTGGCAATATCGGCAATTAGATTGAGGACCTCGGGATTAATTGCAAAGTCAAACAATGCATCAGTTGCACGTTCCTGCAAAATATTTACCAATTGTGCGGCAGAATAAGGCGCTAGATAGATATGATTATTTTGAAGTGAACTAAGTGTGCCAACATCTAATTCTTTCAGGTATACTCTATCACGGACTATAACGATAAGAGAAACCCGCTGAATACCGTCAATATGTTCATCTGTCCATCTTATAAGGTCGTAAAGAAGTGAAGCGTCTTTTTTTCTCAAAATAAAGTCAAATTCGTCAAGTGCTAATACCAAATGGATATTCTGTGACTCTAATAAGTGATGTAACATATGAAGTAATTCTTCTGGTGAATAACCTCTGTGTGGGATAGTTGGATTGAAGTGATGAACAACTTCTCTTAAAATTAAAAAGCGCGATTTTTTACGCCTGCAATTGACATGGATATAATGTAGGTTCATGTTGTTGGTTTTAGCATATTCCTCTAGGACCTTACCGAAGCATTTGCAGAGCGCTGTTTTTCCAATTCCTATACTTCCACTAATGATAACTTGTTGACTCATTTCACCTGGTTTTTTCATCACGCCTAAGAATAGACGAACCAACTCTCGAAGTGATGACGCTCTGTGGGGTAAAGAAGATGGCACATATGCGGCGCTTAATTTGGATTCATCCCGAAATACCGTAGGACTATTTAATTCCTCTTCTAAAATATCAGTTAAGAGCATTTTTTCTAAACCTTCCGAGAAACACCCTTTCAAGCCCTATTAAAGACCCTACAAAGTTCTTGAAAACCATTTCTACATCATCGTATTATTAGACCCTGTCGCCTTGTCTTGCGTCAAGCTGCATCTTTTTATCAAGAAAATCTATATAAGGACAACACATTTATCTATGTTCAATGATTCTGGCTTTCTGGGAGTTTCATCATTCTCTAAGTTTCATTATTACAGAATTCGATTTAAAGGAACAGTGAGACTGTTGTGTAAGTGAATTTTTTTTTGAATGTCATTTAGGGATTTACAATGTTTTGTCGGGGTAAAATTAGAAAAAGTGAAAATATGAGCGAGCTCAACTCACTCAAGATCCCTATCATCAAGTTTATTTCTACAGGGTCAGAAACGTCATTGCTCGCTCAGATAATATTTTGTACTTCATTATTATATTATTTAGTACGAATGTATTGCCATTGCCTTTAGGTATTATTTCAAGGATGCAAAAGGCAAAAATTTTTGGTATATTCATAGAAACCTATTTATAATTAGAAAATAGATCCCGAAAATTATTTTAGCTTAAGGTCCGAGAAGATCCTATCCTTCAAGTAACTCACGGACTATATTTCAAAATACTATGGGCGGGTAGTCTAGCATGGTATGATTCCGGATTCGGGTTCCGGAGATCTTCACAAGAATGTTGTGAAGTATCGGAAATCGTGGGTTCAAAAGAAGAATCGAAAATCGCTTTTTCTGAAAATCCCACCCCGCCCACTGTCTTCGGAACTAACTTATAAAATAAAAAATAGAATAAGAACTTAAGAGGCTATTCCTTAATATTTTTCTGTCTCTGAGGTCTCTTTCTGCATCCAATAGTAGTAAACGTCCTCTAAACTGACGCCCGAGATCGAGAACTCAAGAATGTAGTCCTCTTTCTCTAACAACTTGGCATTAAGTTCATTGACCTCCGAATGATTATGGGTAAAAAAGCGAATGATATTTCCCATTTTCTTATAAGGGAATCCAAAATTCTTTAGAAAACCATCATCCAACGTCTTTTTTGGAGTTACTTTTATGTCATATTTATAAGGAATTTTTGAGAGGAGTTCATCTACCGTGCTGTATTTTAAAACGCGTCCACCACGTTTAAGTAGAAGAACTTTATCACAAATTCTATCTACAACCATTGGATCATGATCTACAAGAATAATCGTAAACTTATAACGGCGATCTAATTCATTTATAGTATTGATTACGGCTTCTTTTCGCGTCAGATCAAGCGTTGCTGTAATTTCATCGAGAAGTAGCAGGCGTGGCTGTTTCATTAGTCCAACAACAAGGCGAACCATTGCTTTTTGACCTTCAGAAAATGATTCTAATCGTTTATCCATCATATGAGTAAGATTTACTTCCTCTAGAAAATTTAATGCAATATCATCGATACCAACGTCCTGCACACCGGCAAAGAAATCAATTGTTTCTTTAAGTGTGAGTTTAGCCTGAAAGGTTAAGCTTGGACTAACAAAACTTATCATATTCCTAACTTGTGTTATTTGTTTCTGTAAATCATAACCATAGATCTCAATAGATCCGCTATCAGGAAGATAAATCGATGCAAGCATTTTTAGAAGTGTAGTTTTTCCGCTCGCGTTAGGCCCCACAATTGCAAGATTGTCACCATCTGGCAAATTGAAAGAAATCCCATTTAAAATACGAAGACGTTTACGTAAAAATGCCCCTATCGGAAATTCTTTTACAACATTTTCAACTATAACTACGTCTTCCACATTGCTCACCTAATTTCTATGCTAATAGAATTCTAAAGTTCCAACTTTTGCTGCAATTTTTTCCATTTGCTTCAAAATTATTATGGCTGCAACCATAACTATTGTAGTGCCGATTAAAAGGGACGTCAATGCGTTCCACATCATTTCAGGTGGAGGGGCGCCGAGTATTAATACCCATCGAATCAATTGGAGTCCAGCAGAAGTTGGTAAACTCATCGCCATAAAACTTAATCCAGGCACAAAATCGTCAAGTGCTTCAACTGGAAAAAAATATCCACTTAGGATCTTTAGAGCCCAAAGAAAGAGTGCAGAAAATAAGCCAATTCGTTTAAACAAAACATTTACGGAAGATACTAATAAACTAACGCCCAGCATAAATAACCAACACAAGAAAAAGATCACCATCGCTAGAAGAAGCCATTGAAGTTGAAGCTGAAGTACATCTAATACTGCTAAAATAGGAAATATAATACATATTGCAACAACAGCGCTGATTATACTTGACGCTGTCGCTCTAGCTGTGAGTAACGTCACAAAACTTACATTATTCGTTAGGAGGAAGCCAAGAGTGCCTCGACTTGCCTCCTCTGGAATGCAATTCACGGTATCGTCATAACTTTTTCCAAAAAAGGCCCAGAAAAAGACTCCAACTAACAAGAAATCTCTTAACGAGTATTCCAAGTCCACTGAAGTCGATTCTACGATATGTCCTAGCAAAGAAAATGCAATTATGTCCAAAATGAGCCAACTTATGTTGATAAATATTTCAAACTTATACTTGAAAATTACCCGTAAATTTCTGACAGTAGTTGCCTTCAAAGTCTTCCAAAAACCCATATTAATCATCTTTCGTGAATTTAATTCTAACTGAACTCTATTGAGAAAAATCTGATTGGGGTAATTTATTTCTTTTGGAACATTTTAAAACGCGCGCGTTTTAAACTTATAGCGTTAAAAAGAAAAAAATACTATAAGTTAATGTCTATTATGAAAGGAACGGTGGTTGTATGAGTTTCTCTTTAGAAGAGATTATTGATAAAATAATTTCAGAAACAAAGATCTCAAAAAAAGAACTTGAGGAAAGAATAAGAGCAAAAAGAGAAGAATTAGGAGGATTAATTACTGAAGAAGGAGCCGCGCATATTGTGGCTTCAGAATTAGGCATTGATCTCTTTAAGGATCAAAAATTGTCAACTACCCAACTATTCATCAAAGATCTTATCCCTGGAATGAATAATATTTCTGTAATAGGACGTGTTATGAAGATTTACGCTTCAAGAGAATTTGTTCGAGATGGAAAGCAGAGTTATGTTGTAAATCTAATACTTGGTGACAAAACAAAAACAATCCGTACAGTTTTATGGGGTGATCATGCACAAAATATAGATAAGATAAGTAGAGGCGACATTCTACGAATACTTTCAGGATACGTGAAAGAAGGTTTGCAAGAAGATCCTGAATTACATGTTGGATACCGAGGACGTATAATTATTAATCCAGAAGATGCAAATGCTGCAAATTTTCCTTTTGTCAAAGAATTCACACATAAAATCGATGGACTGGAAGCAAATCTAAATGACATCGATATTTTAGGTGTAGTAGAGCGTGTTTATCCAATTTCAACATTTCAGCGAAAAGATGGAAGTGAAGGAACGAGGGCAAGTCTTATAGTGAGAGACGATACAGGCTCAACAAGGGTAGTTTTATGGGATAAGAACGCGGAAATTATAGATCAAATAGCGGTCGGGACTATTTTAAGATTAGAGGGGGCATACACGAAAGAAGGGCTAAAAAATCAAGTAGAAGTTCATGGAGGAGGACGCACGGGTGTTGTGATTGATCCAGAAACGTCAATTAAATTTTCAATTAGTGCACCAGAGATAATAAACATCGTAGATTTACAGCCGAATATGCGTTCAGTCGATATTTTCGCGCGAATAATGCATATAGGGGATCTCCGTGAATTTACTACAAAGGATGGAAGAAGCGGACGATTGATAACCCTCTACGTAAAAGATACAACTGGAGATGTTAGAACTGTCCTTTGGGATGAAAGTGTAAATTTAGTGCAAAATGCGAATCTAGGAGATCTTCTTCTAATACAAAACGCATATACAAGAGAAGGGCTTAGTGGAGATACAGAACTTCATGTTGGACGTCTATCTAACATTGTTATAAACCCAAAGGAATTGGAAGAGAAAGGACAATTGATATCACAAGTAAAAGAGACTTTTATAGAAGAAAAACTAACTCCTGAAACGGTAAAGGAATATCATCGGGTATTCATCAAAGACTGCAAAGAAAATCAGTTTGCTGAGGTACGCGGCACTATACTTAAACTATATGAAAGAAATCCGATTTATGAAGCGTGTCCTAAATGCCGTAGAGGAGTAAAGTCAGAAAATAATGAAAAAACATGTCCAAATTGCGGAATAATTGACAAATCAATTCCACGATTATTACTGAGCGGCGTTTTGGATGATGGGAGTGGTAACATTAGATTTGTGGTCATCGGAAAAGAAGGCGAAAAGATCCTAGAATTAACAACAGATGAATTAGTTACTTGTATTGAGAATGCAGAGTTTCCAGATGCCCCGATTCGAAAATATGCACCAAAAATCATTGGAAAAGAGATTATTGCGACTGGAAAAATCATAAGAAATGAAGTCCTAGATACGATTGAACTCAATATTTCTCAGATACATGTATTCAATACTCTTGAAGAGGCTAAAAAAATTATAATGCATCTAGAAAAGTAAATATGACAAAAATCCAAGCAGACGACCGCTGAGAAAATATGTAATAGTTGCCTTCAACAAAAGGTTAAAAATCAGAAAAAGAAAGGAAAAATTGTTAGGATGACCGTTTTAATGCAAGAAACTATTTAGTTTACGTAAACAAGTCTATTTTGAAAACCTAGGTGATATAAATGGGACGAAGAAGACGAAAAAAGGTAGTTAAGAAACATCAAAGAACAATCCCAAAAGTTTTCGTATGCCCGGATTGTGATGCTCGCGCGGTTACTGTGGAACTTTTCAGAGAAGATGGATATGCACGCGTTCACTGCGGTGCATGCGGCATTGAATACAATGTGCCTGCAGGTAAGTTAACAGAGCCAGTGGATGCTTATGGAGATTTTATAGATCAATATCATAAAGAATAGACGAAATAATCATAGCCAAAATAAAAAAGAAATAAAAAAAATTATATCTCTGCTTTAGCAGTTTGTGCATTTCTTTCGCGCCACTCGCTTATCGGTATACTTAATTCTTTTTCGACTTTCTCGCGGTGTAACGTATTATATGCACAAAACGGAATTATACGTCCATCAGGGATTCCATAATGAATACAACAGTGATTAACCCGTTGTAGATCATAATTGTAAGGATCCATAAAATGCATAGCCCCAATTAATATGGACGACCGAGAGAATTCGCCTAGTTCATCATATGAATGTTTCTTCATTATATTGCGAACTAATTTGATCACACGACCTTTTTTCTTGAAATGGCGAACACTAAAGAAGAGACGAAGTTTGGCTTTTATTCTGCCATAGCGAGAGTTCCGTTCA
>Ga0209635_10004447_pt1 | contig 10993 bp, 8 predicted proteins | sample DeeMarSWOR230_32_FD_187463 | JGI IMG/M metagenome (GOLD analysis project Ga0209635, IMG submission 187463) | Marine sediment microbial communities from White Oak River estuary, North Carolina - WOR-2-30_32 (SPAdes) (version 2) | ecosystem: Environmental > Aquatic > Marine > Intertidal zone >...
GAAGTAAAACGCTTTATAGATATATATTATAAATTCTTTTAAATTTTTTCAAAAATTCAAAAAATGGAGTTTATTTTAATTATAGTAATATCTAATTAGATTTTAAATAAAATAAGTTGAATAGTAGGAAGATTTCTCAGATTCAATGGTCCAGGATCTTTCACATATGTAGAGGTTTACGCCAACATGAGTTAAACATACTTCATAAACAACGTCCGGATTTGTCGGTGCACGCTCTCTGCAAAGTTCGAGAGTATATGAAAGAATTCCTCTTTCACCATACAACCAATTTTCAGAAGTGCCTAATGTGCCACCAAATCGTGGAATGATATAATCTCCCCCAAGATAAAGGTAATAATCGTTTATTCGAGAAATATTTTCCCCAATAGAAATGAAAAGAGATTCGTGTGGAGTCCAAAGACTTGTATGTGTCCAAGGGAAGAATAAAAATTCACCATAAGAGTGATAGGAAATGGAAATGCTAATGTTCTGTGTTTCAACAAAGTTTTTAACAGCTTGAGTTTCATTTTCAGAAAATGGTCGTTCACCACGGTAATTAAAGCTAGAATCAAGTAAATTCATTGCAAGATGATATCGCCTTGGAAAGATATAATATAAAAACCATCTATAACCATAGTTTCTGTTTAAATTAACACCATATGAAGTGATTTCTTTTTGAAAACCAAACGGTCCATAATTAGGGGCGCAATTCTTTCTGGAGTTTGCTTCAACACCATCTGGATTGACCATCGGAATCAAAAAGATCTGTGTATTGTTGATGACCTCCCTTACTCTGTCTTCTGATGGATCTTCATCAGTAAGCCCATCTTCATCGTTATCTTCTCCATCAATAGGATCTTCATTTACTAAACCATCCTCATCATCATCCGTATTTGGTTTACTATAGTTTTCAACCATATGTTGTATGAAAAAGATTAATATTTCATATGAGGGTTTTTCATTACCATGATGAGCTCCCATTAATAAGACACCTGGTTCTTCTTCTTTTATTTCTACATTGTCTGAAAGCTTCACCATCCAAATGTCTCGTTGTTCGTAGGTTGTACCAATTGATGTTAAGGACATGATATCAGAATGATTGTCTACTAGATTGTGAAGTAAGTCGGTCATTTCCTGATAAGTAAAATAATGATATTGACCAGAGACTGTACTATCAAATCTTTGGTTTGCTGGTGAACTAGCTAACATAGGAAATGCACTATTAAGTAAAGAAAAGCAGAGTATTAAGTAGACCATTCCCATTTTGGTTAGATTCATTCAAAATTTCCCCTTGTATAATATTATGTATTATGATATATAACTTTTTTGAATAAATTAAAGCTAAATATCTTCAATTAAAAAAAGATAATTCCCCAATAAGAATCTTTGCAAGTACTGCAAGTGATAAAACTACAATTAATGGAGCAACACATTGTTTCCAGCCAGCAATCGTCAATTTTCTCATCAATTAAAACATATATTGCTTCTCACTTATAAATAATAAGAAAACATTTGGCTTTTACCTAACATTTTCTTAAATATAATAGAAAACTAAAAATAACCAGAAGGAGAAATGCCATTGGTTAAATCAATTTTATGAAAAACTAGTACATTCAACGTATTCTAGTAGACCTTCTTTATCAATAACGAAATCTGCGTATTTTGTTACAGCAGAAGCGGTAGCTATTTCCGTATATTGTAATTCAGCAAACAGTGTAATTATATACGAACTTCTTCCGGGATATATTAGGTTATCTTCGCATATAGTGATGACCTCTGTTTCGCTAGCATTTACTGTGAAACCAATACCACATTCACCTTGTCTAAGATTGTCAATTGTTATGTAACATTCAACATCTTTACTTAACTCATTCGTAACATTAACAATAAAAGTTCTTCCCTCGGATTGAACAACACTAGCTCCAAGCCAGTTGTTATTTATTGCAATAACTGCAGCTACACTTGCTACAACTACAATAGCAATTATAGCGATTATAATAATTGCTGTTTTTTTGGGAATTTTTAACTTGAGTTTTGGCAACTTAAGTTTGAATCTTGGCTTCTCTTTTGGCTTTTCTTTCTCTTTAACCTCTGCTTTTTCTTTAGTTTCCTTTTTCTCTTTTGTTTCTGCCTTATCAGGTTTTTCTTCCTTCTCAGCTTTTTTTCCTTTGGTAGATGCTGGTATTGATTTCCCACATTCCGGACAGAACTTAAATTCAGCTTCTATTCCACTACCACAATAAGGACAATATTTAGCCATTAATTCCCTCCTAAGTTATTATTTGTAATATACATTTATTTATAAAAATTCTTCTACTTTTCGATGTTTATAAAATCTACCAAAAAATTAGAATTTCTTTTATTGTGTCATTTGGAGCATCCTCATAATAATAACCATCTTTGGGCACTATGCAATCAGTCCAATAATCATTTCCAACTTCAAGGTTCTCTACCCGTTCATCACTTTGAGGCTCAACATAAACCATTCCTCTATCAACAGTATCAAAGCCAATGATAGCGTGCCCAGCATTAGTATCATAGAAATACAATACAACATAAGCACATCTCATTCCGCGGCTTTCTGCGTTATTGTTTATCAATTGAGAATAATCCTCACAGTCAAAAGTTTCATTATCATATGGTATTTCATTTGTGGTATCACTTGCAATAAAATTTGCAACTTCTCTATATGTAGGATCATGAAGTTGATATTTATTGCCAGATTGAAGTTTCTCTAATTCTGAAATATTTTCTTGTAAACTAAGATTTGTTTCCTCTAATTTTTGCTGTACTTCAGATAGCCGATTGCTAGTATTACTCAATTCTTCATTTAAAGCGAGTGTCTCATTTTCATAATATGTAATTACACTCTCCAGATTGTCCATCTGACCTTCATAATAATTTACTAAATCATTCATTTCACTTTGTTTAAAATTATCAACAATGATATATGTTGCTCCAGCAGAGCCAGATATACAGATAATCATTACTAATGCCAGAGTTCTTATCGTATCCATCTTGATCCCTCCTTCGAACTTTAATTATTTTATTCTTTATAAAACCATATCCTTGGCTTTATCTTTAAAAATAAGTTAAACAATCAGAATATTAAGTTGCAAGGAGAAAGGAAAAAAAGAGTATAGGGATAAAATTTTGAAGAAAACTAAGACTTCCTTCCTCCCTTTTCTTGCATAAGACATATAGTAATAAGTTTAACTACTATATAAATTTTACTTAAAATATTATTTTTAGTAACGTTTGTTACATTATAGCTAATTAGATACTTGAAAAGTAGAAAAAGAAAGGGAGGTGAGAAAGTAAAAATGCTATTTATAGCACTTTTTCTTTCACCAAATAACTGATTTTCTGTGACTGTAATATACTATAACCCTTAAAATATTTTCTGTAATTTTATTCTATAATATCTTATTGTAACTTTTGTTACACAAATATAAAGAATCTAATGCATCAATATAATTATTCGAAACAATACAAACAGATAAAAAGAAGAGAAAAAAATAGTAGACCTATATAGCTGCATTGAAAAGTCCAATGGCGAAATTTTGGGTTAAGATACCAATATATTGATTTGATACTGTCACAGACTCCCCCAAGTTATAAACGAGAATTTGAAATGGGCTAAACTGTATGATTAATAATCTTACAGCAGTAAATGTTGAAAAAGCTCCTGTAGTATTAAGGTTCGAAATTCTTCCTAATAGAATCGCCCATTTTAACGAGCTTGTTATTTTGATTAGCCACACATCATCCATGCCTGCGCCGTATGAGGCTGTTCTCCCTGCTAAGATATATCCGCCATCATTAGTTTGTTTTACTGAAAAGGCTTGATCGTTTTGTATTCCCCCATATCTATTGTCCCATTCTTTATTTCCACTACCATCGGTCTTAATTAGCCATACATCCATTCCACCAGCGCCATATGATTCGGTCCATCCTGCTAGGATGTATCCTCCATCAATTGTTTGCTGAACAGAGAAACATTGATCATCTTGTGATCCTCCAAATGTTGTATTCCACTGCTCGTTTCCATTGCTGTCGGTTTTAATGAGCCAAACCTCTTGGTCTAATCCCCAAAGATTGTAGCCTGTGATAATGTATCCACCATCGTTGGTTTCTTGAACTGAACGACCCATAGCAGAAGCTGGTCCAAATGTTTGATCCCATTGATGGCTCCCACTACTATCGGTTTTTACAATCCAGACATCATAATAATTGACTTGTCCATAACTCTGTGTCCCTCCGGCAAGTACGTATCCGCCGTCTGATGTTTGATGGCCAGAAAAAGCTACATCGTCATCTGTTCCTCCAAAAGTAACATTCCATTGTTCAATTCCATTTGAATTTGTTTTGATTAACCAAAAATCTGCTAGACCTGCACCTACATGCCAAGTGACTGATCCGATGACACAATATCCTCCATCTATCGTTTCTTCAACTGTCCATGCCTCATCATCCCAAACACCTCCAAACACTTTATCCCACTGCTTAATTCCACTTCCGTCTGTTCTTATTAACCACATATTAGTATAAGTTGGTGTTCCTGGTCCATAGGATTTTGTTGCTCCCGTAACAATGAATCCACCGTCGCTTGTTTGATAAACTGAGTTTGCCCAATCATCCTGAGTTCCGCCATATGTCTGAGCCCAAATCTGATTGCCGTTCCCATCAGTTTTAATCAACCAAACATCGAGTCCACCTGCTCCAGAAGAATCTGTCCATCCTGCAATTATAAATCCACCATCAGTTGTTTGCTGAACACATCTACCTCCATCTGTATTTGCTCCACCATAAGTTTTATCCCATTGTTTTGGAGGCTGAAGAATAAAATCTCCAATATTAGTACTTTCATTTTCGATATTTTTATTATTTATTTTTAGTGTTGCGACTACTGGAGAAACAACGACTGTTATCAACAGCATACAAACTAAAATACTTACAAACTCTTTTCTCATTTGTTTCCTCCCCAAAAATTCTAGATTATGAAATAAGGTATTCTTATATAAATATTTCCTGATATATTCTATATATTGATAGAAGAAAAATATAAGATTACAAATCCGATTTAAATAAAATGTGGTGAGAATGAAAAGAGCATTAATATTTGCTATTGTAAGTTTGCTCCTTGCTGGTGCATTCTTACCATATTCCCTGGAATCATCAGATCTGACAATAATATGTTCTTCAAAAGTAGAGGAAAGTTATCCATTTGTCGTTACAATCAAATCTAACAACACAACTATTGCTAATGCTACAGTAACTTTCAATGGAAAAGAGAATACAACAAATAATCAAGGAAAGGTAGTTTTTTATGCCCCAAGGGTACTTCCAGATGAAAATAATACATTTAATATTACCGCTGTCAAAGAAGGATATAATTCAACTATTATTAGTATCGAGATTCTGAATGTTCCCCAGCTTTTCCCAACTGTTTTTAATTCAAATATCGAGGAAGAAATGAATTTTACAGTACTGGTATTAGACGATGAAGGACAGATAGTTAATAATACTAAAATCGAGTTTAATAATAGAAGTTATAAAACAGATGAAAATGGGACAGTAATATTGGCTGCACCCACATTAGATAAAACCGGAGAATTTTGGATAAATGCTACTAAAGCTGGTTACATCAAGAATTCAATTTCAATTAGAATTATTCCTAAACCCTCACTGGAGAACATTTTGGGACTTTATGTTTCTATTCTTATTGTGATTTTAATTGGTATTTTAACAGGACTAATTGTGACAATGAAGTATCTCCGTAGAAAAAGAATAAACCGATAAGAAATTAGAGAAGTTGAAATAAAATATTTATGAAATCTCATTTTTGAGCATTACCGTTTAAATAAATGATCCTATATTACCCCTTGATGAATCCCATCCTCCAGGTTGCCTTAGATCTTTTAAATGCACATCGTGCAGTAATAATTGCAGAGAGCTCTGTAAAAGGAGGAGCTGATTGGCTAGAAGCAGGAACACCGCTTATAAAAAGTGAGGGGATGGAAATAGTGAGAACACTAAAACAAACATTTCCAGAAAAAACCATTGTCGCTGATATGAAGACTATGGATACTGGTGCACTAGAAACCGAAATGGCTGCAAAAGCGGGAGCAGATGTTATATGCATTCTAGCTGCGTCAGATAATAGTACTATCCTCGATGCGATGAAATCTGCTAGGAAATATGGATCAAAAATTATGGCTGATCTTATTGGTGTAGAAGAAAAAGTAAAAAGAGCAATAGAATTGGAAAAACTTGGGGTGGATTATCTTTGCATGCATGTTGGTATCGATGAACAAATGATCGGTAAAAAACCGGTCGATACTCTTTCATCTCTTGCTAAATCTACAAACATACCAATAGCAGTAGCTGGTGGACTAAATAGCGAGACAGTTGCTGATGTTGTAAAAGCAGGAGCAAGTATCATTATAGTTGGGGGCGCCATAACAAAAGCTAAAGATGTCACAACTGCAACAAAAGCAATTAAAAGAGCAATTACTGAAAAAAAATCTATCGAGACCACCCTGTTTAAGAAATATGATAAAACCCAGCTGAAAGAAGCGTTTTCGTTAGTATCCACACCTAACATCTCTGATGCGATGCATAAAACTGGAGCAATGCAAGACATCAGACCGGTGAAGCTTGGATTTCATATGGTAGGTAAAGCATTAACCGTGAGAACAATTGATGGAGATTGGGCGAAACCCATAGAAGCAATAGATAAGGCAGAGAAGAATCAAATAATAGTTGTTGATGTAAACAGTGGGAAAACTGCTATTTGGGGAGAACTCGCTACATGGAGTGCAAAACTAAAAGGACTTGCAGGTGTAGTGATTGATGGAGCTGTAAGAGATCTAGACGATATCGTGAAAATAGACTTCCCCATTTTCTGTAGACACATCTCATCTAATGCAGGGGAACCAAAAGGATTTGGAGAAATCGGTGCAGAAATCACTTGTGGAAATCAAACAGTACGATCTGGAGATTGGATAATAGGAGATGATTCTGGGGTTGTAGTTGTACCACAAGAAATTGCACAAGAAATCGCCAATAGAGCATTGGATGTTAAGGAACACGAGAATAGGATTAGAGAGGAAATTAAAAGTGGTGGTTCATTAGGAAGCGTTGTTAAAGTCAAGAAGTGGGAGAAGATCGTTGGATGAAGAATGTCGTCTTTTTTACAACTATTGGTAAATTAGATGATGCTTTAGATAATTTTAATATTCAAAGCTTTACCAATAGAAGAATTCCTGTAAAACTTCATATGGGGGAACCGAAAAACAAATATTATCCTAAACCTGATTTTGTAAAGCTTGTTGTAACCGCTCTAAAGACGAGAGGTGCAAAACCGTATCTTTATGATACAACTGTGGCTTATTCTGGAGCGAGACATACAAAACCAGAATATGAAAAGCTGGCAAGATTACATGGTTTCACAATGAAAAAAGTTGGATGCAACGTAGTGATAGATGATGACGGAGTAATGACAACTGTAGAAAATAGAGAATTTGAAGTTGCTAAGCATCTGATAGATTCAACCCATATTTTTGCTCTTTCCCATGTTAAAGGTCATATTGCCACAGGCATGGGCGGAGCAATAAAGAATTTTGGCATGGGCGGTGTTACTAAAGAAACCAAGAGGAAGATGCACCATGGCAGTAGACCGATTTATCAAAAGGATGCCTGCACTTATTGTGGTGTTTGTGCTGAGGTTTGCCCATTCGATTCGATAAAAGTAAAAGGAAACAATTGGAAGCTTAACGATAGATCTTGTTTCGGCTGTGGTGTTTGTGTTGAAAACTGTGAGAACGGGGCTCTGAAATATAAAGATACAGATCTTCAATACCTCATGGCATGTGCATCAAAAGCTTGTGTGAAGGATAAAAACGTGATCTATCTAAATGAACTTAAACGAATAGCACGCAGTTGTGATTGTGACCCTTTGGCAGGACCTATCATATGTCCAGATATTGGATATCTTGTTTCTGATGATCCTGTAGCTATCGATAAAGCATCGATAGATCTTATATATAATGTAAAAGAAAATATTTTCGAAAAGGAAAATAAAGTTAATCCTTTAAAGCAAATTCAATATGGTGAAGAGATCGGACTAGGCTCCCCCTCATATCAGTTAATAGAACTATAGAATTATTTTATCAAAGGTTTTCCGATAGGCAGAATAGTTTTTCCGAAACTCTCATTGATAACCTCGGCAATAGCAAGATAGATTGCACTAAAACCACAGATAATGCCTTCGATACCTATCCATCCTCCACTAATAAAGCCCCAGTCTCTTAATGCCAGCAGATAAAACAGGATAAATAGTGTGAAGAAAACCACGGATAATGCTTTGTTCTTCTTCAATGTACCAATAAACATTAACATGGTAAAGAGACCCCACATTAGAAAATATGCACCTAGCAAGGTTTCATGTGGTGCATCTATTCCAGGAATTATTTGCGGAATTACAAGTAATCCAACCAAAGACAACCAAAACAATCCATAAGAAGTAAATGCGGTTAATCCAAAAGTGTTTCCTTTTTTAAACTCTAATATGCCAGCAAAAATCTGAGCTAAACCACCATAAAAAATTCCCATAGCTAAAATCATAGAACCCAGTGGAAGAGCAGTTGGATTTGTGTTATGGATGTTTAATAAAACAGTTGTCATTCCAAATCCCATTAATCCTAATGGTGCTGGGTTTGCGAGCATATCGTTTTTCGCCATAAATTAATCACAGCACCGCAGAATAAAACGCTTATTTAAAAATCTATCTGGGTAATTTACTTCCAAAGAAGGGTAACAAAGCCAGCAAAAATTAAAAATAAAACAATAAGAATTGCAATAATTTTAATTGCCCAACTTCTCAATGTTTTTTTATTGATTTTCATTTTGATCTCAATTACTCGTCAAGTGATATATAGACATTATCATACAAATGCTGAAGTCTGATGCCGTCCTTTCCTTCAATAGCCGGTTCTCTTATAACGTTAATATATCCTTCTTCAATCAATCCCTTTGATTTCTTTGAGCCTGCATGGGAAATATCAGACCAAGAAATATCTCCGTTCTCATTTATTTTCTTAATTAGTTCATCCTGATGTTCATTTATCCATTTTATAATTTTTTTACTCTCCTTTTTAAACAAAGGACCGATTTTTGAATAGACTGGTGCAATCGCAATAATTTTTTGTTGGATATCGCGTTCGTATATAAATTCATGATAAGGAGGATAATTTAACGTTGAAATAATTTTTGATCCACTAGGTTTTATTCTATCAATTATAGTTTTATCTGTTGAAAAAGTCGCAGAAGATGATAGAAGAGCATTTAACGGTATCCCTTGACCACTTTTATAAGCTCTCGCAGTTTCTATATATTTTTTTACTTCATCTCCAATTTCCTCGGCTTTTTTACCAATTTTCTCTGCTTTTTTGCCAACTAATATTGGTTTGGGCCATCGAGATATGTGAATGCTTTCGTCTTTTTCGAATTGTTTGTATTGTTTTTGATAAATTTCTTCTGTTATATGTGGTAAAAATGGGGCAAATAGTTTTAAAATTCCTAATCCAATATGATATAATGCATAAAGCCTACTTTCAATATCATCTTTTTTATAAATTGAGGATTTATCCAGTTCTATATAATGGGCTGCAAATTCATACCACAGAAAATACTCAATTTCTTTCATTGCTCGAGAATACTCAAATTTGTCCATTAGTTTGGTGCATTTCTTAACAAGTTTATTGTATTTTGAAAGAATCCTCATGTCATTGACATCAATATCATCATATTCTTCAAGTCGAATATCCTTTGGTTTAGTGTCCCCAATGGCAGTACTTATAAACCTCTGGATGTTCCATACTTTCCGTAAAAGTCTTGTGCCTCTTATGACATCCTTAGTTCTGAATGGATTGTCCTCCCCAAGAGCGCAACTCGCTGCGTAACATCGAAATGCATCAGAACCATATTCATCTAAAATCTTTAATGGATCAATTACATTTCCAAGACTTGCATGCATGGGCGTGCCATCTTCAGATAAAATGAAGCCCCCCATCATAATATTCTCGAAGGGTTTTTCATCTGTAAGAAGCTTACATTGAAGTATTGTATAAAACGCCCAAGTGCGGATTATATCATGTGCCTGTGGTCTAAGGGACATCGGGTAAAGCTTTTTGAATTTCTCATCATCCCTATGCCAAAACGTATTATACAATGGAGAAATTGATGAGTCCATCCAAGTATCAAATACATCTTCACTCCCCTTTAATTTACCATCACACTTTGGACATCTATTAACAGGGGGCTTGTCTATAGTTGGATCAACATAGCAATCTTCAGGTTTTGCTAAAACAACTTCTTCACATTTTTCGCATTCCCAAAGAGGAATCGGGGTTGCAAAATATCGTTGTCTGCTAATTACCCAATCCCATCCAAGTGAATTGACCCAATCTTCGAGACGTATTTTCATAAACTTTGGATACCAATTCATTGCCTCGCTTGTTTCGAGAACCATCTTCTTAAAAGGAATTGTTTTTAGAAACCACTGTTTTGCATTGATATATTCAACAGGGGTTTTACATCGCCAACATACACTAACATTTTGATCTAACGGTTCCTGTTTAATAATTAGGTTATTTTTTTCTAAGTCCTTGATAACAGCTTTTCTCGCTTCCTCAATTGTCATTCCCTCATATTTTCCACATATGTCTGTCATCTTTCCTTCTTCATCAATGCTCATTATAATGGGAAGTTTGTATTTGAATACCCAGTTCAAATCCTCTTTGTCCCCAACTGTGCAAATCATGACTATGCCTGATCCAAATTCTGGATCGACTGCATCGTCTTCAACAATTTTTACTTCTATATTAAAAAGCGGAACATTAACAATCTGATCTAGAAGCCATGGCGCTCTTTCATCGTTTGGATGAACAGCGACAATTAGACACGATGGAAGCATTTCAGGTCTTGTTGT
>Ga0209635_10004448_pt1 | contig 10992 bp, 11 predicted proteins | sample DeeMarSWOR230_32_FD_187463 | JGI IMG/M metagenome (GOLD analysis project Ga0209635, IMG submission 187463) | Marine sediment microbial communities from White Oak River estuary, North Carolina - WOR-2-30_32 (SPAdes) (version 2) | ecosystem: Environmental > Aquatic > Marine > Intertidal zone >...
TAGCACATTAACTTCTCTTGAAAGAACTATCTTCTACGCAATCGCCTTAGGCTCATTCTTTGCGATTTTAGAGATATTTGTGAGTATCTGGTTAATTGTAAGTTATAATAGATTCTATATTAAGAAAGCTATTATTAATTTAATTATTGGGTGTTTTTTAGGTATTTTCACAGGATTTACTACATGCCTTCCTCTTTTATTATAACTTATTAAAAGAATTTTTTTTAATTGTGGTTATTTATCTTTGCATTATGGTATCCGAAAACAAAGCAAAGTGGAGTGATCTTGTTTCTCCAACTATGACTCCAGATGAGTATTTAAAGATTTACGATGATAAGATTGCCTATAACTACAAAACCTATAAACTTAAAATCGATGTCATTAAAAAAATAGAAAAACTCCTAAATAGTAAAGATGAAAATTTAAAAATATTAGCTTTTGGAGCAGATTGGTGCCCTGATTGCTCAAAAAATGTTCCTCGAATGATAAAGATCATTAAGTATATGAATAAAAATGTGGATTTTAAAATCTTATATGGAATTATGACAAATGCATTTCGCAAACCAGGTGAAACTATTTGGCATAAAACACGATCACCACCAGAAGCAGTGGATCCTAAATTTGATTTAAAAAAAATTCCAACTTTTTATTTTTTTAATAAGACTGGAGATTATCTTGGAACTATTGTAGAAAATCCAAAATATGAGTCTACTTTAGAAGAAGATTTACTTGAAATAACTCAAAAGAGCCTGTAATAATATTCTAATTCTTCCACCTTTTCACTCATTTTATTAAATATTTTGACTTCCAATTCCGAATTTAATGCTAGCAAATTAACATTTAAATTCATGGTTACTTATAATAATCCTATGTCAAAACTAAAAGTAAAGAAAGTCATTATTTTTAAACATGGCGTTTCCTACTATATTCTTGAGGGTATTGTTAAAGGAACTGATACGTTTGAGATTGAATTTAAAATAGATGAAATGGATGATATATTAAAATCTCTTTTCGTATTAGATACGAGCGATAAGGGATACATAAGCTCAATATCTTATGATGCTGCTTTAGACACCTCTCAATTATTAAAATCAATAATGTTAAACATACCTGATATTGATTCATTTAGTTCTCTTGTTGGACAAATCAAGGGTGCCAATGTTGATCTAACCATTGGCGGTGGAAAAAAGATTTCAGGAACGATAATGGGCGTTGAGACAGTAGAAAAAGCCGTTAAAAATGAAAAAATTTTTGAAAAAAAACTTGTTTTATTAGAAGATCAGGAGTCTATAACAAAAATAAGCTTTGATGAGATAAAATCATTAGATATCTTAAATGAAGATATTAAGAAAGATTTGAAATTCTTTTTGGATACTGTTATTGCTGGAAAAAAGAAAGATGCAAAAAAAATCTTTATCAATTGTGAATCTGGTGGAGATGAAGTTATTGAAAGGAACATTTTTGTATCATATATCCGAGAAAGTCCAATTTGGAAGACCTCATATCGCTTAATCATGAGTAAACAACAAGCATTAGAGAATAAATGTTTATTATCTGGATGGAGCTTAATCGAAAATACTACCAACCAAGATTGGGAAAATATTGAATTAAGTTTGGTTGCTGGAATGCCCGTTTCTTTTAAGTATGAATTTTATAGACCAATTTTTATTCAAAGACCTGTAATTCGACCACCAAGAGTATTAAGCGCAAAACCAACCGAGATTGAAGAAGGATTAGAAAAAGAGAAATTTAGGGATTTTACTATGGCAGAAGCAGCTGCACCATCAAGAGCTATTAGAAAAAAAGCAAAGATGGCCGCTCTTGGAGCACCACCAGCTATGGCACCACCAAGTGGGGGTTTTGGGGCTCTAGGTAGTACATTATCCGACGATGCACTTATGGATAAAATTAAAACTCAAACAAAAACTCAAACTAAGGATTTAGGAGAATTATTTGAGTATAATATAGCAAAACCGGTTTCAATAAAGAGGAAACAATCGGCTTTAGTACCCATTTTAACAGAATCAATTAAAGCAAAAAAAGTATTACTATACAATAAAAATGAGCATGATAAAAATCCTAATGCCTGTATTGAGATAACAAATAATACAGAATTAACTTTAGAAAGAGGACCAGCTACGATCATTTATGATGATAATCTTGCTGGAGAAGCAATTGTTCCCTTCTTGAATAAAGGAGATATTAGACTTTTAAATTATGCTGTGGAACAAGCCATAATAATCACTCACGAGCAGAAATCAGAAAATCAGAGTGTACACAAAGTTACTTTCGGAAGCGGATATTCCTATGAACATTATTATAGTAATCTTACTACGATTTATAAAATAAAAAATAAAACCAATGAAGAAAAGGAATTATATCTTGATCACCCGAAAAACTATGATTATAAATTCATTGAAAAACCCATAGATCCCGAGGAAACCACTAATTATTGGCGGTTTAAAATTTCATTAAAACCTAAGGATGCGATTACGTTTACATTAAAAGAACAAAGAGAAAATTATACTAGTAATTATCTATGGAATTGGTCAAAAGATGATTTTATAAAAAGAGTTGGATTTTATGTAAGAAAGAAATTTATTGACACTGCTCTAGAAAATCAACTAAAAGAATTGGCAGAATCAATCCAAAAATTAAATGACCTTAAAAATAAAAGAGAAAAATTATATGAAGAAAGAGATGTAATGACAGATGAACAAGCAAGACTTCGAGAAAATATTTCTGTTTTGGGTGATGATTCTCAGTCAATTTCACTAAAAGAGCGATATGTTAAAAAATTAAATGACCAAGAAAATAGGTTTGAAATAATATCGAAGGAACTGAAAAAGTTAGATAAAGACATCGATTCTTTGAATAAGGATATTCAAAATAAAATGGAAAAATTACCTTCCTAATTTTTATTTTTTTACTTTTCCCTTTTTTAATAAAAATTCTACTTAAAATATTAGTAGATTATTAGATGAGTTTTTAAAACAGAAAAAAACTTAAATTATGATAGATTTTATATTATTACTTATGAAGGTGTAAACCATGAGTATTGAAGAACTTGAAGATCAAGTTGAAAAATTATTAGAAGAAAGAGATCAGCTCGAAGAAATTTGTGATACACTTCCTGAATGTGAACTAGATGATGGATGTGAAACCTGCGAAACTTATAAAAAGATAGCTGAAATTGACGATAAAGTTGAAGAAATAGAAGCTAAGATAGAAGATTTGATGGGAGAAGAAGAGGAATAAATTTTTTTCTAATAAATTTTAATTAATATTATTTTATTTTATTTTCTTTAATTCTTTAATAGCTAATTCAATTCCTACGTCTATTAATATTTTCGGGAAAAATCCTAAGCTTTTTTTAGCTTTAGTTGGATCCGCATAAAACTTGTTTACATCGTACGATCTTGATTTAGTAAATTTTATGTGGCTATTACTCTCTGTCTTCTTTATAATTAATTCAGCTAATTCTCTTAAAGTAACTGGAATTCCACTTGAAATATTAAAATGTTCGAATGAAATATCACTTTTTAAAACTTCTTGAATACATGCATATATCCCTTGAATACTATCGTTTATATATGTAAAATCAAATAGTTCCTCACCAGTTCCATTAATAACTAAATCTTCATCCTTTAATGCTTGAAGAATAAATTTCGGGATTACTCTATCTAATTGATCCTTAAGGCCGGTATATACATTTGAAAATCTTAAAACCCTAGTTTTTAATCTATAATGCTCAGTGTACATCTTACATAAATCTTCTCCTGTGACTTTTGAAATTCCATATATATTAATCGCATTTCGGGGGGATCCTTCTGTAACAGGTAAAACTTTTGGCTCTCCATATACTTCTCTAGATGATCCAAAAATAATCCATGGATGTTTACCATTAACTATCTCCTGTCTAACTGCATCAAGAATGTTAATTGTACCTCCTATATTAGTTTGTATACATTCTAAAGGATTTTCTTGAGCAATTTTTACCCTACTTACTGCAGCTAAATGAATAACGCCTTCTATATTTTTTATTTTTGACCGTAAACGATTAAAGTCTTTCACGTCATCTTTAAGATTATCTCTGATATCATAAGATATGATTTCAATGCCTACTTTTTCCAATAAATCTTTAAGATTTGATCCGATAAATCCTGCACTTCCAGTAATTAAAATCTTCATTGTTGAATCAAATTTATAAGTTTATATGTTCCTTAATATTTTGGGCTATTATCAATTCAATTGGTAAATCTAGGAAGATTAATAAACTTAAAAGTTTAATATAAAAGTGAAAATTATGGAAATTAACACTTTATTGGATATAATGGAATTTATTATTATTAATATCTTTAATCTGTCGGTCTTTGCACTTTTTCTATCGCGCGTAAAAAATCCAGGAGTATCAAAAAAGATTGGGATTTTTTCCTTATCGCTTGGAATCCCGACGTTAATTTTCGCAATAATTAACGTTATATTTCAACGTGAATGGTGGTATTGGTTTTTTCCTCTATTATTAGTAGGATTCATATTATTTAGTTTAATTGTGGATTACGTTAAGAAAATTGAATTTCGAAACCCACGCAAGAAATCCATCCTGATCCCGTTTCTTATATTATTTTATGTGAGCATAATTTTAATGTGGGGATTAACTTGGGCATTAGGAGTTATTTATGGAGGTATTACTGCTATTACTTACTTTTTACAGTTGTTTGGCGCTTATTATGCAGGTAAACATGGTGTTGGTTAAAAAATTATCTGAAATAAAAACCCAACCTCCTTGATATAAAAAAAACTTAAAAAATCACATTGTATTTTCCTCTTTATACTTATTTTCTACTAATAAATCAAAATAAAAAATAGGCATTAAAAATGAGTGAAAGAAAAAAATTTGAAGTTCAGGCCATTAATGATGAAATTTTAGAAAAAATGAGCTTGAAAAATCGATATGCTTTCTTAAATAATAACTTAACTTCAATCTTAAGTCCGAAAGAATTTAACTTTTTACGTGAAGTCCAACGTTTTTGCTTGAGATTTGAGAAAAAGAATAATATTACACACGGTCCTGATGAAGATATTTATGATTGGGTATCTGCATTTGGAGAAAAAGGATATATTTCTCGCCAACACACTTTTGATGTATGTGGCGTACACTATGAAGAGTGGGGCTTAGCAGCCGATTTGATGAGAAATATAGCAATTGATATGTTTGATCCACAATTTGCTATGGGAGGGGGGGCTACCGTACTCGCCATAAATCCTGTGTATGAACATCATGAAAATGTACCTGCCAGATTAGATGCCTTAAAAGAATTAGTTACAGGGCAAAGTCCAGGGGCTATTCTTATCACAGAACCAGAAAGAGGCTCCGATGCAGTACATCAATTAACAACTTGTGATGAGCAAGAAGATGGTAGCTTTCTCCTTAACGGAGTTAAAATCTATAATACAAATGCACCCAGATCCAAATGGGTTGTAGGATATGCTACGGCAGAGCAGAATGTAGGTAGCAAGATGGCTCAATTTCTCATTAATACCTCTTGGGATGGAGTTCACGTAGAACGGGTAAATATTCCCTGGGTTCCAAAATTATATCTAGGAAAAGAAACTCTAACTAATGTAAGGGTGCCAAAAGAATATGTATTGGGTGGTGTAGGAAAGGGAAGAGAACATCTCTTTGAAGGACTTGTACCAGAGAGAATTTCAATCGCAATTATGGGTATTAGTGAATGCTGGGGAGCATTAGCACATGCAATCATATACGCAAATATTAGAAAACAATTTAATCAAGAAGTCCTTAAATTTCAGGGAGTTGGATTTTTACTTGCAGATCTATGGGCTCGTACAACAAATCTGACGCTTGGATTGCTGAAATTCTGTGAAGCATTCGACGAGAAATACGAGAAATTTGGAGGAGAGATTCCAAGGAATATCTCACAGGCAATGGTCGCATCAGCTAGCCAGTTTAAATATAATCTCTCAAAATTGTCTAAAAAGGTATGTTATGAATGTGCTAATAATATGGGTGGCGCTGGTTTGTGCGACAATACACTTATGCATGATTATATGAATATTTCAAGAATTCAGGAGATTGTTGGCGGTTCTCGACAAATTCAGCAATATATTATGAGTTTAAGTCTCAGGACATTGTATAAAATGTCTGTTTCTTAAACAATTTTTTCTTTTTTAATTATTTTAATTATAACCTTAATAAAAAAATAGGATTTGAATATTTCAATTAGCTTTATTCATAATCTATCTATTAATTCTTAATTAATATTAAGTTCATAATAAAACTAGATTAATCGAATAAATAATTCAAAATAGTCTTGTAAAAAAAATGAAAAAAATATAATAAAAGAATTATTTATCCTAAATCCCTGTCATCTTATATAGGGTTCTCATGGCCATAGACATTATATATTGTTGTATCTGTCTACTGCCACCTACAATTTCTTGTATTCTAGATATATTTAGTAAGTCATGCATCAAGGTATTGTCGCACAAACCAGCGCCACCCATAAGATTTGCTGCTTCATAACAGATCTGCATGGATAGGGATGTACAATGATATTTAAACATTGAAGCAGAAGCTACCATAGCTTGGGAAATATTTTTTGGTAATTCACCACCAAACTTCTCAATCTTCTCATCATACTTTTCACTGAAGCGCAACAATCCTAGTGTAACATTTGTTAATCTTGCCCATAGATCAGTTAAAAGAAATCCAACTCCCTGAAATTTAAGGACTTCTTGATTAAACTGCTTTCTATTATTTACATAAATTGAAGCGTGAGCGATGGCATTCCAACATTGAGACGTGGAGTCTAATGCGATACCTATCCTTTCAGGCACCAAGCCTTCGAACAAATGTTCTCTACCTTTGCCAATTCCACCTAATACATATTCTTTTGGCACTCTTAAGTTTACAAAATGCTCATGGCCTAACCATACACGCGGCACCCATGGGATGAAAACACGATCGCAATTCCATCCATCCCAAGAGGTATCGATGAGAAATTGTGCCATGGTGTTTCCATTATTTTCCTCAGCTGTTGCATAGGCGATAACATAACCAGCTTTAGGTGCATTAGTATTATAGATTTTTTCACCATTTAAAATGAAACTCCCATCTCCTTGTTCTTCACACAAGGTTAACATATGAACAGCATCGGAGCCTCTTTCTGGTTCTGTGATAAGAATAGCTCCTGGAGTTTCACCAGTAACAAACTTCTTCAAAATCTCTAATCTGATGGGAATATTCTCATGATGTTCATATACAGGATTTATAGCTAATACTGTTGCCCCGCCTCCCATAGAGAATTGGGGATCGAAAAAATTTAGTGCAAGACATCGTAATAATTCAACAGCCATTCCATTTTCTGGATAACTAAGGTCAATCTCATCAAATGGATGAACTCTTGAGATTAATCCTTCTTTTCCAAAATCAGGGATCCACTCATATAAATCCTCATCACCACTATGAGTGATATTATTCTTTTTTTCATACCGCATACAGAATTTTTCAGCTTTTTTAAGGAAGCTAAGCTGCTCTGGTTCTAACGCAGTCATAAGACTAGTATTGAGGAATTGATATCTGTTTTTTAAGCTTAATTTCTCAAGTATCTCATCATTAATGGCTTGGTTCATAAATTTGTTCTTTTTCTCTTCCAACCTTTAACTCCTCTTTAACTTTTTTGCTATTTTATAGGAATAGTATTGTGCTTAGAAAAATATGATTTGGCTTTTTAATTTTTTTAAAATTTTATTTTCTAAATAATTAGCTTCTTTAATCTTGTAGAAAATTTTTTTGAAATTATCATTGCAGATTCAAATGGGCAATTTTTTTTAAATTGGATAATTGAGATAAAATTATCTATTCCAACTAACGATAATATTCCATAATCCTCAAGGGATATTAACTCATGTATTCTTGAGTTGCCTATAATAAATCGACTTTCTAAAAGCCTAATTATTTCTGATAAAACATTTGTATCTAAATAGGAAACAATTATTCTGCCTGTTTGAGTTAACAATGCTGAAGAAATAACAAATGAAGAAAAAGTATGCAATTCTTGAAATACCTCTATCAGGTCTTTTTGAATTTCTTTAGATATCAGTTTTTTACTTCTCTCCATGATCTCGTGTATATTATCCTCAAATTCTAGATACTTTGATACTTCTCCATCAAAATTATCTGTAAGGAGATTTAAATCAAATTTATCCAAAAATTGACTTTTTATTTCTTTTAACTGATTTCTTAGTTCGACTAAATTATCTGTACGATCACTAAACAAGGCAAACATTAATTCGCTGGAATTTGCTTTCTCAATTTCAAATATAAATCTAAAAGGTCCAACCTCTATTTCGGATAATTCTTTTGTTCGAAGAGTTTGCTTTACAAAACTAAAAATTGCACTCAAAAAACTACTTGTTAATTTGATGTTAAAAATGTCTTCATATGTCTTGTAGAAAATTAATTCTCCTGTTGATTTCATTATGAAGATGTTTTTAATCATACCAATCTAAAATTAAATTATTCTTAAAAATTACCTCTATATTTCTTTTATGAAAGTTTTTCTATAAAAACTCTTTTACATATCATAATATTTTTACGGTGGCAACTAACTTTTAGTATCCTTTCTAAAAATTATTTTCAATTAATATGATTTTAAGGAGAATTAACACAAAACACACTCAGATATTAGGAAAAGTTAATCTCTACTAAGAAATCAATTAATTCGTTTAAAAATTAGAATATATTATGTTGCAATTAGAAAAATAAAATCAAAATCCGTCAAATTTAGCCCATTCATCGTCTTCGTCATATTCTTCTTCATCATCAGTATATTCTTCAACTTTTTCCTCGCTATACTGCTCTGAATATTCTTCTTCAACTTCTTCCAGTTCATCATCAAAACTAATTGCTTTTTCTAAATCAGTGCTAATTTCTGCTTGACTTATTCTCACTTTTGGTATTTCTTTCTTTTCTGGCGTTTTCTTTTGAACTAATTTTAAATAATCTCCATGAATCTTTATTGTAATTGGAGTCTCTTCCTGTAATAGTCTTACCACAACTTCTTCGCTACTTGACGTATCATGAGGCATTCGCATTACTATAGCTCGAGCACCTTCAAAAACTCCACTAATAATTTCTACTGTATCTCCTTCTTCTAAGTATTCTGTAACACTTCTTGGGAGTAAAACATGTTTTAATTCTTTTAATTTGATGTTTTGTACGATTCTTCCTTTAATATGAGGAATTCCCTGAACTGCTACCTGTACATCCCTCTTTTGAGGAGCCTCAAAAAAGACATAACCAGGAAGTAGAGGTGAAACCAACATAGCTCTAATATCAGGGACGCCATCGAGTATCTTGAACCGGTAGAAAATTTGACGTAAAATATTGCTTTCTTGGTTAATCGTTGTTCTTACTGCGAATAAAGTAGTTAAATCTTCTTTCTCGTCTAAATCACTTGAAATACTTGGTTCATCAATTTTAAGTTCTTTTTCTTCACTTTCATCGAGGTTATTTTCTTGATCGACCATTTTTTTTCACTTAATCCTTATTTGAATTCTCCTACATTGTAATTTATAATAAAAGTCTTAGAAAAAAAAGGCTAAGATCTTTAGGTATTCATAAATTTTAAAATTTTGCTTTTTAATAAGTAATATATTAAATCGTATGAATCAGAAACATTTGAGGTAAAAAATATTATCTGATCTATAAGGGGATATTATTGATATCCAATATTTCAGGTATCCTATTCTTACGTTCTAACCAACCTATCTCAGCATTTGTGTATCTCCATGTTATTTCACACTTACCAGGCTCATTACTAGTTTCTGTCTCCCAATCCCACGGATTCACTATAACTAGATCACCCCTACGTATCCACACTCTTTTTTTTATTTTACCGCGAATTCTACCCATTCGATGCTTTCCATCTTCGCAAAAGATACCCATACGATCATTACCATAGATTTCTACCACTCTTCCAAACATTTCTCCTAATCCTTTATTAGGATATTTAACCCGCGTGATAACAGGAGCTTCAGTACTCGCTCCACGTCCTTTTCCTTTCTTACTTTTTTTACCTTTCTTTTTTGCCATGCTTATTAACTCAAAATTCTTACTATTTTTATAATTTGCTATTCAATTTTATCATCCGGTTTATAATCTCCTTTAATAAATACAATCTTTACGGGTTTATTTGAATCATTTCTAATATTATGCATCTCTTTTGGTTCACAAAGGAAGACACTACCTTGAGGAGCAGGGTATTCTTTATCATCAACAATCATGACGCCATTACCTTCCATAAAATAGAAAGTTTCATCAATAATATTATGTCCATGTGCTTTATCTCCCATCATCTCGCCTGGTTTAAGAAAGATGACTCCCCAATCAATACTTGGTCCACGCATCAGGTACTTTACACCACTTTCACCTTTTCTATATTCAAAATCAGTTTCATTGACTTTTTTCATTTTGAATAACCAATTCTATAGCTTCTGTTATAAAACAATGTATCCAATTAAAGTTAAAAATCTTATTATAAAAACATTAATGATTTAATCTTACATTTAATTATGATATGTTTTATTCATAAATTTTTATAAAAAATACAGAGATAAAGTAAAGAATGATAAAAATTATGATTCCTTCTTTTAATTTTGCTAATATACCTTATATTATTTTCGGCCCTGGAGCGATAACTCAACTCTTTGATATTATTACTAGATTTGGAAAGAATGTACTTTTTGTAATTGGGGAAAAATCGTTAAAAAAATCAGGAAAATGGAGTGAGATAATAAAAAGTTTAGAAATTAACTCAATAAATTATTATTATGTTTCGGTTTCAGGAGAACCCTCACCTACTCTAGTAGACACTATAGTAAATCAATATAGGGATAAAAAACCTGATTTAGTTGTTGGAATAGGGGGAGGGAGTGTAACTGACGCCGGTAAAGCAATCTCTGCAA
>Ga0209635_10004449_pt1 | contig 10989 bp, 11 predicted proteins | sample DeeMarSWOR230_32_FD_187463 | JGI IMG/M metagenome (GOLD analysis project Ga0209635, IMG submission 187463) | Marine sediment microbial communities from White Oak River estuary, North Carolina - WOR-2-30_32 (SPAdes) (version 2) | ecosystem: Environmental > Aquatic > Marine > Intertidal zone >...
AATTGACGAGGATCTGTTGTCACCTGATCCAAAATGAGGTTCAAAATGATGAAAAGAGTTCGCTGTTTCATTAGCTTGATCGTGGTCCTGGTGACGGCCAGCACTGCGTTGGCCCAAGGGCCGGAGCCTCAGCACTCCGATCCCAATTGGCAGGCAGCCTATTGGAACAACATGGCACTTTCAGGATCCCCCGTCTTACAGCGCAGTGAAGCCAGCCTGGATCACGACTGGGGGACGGGTTCTCCCGATCCCAGCATCAGCCCGGATGGCTTTTCTGCGCGCTGGAAGCGCTACATTGAAGTCACGTCTGGTTCGTATCGCTTCACCGCCACCAGCGACGATGGCATCCGCGTCTGGGTGGACGACGCGCTTATCATCAACGAGTGGTACGACCATGCACCCATTACAGTCAGTGTGGACAAAAGCCTGGGCGCGGGACATCACCTCGTGCTGGTCGAGTTCTACGAGAACGCTGGCGGGGCTGTGGCAAAGGTCTCGTGGACGCCAACCTCAGTGCCGATCAGCGGCTGGCGCGGCGAGTACTTTGACAACGCGGCCCTCAGCGGCACCCCGACTGTCGTGCGCGACGATCCACACATCAACTTCAGTTGGGGGGTCGGTTCGCCCGCTCCCGGCATCGGGGGCGACCATTTTTCGGCCCGCTGGACGCGCAACCTCGACCTGCCGGCCGGCATGTATCGCTTCACCATGACGGTAGACGACGGTGGCCGCCTTTGGGTGGACAACCACCACCTCATTGACGCCTGGCAGGTGCAGGCGCCCACAACCTACACCGGAGACATCTACCTGCCGGGTGGCGCAGTGCCGATCAAAATGGAGTACTATGAGAACACTGGCCTGGCCGTGGCCCAACTCTCGTGGGCGCCGGTCTCGCCGCCGGTTTCGGGTTGGCGTGGCGAGTACTTTAACAACGCGGCCCTCAGCGGTACCCCGACCACCGTACGCGACGACGCACACATCAACTTCAATTGGGGGACCGGTTCGCCCGCTTCTGGCATCGGGACGGATCGGTTTTCAGTCCGCTGGACGCGCGACCTCGACCTGCCGGCCGGCATGTATCGCTTCACCATGACGGTAGACGACGGTGGCCGTCTTTGGGTGGACAACCACCACCTCATCGACGCCTGGTGGGAGCAGCCAGCCACAACCTACACCGGAGACATCTATTTGCCGGGCGGCGCAGTGCCGATCAAAATGGAGTACTATGAGAACACCGGCCTGGCCGTGGCCCAACTCTCGTGGGCCGAGATAGACCCCGTGCCCCCTGAGCCGGGGGCGGTGATCGTAGACGACACCGACCCTGACTTTGTCAAAGGGGGTTCAGCGACCGGCTGGCGTACTGCGCTCGAAGGCTACGGAGGTCACCTGACCTGGACACAGAACAACGACCGGGTGCGGCCCGGTTACAATTGGGCACGCTGGTATCCCAACCTGGCAGCTGGTTGGTACGAAGTCTTGGTGTACATCCCAGAGCGATACACGACTACTGCGTGGGCGCGCTACTGGGTCGCTCATGCCGCCGGCTTTACCCTGCGCGTCGTGAACCAGTCAACCAACGGGAACCGTTGGGTGTCTCTGGGAACGTACTGGTTCGATGGCACAAAGGAGGATTACGTCTCGCTCACCGACGTCACCTACGAGTCACGCCTGTCGCGCCTGGTCGCGTTTGACGCCGTGAAATGGGAGCCACGCTGAGGGCCTCAACATCATGCGTGTGGAGTACAAATATCTCGTCCCCAACGAATCCCTGTCAAGACTGCGGGGGATGATCGCGCCGTTTGTCGAGACAGACGTACACGCTGCTGCTTACGGGGAGCGGGGGTACACGGTGCGCAGCATCTATTTCGACACCCGCGCCCTGGACTTTTATCACCAGAAACTGGCAGGAGTAAAGGTGCGGAAAAAGCTCCGCCTTCGGGGATACAACGGGAGCGAGGAGAGCAGCATCGTCTTTCTCGAGATCAAGCGCAAACACGTCACACACGTCATAAAGAGCCGGGCACCGCTTGAATACGCCCACCTTCAAGACCTCTTTGCCACCGGCAACGTTGAGCGATATGTGTTGGTCAGCCAGGGTTTTCCCCGTGCGTTAGAGGACGCCCGACGTTTTTTCTTTCACTTGTGCCGCAATGCCCTGCGCTCCGTCGCCTTGGTGGTTTACGAGCGCGAGGCGTATCACAGCAAATTTGATCCCTCCCTGCGCATCACTTTTGACAAGTGCCTGCGCAGCGCCATCTACCCTGCCCTGGATGCGCTGTTCAAAGAAAAAGAGATACGACACATCATGCCCCGGCATTTCATCCTCGAGGTCAAGCATTCTGGCCGCTTTCCTTCGTGGCTGAGATCGGCGGTTGGAACGCTGGGCTTGAGACAGCAGGCCCTGTCAAAGTACGTCATCGGCATAGATAGACATGGCACGTTGAGGGGCAACGCCAAACACCCAGCGTTGGCCTTCGCTCGCCCCTGCCATCTCTAGGGACATCTGTCATGGGCACGCTGCAAGATTTTCAAAACATATTCGTCGCTGGCACAGGCCAGATCGTTGGCAACCTGGCGATAGCGCTGCTGTGTGGCTTTCTCATTTCGCTGCTTTACCGCTGGACTTATCGGGGGCCAGCCTACTCCACGAGCTTTGCCAATTCGCTGGCTGCCCTGTCCATGATCACCGCTCTCGTCATCATGGTGATAGGCAATAGTCTGGCGCGCGCTTTTGGGCTCGTCGGCGCTCTGTCTATCATTCGATTCCGCACGGCGATCAAAGACATTCAGGACATTGTCTTTATCTTTTTCGCCCTGGCGGTCGGCATGGCAGCAGGAGTGGGCTTGCACCTGTCAGCCATTGCCGGCACGCTGTTCATCGGTCTCACCATTTTCGTTCTCTGGCGCACCAACTACGCCTCCCTCGGAAGGCGCGAGTACCTGCTTCAGTTCTCTTTTTCCTCATCGGGAGAGGAAGAAGCGCCGTACGTGCCTCTGATGGACAAGTATTGCAAGCGCCACAACCTCATTAACATGAGATCCATTGAGGATGGGGATCTGCTCGAGCTTTCTTTCTACGTCCGCCTCAAAGACAGAGAGCAAAGCGGGCTGCTTGTTCGAGAGTTGGGGCGGGTACCGGGAGCCAGCCATGTCAACCTCTTCTTTGACGAGGAACCGTTCTAGTCGCAATTTGCAGCTCGCGGTTCGAGGCTTGCTGGTCATTGCCCTCTTGTCCCTGGCAGGACTGCCAGGCGGCACACCGTCAGCGACGGCACAGGCAGGCCAGGTCGTCATCAACGAGCTGATGTACCACCCCACCACCGAGACAGATGACGAGTGGTTGGAACTGCACAACTCTAGCGGGAGTGCGGTAGACCTCTCCGGTTGGGCATTCACCGATGGGATTGATTACACCTTTCCGCCGGGTACGATTCTTCCCGCTGGTGGCTACCTGGTCGTCGCCCGCAACCCGGCACGAGTCGAGGCCTTGTATGGCATCAGCGGGGTGTTGGGGCCATACGACGGCCGGCTGTCTAACGGCGGCGAGCGGGTGGCCCTGTCCGACGTGGGCAGCGTCCTGGCCGATGAAGTGACCTACAGCGACGCCACACCCTGGCCGACAGCCTCCGACGGCGACGGCCCCTCGTTAGAACTGGTCAACCCGGCCTTTGACAACGACCGGTTCTGCGCCTGGCAGGCCAGCGTTGGCAGCGGCACCCCTGGTGCGGCCAACAGCGTCTACGCCGCCGACATCCCTCCCTGCGTCGAAGGTGTGGCCCACGCGCCGGTTTTTCCCACCTCGGCCCAGTCCGTGACCGTAACTGCCTGGGTGCAAGACAACGAACCGCTCAGCAGCGTCACTCTCTACTACCACCCGGAGACCCAGCCCGACTTTGCCGCGCTGCCCATGCGCGACGACGGGGCCGGCGGCGACGTGACGCCCGGCGATGGCCTCTACACCGCCGTCATCCTGCCGCAGGCGAACGGTGCCCACGTCGAATTCTACGTCGAAGCGATCGACGGTGCCGGCCTGACCACCGTCGTCCCGACAGGCGCTCCTCGCATCACCTCGTCCGAAACCGGTCACGTCCTCAGCGTCAGCTATCTCTACCAGGTCGAGGACGTGCCTCCCTCGACCGGTTATCCCACCTACCGCCTCATCTTCACCGCCGAGAACTGGACGGAGCTGACTACCCGCGACCTCTTCTCTGACGAGCGGTTGGACGCCACGTTCGTCTACAACGACCAGGTCTATTACAACGTCGGCGTCCGCTACCGGGGTGAAAGCTCGCGCGACACCTGGCCCCGCCCCTACCGCGTCCATTTTTCCGAGGCGCACCTCTTCGACGACGGTGAGCAGGTGAGAGAGAAGCTCAACCTTGTCAGCGACGAGTTGGCCCGCGAGTTCCTGCTGTGGGACCTGTTTCAGCGGGCTGGCATAGCCGCGTCGCAGGCCAAATTCGCCTCGCTGTTCGTCAACGAAGGGTACCAGGGCCTCTACTTGGACGTCGAACAGGTGGATGAATACCTGCTGGCCCGCCAGTTCCCCGGCGACCATGGCGGCAATCTCTACCGGGGCGAGCCCGGCGCTGACCTGTCCTACCTTGGCCCCAACCCCGACGCCTACCAGCCCTATTACCTCAAAAAGACCAACGAGGCCGCCGACGACTATTCCGACGTCATCGCCCTGACCGATGCGCTGACCAACGCGCCCGACGAGACGTTTCAGGCAGAGACCGAGGCGCTGGCCGACATGGCCCACTGGGTGCGCTGGTTTGCGGTGCAGGCCGTCGTCCACAACGACGAAGGTGCGCTGTGGAAAGGTCAAGGCGACGACTACTTTTTGTACCATCGCCCCTCCGACGATCGTTTCGTGCTCCTGTCCTGGGATCACGACAACTGCTTCAACGACCCGCGGGGCAGCATCTGGGCGCCGAACTTGGCCCGCGTGCGGCGCATTTTGGAGCATCCGCCCTACACCCGGCTTTACTACCAGAACATCGCCAGTTTGGTCGAAAACGAGTTTTCCCACGCCACGATGGGCGCCCGCATTGACGCCCTGCCGGGTGTCCTCGACGACGACAAGTGGGAGATTCGCTGGTTTATGGACCGCCGCATCCCGTCGCTCAACGAGCAGATTCCGGACGGGACGCTGTCCATCACCACCAACAGCGGTGCGGATTTCACCGTCCAGGTTCCCACGGTCACGCTCGAGGGCACCTGCTCGCCGCTGCGGGACGTTTCTGTGGACGGCGACCCTGTCGCCACCTACCCTGCGGCGGACTCTTGGCGTTACACCAAGACGCTCCAGCCGGGGCCGAACCCCATCGTCGTGACCGACGGCCGGGACACGCGCACCATTGTCGTCACCTGCCAGACCTTTACCGGCGGGCCGGTGACAGATGACCTCACCCTCTATCGCGCTGGAGGTCCCTATCACATCACCCAGGACATCGTCGTGCAGGCCGGAGCCACGCTGACGATCGAGCCGGGCACCGAGTTGTACTTCTCACCCGGTTCGTCTCTCATGGTCTACGGCCGGCTCCTGGCCGAGGGGACAGCAGCGCAGCCCATTGTCTTTACCGGCGAAGGAGGCGCGCACTGGGGGGCCATTGCCTTCTACCACACGACGGAAGACAACCGCATCGCCCACGCGATGGTCGAGTGGACGACCGAGGAGACGGCCTACCTGCGCGCCCAGGGCATCACCGCCTATGACTCAACCCTGACTCTCTCCCACAGCGTGGTGCGCCACACCGAGGGCAGCGCGCTGCACCTGCAGGACAGCACGGCCACGGTGCGGCACAACGAGATCTATGACGTGTGGGGCATGTCGGGGCTGTACGGCGATGGCCTCAAGGCCGATGGCGGCCAGGTCGTTGTGGAAGGAAACCACCTGCACGACGTGCATACGCCCTACGGCGACGGGGTACAGTTCGCCGACATGACGGTGACACCTATCTTGCGCGACAATCACGTTCATCACATCCCCGACGACTGCGTGGACTTGAATCACTCACCGGGGACACTGGAGCGGAACGTGCTGCACGATTGCGGCGACAAGGGCATCTCGTTGGGACACATCGGCTCGACGTCGCTGGCCAACAACCTGATCTACAACTGCGCCATCGGGATCGCCGTCAAGGACAGTCACCAGTCGGCCATCGCCAACGTCACCGTGGCCGATTGCACGGCCGGGTTGGCGCTCTACCAGGCACATGCGGGCGAGGGTGGCGGTCACGCGACGGTTGTCAACAGCATCCTGTGGTCGCTGACGACGCCACTCGACGTGCGGGACGGCTCGACGCTGGCCGTGACCTACTCTGACGTGCAGGGCAGAGTTCCCGGCGAGGGGAACATCGCCGCCGACCCGCTCTTCCGTAGCCCAGCCTGGGATGACTACCGTCTGCAGGAGGAATCGCCCTGCGTGGATTCCGGCACCCCCCAGGGCGCGCCCCCCGACGATTTGAAAGGCATCCCCCGCCCCATCGGGCCCGGCTACGACATGGGTGCCTACGAGTTTTTCGAGTTCTTTGAGGCATACTTGCCGCTGGTCATGCGGAATCGGTAGGTCAGGTGTAGTAGCTACCGTTCATGCCGGGGGCGTGCCAAGGCCTGCACGTGGGCAAGCACCTCGGACTGCAACTCGCGGGACAGGCGACAAAAGCAAGCCAGCAACTCCAATTCTTCAAGCGTGCCGCCGCCTGACTGTCGCACAGCGTCCCGATCGAGGGGGCGGAAAGCGCCGTCCCGGTGCCCCCAACGGCTGCTGCACCCCTCGCAGGTAAAAGTCCAGCGCTGGACGTGCGCAGGGGCGCCTGATGGTTGCCGGAAGCCAATAGAGATGACCTAATCCTCATCAGCCCTGGCACTGCCCGTACCAGTGGTGGGGTCAGAGGGCCGTCGGTGTTCCCGCACCGGCGGCCTTTGCCTGCTCGGCGTGGCGCAAGACGATGGCCAGGATGCTTTCGGTCACGGGAAGCTCATACATGGGGAGTATTGTAGCCTACTGCGAGCGCCAAAGCAAACGCACCACGGAAATCGTGGTGCGCGCTCGATATCCCCAGAACTGGCTGTTCAGGCGCTAGAGATCGGCCAATTTGCTCAGGTCCACCGCCAGGCCCGGAGCCAACCCGTAGTCATCTGCCTCCGAGGGGGGAGCTTGGGCCTGACCCGATTCGTAGAACAGCTCATCCATCTCATAGGTCTCAGCCAACTCCCACAGCAGACTCAACGTGGCTTGCGCTTCTTCTTCATCCACCACGCCGATGGCAAAGCCGGTGTGGATCAGCACGTAATCGCCCTCACGCGCCTCTGGCGTGAAGAGCAGGCTCACCACCCGTTCGACGCCGCCCAGTTCCACGCGACCTTCCGCTCCGTTTATCGCTTTGATCAAGGCTGGCACAGCCAGACACATGGTTTCCTTCTCAATGATGATGCTAAAACATAATCCGGGACCCACACTTCACGATTTGCGTTTTGGCTGTGGCTCAACACCCCAGCGCTTCAACTCCTCCAACACCTTTCTGACCAAGACGCCCACCTGGGCCGCCACGGGGGGGCTTAACTCCAGGCTCACCTCCATGGAGCCGATTTGCACACCCCAAAGGACTACCTCTTCGGGCAAGGTGCCCCTGAGCACGGCTAAGGCCAGGATGTCTTGCAGGCTCTCCTGATGGGGCGAGATCTTGGAGGTGTCGAGAAAGATCGGAATGTCGTTCCCGGTCAGGCGCATTAACCTGCCAGCCGGCTGACGTGCCTGCACCGCGTCCACCACCAGCAGGCGCGTGGCATCCTCTACGTCGGGGAGGAGGTTCAGGCCTAGGGTCCCTCCGTCCAGGAGCCGGACCCCCTCCGGAAAGTCATACTGCTCCAGCAGGCGCTCGACCACCCGGACGCCCACCCCTTCGTCGCTCAGGAGGGTGTTGCCCAGGCCGAGCACCAGCGTCTCAGACATCTAACTGTATCCCTTCACACAACCCGGATGCGGGTGACCTCCTGTCCTTCAGCATCGAGGACGTGCACGCCACAGGCCATGCAGGGGTCGAAGGAGTGGATGGTGCGCAGCACCTCCAGCGGCTTTTCCGGGTCGGCGATGGGCGTGTCGATGAGTGAGGCTTCGTACGGCCCCATCTTGCTGTTGACATCGCGCGGGCTGGCGTTCCAGGTGCTGGGCACCACCGCCTGATAGTTAAAGGTCTTCTTGTCTTTGATATGGATCCAGTGACCCAGCGCGCCACGAGGCGCTTCGGTGTAACCCCAACCTTTGGCCTCAGCAGGCCAGGTGTCTGGATCCCAGAGGGTGCCCTCGTGGATCTTGTAATCGCCGCCGGCCATGCTTCCCGCCAGCTCGTTGGTCCACTCGGCCAGCTTTTCGGCGATGAGGACGGTCTCGATGCAGCGGGCGGCTGTGCGGCCCAGCGTGGAGAAGAGCACTTCTGGACCGACGCCAAGCGTCTCCAGCACCGAGTTGACCCCCTCCTGCACCCGCTTATGACCGGCAGCGTAGGCGACCAACATCCGTGCCAGCGGGCCCACTTCCATGGGCTCGTCCTTCAGGCGCGGCGCTTTCAACCAGGAGTACTTTTGGTCAGTCTCCAAGTAGTCGTAGGGTGGCTTGGGGCCGGTATAGTTGGGCCGGGTCTCGCCTTCCCACGGATGGAGGGCTTTGTTGTCGTCGTCGTAATCGTACCACGCGTGGGTGACGTATTCCGTGATGTCTGTGTGATTAACCGGGTAGACAGTGCGCAGGTCCTTGTTCAGAATGTAACCCTGAGGCAGCCACGGGTTCCCAGCAGCATCGGGAAAGTCACCATAGGATAGAAAGTTTCCTGTCCCGCCGCCGATGCCGGCCCAATCGAGGTAGAACGGCGCCACGGCCAGCACGTCAGGCAGATAGACCTGGCCTACGAACTGCTTGGCCTTTGAGAATAGCCCTTGGAGGAAGGCGATGGTGCCAGCGTTGAGCGCATGTTGGCTGTTGGGATCGATAGGGGTAGACTGGCCGCCCACCAGGTAGGTCTGCAGGTGGGGATTCTTGCCGCCCAGAATGGCGTGAGCACGGATGACATCCCGCTGCCAGTCCAGCGCCTCCAGGTAGTGTGCCACCGCCATCAGGTTGGCCTCGGGTGGCAGCTTGTAGGCCGGATGCCCCCAGTAAGCGTTGGCAAAGGGGCCTAACTGGCCGCTGGCCACAAAGGCTGTCAGGCGATCTTTGATCCCCTGGAAGTAATCCGTGCTGGATTTGGCATAGTCCGAGATAGACTGGGCCAGCTTGGCCGTCGCTGACGGGTCGGCATCCAGTGCGCTAACAATGTCCACCCAGTCCAGGGCGTGGAGGTGATAAAAGTGGACGACGTGGTCCTGGACGTATTGGATGCCCTCAATGATGTTGCGCAGAATGCGGGCATTGTTGGGAACCTCGATGCCCAGGGCATCTTCAACTGCTCGCACGGAGCAGAGAGCATGAACGGTCGTTCAAACGCCGCAGAATCGTTGCGCAAAGGTCCAGGCATCGCGGGGATCGCGTCCCTTGAGGATGATCTCAATGCCACGGAACATGGTGCTGGAAGACCAGGCATTGGTCACTTTGCCCCCGTCCACCTCGACCTCAATTCGCAGATGGCCCTCAATGCGGGTGATGGGATCTATCACAACCTTGGTCATCAGAATCTCCTTGATCTAGTCTTTTGCAGGTAAAGCGGCGACTCCATTAGCCCAACGCCGCCTCGATTCTCTTCAGTAGTATGTCAGGATCTATGGGCTTGTGGATCCAGTCTTCGACGGGAACATATTCGTCAGAGAGCTGATCCGCCTGTGCCCGAGCGCCGGTCAGGGAGGTGATCATGATCACTGGAATGTCCTTCAGTTCCGGATCCTCCGCCATTTCCCGCCCCACATCCAACCCGTCGAGGATGTAGGACATCATGATATCCAGCAGCACCAGGTCGGGCCTCTCTCGACGCATGGCTGCCAGGGCGCGCTCGCCATTCGTGGCGGTGGTGACTTGATAGTCCCGGGACTCCAAGATCGTCCGGGTGATTCTCAAAAAGTCAGGATCGTCATCGACGACCAGGATCTTGGCCATGTCTCACTCCTTCTTGGCCCTCTCGCCACTAATGGTCCGTTTCTGAAGCGGCTTTCTTCTGGGCCTCTTCGTACAACCGCTGGGCCCGTTTCGGCCCGTAATACCACCTGGAGTGGTGCTCGGCGGCGTAAGCAGCCGAGGTGACACCGAAGCGCATGCTCACCAGCCCGGCCCACATCAAGGGGTGACCGATCGCCAGGTAAAGGTGCACGCCAAACATACACACCGCGACGATCATGGACAGGTCGTGGATGACGAGCATCCATTGAAACAGCGAGGAGGACACGGTGCCCTTGCCGAACCACATCACCAGGCCGCTGATGCCCAGGGTCACCCAAGTGAGGATCATCACCACACCGTTAAGCTTTTCTCCGGTGTTGAAGCGTCCCTGGGGCGGCATGGCGGTGTGACGGCCCAACAGGTAATAGCTGAAAGCGCCCTTAACCCAACCGATGTCGTCCTTGTCGGGCATGAAATCCCGCATGCTCATGAGGAACCGCCGCCGCTCGATGGCAAAGTAGACGAAGGGCAATGCGCCAAAGAAGACAGCGGCGATGCGATGCACCAGCCGGAGCATGATGCCGGCTTCGCCTTGAGCCAGTGGTCGTAGCAACGGAAAATAGAGGATGAACCCTGTAATGGCCAATGGCACAAACGATAGCATGTGCAGCCAGTGCCCGACGCGTTCCATCGTGCTGTACTTGGGGATCCAGCGGATGGTGATGACGCTCGGTTCCACTCCTCTGATTCGAATGCTCATTCCACTTCCTCCATTCGGATGTTGCGGCGGATGAGGACAAAGGCGCCGGTCACGCCCACAACGGTGGCGCCAAAGGCCACCGCTCCCAGCGGTTGGATGACCTTGCGCCAGACGTTGGCAAAGGTGATAGGGGGTTGGGGAT
>Ga0209635_10004452_pt1 | contig 10987 bp, 12 predicted proteins | sample DeeMarSWOR230_32_FD_187463 | JGI IMG/M metagenome (GOLD analysis project Ga0209635, IMG submission 187463) | Marine sediment microbial communities from White Oak River estuary, North Carolina - WOR-2-30_32 (SPAdes) (version 2) | ecosystem: Environmental > Aquatic > Marine > Intertidal zone >...
CATCGACGTTCTTGTCGCAGCCTTCTGTTTCTCAATGCATAAGACATATAACATATGCTGTAAGAAATACTCTATATGCAAAGTGTGGTGGCGACAACGTACAAAGAGAAAGAAAAAGAGTCGGTGAAGAGAACCACAATCATCCTTGACGAAGAAGAACGCACATACATCGACTCGCTCATCAAAGGCGGAAAAGAACCCGGCATCAAACCTTTAATCTCAAAGATGCTCGACATCTACCGCAGCATGATGATCTACGACTGGAGATTTCCAGGCGAATACTACTGCGGAGTAAGCCGCGTGGCATTCATAAACGTGGAGTTTATCAACATGCTGCTGCAGTACATTCCCGAGCAAAAATGGCGAGAAGTCGGCCAAAAACTGGGTGACGCAGCCAGGATCTCCATGGAAGCCACTTTGAATCTGGAAGCCTCCAACAGGGAAAAATGGCCAGATGTGTTGAAACGATTGAGGGTCCAAGGATTCGGCGATTTCTACATGCGCGACAAATACATCATTATCAAGGCGCCTTTCATTAACAACTATGAGGTTTTGTGCGGCTTTTTGGAGAATCTATTCGGCATTCATTTAGAAGCGAGAACAACCAATCCACCGTTCGTCTTGGAACTTGCAGGCTAACCGTTAACTGCTAACTCCAGCATGAATCTGCATATTCTGAATACTTACTCTCGCTTCATACCTGTTAAATATCGTAGAACTTAACAAGTTTCGTTCAGAGGTGAAAAAGTGTGTTCAAGTTTGCACGTTCTAGGAAAGGAATATCGCCGATTTTGGCAACGCTTCTCTTGATAGTTATCGCTGTTGCCGCTGTCATCGTTACTTACGCTTGGGTCCTAACCTTCACTGGAACGCAAACGACTGCAGCAGGGAAAATGATAAAGTTCGATTCTGCGGTTATCAATGCAGCTTCTGATCAAGCCACTGTCTACATTAGAAATTCGGGTACTGAAGTTGTGACCATTGATAAGATTTACGTAGACGGAACAGACTATACCAGCAGTGCAACAGGTTTGCCAGCAACTCTTGACGTTGAATCAACCAGTACGGTGACTCTAAACGGTACTCTGGCGGGATTAGATTTCAGTCCTGGCGGCAGGTACAGGGTGAGGATAACAGGTCCTGGCGTGACCTGGGAAGAAAATGTGAAGGCCTCATAGCTCTGCTCACCTACCATAGATCTTTACAGGTTTCCACGCAGCTTCAATCCGCTTCAGGGTTTCACCGACGACTCTGAAATCATAATTTTCCTTTTATGTTAATTCTTAATGATATTCATATTGAGAGACGCGTCATGAATGAAGTGCTTGACAGTGCTCGCGTTCTGTTGTGTCTGATGTTTATGGTATATGCTTCTTGGAGTGATTGGAGAAAGCGGGAAGTAAGCAATAGGGTGTGGGTTGTTTTGGCGCCGTTGGCCTTGCTTCTGACTTCCGTTCAATACGTTTTGTTTGGCGGAGATCTGCTGCTTTATGTCCTCTCTTTTGCGGTGACATCTGGCTTAGCGATCATCCTCTTCTATGCAGGAGCCTTTGGTGGAGCCGACGCGAAGGCGTTCATCTGCTTGTCCTTGGCACTGCCTCGATATCCCACGTTCCTCTTCTCAGTCTTTGCTGTATCAACCTCGGTGGTTCTTGTTTCACCGCTTTTCCCAATCACAGTTTTCAGCAACTCTGTTCTTTTGGCAGCGTTCACCGTTGTTTATGCTCTCTTGCGTAACCTTTTGTGGAAGCTTAAGACAGGGAGCAAGCTGTTTGAAGGCTTTGAAAAGGAGTCTTTCGGGCGTAAGATGTTGGCGTTGCTTACGGGGTACAAGGTTAGTGTGGCCAAATTGGCGAGATATGAGTATTTGTATCCGCTGGAAGACGTTAGCATAGTTGAGGGTAGCCGAGCGGACAGAAAACTGCTTGCAATGCCTAAGGACGAGACTCGAGAGCATATTGTTGAAAGGGTCTCAGATGCCGTACAGACTGGAAGAATTCAAAACGATGTCTGGGCAACTCCGGGTCTGCCAATGCTTGTCTTTGTCACTGCAGGATTAATCATAGCCTTGGTTTTTGGGGACCTTGTATGGATTCTTCTGCGCCTGGCTTTTAGCATTGCCGTGTGATATAGAAACGGGTGCAGAGGAGAACTCGATTATTATGCATCCGTTACAGTCACGTTGAGGGCTTGGCCTGTTACCTTTATGCCTCGTGTGTCGACAACGCCGATTGTCACATTGCCTAGAGTTCCCGGATTTGAGCCGCCATGAACATAACGCAATTCGTAGATGAAGGCGTTATGCGTCTGGCTATCAAAATAGTGCCGGGATGTGACATTCTTGCTCACCCCATCAATTTCAAACACGATGAAGTTAGCAGCCTGTAGGTCGGTTACGAAAACTAGGTTTTCTTGTTGGATAATCAAGCGGACGCCTACTTCGTCGCTGGCTGGGTGATAGAGTGCGTCGGTGATGTTCATCTTGAGAAACACGGGCGTTATGAACTTGTATCCGGATAGCCCAATCGCTGTCATATTGAGGTCGAAAGTTGCATTTGCGGCAGAGAAAGAGACTTGTTCATTCCACTCGGTAGCTAAGCCTTCACTGAATTGCAGGGTTGCACCATAGATGGTTTGTGTCCCGTTCGCCAAACTCGACCTCAGCACGATTCCATGGCCGGTGTAGGTCTTCATCAAATCCCTCTGCCACTTATCCATGTTGGCTTTCAGAATCATTGGATTTCCTGTCAGCGTGTAGTTGGCTAAGCTTGCCTCCATCAGACGGTGCGAATTGGTTTCTATTGCATCGATTACTCCCAGGTATTCTTCCCATCGCTCATGTCGAAAGTATGTCACTGCTCCATACATGATAGTAGCTACCGAGATTATCATAATCGAAATCAAGAGTGTGGCGATAATGATGAACTGTCCCTTCTTATTCTCTTTTAATCTCAACATGGTCATCCTCTCACCAGTAGTAGAATTAGAGTTCTTGGTGCGTATTCCACCTGAGAGCCAGTTGCTGGATCAAACCTGGAGTATCCCGCTATGCTATACATGACTGAGGCTACAGAAGCAGAGTCGTCGAATACTTCAGGGTTACCATAGCGAATTGGAACATTGATATTCAGGAGGGTGTCGTCTAGGTCGTATATCTTCAGTTCAAAGTAAACGTCAGAGGGCAACGAGATTCTCAACGCAACGGGGAAGTTTGTCGACCACTCTGATTGGTTATATACGAAACGGCTTAGCAGTCTTTGCTCATCGAGATTATGAAGTGCATTATGTCCAAGCTTTTCTAAATCACCTACTTCGTAAGTAGCGCTTCGAGGAGTAACAGCAAATGTGCTGGCGAAGGTTATAGCGAAGACGACAATGAAGGACGCGAGTATTGATTCGATTACGCGCATCTGTCCACTTGTGTTTTTGGAGATTTTCATGGAGACTCTTTCCACAGTATTAATTCCGCAATGTACGTCATTTCGGAGATAATGACATCCCTCTGAACAGTCACGGCTGAGGTTGCACCTCCAGAGCCAGTTGGGTCACCGAACGCTTCAACTCTCATTCCCATCCAGTTTGGATCTGGCCCAAGGAAGAGAACCAATCGTCTTGGATTAGGAACGCTGAGATTGACGATTATAAAGAGTGGATTATAGTAGCTCAGACTGCTGAAAAGTCTGCTCCAAATCCAATTTTCTCCGCCCCAGGTGATCTTATCCTCGTCACTTCGCGTTCCATTGTATATGATCCAAGCTCCTTCTTTGTTGACAACTATCACGTTATCGACCCATCGTGTACCAGCTGAGCCCTTTTCCCACCCAGGTCCTTCGGGTATCGAAAGCGTGATGTTCTCGCCGACTATACTGGCGTTCATAATATGTTGTTCGCCAAAGCCTTCTTTGTAGGATGAGGTTATGGTTGTCACGTCAGCAACGGTGACTTTGAAGACGAGGACAAAATCTGTAATGCCGTCTGGAACATCGGGGTTCATTGTGCATTTGCCTAGAGCGTTGGTGGTGTTATAGGCTTCAATGCCGGTGTAGAAGGTATCTTTGCCCTTGAGCACATAGAGTAATATGGCTTCCACTGAGGCCTTTGGAATAGGGCTCCCAGTGTTGTATGTAACGAGAACGTCAACGCCTTCAGTTAGATTTGCCAGAGTGATTGGATTGCTCTCGCCATCAAAATCCACATCATTTACGATGACCTTGAATGGGGGTATGATTCGAAAATTGAAGCCGTAGCCTTGAAGCGCTAGTTCAGTATGAATATCTTCATATTCCATGAACCCCGCAGGGTTACCAACCACTAGTCTTTGAACCTTGTCTGGATCTAGTACATAAAATGAAGAGCTCTCAGCTAGCGCCAGTCCGAATCTTTCGACCTGATCTGGGTCAAAGTTATAGGTAGTACCCCAATTGGCGGGATATCCAGCCTCTAGCAGCATGGCTTTCAGGGTGTCTAGTGCAATGTTTCTGAGTTGTTGCTGGTCTGTATAGAGGAGATTGACATAGCTAAGATTGGGAATCACCACAAAGGCGGAGACAGCAATGATGCCAGTTATGATCAATCCGATCATATGGTCGAAGAGATCTCCTGCCAGACTCTTAACCCTCCATTTTTGTTCTTCGATAATTGGAGAGACACAGACGCGTGGCTGTTCTCCTTATATTGTAATTACAAAGGCAATATATTAAGTATTCTGTCTTACTAAACGATATATCCAGCTCATGGCTAATCGCTTCAAGCTCTGAATTATCCATATGCCAACCAAACATAAGTGTTCTCAGCCCCCCGCCAACAGCCAGCTAAGATTGTGCCTCCGTTCACCAGAATCTGCTGACCGATTGACTCCTCCCTAACTGTCAAACCTGGAGGAAGCCATGAGTTTGCCACAAGCCACGACTTATCCTCCAGAAAGGCCGTGACACCTTGAGCAAAGCCGCCAGTGTCGTTTACGATTTGTATTCGGTAACTTGAGTCCGCTATCTCTATTGGCAAATCGAGCGTTTTATGAAGCGTGACGTTATGATGGTTTGTAGAGTTTGCAAGAAAGTACAGGTTCACTATAGTGTCTGATATGTAATCTGTGATTTCTTTCAGCTCCCTGCGGATCATCTCTTCTCCAATGTTGTCTACTGCGTAGAAGTAAAACACCTGCATCGCGAAGATTAGCACAATCAAAGCGCTGGTTGCTATCAGATGGCTCATTGTTGGCGCAGGCAAAATCTATTGCCTCCTTCAGTCGCTGACTTGCACCTCAGCCACTATAATGTTGAAAATGACCTTTCCGGTCTCTAAGGAGATGTTTTCTGGAGGTGATGTTTCGCTTCCTATCTGAACAGATATTGTAGCGCTGTTCTGAACTTGATCTTCTATTGAAGTTGTTTGTACACCAAGGCATCTTGCCTTGAGGTCGAAGTCGTGTATAAAAGACCACGGATTGGTCACCGTCTCCATTGCTATTAGTTTGATAATCCAGATGTCGACATAGTTAACGGACGTTCCGTTCACATCAACTACAGAGGTTCTCATTGCTCGCACGCGGTAATCCAAAGTAATGGTTACCAAGCCCGCATGCTGCGGCTGTTGCTCAACAACCGCTCGGCCATAACTGTCTGTGCTTCCAACGACTAAGGTGTCATTGTTCCCCAAAATGTAGGATTCATATCCTTGCCCGAAGGAAACATAATTGGTGCCTAGGAAATATTTCAAGAAGCCTGTTGTGTCATTGTACAACGTTGTTGAAGGATTACTGTCCACCACTGCTGTTATGATCACATCATTGCTATCTTCTATACCGTCAGGTATCAGCTGCAAATAGCCGTATTCTATTGAGAATCTGGATGAGCGGACTGCTCCGGGTTTCCATGCTATGTTCTCTAAGGCATCGTTAAAGGCTAGAATGGATTCTTTTGCGATGTCGAATTCCGCTGCGCCTCTTTGTTGTTCTAAGATTTGGTATGCATAGATTGAAGCCGCGAGAACTAGAGCTATGGTTGTTGCGGTTAGTATTATAGCTGAGATTGAGTAGGAAACGGCTCTGCTATTTTGCAGCAGCGGGATTCTGAGTCTTCTCAAAAGGACACCATCTGTGGGACAAGAATGGATGCAAGCAACGTGATTATGACGAGCAAGGCTGAGTGCTTGAATCCTGCAGCAACGGATTCCTCGGCGATTTTTCCAGCTACTAAGCCGATCATGAAAACATGGACAATGACTGAAATCGTGAAGGTTGAAGAGAGCGATGCCAGGTCAAAGGTTCCTCCTCCTCCACCACTATCCTGCGCCAGACTCACGGTTTTACCGACGAATAGGAGTGTCAAAAGCGTTGTTGCCATCAACATGATCGCTGCGAAATAAGGAATTATCATGTAGGGTCTTGACTGCATTCGTTTTTCCTTTTCTACATCTTGCGTCATATTGTTGAATCTTGTAAGTGATTCAATCATCGCTATGGTTCCCCCACCTACATCAATGGCTTCGACGAGCAGGAAGATGACAAGCTGAGCCAACCAGCTTTTGGTGCGCTTCAAGAAATCTGTGAAAACATTTCTCAAAGGAATCCCCCAAGACAACTGCGTGGAAATATCCTTCAGTTCCTTGCTGAACTCGCCATATTCCCGTTTAGCCAGTTGTTCGATGCATTTCTCCGGCGCCATACCTGTTTTTCGAATCTCAGTCAAGTCTCTAAGGAAGTTTGCTATGCCTTTTTCTATTCGATGTTTCCTGCCTGCAATTTTGGAGTGAACAATCGCTGGCGGCACCGTAGCGACGAAGAGTGAGATTGAAACGGCAGTAGCTAAGTCAACGAAGACTGGAATAGGAATGAATCCTAGAAAGCCTGTTAGCAGCATGAATACCAGAGCTGCTACAAGTGAAGATATCACTGCGGTCCTGTATGGTCGCCACTCACTCAACGGACTCTTGGGTTGCATGCCGTGAGCAAGATAGATGAAAACTATCGAAAGCATAGGCGCGAAGAGGTAAGTATACATGAGCATGGTTGAGTATAGTGACATGCCAGTGCTGTAGATCGCCTCTACGCTGAACAGAATGTAGAAACACAGAGACATCAGAACCATCACAATGATGAAGGACTCCAAAAGCGTTCCTAAGCGTTCAGCTGCCGCTTTGATTCTTATTGAACGCTCTTTGAAGATGTCGTCAGTTTTGGCTTCCAGAAAGTGCCCAATGTCCCCGCCAGTAATTACCGTTGAAGCATATCCGGATACGAAGTCTTTGTACACGTCTGAAGGGTTGGTCTCCGCTGACTTCACCAACGCTGTTAATGGGTCGATGCCAAAAATCTCTACATCACGCATTATTTCCTGGGCTTCCCGGCGCATAGCGGGCATCAGTTCCACTTTCGAAAGTCTTTTAACACTCATGTAGGGGGATATGCCGCCCGTAGCCATCACGGTGATGTAGGCAGCAGAGAAAGGCATCTCCCTCTCTAAGCCACGGGCTCTTTCTCCAGCTTTCATCGATGGCGCCACAATGAAGACAATCATGATGTAGAATGGCGTCGGAACAAGAAAAACAAGGGGAATCCACTTGAAAATATAGAGAAGCACAATGCCAACTATAGTGACTGGAACAGTGAGCAAAGCACAGAACAACATCATGGAAACGTAGGTTTCTGGATAAATCTTCATTCCTGCTTTTCTGAGTTCATTTTTGAATTCGAAGACGTGTTTCAGGAACTTCGGGGCGACGTTGCCAAAGATTCGATAGGACCAGCCTTCGAGGCTATGTAGCAGTGACAAACTTCTCCACCTTCTTGGTGTAAAACTCCTTGGGTCGCGAGTAGTATTCGGTAATAATTGCGGAAACATCTCTGTAGCTTCTTATGTTGTGCTTTCGCATCCAACTTAGAACATTTCTGCGTCGGTTTACCTCCTCCAGCAACTCTTCATTGCTCTGCGAAGAGTGCTTCGAGACGGCTGGAAGTATTGCACTCTTTTCAATTGAAGAGCCAAAGTTGTCTTTCGCCGGCTTCCACTTGAAAACGTTACGATAGTCTTCGTAGTTTACGATCTCATCTATAGAGGTCAATCGTCTGCAGGCTTTCATTTCACCACCTTCAGATATATGCACTCTATGTATGACCCCGATAAGATTCATCAACGGAATGTACGCGGGGGAAATGTCCATAGGCTTCTGAGTTAGACGTTTCACCGCTGTATCAATGCTCTCAGCGTGCATAGTACACATGCCACCGTGACCTGTAGCCAACGCCTGGAACAGGACATAGGCTTCGCTGCCTCGAATCTCACCGACAACAAGGTAGTCTGGCCGATGCCTCATAGAAGCCTTGACCAAATCGAAGAGTGTCACTTCGCCCGTGTGATTCTCGCCCAAACCATAGCTCTGTCTAGCGATGAGTGAAACCCAGTTTTCGTGGGACAAGTTGAGCTCAGCGGTTTCCTCAATAGTAAGAATCTTGCTTCCAGGCCTGATAAGGCAGGCGAGGGCGTTCAGAGCGGTAGTTTTGCCTGAGCCCGTTCCACCAAGTATCATGACAGACGCTCTGTTTTCGAGGCATGTCCAGAAGTAAGCCGCAACATCCTCAGAAAGCGTTCCCATATTGATGAGGTCAACTATTGAGTATGGGTCGTCCCGGAACTTCCTTATTGTAAAAGTTGTTCCGAAGGGTGTGATTTCGCGTCTGTAACAGACAGCGAGTCTGTGCTTCCCGGGCAGGGAAGCGTCGACTATTGGAAAAGCAGTGCTTACATGTTTCCCAGACATGTGGACCAGTTTGACTATCAGGTTGTCGACATCATCGTCTGTTTTGAAAACCATGTTGGTCTCTAAGTTTTCGAATTTCCTGTGCCAAATGTATACGGATTTGCTGACGCCGTCGCAGGATATGTCCTCTATGTTGGGATCTCGCATCAAAGCGTCGATTGGTCCGAAGCCGACGAGGTCTCGTTCAGCGTGATAGAGGATTTTTGACCATGATACGTCGGGAAGCCATCCGAGGCTTATTCGGTACTTGTCCACGATCTTCTTGGCTTGCTTGTCAAAAAATTCTCTTGCACTCTTTATCTCTTCTTTCGGAGCATGAATCTCAGCTAGCAGAACTTCGAGGACTTTGTTATATATTTCTCGCTCAAAGGTGTCCAGGTGCAGTTCGTCCAATATGTACTTATACTCGCCAGTTGTGGGATTCTGCACAATAACGGCATGGGCAAAGGGTTCGTAGAGTGACTGTCTGTCAACTATTGTGAACCCTCTCGGTATGGAAAGCGGTGGCGCCGGCGGAATGGCTATTGGTTTGCGCTTTCCCACAAGTTTCGGGCGGAGTTTCTTAAATGCATTCTTGACCTGTACCATTGTTGTTCTCCTATCCAATAAATGCTAGAGGTTTGTATTAAATATTGCGTCTTGCTAAACACTATTTTTACATCGGTCCGCTGGTAAGAATGCAGATTCCCAAAAGCACAGACACGGTTTCTCAGCTTCTTGTATGCAGCCTTGAGAGCAAGGATACTTTTGGATAGAGCTTCAATCAGGTGAAGCTCACATATCGTCAACAAAAAACCTTGCCAGAGCGTTTGGGAGGAAGGGCTGAGAAAGGAGAGAATTCCTCCAATGGACGAGAAAACCCTCTTCTCCAAACTTCTTTGCAGAGAAATGGGAAACGATCGAAAGAAAGGAGGCTATGATTGGGTTAACTTCTTATTTATGGAATTGTGGTCTACATTCTTTTCCATGAAAACGCTGAGGCGCTGGTCATCGACAGTCATGCAGAGAACTTTGATATCTTTGCCTTCAAGAACCACACGATGAATCTTGCCTAATGCAAACAGATGAGATAAGCTGTCACTGGATTCAAATGCGGCCGAGGAAAAAACCGCGTAGTCAATTATGCTGCTTGGATCTTTGAGATCTACAGTGGCAGACGTTGGCCCTTTAAGAATATAGCCGATGATCCCTTCTTCAGTGACGATGTTATCTAATGCCTCTCGAAGGTCAGCCTTGGCCTCCTCTTTAACTTCGGCTTTCACATCTGCGGGTTCTTCAACCTGAAGAGACTTTTTCTTGGGCATGACTGAATCACTTCTCCTTTGCAATCGGCTTCACTCGCACTAACTCGCCTTTTTGAAGGCCTAGCAGTTTGCAGGTCTTGTCGGGTATCCTTATTAGTCCCTTACCTTCGGCTTTGCTGTCACTGATCGTCTTCACTTTGCATTCGGCCTTTTTCCCGCTGAACGTCTCTATGTCAACTTCGTTGACTTCTTTGACATTCAAAAGCGTGCTCCACTGCTTCAGAACTTCAGAATCTACTTGCACGGTGTCTGCGCGTACAAATAGTCCGCCAAGCTCATCCACTATTAACTGCTGAGAAGGCGAATCTTTAAGTTCTTTGGTATCTTCAGGTTTCTTGACCTCTTCTTGTTCAGTGAGCGCTTTTTCCTCTCTCTCTTCAACTTCCATCGTTTTCTCTTCAATGGTTTTTGAAGGCAAAGGTTTGGAGGGGGTAGGGCTCACTTTACCGATAGAGTCACTTACGTTCTCGACAACCCGTTTGATTGTGGGAAACACAACGTTAGTGATCGAACGTATGGAATCTATGTCTGCTTTCTTGGAAGTTCCGCTTATGAAATAGGTGTCGTCGATAGAAGAAATGTAAACGTTTCCGCTGTCTCCGTTGATCCATAGTTGGTCCAATCCTCCTATGGCCGTTGACTTCTCTGTGAGGTTCTTAAAGGAAGTTACTGACTTGGCTATCTCCGGGCCGGTCGCTCTATCTTTGTTTCCTGAAATGACAGTAGCATCTTTCGTAAAGACAAAGGACCAATCGATTCCTTTGCACGTATTCTGAATTTCTGCCAGCGCGCTTTCTACGGCGATAGCGTAAACTTCCTCATTCATGTCTTATGCTTCCTTCAGTATTCTAGGCGATCTTGAGCAAGATTTTCTCTGGCACCCCATCGCTTTGAAGCACTAGGTATCTGAGTCCCTCGGTGTCCTC
>Ga0209635_10004454_pt1 | contig 10985 bp, 8 predicted proteins | sample DeeMarSWOR230_32_FD_187463 | JGI IMG/M metagenome (GOLD analysis project Ga0209635, IMG submission 187463) | Marine sediment microbial communities from White Oak River estuary, North Carolina - WOR-2-30_32 (SPAdes) (version 2) | ecosystem: Environmental > Aquatic > Marine > Intertidal zone >...
CCCTGGTGGCCCATGAGATCAGGAACCCCCTCCATAGCATAGGGGGCGCCTTGACCCTGATCAGGAACCGTCATCAGAACGATGAGACCACCGCCCGGTCCCTCCAGATCATCCACGAAGAGATCGTGCGCCTCAACGAGTTTGTCAACCAGTGTCTTGATTTTTCCCGTTCCCCCTCGAAGGAGGGATTCAGTTTCATCGATCTTAATGAAGCGGTGAGTTCTTGCATTCAGTTGATGGCGCCCGTTGTCAAGAGTCCATCCAAGAGGCTAGAGGTGAAGACGGGCCTCGACACTTCGCTCCCAAAGGCTTACGCAAATATGCATGAGATCAAACAGGTTCTTATCAATCTCCTGAGGAACGCTGTTGAGGCGATTCCGAAACAGGGGGCGATCATCGTCGAGACACACCATAAAAAGGACAACTCTGATGGGTTTGCTGAGATCAAGGTTACTGACAACGGTGTGGGAGTCGGAGACGAGGACCTGGCCAATGTGTTCAACCCCTTCTTTTCAAAGAAAAGAAGCGGAATTGGCCTGGGACTGGCGATATGCAAGAAAATCATTGAGGAAAACCATCTCGGCCATCTCAGCATTGAAAGCCGGCCATCAAAAGGAACAACGGTTACGGTGATCCTGCCGATAGGTGGCAGGAAAGGTCCCCCAAGGGAGGCTGCGTGAGGTGAGTTTGGACGGAGAGAATTCCTACGTGCTGGAGCCCCCAACCATAATGGTCGTGGACGATGAACCCAACGCCCTGTTCACGGTCTCCAAGATCCTTGAGGACCAGGGCTACAGGGTCGTACAGGCACTGGGTGGCCGGCGCGCCCTGAGAAAGCTGAAAAGCAAGCGATGCAACGTCGTGATCACCGATGAAAAGATGCCCGATCTCAGCGGCATGGAACTCTTTAAGAGGATTAAACAAACCGATGAGACGATTCCGGTTATCATCCTCACAGCCTTCGGATCTGTCGATTTTGCGGTCCAAGCGTTGAAGGATGGGGTCTACTACTTTCTTGAGAAACCGATCTTTTCAAACCTCGAAAGGTTCCTGGCCATTGTCAAACAGGCAACCAGAACAGAGGCCTTGGAAAGGGAGCTCAACGTCCTGAAAAGGGAGAGGCAAGAGGGTGCGCAGCTGCCCGAAATCATCGGGAGAAACCGGAAAATGCGGGAGCTGCTCGAAGTTGTCCGAATGGTTGCTCCCACTGAGAAAACCTTTCTAATCCAGGGGGAGAGCGGCACAGGCAAGGAACTCATTGCCAGAGCCATTCATAGACTCAGTCTTCGGAAGAACAAACCGCTGGTGCCCGTGAGCTGTGGGGCCTTGTCTGATGATCTCTTGACGAGCGAACTCTTTGGCCACGTCAAAGGGGCTTTCACCGGGGCCGTTGAAGATCAGAAAGGGCGGTTTGAAACGGCAGATGGGGGAACGCTCTTTCTCGACGAAATTGCAGAGGTTCCGCTGCACCTCCAGCGAAGGCTGCTCCGTGTCCTCCAGGAGAAGGAATTTGAAAAGGTCGGCAGCAGCAAAACCATCAAGACCGACGTGCGGATCATTGCGGCCACCAAGACCAACCTGTATGAAGAGGTGAAAAAGGGCAATTTCAGGGATGACCTCTACTACCGCCTGAGCGTGGTGCCCATCATGATCCCTCCCCTGGCGGAGAGAAGGGATGATATCCCCTTGCTGGTTGGCCACTTTCTCCGGAAGTACCAGGAAGGCACGAAGAAGTATCAGATCCTTCCCGAAGTCATGGAGAGGCTTCAGGCCTACCATTGGCCGGGTAACATTCGGGAGCTGGAGAACGTAATCCAGCAGATGATGATCTTCTGCCAGAACTGCACGATCCAGTTGCGTGACTTGCCTCCCCATATTCTGGTCGATCACGAAAAAGTCCAGGAGACCGGGGATTCTCTCTCTCTTCCACGGCTGGTCAGTGAGCTCGAAATGAGTTACATCATTCAAGCCCTTCACAAGACCAACTGGCATCTTGGAGAGACGTCCCAACGCTTAGGAATGACCCGTAAGATGCTTGGTGACCGGATTCGAAAGTATCGGCTCGACCGCCTGAGAAAGAGCTAGGAACGTTCGAATCGTTCAACCGCTTCGCTCGTTCGATCGGCTTCGCCTTTGTTCGACCCGTTCCATGAAAAGTGGCCCCCCACCTTCCATAGGTTTCTCAGGTCTTAAGGTGTTCTGCTCTCTATGTTCGATTTGAACAGTTCGAACGTCTTGAACGCTTCAAACGCCTCTAACGTTCTCACCCAATTAACTCAATTCAACCAGTTCCCCGAGGCGAAGCCGATCGAACAGTTCGAACGCCTTGAACGCGTTGAACTTGTTCAGCTCGAACGCTTAATCAAAGGATTTTAAGTTCTGGGAAATATGACTTGTAGAATCCCCTGTCTCGGGTAAGAAAACGGTCAGCCTTGGTTGCAGCATGTGCACCGATGAGGAAATCGGTAATGATTCGTTTCCTTTTTCCGCCTGATTTTCTGTAATGGCCCCATCTTTCACCTGCAAGGAAAGCAATATCAACATCCGAAGATGACAACGACACATTTATAGTGTCCAGGGTATCGTCCAACTTGCGCCTATTCCCAAATTGGGGAACAAGTTCAGCATACACAATGTCACAAATGATCAATGCCCCTTCGTCATATCCCAGTTTGAGAAGCATAGCCGACCCTGCAGCAAACCTCTTATCAGGGAGGAAAACGTCGAGCAAAATATTGGTGTCAATGGCCGATATCACCTTCCCCTGATCTCTTCGATGTAGCTATCAGTGTCAGATGGTCGATTGAGAATCCCATACACCCTATCTACTGGATGTTTGCTTCGACTATGTTTTTGGATCAAAACACCCTCTTCTACAGGGATAAGTTCCACTTCCACATCCTTGAGGAGTCCGAACCGATCCCTAAGCGCTTTAGGAATCGTTATTTGGCCCCTTTCAGAGATTTTCATATTTTCTACCTCTGCTTTTCTGAATAATGAATCCATACCATGAAATAAATGGTGTGTCAACCCGAAAAGAGCTTTGGGCCTTTGGACACACAGGTGTGGGGCTGTGATGTTAGGTCACTCCCTAAGCACATGGCAAGCCAGGGAGGTTTTCCATTGACTAAGGTTACCTCAATAAAGCTCCAAGTCCAATATGTGGCCTTTGCCGCTTCAATTATCGCCTATGGGCCGTTAACTGGAATTTTGACAATAAAAGTTGTTCCTTCACCATTCTTTGATTCAACCTGGATCTCACCTGAGTAGGCCTCCACCATGGTTTTTACGCTTGCCAACCCGAGACCCGTCCCCTTGCCAATTGGCTTAGTGGTAAAGTCCGGGGAAAATATTTTGCCTAGGTCCTCCTTTGCGATCCCATCTCCAGTATCCGATATTCTTATGACGACTGTCTCGCCTTCCAAGCGAGTCTGAACAGTCAAGTGTTTTCCCGGGGAATGCTCCATGGCGTCAATTGCGTTCTTCACAAGGTTGTCTATAAGTTGCTTGATGTGAATCGCATTTCCTGAAATTTGCGGGAGGTTATCTGAAAGGTCAACGTGCTTTTCTACCTTGTATTTATAGACAGGGTTTAGCCTGAAGAAATCGAGTTCTCTTTTGATGATCTCGTTTATCTCAATCTGTTCGGTCCTGTAGAGGGCCTTATCCATCGCGAGAATCAGGATGCCCGCAATGATCTTCTTTAAATCAAGGGCGTTCGCTTTGGCAATGTGAAGACATTCTCGCAACTCTTTCAAGTCCGGATTCTCAACGGACATCATCATATCGGCCAGGTCCAACCCACTATGGATGACCTGAAGGGGGTTGTTCAGGTTGTGAACGATCTGTGCGGCGTACTTGCCGATCTCCGCTGGCTTTTCGATAGCCAAGAGTTGCCTGGTTCTTTCTTCAACCCTTTTTTCCAATAACCGGTTATGCTCCTGCAATTGTCTGAGCAGACTCCTTCTCTCCTCCTGTATCTTGAATACGTCAATGGCTTGCCTCACAGTCAGCTTCAGTTCCATGTTATCCCATGGCTTTATAATATAGCGGTACACGTTCCCACTGTTAATGGCATCTAGGATCGAATTGGTGGTAGCGTGTGCCGACAATACTAGGCGAATAATGTCAGGATACTTTTGCTCGACCTGCTTGAGCAATTCCAGGCCATCCATCTCGGGCATCCCCAGGTCACTGACAACAATATGCACGCTTTCCCTTTCCAACAGATGGAGGGCCTCTTCCCCGCTTTGGGCAAAAAACGACTCATACGGCTCCGAGCGTAGTATCCTCTTCAGGGAGCTTAAAATCTCCCGCTCATCGTCTACAAAAAGTACGGTTCGGGTGTCCATCAGATTTGTTACCTGAAAATGGTTGTTTACCGTTTCGCTCACTTTGTTCGCAGTTCGTTGAGTCGTTGAGTTCTTGAGTTGTTTAAACCCGGCCTGAATAGCTCCGAAATACCTTTGGTACATTCAACCACCGAACCAATCACTATCCCTCCACCTGTCTTAACATCAAGATGATCCCTTTGCCGCGAAACTTTCCGGACAGGGGCGTCACATCAACATCATAGGCCTCATTTGAAAGCCGGTAGCCTTTAACCGTTTGGGGTGTGTTGCTTGCAAGCACACCCGTGACCTGTTCTTGCACATCAGTGGAAAAGTAATCTGCAAGTCCCTTCCCTATCTGAATGCCGTGGGCGCTACATGGCAAGGTCTGGGCTTCTCGATTTATTAGCACAATCAACCCTTCGGCGCTCACACCCATGATGGGCATGGGGAGGCCCTCCAGCACAGCCTGTGAGAGCTCAAGGGCCTGGTTCTGAATCTCAAGCTCCTTTGTTCTTTCTTGGACCAGTGCCTCCAGGTTCTCATTTATTCTCTTTAACTCTTCGTTTTGTTGCAGAACCTTTTGATCAAGCAGTTTGTTGGCCTGGATAAGGTCGTATTGATCCAGGGCCTGTCTGATTTCCAGTTTAAGACTTTGATCGTTCCACGGTTTCAGCAAGAATTTATAGACATGTCCTTTGTTGATTGACTCGGTAATGGCATCCACGTCAGTGTATCCTGTAAGGACGACACGAATCGTATCAGGATACCGTTCCTTTACGACAGATAAGAACTCAGTGCCACTCATCTGCGGCATCCTCTGGTCGGAAATCACCAGGTGAACCCCATTTTCCTCAAAGAGCTTCAGGCCTTCACCGCCGCTTGTAGCCGTGAGCAAGCGGTAGCCCTCCTTTCGGAGCAATCGCTTTAAGGAACTTAAGATATTCTCCTCGTCATCCACGCATAAGACTGTATGCTGGTATTCGTTCATGATCCTCACTCCGTATAAAAGCGCGTAGCGATTTTATTCAAGAAAGAATTCACAGGCTGACTCAATCTCGGTTGCCGCCTTAGGAAACCACTCTGACACGGTTTCCAACATAGCGCCCATGCACTGTCTGGCGCCAGGATTGGCTGCGGAAAAGTCAGGCTCGCTTTCCGATTCAAAGTTGTAGTTGTTAACAATGATGTCGGCAATATGGATAGTCATTATTAAATTTGGATTGTTGGCAGTTTTCCTCAGAGTGTGGTGATACCTGATAGCCTCGATGAGGCTATCAGGTAGTTGCCATCTTTTTGCCAAATGCGCTCCGATTCTTCCATGGTTGGCGGGCAACAACTCCTTTTCAGCCTCGCAAAAGGATTTACCATTGTTGTGCATTGATTCCCATACCTGGGAAAAAAGCTCTTTGAAATACTGTGCCAGGACGACCTTTCCTACATCATGCAGGAGCCCCCCAACAAAACTCTCATCAGGGGTAGTCAAGCGGGTTCTCTCGGCCAGGTGCCGGCTTGTTACAGCCGCAGCAACTGAATGTTTCCAGAAGGCCCCGATGTCAAACTCTTGTGACGCGCCTTTTCCTGAAAAAGCATCGATGACTGAGATCGAAACAATCGCGTTGCGGACGGTGTTGAAACCCAATATAGTCACAGCATGGGGTATGTTGCCGATTTTGGACCGGAATCCATAAAAGGCCGAATTGACCAGCCTCAAGATCTTGGTAACCATGGCCTGGTCTCTCTCTATTGTTTTGCTCAAGGCTTTGATAGAGATGTCGTAGTCCTGGAGCATCTTGTTAACCTTAAGCGCCACCAAAGGCAGAGTTGGAATTTCCTGGATTCGATCCAGTTTCCCGAGAAATGTTTGTGCGTCCATAGGTCACCACTTCCTGTTATATGCACTAATTGTCCATCACCAAAATGGTATCCGTTATGGGGTCGGCTTTGTGAACTTCGTTTAATTTGCTGATGTAATATTGCGTTAATACAGTATTATGAGAAATTAAGAACCGTCCGCTGGAGGAATAAATCGATGTTGACAGAAGCATGCCTTCCTCGAGTTGTCGAAGCGAAACCGCCCTTTCCCTCCCATACTGTACCCCTCTTGCCTTAAGAAGGCTCAAAAACGCCTTAATAATATCGGGATCATATCTGGTGAAGGCCTGTTCCCTTAAATGGAGGATTGCGGCTTTTTTCAGGACCTCATCTCCTCCCAAATGATCCTGCGTCATATCGGTCTTTTTTGTCATCCTTCCTATAACCTTATCCGCATCAACCTTGAGGTTAACGATCTTGTCATAGGCATCTGCCACAGCAATAATCCTGGAGCCCAACGGTATCTTCTCCTCTATCAGTTCATCCGGATATCCCTGGCCGTCATACCGCTCGTGATGAGATCTGATCAAAATTCCCACATGATCCAGCTTATTGATAAACTGAAGCGCTGCCTGACTTTCCTCTGGGTGCTTACGAAACAATTCTTTGTCTTGCGGGTTCCATTGATCCTCTTTGTATTCCAACAGCTTTTGAGGAAATCCAAGCTTTCCGATGTCATGCAGAAGCCCCGCGATTTCTATTTGGGTGACCTGCTCTTCAGACAGGTCAAGAAGCTGGGCAATCTCACGTGAAAAGGCACTCACACGCCTTCCGTGTCCTGCCAATGAGGGCGTATGCATTTCCACCAGCGATGCAAAGGCCCGGATCATGTTATAGAAGTTCGATTCGAGTTCCTGGTTTAAACGGGACAGCTCTTTGTTCTTTTGGACAATTTCCCTGGATCTCTCTGCCACCTTTTCTCCCAGATGCTTGTTGAGTTCACGTAGTTTCTCGTTCTGCCTTTTTGTCAGGGCAAGCAACCGGCGATTTTCCACGCCCAGTTCATATTGCTCAAGGGCCTGTCCCACTTGGCTCTTCAGATCGCCGTCATTCCAGGGCTTGGTAAGGTATCGATGAATCTCCCCCTTGTTGACGGCATCGACAATGGCATCCATGTCAGAGTAACCAGTCAAAAGGATTCGGATGGCGTTTGGAAAGATATTCTTTGACTTCTCCAAAAACTGGGTGCCTGTCATCCCCGGCATCCGCTGATCAGAAATGATCAGGGAAAAGGGCTTCTGAGCCTCTTTGAGCGTCTTCAGACCTTCCTGTCCGCTGAGTGCTGTGTGGATCTCGTACCCCTCCTTGCGAAAAATCCGCTGAAGAGATTTTATGATAGATTCCTCGTCGTCCACCAGGAGTAGCGTGTGTTTGTATTTTAGGACCATGTTAGCCTCCAAGAGTTGGTCTTTTGTCATTTGTCACTGGTCAGTGGTCATTGGCCATTTGTTTTCGATCTCTACCTAACCCTACTGCAATGTTGGCACCGATGCTGTCGCCTGATTTTACTAACTGATATCCCAAAGAATTCTGGGCGAAATTCTGCAAGATTTTCTGTTAATCGATACACATCAAGATCCTCGAATGATTCAACCTTCTTCTTCATGATCACACCTCACGAATGACGAATGACTAATGACTAATGACCATCAACAGGTATCCTAATCGTAAACGTAGTTCCCTTGCCTACTTCGCTTTGAACATCGATGGTCCCTTTATGTTTCTTGATGATGTTATATGCCACATTCAATCCCAATCCCGTCCCCTTACCTATCTCCTTAGTAGTAAAAAACGGGTCGAATATTTTAGAGAGGTTTTCTTTGGCAATACCCTTGCCTGTGTCACTTATCTTAATCTCCACTTTGCCATCCAGTGCTCCAGTCGTAATCTTTATTTCGCCCTGCTTTTCTATGGCCTGGGCCGCATTGACCAATAGATTCATAAACACCTGATTGAGCTGCTGTGGATAGCACTGCACCTCTGGAAGGTCTCCGTAATCTTTTGTTACTGTGGCCTTATATTTGAGTTCATTCCAGACAACGTTCAGCGTGGATTCAAGGCCTTTGTTGATGTCTGCAAACTTAGCTTTGTCTTCTCCGGGATGGGCAAAATCCTTCAGGTCAAGGACAATCTTTTTGATTCGTTCGGTTCCCTCCCGGGATTCTTTAACGAGGTCTGAAATATCATTCAGGACAAAATCGATGTCAACTTCAGCTTCAAGGTCGGCAATACGCTCCAGTTGTTCTGAGATGGCCACAGGGTATTCTCCTGTTGCCATGGTGCCCTTAAGATCTGCGGCCAGTCTTCTGTACTGTTTTAGGAGCGTGCTGATATCATCCTGATAATCTAACAATGTCTTCAGGTTGCTGCTTACAAACCCGGTAGGGTTGTTGATCTCGTGCGCCACGCCTGCGGCAAGTTGCCCGATGGAGGCCATTTTTTCGGACTGTAACATCTGCGCCTGTGTCTCTTTTAATCTTGATAATGTTTGTTCCAATTCATCGTGCGATTTTTGGAGCGTCTCCTCCACCTGCTTGCTCTTGGTGGTGTCTCTGGAAATCTCTATCACTGCTGTAGGTTTTCCCTCTTTGTCTCTTAACGCTACATTAGCAGTACAATGGAAATATATTATTTTCCCGTCCTTCCCTATCACTTGGGTATCATGCTCATGGGCCTTGCCATCCTGAAATGCCTTAAGCGTAAGGCAAGGATATGGTTCGCAAGGTTCTTTTCTTCTATGGCATACTTCAAAACATTTCTTGCCAATAATATTATTGCCAAAGACCTTCTTGGCGGTTTCATTGGCCCAGATAATATTTAAGTCTTTGTCCATCATGCTCATATGATCACCAATAGACTGCAACATGGCATCAAGTTTTTCCTCACTCTCCCGTAACGCTTCCTCCACTCGCTTGCGGTCTTCTATTTCATGCTTTAGTTTCTCATTGCTCTTTCTAAGCGCAGCAGTGCGCTCTGAGATTATCTGCTCCAGCTTCTCATGGTAAACCCGATTATCGATCTCAAGCTGGCGGCGGTGCAATGCGTTTTCTACACTGATCAGCACCCCCTTGGGTTGAAACGGTTTAATAATGTAACCATAAACGCCAATTTGCAAGGCAGTCGCTGCAACCGACGGGTCATCCATGACCGTTACCATGATGGCCGCCGTATTCCGATGCTCGGCTAAGACGTACCGGATCAAGTCTAGCCCTGATTCCCCGGGCATGTTGATGTCAGATAAGACCAGCTCGAAGGCATGCTCTTTTAAATGTTCACGAGCCTCTGCCGCATTGGCAGCCAGGGTACACTCGTAGCCATTACGTTCAAGTATTTGCTCCAGCAGGAGCCGGAGAGACATTTCATCGTCCACAATCAAGATTCTTGTCACGCTTCCCTCCATTTCGTTATTTTCTGGTTTTGCTACTTGTAACCCATTTCCTCATTTTTCCCATACCATCAACGAGTAACTAGAACCACTCACCAGCCTCAGGCATCCAGAATCCGGTATCCAGCATCAAGCCCCAAGCGTCAAGTATCCAGCACCTTCCGAATGACCTCAGCCATGTCACGGCTATCAACAGGCTTCATGACATACTCTCGAATGCCAATGGCTTTCGCCTCGTCTTTTGAAATCATGTAGCTGTAACCTGTACATAGAATAACCGGAATGTCAGGCCGGATCTGCATGAGTTCCTGGGCCAAATCTGCACCTGTCATGTTAGGCATGGTCTGGTCGGTAATCACTAGGTCAAATCTGTCCGGCTGCGCTCGAAAGGCTTCAAGGGCTTCAACGCTGCTTGTTCTGGCGACTACATCGTAGCCGAGGCCCGCGAGAATTTGTCCACCGATGTCAACTAACCCCCTCTCATCGTCCACAAACAGGATCCGCTCCGTTCCTGTGGGAGGGAGCCCAATAGCGTCCGCTTCTCCTGCCTGCTCAGTTTCAATTCTGGGAAGAAACACATCAAAGGTCGTGCCTTTGTCAGATGTGCTGGTAACCATGATGCTTCCACCGTGGCTTTTCACAATACCGTGGACGACGGCAAGCCCCATACCGGTACCTTGGCTTAGTTTCTTTGTGGTGAAGTAGGGATCAAAGATCCGGTCCACAATCTTGGAGTCCATGCCACAGCCTGTATCACTTACGGTGAGCCTCACGTATGCCCCAGGCTTGAGGTCAGGGTGTTGCGACGCGGCACCAGGATCCAATCGCTCCTCCACCAAGCTGACCTCCAGCACCCCTCCATGCTCTCGCATAGCATATTCTGCGTTGGCGCAAAGGTTCATCAACACTTGATGGATTTGGGTGGGATCACCCAGAATTGTATCACACTCGCTTGGGATCTTCTGGCGAATCTCAATTGTAGCAGGTAACGATGCCCTGAGCAGTTTGAGAGCCTCCTTGATGATGGGGCTTACTCGGAGTGGCATTTTTTCCTCGTCTCTCTGACTGCTGAAAGTGAGGATCTGCTGAACCAGATTTTTTGCCCGCAGCCCTGCTTTGTACACTTCTTTTAGGTTAGAATGAGTCCTGCTGTGTTTAGGCACATCGCCTCTGGCCAACTCAGTATATCCAATCATGGCTGCAAGGATGTTGTTGAAGTCATGGGCGATTCCGCCGGCCAAGGTGCCAATGGCCTCCATCTTGTGAGCCTGTTGGAGCCGGAGTTCAAGTTTCTTCTTTTCTTCCTTATCCCACTTACGCTCGGTGATCTCCAGTGTGACCTCCACGACACCCGTAATATTGTCATTTGCATCTCGAACTGGATAGCCTCGTAC
>Ga0209635_10004457_pt1 | contig 10979 bp, 10 predicted proteins | sample DeeMarSWOR230_32_FD_187463 | JGI IMG/M metagenome (GOLD analysis project Ga0209635, IMG submission 187463) | Marine sediment microbial communities from White Oak River estuary, North Carolina - WOR-2-30_32 (SPAdes) (version 2) | ecosystem: Environmental > Aquatic > Marine > Intertidal zone >...
GAGACGTGTGTGCCATGTCCCAGGTCGTCGTATGGGTCGTTGTCCCGCTCCCGATAATCGCCCAGGCCCGCGAATTGAGGGGCGTCGGTGAAGTCCCAGCCTCTGATGTCGTCCACATATCCGTTGCCGTCGTCATCGATGGCGTTGAAATCGGAGCTATCCACCTGTCCGTCGCCATTGAGGTCCTCTCCAGGATTGATCCAGATATTGGCCACCAGGTCCTGGTGCTCATAATCGATGCCCGAGTCCACAATGCCCACGATCACCTCCTGGCTTCCCCGCTCGATGGTCCAGGCCGCTGGCATCTTTATCTTGGCCAGGGCCCACTGTTCGGGGTACAGGGAATCATCCGGCACCACGCAGAGCTGGTTGAGGTAGTTGGGCTGGGCGTAGACCACGTGGGGATCGTGCCCATAGGCCACCACCGCCTCCTGGACATCCCGACCAGTTCCCAATTCCAGACGGTAGACTCGCGATAACTCCTCGGCTAGCTGAGCCGTCTGGACATCGTTCTTTCCCTTCCTCATGGGGAAAAGGAATCTCTCCATCCGGATGACCTGATGCCAACGATTCAGCTGGTCCAAACTGCTTATCTGTGTGCTTATCCCATCCACTTCGGCCTTGGGTCGCAATTCCTCTAGCCCCGGCCGGAGCTTGATCAAAATCTCTCCTGGAGCATAGGAGGGGGGCTCAGTCTCGGCCCGGCACCAGGCCAAAGGGCTGACCAGAATCAAGGCCTGGATCGTAAGCAAGATGACCTTACCTGGTCTCATCTTCTCCTCTTTTTAGGCCTCCATCAACAGGACGAACAAGTTTGTGTGTGGCCAACTCCCTCTTAACGTGTGGAATCAGCCCTCCATCCTCCATGATGCCCATGACGAACGCCGACGGCGGGGGAAAGGAAAAGGAGCTTTCCCCGGCCATTATCTGTCCCTCAGCTAGATCTATGGTCACCGTCTGGCCGGCCTGAATCATCTCAGCCGCTTCCGGGACGGCCAGGGCTGGCAAGCCCTGGTTGATGGCATTTCGATAGAATATCCGAGAAAAGGATGTGGCGATAATGGCTCCCACCCCAGCATATTTGAGACAGGTGGCCGCCTGCTCCCGCGAGCTGCCACAACCAAAATTCTTCCCGGCCACGATCACGTCTCCCGGCGCGACCTTGTGGACGAAGCCCGGGTCGAGATCCTCCAAGGCGTGCTGGGCCATCTCCTGGGGATCGCTGATGGTATAGGTGTACTTGCCTGGGAAGATGACGTCGGTGTTCACGTCATCTCCGTATTTCCAGGCTTTTCCGCGAATGCGCTCCATGTCGCACCTCCATAACCCACAGAACCATAATTCCCTCACAACATCTCCCGGGGGTCTGTGATCCTGCCGGCCACCGCCGAGGCCGCCACCGTCGCCGGGCTGGCCAGGTAGACGAAGGCCTCATTGCACCCCATTCGGCCCCGAAAATTCCTGTTGGCAGTGGAGAGACAGACCTCACCAGGAGCCAGAACGCCCTGGTGGGCGCCCAAACAGGGACCGCAGCCTGGATTGAGGATCACCGCTCCGGCCGCCGTCAACTCTCCCAAGATGCCCGCTGCCAGCGCCTTCCTGTAGACCTGGGCCGAGGCGGCAAGCACCAAAAGTCGTAAGCCGTGGGCCACTTTCCTGCCTCGGAGCACCTCAGCGGCCATCTGGAGGTCCTCCAGCCGACCGTTGGTACAGGTCCCGATGAGCGCTTGGTGGATCTCGGTATCCACTACCTCCTCAACTGGCTTGACGTTGTCAACGGTGTGGGGACAGGCCACCTGCGGACAGAGATTATCCACACAATAGCTGTGGATTTGCTCAACCGGCGCCTCTGGATCCGAGGTCACCAATTCGTAGGATTGAGCTGGCCGACCTTTCAGCCAAGCCTCGGTTTTCTCATCGGCCTCGACGATGCCGGCCTTGGCCCCCATCTCGACAGACATGTTGCACAGGACCATCCGTCCGGAGATGCTCATCTGGCCTATGGCGGGTCCCCTGAACTCTACAGCCCGATACAGGGCTCCGTCGGCCCCCAGGTCACCGATGATGTGCAGGATGAGATCTTTGGCCGAAACTCCGCGAGGAAAGGACCCCGTGACCTGAATGACCATCGTCTGGGGCACCGTGAGCCATATCTGTCCGGTGGCCCAGATGACGGCTGCCTCGCTGCGGCCGATGCCCGTGGAAAAGGCCCCCAGGGCTCCATAGGTGGTTGTGTGAGAATCGCTGCCCAAAATTAAAGACCCAGGCACCACATGTCCCTTCTCGGGAACTACCTGATGGCAGATGCCCACGCCCACGTCGTAGAAATGGACCACTCCCTGACGGCGAACGAACTCTCTGATAACCTTATGATTGGTGGCCGTCTTTTCGTCTGCAGCGGGAACCACGTGATCTAAAACGATGACCAGCCGTCCCGGATCCCAGACGCTCTCGACTCCCAGCTGCTTGAAGTTCTGCGAAATGGCCGCGGTGTTGTCGTGGGTCAAAAGGCGATCTGGGGTGACGGTGACGATCTGGCCGGGAAGTACCTCGTCAAGGCCCGCCTTCTGAGCCAGTATCTTTTGACTCAGGGTTTGAGGCATCGCCGTTCACCTCCGGGTGAAAGGACAGATTCTGCCCCCTCCTCTCTTGAGGCAGGCGGAACACTAAAGTCCCTTCCAACATCTGGTCCTGACCACCGAAGAGAGAGTCTGAAAACAGCGGAGATAGGGGCTCCGGTCTGTATTCCTGGCCTTCTGTGTCCATAAGGGCAAATAAGGCTGGGCTCAGGGGCTGTGGAACGCCGGGACGCAAGACCAGCGTCACCTCAACCAACACCAGCTTTTCCCCCTCTCCCGCCAACATGGCGCCCAGCTGTTTGGCCTCCTGCACCTGGGTCACCCGTAAACCGTATTCAGGAGTCAGTGCTCGCCGCAGACGGAACAGGACCAGGACCAACATCAGGGCCAGCGAGTAGACGACTACCCTGACCACGGTGCGCCTATGGTCGTTCAGGCCCATGGCACTCACCCGTTGCGGAAATCCCGGCCCCCAAGAGGTCTAGAAGATCTGCACACAGGCCATCTCGATTTTGGGGCGTGACCAGCTTCACGACCACGTCCGGTCGCTTTCGAATGCCATCCAGAAAGGGGGTAGACCTCATCTGAAGAGTGCCCAGCACATCTTGTGGGGCATCGAGGGCCTCCAGCACCGCTTGCCGAAAGGACGGGCAGTAATTCTCCATCCTGCCGATCTCATCCATGATGATCACATCGCTGGATCTCATGGCTCGGTGCAGAGCGGATATCCCCACCCTCTCCATCTCGTCCACGTTGACCCCGTATTTGCTCACTCTATAAGGGCTGGCAGAATCCATGTGGGCCAGAACTCCCTCCTGGCCGGTGTCCACGGCCCTGATGCTGAATCCCACGCGGAGGCCACCCTGGCGAATTTCCTGAGTGGTGAAACCACCCAGGCACCGGGTGATCTGGGAAAGAACCCTCTGGATGAGGGTGGTCTTTCCCACCCCGGGCTTTCCGGTCAGGAGAAGGTTCATCGACACTCGTCCTTCATCCCCCGTAAAACAATACGGGCCACCATGAACCTTAAGATGACCCCCTTCTAATAATTAAAAATAACGATGCCGTTCAGAAATGGCAAGGTTTTTTTCTATAATGAGGTTAACCGGGAAGGGAAAAAGGGGAGAGAAATCTAACAGCCACTCGGGGATCTTGAGGAAAAAAAATAAAGGACTGGTGCTCTTATAGAGCTAGCAGTCCCCTTTTGGGTTCCCAAGAGAGCGTTACTCACTCTGAGATACGATATGAGGCGTGACGAATATGACTAGGTCCTTCTTGGTGACCTCCTCCCGGGTATATCTGAACAGCAGGCCCAGAAGGGGAATGTCTTTTAACAGGGGAAGGCCCTTATTCACCTTGATGATGTCATGGGTGGTCAGCCCACCGATGACCGCCGTCTGGCCATCGGAGACCACCACGCTGGTTTTTGCCCTCTGGGTGTTGATGATCACGCCCGCTCCGGGATCCACCTCATAGGAGCTCCGCTCCGGCTCCAATTCTAGCAAGATGGTCTGTGCCGAGGTGATGTGGGGAGTTACCGTCAGCTGCGTGCCCACCTCTTTCAGCTCGGTGACGACGTTGCCACGCTCGTCCAGCACCTTGAAGGGAACTTCCTGGCCCATGAGAATGGTGGCCTGCTTGTTATCCAGGGTGGTGATCTCGGGATGAGCCAGAATCTCGCCCTTGTTATCGCTGGCCAAGGCCGCCAGCAAAGCGTCTATATCATAACCATCTTCCAGGGTGCTGTAGGTAAACCGGCCGATGAGCTCCGAGACGCCGCTGGCGGTGTGCTGTTCCGCCCTTCTTTCATGAGCGTCGCCCAAAATACCCTCATCCGGGGAAACAAGCGGATCAAAATCAAATGCCCCTTCCTTGATGACCGACCAGTCAAAGCCCAGCTCCAGCAGGCTTTTGGAGTCCACCTCGAACAGCTTGGCGGAGATGGTCACCTGGGGCGTTTCCTGGTCCAGCTCCTGGACCATCAGAGCCACCAGGTCTAAATTCTCGGGCACGTCGGTGACGATGAGGGAGTTGGTCCGGGAGTCGACATCGATGCGGCCTCTTTTGGAGAGGGCCGAGACCAAGGGCTCCTGAAGCTCTTCAGCGGTGGCGTGTACCACAGGTATGATGCGATGTTCCAGCTGAATCAGGTCTTGCTTCTCCTGCTCATACTTCTGAAGATCCAGATCTGACTTGTGTAGCTCCTCAACGGTCATAACTCGGATGTACCCCTCCTCCTCCACAGCAGCCAGATGGCTGATCTTGGCGATGATCTCCAAGGCTTGTTGCCAGGTCACGTCTTTCAGCTGTACATCCACCGCTCCCGTAACATATTGACTGGCCACGATGTTTCGACCGCTGAACTCAGACAGAAAGCGTAGCACCGCGTGCAAATCAGCGTCGTGGAGGTTCAGCGACTTAATGACTCTCTCCTCCTGAGCCTCTCCCACCAGGGAGATGGCCATCAAGAGAAAGATCACAAGAACCACGTCTCTCCACAGGGCATTATGCCATGGCATCGTTTTTACCTCTTGTTCAGATTTTACAATATTAAGGTTACTGGGAAAGTTTCAAGATAACCGTTCGATCGAGCCCCCTCCGGTTCAATCGAAATACGACCCTTTGCTCCTCGATCCGGGTCACATAGCCATACAGCACCCGGTCGCCTTTCCTGAGCACGTATCCGTTTTCCTTATCATCCTGAGCCAGGGCTCTGTATCCGTCGACGCCCTGAAGAATGCCCACGATGGTCAGCTTTTCCACATTGGGAAGGGGAGCTTCGCCGAACGCCGTTTCCTGCTGTGCGGGCAACGAAAGAAAGGGGTCTCTTCGGCCGCCACTGCTGTATGAAACGGGCTCCCTGAAACCCAAAGCGAGCAGTTCGGGGGAAGATACCTTCTCCGGCTTCTGAGGTGCGGAGGCCTCTTCAGGGGAACCAGTCGAGTCTGGGGGACTGGGAGGGACCACGGGGGCTTTTTCCACAGCCTGAGGGTGCTCTTCAGGCGGAGGTTGAGTCTCACCCTGAACCTGCTCAACTGCCCTCTCGGGCTCCGGGACAACCGTCTGAGCACCTGCCACACTGTCGGCAGGGGCTTCTAACTGGATGACAAGTCGATCCTTCTCTCCCTCATGGAGACCCATCTGAAATGCTAAAAGTTTGGGCATATCCAAGACGATTCGCACCACAGGTTCGGGATAGGGGCGATACTGACTGGTTCGGATGCGAGTGATCAGCGGAGTTCCCAGGTTGACGAAATGATACCTGGGCAGAGCGTGCACCGCATCGGAGAAGTCCACCACCAGACGAGGCTCCGGCTCCCCAATGGCAAAATATCTATAGTTCACAGGGCCGTCGGCCTTGATGGTGATGGCAGGTCCCCTCTCCATACTGAACACTTCCAGACCGGTTACCCGATAGGCCGCCTCCGAAGGGCCGGTCAACAACAGAAGACCGGTTCCTATCAGAAGGATACCGAGCAGCCTCCTGGAGAAAAAATGTGTCCGGGTATCTTTCACTGGAATGCCTATTCCTCCTGCTCTTCTTCCAAGTTCATGTCTTCCCTGATGCTGTATGTGGTAAGCACTAATCGGCTACGGATGCTGGGCCCCAGTACCTGCTTCTCCTCTTCTTCCTCCACCTGGGGAATGCCAGTCACGTCCTGAAGAGTCACATCCACAATGATGGGTAGGTTGGCCACATGGCTGAGAAATTTCCCCAGGCCATGGTAAGTCGTCAACATCTCTATTTCATATGGATTTTCAACCAAAAAGTCCATTGACTTGGACTTCAGCGGGGAGATGCGTTCAACGGTGGCATCCACCTTACCCTTGATTCTGTGGATCTGCTGTATAAAGTCAGACATGTCCCGTTCTTTAGGCAGCAGGGTTTCCACCACCTGCCATTGCTCTTGAAGATCTTCGTATTCCTGTTGAAGTGAAACGCGACGCGCTGCCTGGCGTTTGGCCATCTCCAAGCGTGTCTTCAGGAGCTGGTACTCCTCCGATTTCTCTCCTAGCTGGTCCAGGAGAGGCCGATACAGAGAGGTATACCAGAAATAGCTGATGGCGATGATCGCCAAAACCAGCAAAATAGCAATCTGAACTTTGGTATCCCTTAGGTTCATACCAGCCCTTCGAGACGTGAGGGGCGAAACATCCCGATGAGTTTATGACCTCTTTTTTCGTTACCTTTTCTAATTGCTTCTCTTGCCCTTCACAGCCTGCTCATCAGAAGAGGTCTTTTGAGACAATAATTTCCGCTCATAGCTGAGGAGATCGGCCAGGATCTCAAAATCATAGGCCATCCCCTCGTCCACTGCCAGCCTTTGGGCATAAGTGAACTGTGAGTTGGAAAACAACTCGGTTTCATCCAGATTATCCATAAAAACAGCAATGGGTTTCAAAGAAAAAGACATGCCCTGAATTTGAGCCTGGAAATTCCCCCCGACTCTGTTTTCACGCAGTGAGACCAGCCACATCTCCTCGGGAACGGAACCACTGAGGGCCGTGAGAATCTCCATCCAGCGAGTGCGGCTTTGGTTTAATTCTTCCACCACCTGCACGTGACGGAGAATCCTCTCTTTTAGGGCAGTCAATTCCTGAACAAGCTCCAGATCTGCCTTCTGCCGTTCCGCCTCCATTCGCGTTTGGTAAATCCTCTTTTCCAGGCTACTAAGGCGAGACTTCTGCCATATGGTCAGGACAAGGAGAATGAGAAAAAATCCCACCACCGCAGCGACCAGATACCCCCAGTTCACGGAGACGCGGATTTTTCTCTTGCGAGCTCGAAACTCTTCTGGTAGCAGGTTAATCCTGATCATGTCTCACTCTGCCTGTCTCAAAGCCAGGCCAACGGGCACCGCCAAAGACGGAGCCAACTCCTCCAGACCATTCTCCTTCAGCTGATCCGAATAGGCTATGGATTTCAAAGGATTCAGCTTCTCCACCGAACTCTTATGCCGCTTCTCCAAAAAACCAGCCAGCCAGGGAATCAACGCACAACCACCACTGAGCAAAATACGCTCAATCTTCTCCACCTTGGCCTCTTTCTTAAAATAAGAGAACGCCAAATCCAACTCCTTGGACAACACCTCACTGCTCTTATTCAACGCAAACATAAAAGTACTATGATCCAACTTAGGATCCATCTTCCCCTGTAGAGCCTGATGAACCAACTCCGGAGAAACCCCCAACTGCCTCTGCACCGACTTGACAAAACTATTGCCCGCCACCGATAAATCCCGCGTAGAATGATAGGCACCCTGATAGACAAACACCACATTGGTCACCTCAGCCCCCACATTCACCAAGGCCAAGCTCTCCCCCTCCTCGGAAGGATAATTAATCTCCCACGTGTTGTATACAGCAAACGCATCCACATCCACCACCACCGCCTTCAAATCAGCCTCATCAACCACCGTCAGAAGATCATACAACACATCATTCTTGGCCGCCACCAACACCACTTCCATACGCTGGGTCTTCTCATCCGTCCGGAGAACCTTGTAATCCAGCGTCACATCCTCCACGTCAAAAGGACACCGCTGCTCGGCCTCAAAACGCACCAACTGGTCGGACTTAACCCCCTTACGCTGCTGAAGGAAAAGCTTGTCGGTGATCACCCCACGCCCGGAGATGGACACCACCACCTCCTTAATGTGAGGATCACAACGCTGCACCAAATGCCTGATGCCCGCTATCACCGCCTCCCTATCCTTAATCTGACCACCCACCATGGTGTTCAAGGGAAACTGGTGCACACCATATGAGAGCAACCTGCGCCCTTCAGGACCATGCTCCAACTGCACCAACTTACAGGAAAAATTACCAATATCCAATCCCACAGAGGTCAACGACTTCTTCTCAAACACAGCCAACTCCTTCCTGCCAGAGAAAGGGCTTGTCTCACAAAAACACGTTCTCTTCATGCAGAACTTCGGTCCAACTCAACCCTCCTCCATATGCAAAGAGGCCAATTGATGTTTCCAGCGTGCCCGCTGCACGGTGTTCACCTGGGGCGTTCCGGGAGGCAGCAGTGCTGGGTCCAGATACATGGTGTCAAAGGTCCAATCCCTTTTAGGCGCCGTGTAGTAGCTGCCACCGTAAAACCATGTGCCGGTGGCCTGTTGGCTTTCCCATAAGCATACCATGGATCCCAGATAGGAGAAAGTCGCGTTGGTCCATTTCTCCAGAAATCGGGGTAGGTTCTCCAGGCCACCGCTATAGTGGCCGTCCCCGCTGGGCACTATCCCGGTCACGATACAGGCATTGACCGTGGTGTGGCCGGCCCTCCTATAGCTCAGGCTCTTGGTGCTTTTGGAGTCGTCCCAACTGGTGGACAGGACGTTGTAGGCATCGCTCAGGAGCGCGGCGGGTTTTTTCTGTTGCGTGTTATAATGGCCCAAAGTGTACAGCGGATTTTCCGTGGCCACGGTCAGGGGACCGGCCAACTGCTGGCCCTCCACCAGACGTATGGCTCCGTTTTCCCCGTCGGTGTGGGCGGCGTAGATGATCCCGTTGTCGGGCCAATATCCGCTGCCGTTCAGCTCGGAGATGTCGATGTCGTAGGAGGAAATATACCTGCCCTCGCGGTAATTGTAGAAACTCCCATATGTGAGAATGCCGGCTGCCTCCATAGACGCAGTCACGTCCTCCCAGTCACCCTCATCGTTCTTCGAATACACGGCGCCACCCACGAATTTCAGATCGGCCCTATGCTCGTAACTGTCCTCGCTCTCAGATCCCCGCTTGATGAGATCAGAAGACTCTCCCTCCATCACCACCGGCAGATAGAGCTCCGAGCGGCCATGATAGCTGTCCTCAACCTTGCCATCCCAGCGTTGATAGGATGAGAAGACCCAATCGGGATCTGTGCAGTCCAGCCAGGACCCGTCCTCGTTCTTCATGTTTTGATAATCACCTGGGCCGTCCTTGATCAGGACATCGCCGTCGCTTTCGCTCTTGCCCGAATCGGAGTACCTGCCGTGATAGATGTTGCCGGCGGCGGTGGTATAAGAGTCGATTTTCAAGGTTTTGTCGCACTGCAGGTACAGGTCGCTATTGGTGTGGACCCGGCCCTCCAGGGTCATATCCTCGCTGGGACCGATTTCCAGGTCATCCTCATAGAACACGGCGAACTGATAGAGGGGAATGAGGGCATCGTCCACCTCCATGGCCACCGCGCTTCGAGCCTGGTAAGCGCCACCGGTGGCCTCGGCTGTTGCGGAGAAGCTCTTCACCAGAGCGTACAGCCCCTTATAGACCCCGTGGTTGAGAGATTGGTACTCTGCGGGCCCCATATCAACGGTGGCATACTTCACCGCATACCCGTTCAGCTCCATGGTCCCGGCGGGCAGAGGACTGGGCGGCATACCCGTGGTTTTATAGCACTCTTGAATAACGGCCAGAGCCTTCTCCAGCCCGGCCTCCGCTGCGTAGAAGGCCATCCTCTCGGTCCGTTCCACGCCGCTGATGTCCACCTCCGTCTTTGAGACGAACACCGCTATTGTGCCCAAGACACTTAGTATGAGCAGGATGGCCAGCACGACGAACAGGGCCACTCCCTCTTCACCCTTCAAGGGCGTGAGCATTCTAGGAAACAAGCAAGGTTTCATGAGGATCACCTCGATCTCCAGGTTTGGGCAAATTCGTCAGTCTCATTCGTCCAGGGATGCCAACTGGTGAATCCAGCGTTCCCTCTGCACCGTATTCACCATGGCCGTTCCCGGGGGCATAAGGGTCGGGTCCAGATACATCTCATCGAAGCCCCAATCTCTTTGGGGGGCCGTATAGTAGCTGCCGCCGTAATACCACGTGCCGGTGGCCTGTTGGCTTTCCCACAAGCACACCATGGATCCTTGATGGGTGAAGGTCTTGTTGGTCCATTTCTCCAGAAATCGGGGCAGGTTTTCCAGGCCACCGCTATAGTGGCCGTCCCCGCTGGGCACTATCCCGGTCATGATACAGGCATTGACCGTGGTGTTGCCGGCCCGCCTATAGCTCAGGCTCTTGGTGCTCTTGGAGTCATCCCAACTGGTGGACAGGACGTTGTAGGCATCGCTCAGGAGCGCGGCGGGTTGTTTCTGTTGCGTGTTATAATGGCCCAAAGTATACAGCGGATTTTCCGTGGCCACGGTCAGGGGACCGGCCAACTGCTGGCCCTGGACCAAACGTATGGCTCCGTTTTCCCCGTCGGTGTGGGCGGCGTAGATGATCCCGTTATCGGGCCAATATCCGCTGCCGTTCAGCTTGGAGATGTCGATGTCGTAGGATGAAATCCACTGGCCCTCGCGATAATTGTAAAAAGAACCATTGGTCAGGATCCCCTGTGCCGTCATCTCTGCGGTCACGTCCTCCCATTGTCCCTCTTCTCCCACCACTTCCCAGTGATAGACCTGACCA
>Ga0209635_10004460_pt1 | contig 10977 bp, 9 predicted proteins | sample DeeMarSWOR230_32_FD_187463 | JGI IMG/M metagenome (GOLD analysis project Ga0209635, IMG submission 187463) | Marine sediment microbial communities from White Oak River estuary, North Carolina - WOR-2-30_32 (SPAdes) (version 2) | ecosystem: Environmental > Aquatic > Marine > Intertidal zone >...
AAGACCGGCTTCGGCATAATTAAGGGCCTTAGAGGCATAATAAAAATTATCCGAAAGGTGAAGCTTCAGTCTGGATTCATAATTGAATTCTAAGATAATCGTCACAAGGACGGCTATTATCAACAGAACAGCAACTAAAACAAAACCTCTTTCCTTATTTGTTGATTTTTTAATCATTGATACTTTTATTATTTCCGCCACGTATTGAATCTGTACTGCTCACAGTGGTCTTTTGAATAGTAACCGTGCCGGATTGGGCTTCTCTGCAAACTATTTGAACCGTGGATATAAACGACAAAGGCCCAATATCCTCAGTTTGCAAAACGAGCGATATTCCGACAGCTTTAGGTAATAAACCCTTCATATCATTTGAATCCCATTCTTTAAGCCGCTCCTTACCATCGAAATACTCGACTGTAATCTCCTGAACGTTCTCCAGAACAACGAACCAGTCGTAATTATCCTTATCATCCTCGAACCCGACCACATATCTTCGTTTCCTTTGCGATAACGTATTCGTTAACTCATCGAACATGTATTCAACTGTAGCGAGACCACCGAGACTATTATCTTGTTTTGAGGTTACTGCTGAAGTTACGAATTGTACAAAACTCTGTTCTGATGAGACTTCTTTTCCTACAAATAAAGATGCATCTTCTTGCTTGAGAAGCTCTTTTTCTTTTCTTCGTATATTTATGGGTGAAGGTTGTGAAGATTTGTCCTGGTGACCCGCGTAGCAGCAGCGTACCTCCGATGTAAACCTTTGCAAAAAGACTCTGGCCTGCTGTTGCAAAGCGTGCTTTGGTTCGGAATTCGCCAGGGACCTTGTGGTTGCCATATAGGTTCCATAGACACTCCCCAAGATAAGTACAAGCATACTTAGAGTTATTATAATCTCCAACAAGGTGAAGGCAGGTCTTTTACTTGTTCTTAGGGCTGTTTTCATTTTAGATCGCACTGGTTTTAGTAACAGTCTTGTCGACGAAAACATACGTTGTCAGGAAAATCTGTTTTTGGCTTTGACCTTCGTGCCAGGTTACAGTAACCGTCACCTTACGCAGGTCTTTTAGGCCGGTATCTTCAAGCTCATTGATATTTACTTCGATTACCTTTGACTGCCAGTCGAAAACAATCTCCTTTTCTTCGCTTTCGATACTTCCCTGGTCTATACCAATTTCAAGATTATTCTCAGCAATTACTTCAGCGAGTTTGGAATTTCCTATGAGTGTTGCCTGAGATAAATTCCAGGCTGAGTCGGCCATAAGAATGCTTGTAGTAAGTAAATGTAAAAGAGGAACCAAGCCGATTAGAGTGATGGCCAAAGCAATCAACACTTCTATCAGAGTAAACGCGTCAATTTTGCCGAGATTCAATAATCTGGTTTTACTATTCTTCCACATCTTCGGCCTGTTTATTCGAGCACATCAAATGTTTCTACTTTACCTGACATCTCATTCATAACAATGCTCATTTCCCTGCCTTCCGAGGAAGCTACGTAAACTGTTACAGGCTCAATCCAACCCTGCGGGCTGAACTCTATTGTGACAACATCCTTTGAATCGGTCCTTGTGTCTCGAAGTTCAATTCCGGAGAAATACACACGTTCAGGAAGCCGGCCCGTTAAGTTAAGACCATCGGCTATCGGCATTACTTTGCCATCTGATGTTTGGGCTGTAACCCAGTATCTTCCTTCTTCAATGTTAAAGTGGAGTAAATGTGTTAGGTGAGTACAAACGGCTCTTTGAAGGGCATATTCGGCAACACTTGCAATTCTGTTAACGCTGCTTCGAAGCCGCTGCTGGTCTAAAAAACCGACCGAAAACTTGGGAAATACGACTGTTACACAGGCAGCAATAATCAATAGAACTACAGCTAATTCGATCAGGGTAAACCCGTCCCGACGCCATTGCATGAGTGGTTACTCCTGGTCAATGTTCCAACTTTCAATATCTGCATCGTCGCCGGTGCCGCCATCTTCTCCGTCCTTGCCGTACGATTCCAGATCATAATCATCACCATGTATGCCAGGATTAAGATAGATATATGGACTACCCCAGGGATCCAACGGAACCTTACCTCCTTCTATGTAACCACCTTGTTTCCATCCTCTGAGGCCGGGGTCGTTTATGAGAGCTTCTAAGCCCTGAGAGGTTGTTGGAAAGCGACCCGTGTCCGTCTTTAAAAGGGCCAACGCTGATTGGAAGTTCCTTATCTGAACTCTTGCTTTCAATCTTCGGGCCTGCTCCGGCCTGTCCAGAATCTTAGGCATTATTATTGTGGCGAGAAGACCAAGGATAACTATTACAACCATTAGCTCTATCAAGGTAAACCCGCGCAAAGGATTATAACGTTTTGGATATCCTAATATTTTCATTAGTATGTTCTCCTAAACAATAGCCTGGTTAATATCAAAAATGGGCAATAAAATTGCAAGAACAATAAATCCGACAATAATTCCCAATAGAACAATCATTGCCGGTTCAAGCAGCGAGGTTAGAGCCTTTACCGTTACTTCGACATCGTTATCAAACGCATCCGCGACATTTGTAAGCCCTTCTTCAATACCGCCGCTTTTCTCACCGGCGGCAATCATGTGAATTACAATGGGTGGAAAAACACCGCTTCTTTGGAACGATTCAGCAATGCCCGTCCCATGGCTTATAGCATCTTTTGCTTCATCTACAACGTCGGAGATTACCGTATTGCCGATTACCTGCCTGGAAAGCTCAAGCGTTTCAACTATTGGAAGCCCACTGGTTAAAAGTACCGCCAATGTTCGCGAAAAGCGGGATATTGCTATCTTGCGATTAAGGTTGCCAAAGAGCGGCAATTTCAACTTTATTTGGTCCCAGACCTTTCGCCCTTTGGTTGTCTTTGTCCAGAAAACGAGCCCAATTACGATTCCAGTGATTATAACCGCAAAAATCCAGAAGTAATCCCACAGAAAGCTATTTATGCTCATCAACATAACGGTTGGCCAGGGAAGCTGACGATTCATCTCGAGAAACAATTTTGTAATGCTCGGAATTACAAATGTGAATATGAAAACTATGACACCTACACCAACGATTGCCATAAATAAAGGATATGCCATAGCACCTTTTACCTTATTGGTGAGATTAGTTCGCCTCTCCGCCATTTCAGCCAATCGCAGCAAAACGTTTTCAAGCGTTCCTGTGGCCTCTCCGGCCCTTATCATGCTGACGAAAACCTCCGAGAAAACCGTAGGGTATTCAGCCATAGCTTTTGCCAACGGTATGCCTTCATTGACTCTGTCACGTATCGGCTCAAAAACTTGTGCCAGAGGCTGAGTCGATAGCTGCTCAACCAGAGCGGACAAGGCGGGCACAAGCGGAATGCCTGCATGCAACAAGGTCGCTAACTGTCTTGTGGCAACTGAGACATCACGTTGTTTTATTTTTCGAAAGCTGATGGTTCTTGCACCACTGCTGAGTTGCTGACGAATGTCTTCCTGAACACCCGTGATTTCCAAAACGTGCACTTTGGCTGTACGAAGCTTTCTTCTTGCGTCCGCAACAGAAGTGGCATCGACCGTACCACGTTTCTTTTGGCCGGTACCGCTTAACTCTATATATTTAAATAAAGGCATTTGCTATTATAATACCTTAAAAATCAGACCGCCTCATCCTGCGCGACACGAAGAACCTCTTCGATAGTTGTATCGCTGGCAAAGGCCTTTCTTAGACCATCCTGACGTAATGTATACATGCCTTTCTTTATGGCCATTTGTTTTATCTGATTTGAGCCGGCATTGGCCATAATCAGTTCTCTTATCTCATCGTCAATGGTCATTAGTTCAAAAATCCCCTCTCGTCCCACATATCCGGTACCTATGCAATTCGGACATCCTTTGCCTTCAAATAAGTCTTTTTTACCATACGTTGGTTGGGCGTTGAATACTTCCAACTCTTCTTCACTTGGTGTGTAAGGAACCTTACACTGAGGGCAAATAATCCTTACCAGCCTTTGTGCCATTATTCCTATTACGGAAGAGCAAACCAGGTAAGGTTCAATCCCCATATCAATTAAACGAGTTATGGCACTGGCAGAGTCATTCGTGTGGAGCGTGCTTAACACCAAATGACCAGTTAAGGCAGCCTGGATAGCGATTTGGGCGGTTTCAAGGTCGCGGATTTCTCCAACCATAATCACATCCGGGTCCTGTCTGAGAATATGCCGCAGATAATTTGCAAATGTCAGGCCTATCTTTGGATGTATTTGCATCTGCCCGATTCCGGGAAGCTTATATTCTATCGGGTCCTCAACAGTCATAATATTACGAACTTCCGTGTTCAGTTCAGTAAGGACACTGTAAAGTGTCGTTGTTTTGCCGCTTCCGGTGGGGCCTGTTAAAAGAATAATGCCGTGAGGTATATGAATAAGTCTGCGAAATTCCTTTTCAGTTTCCGGGGCGAAGCCTAACTGGCCAAGTCCGAAGCGAGCAGTAGTCTTGTCCAAAAGTCGGAGAACAACACGTTCTCCGTCGGCGCTGGGCACGGTTGAGACCCTGATGTCTATTTCATTATCACTTATTTTTATCCTGCTTCGCCCATCCTGTGGAAGTCTGCGTTCAGCAATGTTTAAATTCGCCATGATTTTCAAGCGTGATACCAGCGCAGCAACATATTGCTTTGGCAGAGTAAATCTGTTATGTAATACACCATCTATTCGAAAACGGACTTTTACCTCCTGCTCATACGGTTCAATATGTATGTCACTTGCTCGAGCCTGTACGGCCTGGAAAAAAATAGTATTAACTAATTTAACGACCGGTGCTCTATTCGCCAGATCCAAAAGGTCTTCTGCTGTGGACCCTGAAGTTAAACCGACAAATTCCCTGCTATCATCCAACTCAATTAACGCTTCCGAGGCAGATCCTTCACTTTGATAATAATAGTGGCTCAGTCCGTCTTCAATTACCGAAGGTGCACAAACAGCCCTCTTGCAGCGAGAACCGAGCATTTTTACGGCAGTATCAAACGCCATTACATCAAGCGGATCGCTCACAGCAATACTAACAGTGCCATCCTTTTTGCCGAATGGAAGAATCTTGTGTTTTTTAAGGAATTCAATCGTTAAGTTTGCAACTAATTCTTTGTTGAGTTGTTCTTGCGGTATATTATCTAAGTAAGAAAGGCCCCATTGTTGAGCCAGGGCTTTTAGAACGTCGATCTCAGTAATATGATCTGCCCTGATTAGTATTTGACCAATTCTTTCATGTTGGATCTCGGTAGCCTGGATGTGGAGAGCATCGGTTAATTGCTGCTCTGTAAGCGAGGTCTGCTGTAGTAGTATCTGTCCAATTAATTCCACCTTCATTTTCTTATTTTCTTATTCGTGGCCGGTCTTATCAGCTTTTTCCTTTAACAGCTATCCGCTGTATGGGATTAAGTCTTGATTCAGGTTTTTGGTTATTCAAGATCTAAAAAATCAACCAAAGAACTTGGTTTCTTTTCAATATTTGCCCCTGATTGTAATGTCTGCTGTTTCTTCAGTTCTGTCATCTGTTGGAGAGCCTCCTGGGTTGTTAGAACACGGGGAGTTATAAAGAGAAGCAGGTTTGTTTTTTGCACACGGTCGCTATCCGACCTAAACAATCCTCCGATGAGGGGCATATCTCCAAGTAAAGGCACTTTTTTCTCAAGAGTTTCCTTGTCATCCCGTATCAATCCACCTATGACAACAGTCGCCCTGCTCGGAATTGAAATAACGGTATCGACATCACGAGTAGCCGTTGTTGGTGTATCACCACTGATTACGCCCGTTGCCGCCGACGGAACAAGTTTGCTAAAACTTGCGTTAACTTCAAGACGAACAAAATCACCCGGACTGATGTGAGGTGTGACCTTCAGCGTAATGCCAACGTCTTTAAAATCGTAAGTCTGAATTTTAGTAGGTGTAGCCGGATCAAGTTCGGTAACACGCGAATCTCTTACGTAGGGAACATTGTCAGCCACAATAATAGTTGCTTCTTGATGATTGGATGTGAGTACATGTGGTGTAGAAAGAACGTTAACTCCTGAATGTTTTTCCAGCGCCTTTAAGACAGCGCCAATTGTTGCTTCCCCTCCGACCTCTTTCTGTAAACCAATAGCCAGACCTTCAAGGTCGCCGGACGCTGCTTCAACTATAGGGCCGAGGTTTGTGAATGCGAAACCACGAACACTATCGGCAACTGCCTCATCAAGTGTCGCCCAGTCTACGCCAATTTCCTTTAAGACATCATCACTTGCCTCAATTATCTGGAACTCAACCAGTACCTGCTCACGAACCACATCTAATTTATCAATTATATCTACTATAATCTTATAGTATTGAGCTGAGGCTACAATAATTAGTGAGTTGGTACTTTCATCTGCAGTTACATGTAAGGGCTCCCGAGATTCGATTTTGTCCCCTGATACCAATTGCCCCAACACTGCCGAGAGCGATTTCTCAACGTCTGCTGCTTCTGCATGTTTAAGATAAATTACGTGTATGTTACTCGCTTCAACAGGACGTTCGACATCTAATTTTGTGACAAGTTCTCTAATTATTTCGGTGTCATCAGGATTTGCTACTACAATCAAAGAATTGGTGCGTTCATCAGGCAGAATCTTCAATATAGTACTCGGTGCTCTGGGAGCGGCCCTTGCTATCCTGCTGCCAGAAGCTACGGTACTTTGTTGCATAATCTGTTTTATCTGTTCACTTATATTTCGAGCTGAACCATACTTAAGCTGGATTAAAGAAATATTCTCCTTTGCACCTTCAGTATCAAGCTCTTGAATAAGCTTTGCTATCCGATGGATATTAGATGAGGTATCAGTTAAAATAACAGAGTTTGTCTGTTGATATGTCGTTAAATTACCTCCGGTGGACACTAAAGGGGTAAGCGAGCTACTGATCTCTGCTATGTTGGCGAAACGTATTGGAATAATTTGTGTTACAAGACTGTCGTTTTGAGGGATTAATGCAGGATTACTGCCAACTCGTATTAAGATATTGCTCTTTGATGCCTCTGCACGAGGAATAATTTTGACTATTTTGCCTGCAGGTACAGCTGCAAAGCCCTTAACTTGCAATACGGACTCAAATACTTCATAGACCTCTCCCACCCGTATCTTAGTAGGGGAAATAAGTGTAACAGTACCACGAATACTGTCATCAATAAGAAAATTAATCCCCGTAAGCTCACCAACCGTCTTGATAAAAATCTTAATATCTACCTGGTCAAAGTCCAGCGAAATTAGTTTATCTGCCATACCTGGCTTGAGGAGTGCCGGCATATATACTTGTGATCCTATTATTTTTGTAGATACGCTGGAGACCCGACTTGTCGGTTGCTGATTTGCAAGACATACCGATGATCGTGGCTTTTCAATCAGAACGCAACTACACATCGCTATCAGCAATAAAGGGATCCTTATGCTACATGGACTCGATCGTATTTTATTACATAATATTGACATAATTCACACTCAACGATATCAGGATGTACAATTTTTACTTTATTCCGAACGAAAGTTCCTTCTTTTTTTGATTCCGCAAAAGTTGAATATCTAATGTAGATTGTGAGCGTACTTTCCTGAGAATCTGGAAAGCCTTCCGCCTATTGGTTACTGTACTCCCATTTATGTTCTGAATAACATCACCATTCTCAAATCCAACATACCTGGCCATACTCAAATCTTCCAAACCTGTGATACGTATACCCTTTTCCTTCCCATCTACAATATACGGAGTTGCATCCACCGTTCTTAGAATAGCTTCAGTCCCTCCAACTTTTGCAAGAAAAGCCTTCTTATTTATCTCTCGTTCAGTGGGCGAAATAATATTTACGATCTCATCAGCACTTGGTTCTTTTTGGGCCATAACAGGTTCTGCACTTTTTTCTACAGGGGCTGGAACTCCATCTGCTACATACAAGTTTAACACCTCATGTTGGCCACCATTGAAAAGGACTATTCTGTTTCGCTCAATTCTTTCAACCTGTGCCCCCTCAACAATATCTCCAGTCTTATAAAGATCCTGTATTTTAGTTTTCACGTTTTCAATCACAGCACATGCTACTTCCTCGTCTCCTGAAACCGTGGCAAGCAACCGAAGTTCTCTCACAAGAAGAGATGGAGACTCTTTTTGTTCTTGTTTCGGATTTTCTTTAGCTGCACTCGCTCCTGAAGAGCCGAAAATATTCCGTCCCATAATAATCTTGTGATTATCACGTAGAATTGTATCTTTGGGGGGAGCAATTTCTCCCTTCTCAATTTTGGAGATTGGCTCTAAAATAGTACTATGTTCCACATCGTTACCCAGGATGAAACTGGCTACTACATACCCCAAGGTTGCGAGCGCGATTAAATTTGCAACCCACAATAATTTGCGTGTTTCTAAGACACCCTTCATACTTCATCAATCCCAAAATATCTCTATATATATCTAACAATCCAGCTATCTAAACTAAAACCATTCCTATAAAGGCATAATAGATATTAGCCAAACCGTGAAATAAAATCGGTGCTAATAATGATTCGGTCTTAACAAGCAACCAACCAAAAATCAACCCGGGAAAAAATGTAATCATCGGCATAACACTTCCCAGAATCACACTGTGCGATATAGCAAAGACAATTGCTGATACTATTATACCAATCAAGTTCAAAAATACACGATTTTTTTGTATAGACGTAGTTAACAAACATAACACATTGCTTTGAAGATAACCCCTAAAGAACATCTCTTCGGCCACTGCGATGTACATGAATTGATAAACTAACCATGAGATCCAACCATTCTCTGGAATAACTGGACATAACAGCAGCTGAACCTCAAAGTGTTTCAGCAAAAATACACCGGCAAGAAGAAGTGGAAATACTATTACGCAAGCTGCACAGAGCATCCGAAAAATCAATCCCAACCGTCCTATACGCAGACCAATCTCAGCGAAACTTCTCTTCCTCAAACGGGTCGGGACTACGGCTGCCATTATTAACACAAAAGGAGCAACGAACCATGTTCCTTGGCCATTTAAATTATTCCGCAAAAGCTTTATCAGCATGATAGTAACTACCGTAACACACACTATCTCAATCAAAATAAGCACTCTTGCGACAATTAAATTATCTCCGGATTTAATCAAAAATTTACATCCCTGGCAAAAGAAAGCATCTGGCAGTGATGCTTATTACTGCCAGATGCAAAGCCTTTCTAATTATCCGATTTACATCGTGTGCCTTATACTACATTGTCTTTCGTTTCCGCGCATCCTTTAGCGTAATTATTAACAAGACAACAACATAGAAAACATACGGCAACATGTAGTCAATCACGTTACCTTGGCCGTTTGGAGATAGGGTACAACCACCACCTCCACCTCCACCACCGCTAGGGACGACGCCAGGGACACTACCGCCCGGCTGGAAAACACTAAAGTGATCAACCTGAACCTCCAAGTAGGTGCCGTCGGAAGACTTGGTAGCAGGATTGTGAATCCCATCAGTCGTCCATGCGCCGTTCGGCGGGATCGTCGAATCCCACCAATAAATGATATACTGTGAGTAGCTTGGGGCGTTCGGAGCAAGCGGTATCCTGATGGTGGCGGGCGGATCGAATGCCAGACCACTCGGCCCGAAATTGTACATCAGCCCAAAGCCTCCCTCGGGTGGTGTCACAGATAGGTTCCTTACTTCACCGATTCTTATGGTACCAGGATCTACATGAGCGTTCTCGTCATCGAGATTCGGGATTGTAACCTGCAGATTAGCCTGTGTTGTCGGCACAGTTTTGGCATTCGGGTCGTCTGGAACAGGCACAGGCTCTTTGGTTAGATCCTGGATCGAAATAGCGACGGCGCAGTAGATATCCTTATTGCCATTTCTGTCATCGACCCACACGATATACGGGTTACCATATTTATCAACATCAGTATCGCCAATATCTGGAACTGTCTGGGTGTTTTCATAAACGCCATCATCGTTGATGAGTACATTAGTTCTATCATCGAATCCAGAGCCGCTCTCCGTAAAGTAGATATCAGCGACATCACCATTATCAATCCATCGTGCATCCTGCCAACATGCAAATATCTTTGTGCCATTGACCGCTATAGCCGGAGAGCTTTGGACGGTACCAGGTTCATCCACAATATTGATACCCTGAATCGGCAGGCCACTCGCATCATTCCCGTAGAATATATCACCATCGTCATTCTCGTCATCAACCCACAATAGATGTCTGGAACCATCAACAGAAATTACGCTAACAGGATTCGACTGGTTGCTTTCAGTTTTAACAATTGCTTGATAACTACCAGGTGAGTCGAATGAAGCAAAATGGAGATCTGTGGCCTTATCGGCGCTTATATCGGCGGTTGAGATTACCCCCGCTTCATTTAGAACAGGATGTGCGATAACAAAGGGTTCGGTCTGATCGCCTTCTCCCTCTATTATAGGTATTGGATCACCAGAAGACAATCCCCAGATATCTTTATCTCCGATACGGTCATCCTCCCAGGCAACATACCCTTGACCGGTTCCGTCAAACGCAATCGCCGGTGACGTTTGATTACTCTTATTATCATCATCATCGATGCTGACCTTTATGGGCTCGGACCAATTTGTCCCATTGTCTGAGGCAGAGGCAGAAGAGGCATATATATCCCATAAACTGTCAGGATCATAGCTCTGCCAGACCACAGATATCATATCCAATTTGTCAATTGCAATAGCGGGATTGCTCTGGTTATTGGGACCACCAAATACGAGCTTGCTCTCTTCAAAGGTGTCCTCTCCTTTCGGCAGCATACCGATATAGATGTCGGTGTCGCCGGCGGCAGTTGTCTCGTCCCATACAACCCAGATATTTCCTGCAGAATCCGTTGCAGTGGCTGGACGATTCTGCACAAGGGTGCCGGTGTCTGAGTTCACCTTGATGTTCTTCCCGAACGACCGCATTACAGTATGGAAGTGGTAGGTTTCA
>Ga0209635_10004463_pt1 | contig 10973 bp, 14 predicted proteins | sample DeeMarSWOR230_32_FD_187463 | JGI IMG/M metagenome (GOLD analysis project Ga0209635, IMG submission 187463) | Marine sediment microbial communities from White Oak River estuary, North Carolina - WOR-2-30_32 (SPAdes) (version 2) | ecosystem: Environmental > Aquatic > Marine > Intertidal zone >...
TAAACGAACTTTAGGGAATTTATATTGACTTAATCCTAATGATTTTCATGTATCTTCTGGTGGAGTCACAATGGATGAAAATAACCAATTAAACGATTATAATGTAAATGATGGTGACGACATTCTTTTAATTCCTGCGAGTACAGCAGGAATAGAATAATTTAATTTTTTTTATTTTTTTTTTAATATTTTATTATTTTCTCTTGTTCTATTTTAATTAGTTAATAGTGTCCAGATTTTATGATGTAACAATTTCTGATTAGAAAAGATTTATATCTTATAAATTAAAAATGAGAATATCAGGAATTTTCTTGATCCTTAATAAATTGATTAATATGAACAAAAAGCCAATTAATATATCAATCGAACTTAAGGAAGTTACACAGCATACAATGATTGCTAATTATAAGGATTATTTTAATCTAAATGCGGGAGCAGTTATTTTGAATAACTTTATCATTGTAATTGATCCTCTACTATTTCCAAGACAAGCAAAAGAATTTCGGCAAAAACTAGAGAAAAAATATAGAATACCAGTAAAATATCTTTTTATAACTCATTATCATAGTGATCATAATTTTGGTGTCGCTCCATTCAAAGATGTAGAAATTTTTGGTTGTTATAACTTAATTGAGAATTTAAAATTTAAAAAAAAAAAAGCTTGGATTAAAGAGGCTTTTGATGAATGGAAAAAAACAGAACCGGATTATGAAAAATTTATTGATGAAATAGAAATCATAATTCCAGATAAGGGATTTGATAAAAAACGCGTTATTAATGATAATGGTTTGCAAGTTGAATTCTATTATTCAGGAGGACATACTGGATGCTCTTCTTACGCCTACTTCCCAAAAGAAAAGGTTCTATTCGCAGGTGATGAAATTGCAGCTGGATTTTGGCCATTTATAAGTGATCCTACCGGTGATCCTGAACGATGGATAAAATCTTTTGAACATATGTTAACACTTGATATTGAAGCTGTTGTTCCCGGACATGGCCCCATAGTAAAAAAAGATTATATTAAAGAAGAATTAACATTCCTGAATAATCTTAAAGAAGTTATTCTTAAAGCAATTTCCGAAGGCAAAGAACCAAAAGAAGAAGATTTACCAAAATCAGCTTACGAACCCGCAGAAGATTGGCAAATTCCACGAGCCTTAGAATTTTTACACAAATACTATTCTGACTTCAATAAATGATATCTTTTCTCTTAAAAAAAGAGTGCATTTTTAGATTGACATTATCTTTGAATTGAAGAACTCGACATAATTCTAAAAAAACCTATATAGCTTTTTAAGACCTTTTATATACCAATTTTTTACTTTTCTAAAATCCGAATTTATGCAAACAATAATAAGTACCGTGTTACCATGTGACTTCATAAGAATATATTTTCTTTGGGGTTATATTATATGGATTTTGAAAAGTTATATTTAGTTTTAAATAAGCGTGGTTTTTTTAATACCTTTCAGGTTCTTTCACATTATAAGGATTATAGAGCAAAAAAAGGAGACTTTTATAAATTACTCACTGATTTTAGTAATTATAATTCCTTTCTTCGTTTAAAAGATAAACTACTTGAGATAGAAATAATAAAACTTGAGATCATTAATGGAGATGAATATATTGGTCTTACTGAAAAAGGAAAAACTATATATAATAATCTGCTGCAACTAAATGAATTAATTAACGGAGAGAATAAAGAACATTTAGAACTTCTCATTCAATCGTCATAAATACTTATTTAGAATTTCTCCACATTCTATGATGATAAATAAAATAACCTTTTTTTTAACTTAAAAGGCTTTTCTGGGACTTTAAAGTAGCATTCAGACCAATAAATTAAGAACATAGAATTATTCCAAAAAAAAAAGTGCTTTTTTTAATGAAATAGAGGGATTGATTCTACGAAAATCATCAAATGTGATTACTCGATTACAACCAGCGCATTTTTTTTTTCATTATAGTTAAAAAGCATCTATAAAAATTAATAAATTTAAATTTAAAGTAATAGACTGTTAAAAATTCTAAAAAATACAATATCTCAAATAGACTATCTAGTTATTCTGAATTCTTTGCTATATCATAAAAGACTTTAATATAATGGATTGATTATAATGAATGGTCTTTGAGAATGATTAAGAATAAAACGTTTGGTCGAAAAAAAATCTCATTTGTGTGTGTTAAAAGAAATAAATTGGCTTGGATTATTGGGCTAATATCTTTTAAAGCTTTTATAATGTTTCTTTATTATTTCTTTTAATTAAAATGGTTAAAAACATAATCTAACTTTTTTTCTCATTTAAAATCTAATAATAGTTAATCTCAGTGTAAAGTCTAAATCAAAAAGATAATGATATAAACAGAAAGCCTCTTTTATTTAAATGAATTGAATTAAAAGCACAATCTTATATTTTTTAGCCGAGAACTTTTAAAATTAGAGATTTTTAAATGAAATATAATAAAATTTCCTTTTTATTCCTCTAATTAAATTATAATCTCTTTAAATTTTAATAAAAGAACTATGAATATTTCAAAAATACCTTATTTAAAATTCATTGGAATTCTCATTTTATTATGTATCCCCTTGATAGCACTTTCTGCTGTCCTGATAAATAGGAATATGATTACACCTAATGATGATTTTTTTACTATCTCTAAAGGAGAAGTCCCAGAGGTTAATGAAAATACTTGGACATTAATTATTGATGGACATGTTAACAATACTTTAACTTTTTCTTACACCAACTTTACTTCACAACCTTCGATAGAGATACTAGCAACATTACAATGTGTAGAAGGACCTTCAGGAACAGCAATTTGGAGGGGGATTCTAATAGAAGATTTACTTGATATGGCACAGTTAAAGATAGGTGCTGTAGATGTGGTTTTTTATGCTGTGGATGATTATTCTTCTTCATTGACAATCGCAGAAATATATGATAATAATGTTCTTTTGGCCTATGAAATGAACGGTGAACCACTTCCCGCTGAACAAGGATTCCCCGTAAGAGTAGTTGCACCTAACCAATTAGGTTATAAATGGGTAAAATGGGTAGTTAGAATTGAGATTGTAAATTATGATTATATTGGTTACTGGGAAAGTCAGGGATGGAGTGATAATGCTACTCGCACTCAGCTCTCAGATTGGTTTTTACATGCCTTTTTATTGAGTATTGCTTTTCTTTTTGGTGGGATTGCGATGATTTCTGGACTAAAAAGATCACCAATTACAGAATTATTTCGTGATCTCCCTAAATTTGTTAATAAGCATTTCCACATGATATTTGCCATAGCTTATTTTTTAACATCCCTCGGCTCTTTTATATATTGGATGCTTTCTACAATTCAAAATCGAGGGGTTATTTTTTATACAATCCATGGTATAATTGCTTTACTTTCCATTATATTCTTAATACCAGGAGTTATAACAGGTTTAAAAAAATCCAAAAAGAGAGATCAAAAAGGAAAAACTTGGCATTATAAACTTTCTGTATATTCATTTATTTTTTTTTTAAGTACAATTCTTCTAGGGTTCTATTTAGCATTTACAGGACAATTTCGTTTTAATTGAATAATACTTCATAATAAAAATAAAATTGAACACTGAAACGATAATGCCTTACTAAATTTACTCCTCATAGGATTGATATTTTTTTTCTACCCTAATTTTTGATATTTTCATTCCTTTTAATAAGGCGTTTTCAGAATATCTTTTTCGGAATCCACGATATTTAATAGCTTCTATACTTCTATATACTACTCCTTCAGGTTTTTTGAACTCAATTTTCACAAGATAATATTTAGTCACTTTATGTTTTTTTAACAGTTTTATCCACTCTATTATTTCTTAATTCAGATAATTTCCTGAAGTTTAGCTCTTTAGAGACGTAATTTAAAATTACTTCTTTGAATTAAATAGCCTTCCGATTTCAATATAGCTCTTGTCATAAAGGTAAAAATTTTATCAATATTTTCGTCTGTTTTACTCGAACATTCATAATATTTCAATAATTTATGCTCTTGTGCTATTCTTTTTGCTTTATCTTGGGAGACTACTCTTGATTCATGAAGATCTGATTTTCCTCCAATCATTATTATCGGGATTGTTCTTTTATCTTCTAATAAGCCTTGTCTAAATGCATTTAACCAATCTTTTATACTTCTTAAACTAGAATAATCAGTAATATCATACATAAAAATACCTCCTGATGATCCTCTCCCAAAGAGAGGCATAGTTAATCTAAAATCAATATTATTACCAAGAATCCAAATTTGAAGTGTTATTTTAATAGAATTTATTATTAAATCTTTAGCAGCAATATTTATAGATGTTGAATATAAATCTTTTGTAATATCCATTTGAGGAACGAATTTTTGGACGAGTGCTCTTTTTCCTACGTTTTTATTTCCAAAAAGACAGATTTTGAAGATTAAATCCTTTCTAAATATTATGATCTCCTATTTTGAAAGTATATTGAAATCTTAAATGAACTCTTATAGAATCTTCTATAGAGTATCTTATACCATAATATAGATCTTCTTTCTAAATTTAAATCTTTACTTTCGTTCTTAAGGAGAAAACAATTCAAATTTTACAAAAATATTTAAAATGAAAGAACTAAATCTTATAATAGAGAATTTTTCAGACAAAAATTCTCGTTCGAGGAGAAAAGAGTGTAATGTATGACAGAATCGAAAAATAGTGAAGTTTTTTCTACTAAACTAAAAGATGAGACCTTTTTAAGATTTGTAGACAATTCAACAATGGGAGTTTTGATAATCCAGAGAGGTTTTTTACAATATTTTAATAAAAAATTCACAGAAATTTTTGGGTATTCAAAAGAAGATATTCTAAACTGGAAAAAAAGAGAATTCTATAATATTGTACATCCTGATGATCGACCTAATTTATTAGAAAATTTTAAGATCCAAGATGACAAGAAGACAATAGTAGTACATTTTAGAGGAGTAAAAAAGGACAAAAGGATAATTCCAATTGAGAATTATAATTGCCAAATTAAATATAATAATAAGTTTGCAGTTCTCTCCAGCTATATTCAATTAGAGGACTCTATTGATGAAATATCTATTCCTAAATTAATTAAAACCAAAGAAGAAAAGAAAATTGTATTAGATTATCATTCAGATATAGTAAAACTTTTAAAAGAGAATAATAAAAAATTCCAAATCATTAATTATTGCTCATATCGAGAAGAAAAATGATTCTATGACTCTATATCTTCAGTTGATACTTCTTCAAAATGGATATTGTATATTTTGTCAGGATCGAGAATCTTATGCTTTATTAATGCTCGAGGGATATATACTATTGTATCTGGTCCCATTGACGACAGTTTTACATTCTCTAAAATAAATATTTTCTTCTCTTTATTCATATTTTATCGTATTTAATTTCAATTTAAATATTTTGCATTATATTTTATTGAACTTTAAATATTCTTTCTTAGAATTAGCTCTATAGAAGACTCTATAGAATAATCCTTTAAAACCCTATAGATTTAGTTCTCTTAGAATTTATCCTGTTGTTAATGGTAGAATCCCTAAGGTTTGTGAAGGATAAAACTTTTAATAAAAGAAACATAAGAAGCCCTCCGAATCCTGAAGGTAGCCCGAAAAAGAGGAACCATGGTAAGGTATACATAACAAAGGTTATGATCGAAAACGTCTTACTAATTATCTCAGAATGATGCTCTTTTATGGTTGATAAATTTGTATAACCTAAAATTACTTCCATAATGAGTACATATGAAAGTACGACATAAGGATATCCAATAATCGTAAAAATTGAAAATATTACAAAAAACAAATTTGCAGCTAAAAGAATTTTATTGTGGAAAAAAGAATTGAAATCATCTTCATCTTTAAATAAAGCAGGACCAAGTATAGTCACAAAGGGCAAGAAATTAAAAATTGAAAATCCAATATTTACATAATTAAATATATGAAGTACAAGTAAATCTTTTTAAAGAAAAAATGAGTATAAGTAGAAAATTATTAATCAAATAAGATTATTAGAAATTATAAAAATGGAGTCAAGAGACGCATTTAAGAAAGTGGTTCACTTTGCCAATTGGGAGTATAAAGAAAAGCGTCCTAAATCTGTTAAAGTCCTACGATTAAAAAGCAAAAGTGTCATAACTTTAGGAGTTCTTCCTGAATATCAAATGCGAACTATCGGTCCAGTTGTCTATCTGGTGGTTTCTGATCAAGGGGAAGAACTTATGATCTACTTCTTTAATCGAAATGGAGAAAGAACAGGTGGTCAACATTATGAACCTACAGCAAAGTTTATGAAAAAACTCAACAAATCTACTATTGTGAAATATCAACTTCCAAAAAAAGAAAGAAAAGAACTGGTTGATCTCACTTATATCTTCCAACAAGAATTTACCAAAATCCATCAAAAGATATCCAATAGGCTAGGAATTACTCAAAGATATCCTTTTACTGTACTGGTTGATAATGATTTACGGTTTAGCTTAACTCGAATGCTTGGATCTAAACGTATAAAAAAAGAACTCCATGTTTCTCCACAATTACAAGAAAAAGACTACCGTGAATTGGTTGCGACTATTGAATGGTTCTATTCATATCTTATATCCTCAATACCTAAATCGGGAGAAATACCAGAAATCTTACTATTATATGATTTAGCTATTTTATTAAGTGCTGTATTAAACAGTAATTTCCTAAATAAAATTTCAGATATAAAACTCTCACCTCAAAATATTACCGTTAATAATATTGATTTTACGCCTACAAAAGAGTTAGAATCAGCAATTACATCCCTTTCTAAAGCAAAATCCCAAAACGAGTTGACGAATCTGCTAAAAAGATATTGTGATTTATTAAAGATGTTGAACCGATATAAAATAACCTTATCATCGCTGGAGTTAATTCAATTCTTCATAGTCTCTTGTGAAATGTTTAATATTACAACCGATTTCCATGCGTTCTGTATTTATAAAAAAGAAGATATAATGACTTCCTTTTACTATATATTATTTCTAAGAATACATGAATTAGTGAAGCAGTCTAATTTAGAATCTTTAGAAAATAAGGTAGGATTTCTGTCGTCGCTATTTGGATTGAATGAGTTAGATCATGAAGAAATCATGAAATCTCCATACACACTAGCAGAAGTAATTGAAAGAGCTGGAATTCTTATTAAAGATCCTTATATCTACGAACCGATACGCAGAATTGAAAACTTTGTCTCAGACTTTATTTCCGAGTATATCTTACGGTATTTGGAATGTAAGATACATTATGCGATACAAGAAGAGAATCTTGATATCATATTGGAACTAAGGAATAAAAGCAATTATGTACTGCAAGATGTTGAATATAATTTAATTTGGAGACCAAAGAAGAAAATTCAACATATTCGAGAAAAGAAAAATAATCAACCTCAAGATTTACACGAAGGACTTATCAAAAATTATCTATTCATTGTAAATAATAAAGGTTCAATATCTTTTTCCTGTCAAATTTCTTTTATTAATCCGCTATTCTCCAATGAAAAGATAGATAAAACTATTTTTATTCAAAAAATCAATATACCGTGAATTAATAAGATTAATCCTTTCAGAAAATAAAAGTACTCTGAGAGATACCACTTTAAAAAATACATCTCTCTTGGAGAGCTGTATATTTTTATTTATAAATATCCTTGATAATTATAACATATAAATTCAAAAATCAAAATTTGCCATTAAAAAATAATTATAAAAATTAAATTTATGTTAAAGGGGGACTTAAATAAAAAAGAAATTTTTTCATAATACGTTTTCAAATTCCTTGACTAAATCCATAGAAATATATCAATTGCGTTGGATTGTTATTTTTTTCTAAAAAAATTCTAAAGTAATTAAGAATCTCAATTATTGAATACCCTTCTATTTTTTCCTCTAGACGCCTATTATTTGCTCTATTATTATTGCTCTGAACATGATTCCTTATCACACTATTTAACACATCAGTATCATAAGGGATCTGTAATTTTTATACTATTTGTACAAAAGTGCCATGAAAGAATCCAAGAAATATTAACAATCTGAGATCATCATTTTTCATAGCATCTATCATAGCTCTTACCTTTAAGGTATAGATAAAATAATTAAATTCAAAAATTTCTTAATCTATAATATAAAAAATTATTATATTCAAAAAGTCTAAGGTGATAGACATTTGAAGGAAAAAGTTAATGAACTCATCGATCTCTTAAGATATAGGGACACTTCTGACTCAAAAATTCAAGGTTCAGTAATTATAAGTATTCAAGGATTACCGCTATTTTCTACTCTTTCTAAAAAAGTAAATCATGAATTAATAAGTGCAATAGGAGCATCATTAATGAGCATCTCTAATTATGCTGTAAAAGAACTATCTCGCGGAAAATTAAAGCGAATTCTTTTAGAAGGAGTGAATGGACAAATTATTTTATCAAAAGTAGGTAAGAATACTGTCCTTTGCACTTTATTAAATAAAGATATTTCTCTAGAAGAAGCATTCCGACATTTCAACAATGAACTTCCAAAAATAAACAACTTTGCTTATACTGAATAATATTGTAGAACTTTATATTTTCTCATTAAAATTGAAGTATTTTTTAAACTTTTCTGACAAAATTTCATTTCTTTAAAAATCCTATAAGGCTTTTACACACTTGTATATCTCGTATTTGCGCTTAAATAATCATCTTCGAAAATTATGTATCTTTTTCTCCATTTCACAATCGAACTTTAAAAGGAGCGATGGTTCTGAAGCGATATGAAATGTGCAATAGAACCAAGCACTCTTTGTAAATGAGCGGTCAGAAACAGCAGAAACCCCGTAGAATTCTTTCTGATTTTATTATTTTATAAGGTGTTCTTGGATCCTTCTCTTAGATATAAATAAAATTAGTATTTTTCCTTTAAATATTCTTATTATAAAGTGTAAATTGTGAAAAAAATAGCAAATAATTATACCTTAGTAGTTATTCTTTTAATAAACCTTTCAGGATGGACAGCATTTTCAATCTTAGGTCCGCTTGCTCTTGAGATCGCTAAGGGATTATCTGTAGGAGTAAGTATAATGGGAGTAATCCATTCCATCTGTCTTGTATTCTCAGGTATCATATCATTCTTGTGGGCATCTCTTGAACATAAATACTCGCGAAAGTTTCTTCTCACAGGTTCATTTTTTCTATTTTCCTTTGGACTTTTATTATCAAGCATATCCATTAATTACATTTTATTTCTTCTATTTCGCATGATAATGGCGTTCGGATTTGGAGCAATTCTCCCTCTCTCAAATTCTATTATAATGGATTTAAAATCTTCTGAACACCGAACAAAATCCTTAGCATTATTAGGAATTTGTATAATAATAGGATTTGGAATTAGTAATTTAATTGCCGGAATCTTTCTTACTATAACTTCGTGGCGGATGATATTATTCATACTTGGTTTTTCAAGTATGGTTGTTATGGGAATTATATTTGCTATAGATATACCTCCAAAAGGAATAACCGAAAAAGCTCTAAAAAATATATTAAACGAAGGTAAATCTCAATATTCTTTTCATTTTGAATGGGCTGAATTCTCTCAATTGCCAAAAATTAGATCAAATATACACTTTTTATTTTTTTTCTTTATTCACGATTTTGTTATTGGAACTATGTCATTTTACATGATTCCGATGTTGAAAAGTGATTTAGATTTAACTCCAATTCGGGCAATGATACTTAATATTATTATGTATTTTCCGCAATTATTTGGAGCTCCATATTGGGGAAAGGTCGCTGATAGGAGGTTTATTAAAAAACCAAATGGAAAAATCTCAACAATGATCTTAATTGTGATAATAGGACCATTATTTTCTATTATTGGATATTCAATATTTTCAATTAATATACTTATATTTGTTATTTGTATTATGATATTCGCTTTTATAACTCCATCATTACCTTCGATGGCATATTCTATTTTGGGTGACATAAATCCCCCTGAACTTCGCTCAACAATGTTTTCATTTAGTAATTTCTGTAGCATCTGTGGAAGAAGTATAGGCATTGGAGTATGCGGAATCCTTTATGATCAGTATTTTAAACGTTATGGTATTATTTTTTTACTTTTACAATTTGTTTTTTTAATTGGTGTTTTCCTCACTATAATAAAACCACTACACTTAGTTCCCACCGAAATGCAAGACCTTACTTTTTTACTAAAACAAAGGGTATATAGTATTAGTAAGGATATAAATAGAGATTTGAAACCAAACATTAAAGATATATTGAATACTATGATAGAAAATCAAATAGAATTATTCAAAAAATACCAACAGCTTGCTCAGAATCAAATATACCTAACAAAATTTCTTAATTATTCTTTAGAGGTAATGAAGAGACTCTTATTAATTCCCAATAAAAAGGAGCTTGAAATCGTTGACCATAAATATTTAACACCATTGGGACAAAAACTAGATTATTTTTTTAAAAGAATTGAAGAACTAAAAGCTGGATAACTCACCTGTCTCGGAAAGATTGCCTCAGCACAACCTGGTTCTCACTGTTCGGGACATTAAATATCAGCAAGCTGTATCCTTCCCACTCCCGAAACATCAAGCATATCACCATCAACTATATACATTGCTGTACCAGTTTTATCAATTTCCCATGCATCTACTTTTATTAAGAAGGAATTGAGTGAAATCCCTATGAAGTTTATCAATAGGAATACGAGAAGTAGACGATTGCTCTTACTTATCATCTTATTGACAGTTATTTTTTTGGACATTTTTGGATTCTATATAGACCAAATTCTTTCAATGTTATTTAAACCTTCTGAGACTTTATCTATTATGGTGAAAACAATCAAGTCATTCACTCTTTTTATTGAATTGATGTTATTTAAGTATTGAGAGATACAGCAATTAATATCAATATATTTTTTATATAAAAAAGA
>Ga0209635_10004465_pt1 | contig 10971 bp, 11 predicted proteins | sample DeeMarSWOR230_32_FD_187463 | JGI IMG/M metagenome (GOLD analysis project Ga0209635, IMG submission 187463) | Marine sediment microbial communities from White Oak River estuary, North Carolina - WOR-2-30_32 (SPAdes) (version 2) | ecosystem: Environmental > Aquatic > Marine > Intertidal zone >...
TCTGAGCGCAAGCAAGGTAGCCTTTCTGCCACTTTTCTGGAGTTTCTCTTTAATTTTCACGGCTTCCCTAACCCTATTCTGTCCACTTTTCAAGCCGATTAATACTCCAAAGTTCTCAGCCCCTTTTGCTTCAGAGATACTCGCCCATCGCTGTTTGAGTATCCTCGGAACTTCATCGTGAATAGGATACGCTCTTTTTTCGTAGGGGTCAGCAATTATCGTCGGCTTTGCCGTGGCTAACGCCACGCCTATGGCGTGGAATCTGCCTCCTCCAATGAAAAGAAAAGCTTCAACTTCTTCTGAAACTGATTGTGCGTTGCTAAAATTACAGCCGATCACCTGTCCAGGATGTTTAACTAGCCCAGCATCCCCTATTGCAACGGTTTTCCCAGCTTCGAGAAGTAAAATTTTTGCTTCATCGAGTTTGTGGACGTGTTGAACCGTCGTTACTAAACCGATGTTACTCCAAGGCTCAAGGAGGGGTATCGCTTTCTTTACTGCCGCTTTAACGCTGATTTTCGCCCTTGCCTCCATGTAAATTGTTGGCACTCTTTCCTGTTTGGTTTGGGAACTGTGCCCGTAATGGACTATGAGATCCGCGCATAGGCTTTCAGCGTCGGGCAGAGCCAAGTCGCAGGCGCCGTAACATGGATCGGCGGAAACTATTGCGAGGGCTCCAGCGTCTTCGATGAGAGTCGCGAGGCGAGGCCCTTCGGCTTTTAATCCTTCTGGAAGCTGTACTAAGACGATTTTAGCCGTTCCTTTGCTTATTTCTTTCTTCAGTCTTTTCTCTTCAAGGTCAAAGGATGTTGTTTTCATCTACATTTACCACTGCACCATGAAGGGGATGATCAAAGGAGTTACGGGTGAAAGCTTATCCGATCGATTTAATAAACTTATTTCAGGCTATTAAAACTTAATAATAGTGAACTAGGAGGTGTGAAACTTGGTTTCAATAAAAACAAATGACGAAAAATTAATCGTTGGTGTGGAAGAAGCTATCGCCGCTGATGGAAAATATGCTGGAGGAAAAGGATCGAGTTTAGCTAGGTTATTTAGTATACTAGGAAAAGATAATGTACCTTATGCTATAATGGTCACCACAGAATTCGCCAAGGTATTACTTAATGACGAGAACGTCGTAAAACTAGTTAAAAAACTAGATGAAGCATTAGCTAAGAACAATGAAGAAGAAGCTAGGAAGATTGCCAGCAAAATTAGAAATTTCATCGAAAACATAAAGATTCAACCAAAACTCATCAGAGCAGTAGGGAAAAAAATCGAGACGATGAAGAAGAGGGTTGGGAAGAACAGAGTTGCTGTCAGGAGTTCTGGTATTACTGAAGACATGGCTACTGCTGCTTTTGCCGGCCAGTTTGAGACCTACCTTAATGTTCACTTAGATTCTTCTAGTGTGATTAAATACGTGTTAAAATGTATTGCTTCTGCTTTTGGTTGGAGGGTTATTGATTACAGACAAGATTTACGTAGGAAAAAAATTCTAGAAATGTCAGAATCTGAAATACTCAAAAAGGGACTAATATCTGTTGTCGTTCAAGTCATGGTTGATTCGGAAAAGGCGGGTGTAGCTTTCTCCATAGACCCTGATACTGGCAACCGTAACGTTGGGGTAGTTCAAGCAGTCTATGGCTTAGGAGAATTGATAGTACAAGGAAAGGAAACTGCTTCATGGACTGCCTTCGTTAAAGAACCTGAAGTTAAAGTACTTGGAACCATTCCACCTAAAGGTCCCCAAAAAGAAATGTTAGTTTATGATCAAAAGACTAAAAAGAATCGTGAAGTTCCTATAGGTTTGCGTGATCCTAGAGTTCTCACGTTTGATGAAGCAGAGCAAGTCGCTAGGCACGTCACAACTATAGAAAAGAATTACAAAAAACCGATGGATATCGAGTATGCTGTTGAGAACGGTAAAGTTTACATAACGCAAGCGAGACCAGAGACTGTTCATGCCACGAGAACCGTCCTGACTCTTTTCAAACTCAAAGAAAAACCAAAAACAAATCCGATTTACGTCGGTATACCCGTTGGTACGAAGATTGCGTCAGGTTCTGTTTTTAAAGCAAAAGATCATGAGGAAGCTAGGAAAGAAGTTGCGACATACAATAAGAAAGGCGTGAAACCGATGCTTGTTACATCAATGACTTCACCGGATTGGGAAGTTGTCATGAGTCTTGAAAAAGTATCAGCGATAATTTGTGAAAGAGGAAACAGGACATCTCACGCTGCAATAGTCTCTAGAGAAAGGGGTATACCATGTGCTGTCGGTGTAATAGGTGTTCTCAACCTTAAAAACGGAGAAAAGATCACTCTCGATTGTTCAGATGGTGTAGCAAGGATATTCGAAGGTGAGACCCCCTTTGAGGTTCAAGAAGTAGAGTTGGAGGAGATTCCAAAGACAGTTACTAAGATCATGGTAAACATTGGCAGCCCTGATGAGGCTTTACACGTGAGCCAATTACCTTCTCAAGGTAGTTCCCTCGTTCGTATCGAATTCATCGTTTCAAGTGCGGAGTTACATCCAGTTTTTGCTTTAAGGGCCGATCAGCTTGGTCCGGATAGATGGGCTGATGATATCAAGAAGAAATATCCATTCATCGAATCTTTAGCTGATGAATATGTTGAAAGGTTAAAGACGGGTATAGCAATTATCGCTGGCGCATTCAAACCACGTAAGATTATAGTGAGATTTTCTGACTTCAAGACGAACGAGTACGGCTCCTTGCCTGGAGCGGTTTACCACGAGATTAAATGCGATTGTGGTGAAAGTATATCCTTTAAACCACAGGAAAAGTGTCCTATCTGTGGGTCGAAGAAAATAAAGACTAGAAAGATAGAGTTAGAGTTCACTGAGAATAACCCTATGCTTGGATTCAGGGGCGCATCGAGATATGTGGATGACTTTTTCCGTGAAGCTTATGGCTTGGAACTTAGAGCTTTTACAGAATTACATAAGATGGGTTTAACTAATGCAATCCCGATGGTTCCGTTTGTTAGGACGATCACCGAGGCAGAAAAAGTAACCAAGCAAATAAAAGATGCGTTCCAAAAAGCGGGACTAAAAATACCTGACATTATCTTCATGGCTGAAGTCCCCAGTATCTGTATTATTCCGAAAGAATTCTCCAAGTATTGCGATGGTTTCAGCATTGGAAGCAACGATCTTACTCAGCTTACACTTGGAATAGATCGTGATAGTGCGAAAATCGCTTGGGAGTTTGATGAATCTAATCCTGCTGTAATTAGATCTATCGAAATGCTGTGTGAAGGCGCTCACTCGATGAAACCAACAAGAACTGTAGGCATATGCGGACAGGCGCCTAGTGACTTGGGAAGAGAGTTCATAAAATTCTTGACGATACATCTTGACTCGATCGGTGTTAATCGAGACAAAGTTGTTGAGACCCTACTTTTGGTAAAGAAGATTGAGGATGAGTTAAGAGAAGTTATTGAGAGGAATAAAAAAGATTACACGAAGATAGCAAAGGAGTTGGGAATAACTGAGATTAACTCAAAGTACTTGATCAAAAAAATATCTGCCGTTTAAATTCAAAGTTACTCTCCAATTTTCTCAATAATTATTCGGCAGGGTATGGGCAATTTGGCTCCTCCCCGCTTTAAGGCCTCCTTTGCGACTTCGAGGTCATCCTCATTCATGTTAACCATTATGACCGCTTGGTCCGATTTCACTCGTGCCGCGAGTCCTATGGGTTTCCCGAAGGCCTTTCTCATTCCGTCTTGAAGTCGATCTGCGTGCGCTCCAAAAATCATTTTGTTTTCACGCAACACGACATGTGGATAGGGTAAAATTCGTAAAAGGTAACTGCTTCCCAATTTTTCTGAAAGAAGTCTATTTGTTGCTACGCGTGCTGCCTCCAAGGCGTTGTGTTGAATTTGGGCTTCCTTCCGGGCGATTAAAAGAGCTTGATATTCAAAACTGCCTGTGGGGTCGCCCATGGTGAATTTTGTTATTTTTGGTGAGGGAGAGCCTCGCATATACTTTTTCCTTGTGTAGGACTGGCCCTTTGCCTTTCGATAGTTGCGTGCCCTCATGATTTATCCCTCGCCATCCTCCAACCATGATATTTAAGCCTTTGTTAATAAACCATTCCTTACGGAAAGAAGTGATTCGGAATCCGAATCATAAAAACAAAAGTTCTCGTAATTTCTATGGGGTTTCATTTTTGAACCATATTTTGGCTAGTTCATCAAAGTTTGGAAAAACCTTCTTCAGGATCGGAAGATACATTTTTTTCTCGTCTTCGGTTACGTACTGGAATTGATATTGCCCCATGTAGGGAGATGGTTCACCTTCTCTGGTTACGAACTCGATGTGCATGAAGGGGTCTCCTCTCTTAATCGTTATTGGTTGCCTGTCGTTGCTTAGGTTTACGAGTTCCAGAGCTAGTCTTCCAATGAAGCCGCTGTGAACCTTTGCAGCGTTAAGGAAGGATAATCCTCTTCGTCCATACTTGCTCTTCGCTGTGAGATGAGCCACGTAGTTCGGCGGCGTGAACACAACTTCATAGGAAATTAGGTTTTTATGTTCAAGATAATGTAACGTGGTTTCTTCGTTCACGGTTAGGACGTAACTGTCGCCGTCTAGGAGGTTGTAGTCGAAGGGATAAATTATCTTATACTTTTCGATAAGTTCCATCAGCTTGTCTTTGCCGAGAATACACATCCATTCATTCACCTTACCTTGGCAATACTATACCTCTACATTTATACTTCTTTTGGAAGAGTTTTTCTCACCCGTTCTAACAACAAATATTCCGTGAGAAAGCCGTGCTTCTTGTATAAACGTATAGCTCTTTCATTTTTCTTTTCGGTTCCTACGTGAAGTTCTACGATTCCTATCTCATCGGTTCGCTTGATTACTTCTTCCAACAGTCTAGAACCCACACCCTTGCCTTGATAATCTTTGTGGATGAAAAGGTTGTTGATAGTTGCCTCGTTCCGTTTTTCCCAGATTGAGGGCAGAATATAGTAGTCAATGAAACCCACTACTTGATCATCTAACTCAGCCACAAGGATCACATAATTTTCTGTTGCCAAAAGTTTCTTTATCGCTCTTTCAGCCCAAGCTACATCCTGCAGATAAATGGTCTCTAACACTTCGATGATACCTTCAATATCTTCGTTTGCAGCCTCTCGAATGACCAAATCACCTGCGAGTTTCATAATCCATCCTTCGAAAAGATTGAACCATGATCAGAACTTTAAGCTTATGTGGGGTTAGAGCCTCCGAACGATTTCATTGGACAGGACACCAAAGTCTTCAGGCGCCAATTCCCGCACCCTTTTAGCATGAAAAACTAAGGAGTCAGCTAGTTCTACTGCGTTTCCTCCCTTTATCCCTCGCTTGCACAAGAAGGGAATGATGGCGTTTCTCACCTTCTTGTTTCGTTGAGTGAAGAGTGTTCGCACGAGTTCTAGAAAGGTTTCTTCATCTTCTATCTGGAAGGGAGGTTCCCTCGGTCTCAAACGCACGACCATGGAATCCACGTCCGGCTGGGGGTAAAACATTTCTTTGGGCGCGTAGTCCAAAAGCTCCGCTTCAGCTCGGTAATAGGCGGTGACGGTTAACCTCCCATAATCCTTGCTACCCACGGAAGCAACTAGCCTCTTAGCAAACTCCTTCTGGAAAGTTAAAACTGCGCAGTCAAATTTCCTTTCTAGAAGCCAAAACAGGAGTGGAGATGAAATCGAGTAGGGAGGGGTAGAAACAAACTTGCCAAAGGGAGGAACAGAAACCTTCAGTATATCTCCCTCTATTAAGTCCACGTTCTGCAAGTCGTGAAGTTGCTCTCTCAGTATCCCTATCAGTTTAGGATCAACCTCAACCGCAATAACCCTCTTACATTCACGAGAAAGAAGTTGCGTTAAAAAACCAAGCCCGGCTCCTACCTCCAAAACAACGTCATCGTCGGTTACAGACGCATACGATATCATTCTCTCCAACAGATCAGCGTTCACCACAAAATTTTGTCCCAAGCGTTTTTTAGGCAGAAACCTGTAAAGACGAAGGAGGCGCCTCGCCCTTTGAAGAAAACTCATATTTCTACCACTAGGGTACTCTTGTAAACAGTCTGTATTTGCTTTCGCCAGCTAATTCCTCCAGAATCCTTTTCGCGATGAGCTTGGCGGGGTTAGGCATGCTAGCGCGTTGCTGCAAATCGTCGAAGCTTTGGAAAGGCCTTTTCTCTCTTTCATCAAGAATCTGCCACATGTACTTTTTTCCAATTCCCGGAATCAATTCCAACGCATGCATCCTAGGCGTTATCGCTTGGGCTGTGTTAAAGAAAATTACGAACCAGTTCTCCCGGTTAACCACCATTTTCTCCACCACCGCGGGGAGTTCCATCTTGGCGTTGGATGTTAATTCATCATAATTTATCCGACCAATGATATAGGTTATTTTTTCACGGGCATCTTTCCCAACGTAAACTCTGTCATAAGTTTTGAGGACGACACCTTCCTTCGCGATTGCTTCGAGAAGAGTGAAATATTCTTCTCCCACAACTTGAACAAGTGCGCCTGCTCGGTATCCTGGCCGGGATCCAGGCCTTCCATGGGGAAGATAATCGAGAACGTAAGCGTATTCTTCGTATCTTTTCTCGCTTTTTTCCATTCTTTCCCCATCCGAGCTGATAGTAAATATGTTTAGAAGAAGCTCTTATTCCCTTTTTCTATACTCATCTAAGAAAGCCAGTATTCTTTCCAGCTTGGAAGTTTCCATTATTCTGCGTCCACTGGTTAAAAAAACTCTAATTTCTTGGATTTTTTCCGGCATGCAGTTTATGATTTGAACAGCCTCTTCTTCTTCCAATTCAAACTGCTCCACGAGTTTGTTCACGAGGGTTTCTGCCATGCCAGAATCAACTTTAGAGAATTTTGCCGCGTAATCCAGTGACCTTCTCTGGAATTGATCTAATCGTTCTTCTCCTATGGCTTCCAGAGTTTCTTTTACCTGCGGAATCGTGATGGGCCGTTCCTTTAAGGCTTTTCTTGACACTTTTATCCCTCTGCATGGGGTACTATATGCTCTGGGCGAACAATTATCTCTTTAACTGCTCTCCCTTGCGTCACATTCACGATGTAACTTCTGCCCTTCTTATTAACTATAACGCCGATTTTCCCATGATACCTCCGATGAGGCATGCCTTTATGAACGCTGGGCTCGATCTTAACCACAACTTTCTCTCCGGGTTTATACTCATAAAGTATTTTGCTGAGCCCGGTTTTTCCCCGTTCTCGAGGTTTTTTCTTTAAGATGGAACGGGTTTTTCTGCGATATCCTTTCGCCTTCCTTCCCATTTTCAAGATTCCCTCACAACGACGTTTAAAACGTCTAACTCGAGAGGTCTAGCTTCAGCGTTGACGATCTTGGCTACGCAGGGATCTGTTCGGCCTTCATCTCCGGTTATTAACTCTTTGATATAAAGTCCTCCTTGGCAACGTATCCTCATTTCTGCGTGGTTCGGCGTCAACCTCTTTATTTTCGCCTCATATATGTACTTTTCCCGAACTAGATCTGCCCTTCTATGTAAAACGCGTAAGGGTGTTTGCTGACGAACAACAGTATTTGTGAAGGTTTTCTCCACAGTCTCCAACTCTTCATCCGAAACGTCTCTGTCAAACTCAACGGTCGCCTTGTAAACCTTCTCGGATGCCTCTGCCTTCTTCAATTTTCTAACACCGTCTTTGCTAGCGAAACGAAGATTCAAAACCTCGACTTTACCCTGCGCTTGTTTATCGATGGCGTGCGCGAGATCCTGCAAATCTATGAATCGTCTCTTAGGCTTTTTAACTTCCACAATGAAGGGTCTCCCCGGCCCCAGCATACGAGCATCTACGTCTTCACGTCCAGCCGCGTGGAATGAAATGTCCTCTCCCTCAGTTTTTTCTAACGTGGGTCCTGCAATGATTTCTTCAACGGATTCTGGATACATCTTTCCAGTCCAGTTGCATCTTGGGCATCCCTTTCCCCTACATTTTCTGCAAACCCATTTTGACTGGGGTATCCCGCGAATCAGTTTCCTGTATCTTCCTTCAACGTAGAGTGGATTCGCTTGAAGCGCAACTTGTCCAGTGAAGGGGTTGAGGAGAACCACGACATCCGGTTTTTTGTATTCAGCCGCCTTCTTTGTGATTTCGGAGATTGTTTTTCCGATATCCCGACTAAACTCGTTCCGCATGCTTTCTCCGTGTCTCACCTCAAACTCAGCCTTAAACTCGTCTTCCCTTTCCTCCATGTCGGTTGGCAATTCTACGCCAACGAGGAACGTGGTATATTCGTAAGCCTTCAGTTTTTCCAACGCGCTGTCTACTAGCTCTTCTAGGTGTTTGAATCGTCCCTGACAGAGGTAACATTCCCACTCTTTCCCCACCCTCTTCCTCATTCTCTTCAATATCTCAGCGGCCATGTCGAAGGACCCATTTGTTGCCACGGTTTTGAGGAGTGAGAACCCAGCTTTCTTTCCGGATAACGCTAGCTGATGACCCCTCATGGTTAGGAGAAGCTTAAGGGCTTCACCTCGCTTCTGATTGCCCAGTCCGTAGCCTAGAAGGGCAAATTGCCTCCCTAAGCAGTGGTTACAAAGGGGGTGTTTTTCAAGCATTTTTTGTGCCTTTTTAAGCATCTCCATGGAAGATTTCCTCTTTCCTCACCGTGCATTCTGTGGTGTTGAGGTTTCGATTCTTTACTTAGGTTAATGGAAGTCCCTTTTTTCCAAAAAAGGGAAGTCTTTTCCTCCTCAAGGTCTTCATCATCTTTCTCAACATGTTGTATCGTTCCAGTAACTCCTTCACTTCCTTTTCTTTGGTGCCTGATCCGCGGGCTACCCTCCGAATTCTGGATGCTGAGAGAATCTTGGGTTTCTCTCTTTCTTCCGGTGTCATGGACTGGATGATTACCCGCCATTTTTTAAGGGCGTCCTCAGCCATCTCCATCATTTCTTCAGGTATGTTATAGGTCATTCCCGGAATCATTTTCAGGACATGCCTTAGCGGCCCCATGCTTTTCATGGATTCAAACTGTTCGTACATGTCCGTAAGGGTAAATCTTCCACTCAGAAAGGCTCGCATTTTTCTTTCAGGCACCTTCACTTCTGCCTCGCGCACTTTCTCAATGAGGCTTTGGAGGTCTCCCATGCCTAGCAGTCTGCCAACAAATCTGGATGGAACGAAGGGTTCTATGTCACCGATTTTTTCGCCCAAGCTGATGAATCTTATAGGTGCTCCGATGGTTGCGACTGCTGAGAGGGCGCCTCCTCCCCTTGCAGAGCCGTCGAGTTTTGCCACCAAAATGGATCCAATGGGCGTGGCTTCGTGAAACGCTTTGGCTTGCAGAGCGGCTTGCTGGCCAATGGTTCCATCGATGACTAAAATCACTTCGTTGGGTTGTATGGCCTTTTCTAGCTTCTTCATTTCTTCGATTAAACTCTTCTCTTCTTTATGTCGACCCGCGGTGTCGATGATGACAACGTCATGATCGCTAAATTGTTTCAATCCGTTCAAGGCGATTTTTGCAGATTTCTTTTCTTTAGGATCTCCGTATACGGGAACGTTTGCCCGCTTTGCCAGTTGTTGCAGTTGAGCGTAGGCTCCTGGTCTGTAGGTGTCTGTGCAAACTAGGGCTGTTTTTAACCCTCTTTTTTGGAAGTATCTTGCCAATTTTGCGGAGGCAGTAGTTTTGCCTGAGCCTTGGATCCCCACGAGCATAAGGACTTTTCTTTTTCCAGGTTCTGTTTTTAATGGAGCTGGCTTTTCGCCTAGGAAACGTGTTAATTCTTCGTAAACCACTTTTGTTACGTGTTCTCTTCTGGAAATTCCCGGCGGAACCTTCTCTTTTAACGCTCTATCCTCTATTCTTTTAGAGATTTCAAGAACCAGCTTTACGTTGACGTCTGCTTGGAGCAGTGCTCTCTGGATGTCGCGAGCCAGTTCCTTAACGGTTTTCTCATCCATAACTGGAGCTCTGAAAACCTTCTTTAGTGCTTCGTATAGCGAAGAGCCGAGACGTTCCAGAGCCATAATTTTTCTCCAACTTAAAACTAGATTCGCCTTTAATAGATATTTAGTTTGTTACCGTAACTCTTTTTTCTCAGTCAACGAAATTTAGGTAGAGGAATATTCTTTGTCGGAATTAGTTAAAATTGTGGAGAAGAAGCCTATACCTTCTGGGGCTACGATGCTTTATGGGCTTCCTGACGTAGGCCTCGTGGGCCTCATAGCAACTTCCTACTTAATATCTGAACTTGATTCAGAAGAGATAGCCTACATGGACTCAGACCTTCTTCCTCCAGTTGTCGTCTTACACGAAGGACTCCCACACGCCCCTCTCCGAATCTACGGAAACAAAAACTTTATCGCAGTTATCTCTGAGCTGGCGATTCCTGCGTCAGCCCTTCACACCCTCATGCGGACACTTGTCGATTGGGGACAAACAAAAAAAGTGAGAATGATGGTGTCGATGGGTGGGATTCCCATAGAAAATAGGCAAGTCATTGCGGAACCTAAGGTTTATGGTGCCGCTTCCACCAAGGAGCTTCTTGACATGCTAAGCAAAAAGGGACTAAGCATACTGAAGGAAGGCTACATGGTTGGTCCCCAAGCCCTTACCATGCGATACTGCGCCGAGAAGAAAATTCCAGCCATAGGTCTCTTAGCTCAATCTTTCTATAACTATCCCGATCCGGAGGCAGCAGCAATGGTGCTAAAGGAACTCTCAAAAATCACCGAAGTTAAGATAGATACTTCCAAACTCCTTGAGAAGGGAGAGGAAATTCGATTGAAGGCAAGGGACATAATGAAGCGAACTCAGCAGGAGATGACTCGCATGAAAAAATCGCAGGAGTACGACCTTCCGCTATACGTCTAGGAGGAAGCTTTGATGCATGAGAGACGGAGAAAACGTTCAATTTTTGACATAATTAGCGAATACATGGA
>Ga0209635_10004469_pt1 | contig 10968 bp, 10 predicted proteins | sample DeeMarSWOR230_32_FD_187463 | JGI IMG/M metagenome (GOLD analysis project Ga0209635, IMG submission 187463) | Marine sediment microbial communities from White Oak River estuary, North Carolina - WOR-2-30_32 (SPAdes) (version 2) | ecosystem: Environmental > Aquatic > Marine > Intertidal zone >...
TCTTTATCTGGGCAAGCACCCTGGGAATCTCAGGCGTGTCAAAAACCTCAAGGGTAAAGCTCATGAAAACCGCATCGAAGGCGCTCTCATTAAAAGGCAGACATACTGCATCTCCACAGCACAGCTCAACTGCGCCTGCCAGTCCCGCCTTCTCCAGCCTTCTTTTCGTTCTTTCTATCATGCCTCGGGAAATGTCAATGCCGTAGGCTTTTCCTGCTGGGCCAACGAGTTCTGTTATCTGCTTCAAGCAGTCCCCGGTGCCAAAGCCAACTTCCAATACAGACTCCCCTTCTACAATTGACAGGCGTTGCAAAGCCATCTCCGCATAGTTGTGACGAAACAGTCCGAGGGTGTAATCATAGGATCGGCTGAGCGTGTCATAGGCTTGCTTGGCTTCCGCTTTGGTTCTGGGGACTGGAAGTATATCGCGGGCCTTTGACTTATTTTCTCTATCCACGCCTTTTTGTCCAAGTTTACCATATCCTTAGAAGAGCGTATTTATTCTGGGGACGTAATGCCTGATTTGTAGCAGGCCTGATTGGGTATGGTGTCCCTGGAATTCGCACGCTATAAATGAATCGCTTCCGATGCAAAAATCCTGTATGGAGCCACATCGTGGAAGCCGAGCGTGGCATACAGCCTCTGTGCTATAGGTGTTGAGTGCAATACGCCCAGCTGATACCCGGTCTGACGCGCCGCCCGCAAGGCTTCAAGTGTCAGCGTGCTAGCGAGACCCTGCCCCCGCGCCTCTGGTTTTGTGGCGACAGCGTAGATACCCGCTGCTCCGGCAGCACAGTGTAGAATCGCCTTCGATACAGGAACCCCCTCACGCCACGCCAACCAGCAGCGTATTTTCGCCGACGGTTTACCTATACAAAGCACCTGGTTGATTGCGTTGAGATGAGGCCGGGCTTCTGCGGGCACGTGCCAACGCCAGACGACGAATTCCAATAAATGACTCGTTGCCGTCTCATTGTCCACTTCATGAATCTCAAAGCCCTCGGGCACTGATGGCGGCTCAGGCAAATCAGCCAGATTGGCTGCCATCCCGGAAATGGTTTCGACCTCTTCGAGACCTCGTTTTCGTAGCCGCTCGCCAAGGTCGCTTGGCATCGATGATGGGTGAACCATCCAAAGGAATGCCACTCGGCGCCGCCGGTAGTGCTGTATCAGTGAGTCGATTCGCCGATTAACATCATTAGTTACGGCAAACCGCAGGACGGTGTTATAAGGCAAGGTAGGAATCGGTGTATCAAACCAAAGTGCGTCGCCCTCATCATAGAGCGTACAGCCATGCCCCCGACCAAACCAAGACCAGAATTCCCATAGATTGTGCTCTAACGCCCGTAGAACGGTATCCTCTAGGAATCCAGCGATTCTACCCACCTTGTCCGCACTCCCTTGATCATCCACATGCTGATGTCGATTGGACATGAAACACCTTCTTTGTGGCCTAATTTATGATTGAACTGCACGTGGTGGCTCCCTGGTTGGTGTCATAACCTCCTCGATTTCACAGTGCACCAAGGCTTTGTTCTCTTCAGCGGATATGGCACCCTCTTCGCTACAAAGAGAATGCCAAAGAGAATGCTAAGATTATAGGTCTGCGACTGGGGCGTGTCAAACTGGTGTACTTAATCTGTATTCTGGGGATATAATACCTCATTTGTAGTAGGCCTGATTAGTATGGTGTCCCTGGAATTCGTGCTAGCCATAATTATGGTTTATCTAGAAACTCTTTAACCAGCAGGGCGGTTTCCAGGCTATTTGGGACACCGATATGCGTTCCTTGTACTCTCCTTGCCGCAGTTGGATTATGCAGAGTCGCACTATTGACAGGCACCAGCGAATCTCCCTTTTGTCCACTATCTCTATACCGTCCGAAACGCCACCAAACCCGTTCTGGATAGATTATCTGATCAATAGTCTTTTCTGAATCCGAATAAATCACCAGGTTTTCCTGTCCGGGAAGCGTCGCTCCCAGCTCTTCCTTAAATGCCATAGCCTCCTTAGCTCTATCCTGGCATTCAGAAGATGGAAATTTACTCTGGCCGCTATAATACGTCGACTCCAGTTCACTAATAGGGAAATCACCTGCAATAGCCTTTCTAATAACTACTAGATGGTTGTGCTCAAAATAGAATCTATCCGGCAATAGCTCAAATACAGAGTCCAACTGGCAAGCCAGACTCTTGATTTCTTCTTCTAGGTTAATATTTTCAGTATACGCTAAGCGATGTAAATACCATCTCCAGGCCAGCTCACCCATCACACTTCTAAAGAAATCCCCGAATACAGAAAATTTGATTTTTTGATGGAGAATAAAAAAGACTTTAGGTGAGCCGAAATGTGGCGATGTAATATAGACCGTTCGGCGAATTGGTGCAGAATATAGCTTGGCTGCCGCACGGGTGACTAGTCCGCCCATGGAATGACTCACGACATCAACCTGGTGCCACTGCGGATGAGCTGAAAGTATATCTTGGATGAACTGTTCCATCCTGCGCCCTGATATCCGGTTACTTTGAGTCCAATCATAAGGGAATACCCAGAAATCTTGCCCGAGAATATACCCCATATTCTCAAAGTAACGTAGCAATTCGCTATATACCAGAGGAAAGAGAGGCTCATTCTGAGAAGTTTCTTTATCAGTAATAGATGTCAGGGCTCTAAAGGATGTGGATTTAAAATGTCCTTTATTCCACCATCCTATGGCAGGCCAAATCGGTTCACTACTCCCTTTTTTAAATAACCTTGAACCCATGATGCCGGGTACAAAAATCAAAGGCGCTTTTTTAACCTTGTTCAATGGTTCCATAATATATGATTCACTGGAAGTTCTTTCAGGTGTTTTCGGAATAAACAGAGTTAGACGCTTAGGGTTTGAACACCTTTTGCCTGAGAGGATTTACCAATATTTTCCTGTGTTCCGCCACCTTTCAATTCTCATTATCTCTACGTTCTTAGCTATTCAATCTTATGCGACCAATTATACTCTGCTACCGGTGCATTGAAAAGCCCCGAAACGAAGGCCCCTGGTATTCTGGGGACATAATACCTGATTTGTAATAGGTCTGATTGGGTATTGTATCGCTGGAATTCGCGAAATGTCACCCATGAAGGAAATGGTGACATTGCGGGTCACAAATTGCTAAAATGTGAATGACAAACATCGATCGAGATATTGGGACTGACGATAAGAGAATGGCAGAATTCGTGGACTCGCTGGCGGGAGGTAAGTTCCTGATTCCAGCGTTTCAACGTGAATCTGTATGGGAACCCGACAACATAATAAAACTATGGGATAGTATCCTCCAGTTCTACCCAGTCGGTAGCATACTCTATTGGCGAACCGATGGTTGTCCACATACGCATCGCAAACCGAGCGGCTTGAGACATGTGCCTCAATGGAGATTTGACTTTTGCAGAGGAGATTTCGAATGAGGGCGATCTCACCTATTGTTTCCACTGACTGGTTAAAGAGGAATCTTGACGACCCAAAACTCGTTATAATTGATATCAGAATCGGCGAAAAATATAGGGCAGGACACATTCCCAGGGCAATAAATATCCCTTTCCCCGACCCGATAGAGAATCCTTCTTCGCAATGGTTCGTAGAAAGAGATGGGCTGCTTCTCGAAATACCGGAGGAGGCTGACCTATTCAGTACTATTGGCTCCGCCGGGATAAGTGGCGATTCCCTCGTGGTTGTCGTTCCTAAGCGAGCGCTTCCCCATCCTCTGGTTGATGCTGCCAGGGTATCTGATACTCTTATGTATGCCGGAGTCAAAAACGTTGCCATTCTTGACGGGGGACACGACAAGTGGGCAGACGAGGGAAGGCCTATATCTCGTGCAATGGTTGAGCCAACGCCCGTGCAATATACAGGCAAAATAGATAGGACAATGTTTGTCTCCAAGGAATATGTTCAGAAAAAGATTGGCAAAGTAATTATTATCGATGCTAGAGAACCTATTGAATACTTCGGTTTATTTATAAGGCCTTTATGGGTCAGAGCCGGTCATATTCCGACGGCCAAATGTTTGCCCGCTTGGTGGATCTGGACTGAAGATGGAACTTACAGAAGTACCGATGAACTCAGAGGAATGGTATCCGGTGTGGTTGGAACGGACGTGTCTAAAGAGATTATTATCTATTGTGGCGTTGCAGGGTTTTCCAGCGCCTGGTTGTTTTTATTGAGGGAGTTGCTGGGCTATAAAAACGTAAAGATATATCACGGCTCGGCGCAGGAATGGACAAGAGACCCGGAAGCACCTTTGGTCTCATATAGGTGGGAATAGGGCTTTTCCCTGGGTTAAGTGGAGATAGACAGATGGGTTTTTCTCTAACTGAAGAGCAAAAGCAGACTAAGGCACTGGTCAGGCGGTTCTGTATATACGCCTTTGATTTCGTGGTATGCCGGGGGCATAATACCTGATTTGTAGCAGGCTTGATTGGGTGGCAGGGTGTCTCTGAGATTCCCTCTAGAATGCACCTGAGAGGCTCGAGAAAGGGCATTAAAACTTCTGCCATAGTTTCCCCCCCCCTTGAGAAGGCTTGATTGGTGGGGCGTCCCTGGGATTTCCGAACGTCATTTCAAAGGGGTACAATGGTATTGGCGATTGCCCTTGAAGTTTATTCGAGGCAGAGCAGGAAGGAAGAAAAACGTGAACAAGCACATAGTCGTGTGCCTTGGTGCTAGTATGGTGTGTGGACAGGTCAGCTACAATTTCGTGAATCTTCTAGACCAACGCATGGCCGAGGACGGCTTCCAATTCATTAACGCAGGCGTCGCAGGCGACCAGGCCTACAACGTTTTGATGCGTTTGGATTCCGTTATTGATTACCAGCCTGATTTCGTCATCATCCTGGTTGGCACAAATGATGTTACCGCTACACTCAGTCCAACGCTGGCGCGCATTTCTCGCTTAACCAGGAGGTTTCCTCAACCACCATCGGCAGAATTCTATAAATATAATATGCTCAGGATTATAAATATACTTAAGGAGAAGACATCAGCGAAAATTGCCCTGGTCGCGCTCCCTGTTCTTGGCGAGGACCTGGATTCAATCCCCAATCAATGCATTAAGGACTATAATGCTCTGCTCAAGGAGATTGCCGAAGAGGAGGAAGTTGGCTATCTACCTGTTTATGAACTCCATGAGGAGTATTTGAGGCAGGCTCAACAAGGCAGCGGCCGGCCATATGAGAGTGGAGGTATGCTTTCAATTAAGGCACTTGCCCGTCATTATTTGCTTAGACAGAGCTTTGACGAGATTTCCAGAAAGCACCACTTCTTATTGGTAACTGATGGGATACATATGAATAGTCGTGGCGCAGCATTCATTGCCGATGAGATCGAGTCTTTTCTGCGCTCCCATGTGTGATGGTTATATGCATGGGCACCCTTTAGGATTTAAAAACTTGGATGTTAGTCTCTATACATTTTGAGTCAATGTGCAATGAGACAAACAAAACTCACCCTAGAGCGAAGTTATGAATCTACTTCTTTCAAGTAGGTCTCATATGCCTTGGGGAGGGATATAGCAATATCACCCACAACCTTGCCGAGGTCTTCGCATGGTTTTTGTATCTGGCTCGCCTCCTATTTTTGCACGTTCAGCTTGCTTATAGGCATCTGGTTCTGTATGTTTGGTCATTACCCGGCGGTGATATGATCTTGAGAGGTAGAGAGCCAGGAGTGGAGAGTGTCCAAACACCCTATCTTTGGCAGCAAGCACGGTGCACGGTGCCTTACTGTTTTTAAGGAATAACGAATCATGCCCTACGCAGAGGCATACCATAATATTAAGCTCTGTGTTGTAGCTGGCAAGGACCGCTGCCTGAGCTATGGGATGGCACATGGGCTCAAACGTTCCAGGACTAATCTTTTCCCACTCCTCAAAGCCCAACTCTTCTTTGCGCACGGAGCCACATTTACAGCAAACCGATACAACTTCAAATCCTCTATTCTCCAGGATGGGTACGAGAAGACTGACCTCGTACTGAACACCTACACAATAAGCAACCCCCAGTCTCTTATAACACATTCTTTCGGCAAACTCCATGATCTCCTCAACCCTGCTCTTTGAAGGTGAAATAACTTCAGGGGCATGGGGGAGCTTGATATAGCAAGATGCCTCCTGCTTAGAGGCGTTGTAGGCAAGCCTAAGATTCTCAGGGCTAACGCACTTCTCGGTGGCTTTCCTGATAACCTCTGTCCTTATCTTGGAGGGACAATTGTCTGGTCCCTTGTCCCATTGCTTGGTTTCGCATACCCGACGTGGACACTTGGCACAATTCACCAATACCTCTGCTTCTTGCTCTGCTTGTCTAGTCATAATCGCCCTCCCGTTTTTCTATTTCAATGCAAATTGCAAATTCACTGCTATTCTATGAGGTCCGCAAGGCACGCACATGGATAAAAATCTGCGTACATATGCGCACCCGATGCTTACGCCCCCAGTATTCTCTATCATAGCACTATTGGTATCGCGGGTAAAAAGGACAAACAATTCCTCAGAAGGGCAAACCTCTTGCCGAAAGCTTGTTATTTCTGCTGGCACCTGTACTAATCCTACTGTAACCTAGGTGACGATAAAGGACACACCATTGAACAAAAACGAGTTTTAGATAGTGGGTCAATTTGAACCCACTACCCCTCGTAATGTATGATATACATATTGGTTTAGGTTTATTATATACTTAGTTAAACTATTTCTAGTTTTTTCCATTATTGGATGACCTTAACTCTTACCAACTATTTAGAAGATAGGAGTTGCCATGAGTTATGACGATTTCCTTGAACTTGTTAAGAAGAGAAGGAGTTTCCGCAGGTTTAAATCCGATCCAGTACCGAAGGAAATTCTGGAGAAGGTGCTTGAAGCAGCTAGGCATCCACCTTCTGCTGGGAACTCGCAGCCGTGGGAATTTATAGTAGTTCAAGATGTTGCGACAAAGAAGAGCATAACGCAGAGCATTACATCAGGATATAAAAAAATACGAAAAGCCGACCCAACTATGTATTGGGCGGTAGCAGTCCAACCTCATTTATCCACTGCGCCAGTCCTCATCGTAGTCTGTGGTGATCGACGGTTGCAAGAGACATACCCTGCTCATCTCCCAGGAGAAGTTCTCTTACGTCAGAGTTTGGCTATTTCCATTTATACCCTCCAACTAGCCGCAGCAAGCTTCGGCCTAGCCACGGCCTGGGCTACAATGCAGACTGAGTCGCGAGAAACACAAATTAGGAAGTTGTTAGGGATTCCTGAAGTATATACCGTTGACCATATTGTACCATTGGGATACCCTGATGAGGAAAAGGAAAATAGTGACAAGGCACTTCGTCCGGTAAGAGAGCGGGCTTCCTTCCGCAGAGAGCTGGCCGAGATTGTTCATTATGAGCATTACGATATGGGGAAGTTTAGATCGGATGAAAAGATCAAGGAGTTCATCTGGAGCAAAACTGTAACCCGGATTCCCCGCATTAAGTAATGGTTTGGCGGGAAGGGGCTTGCATCATGCCGTTAGCCAGGCTTAATGGTATTAACATTAATTATCAGGTAGAAGGACAGGGTGAACCCCTGGTGATGATAATGGGATTTACCGCCGGCCGGATTGGCTTGATACCACAGATACGTTTTTTCAGGAAGTATTACCGGATAATTACCTTTGATAATCGGGGAGCCGGCAAGTCGGGCAAGCCGCCGGGCCCTTATTCCACCATGATGATGGCCGAAGATACAGTAATGCTTATGGACCTTTTAGGGATTGAAAAAGCCCATATTATGGGCGTTTCCATGGGTGGCATGATTGCCCAGGAGCTGGCTATAAACTATCCGCAGAGAGTCATGAAGCTGGTACTGGCCTGTACATATGCCCGCCAGGATGAAACGAGCGGAGATACTCTGGAGCAGGCAAAATTTCTGCAGCTAACCCCGGAGAAGAAAGTCGGCGCTATGATCGGCCTGGCTTTTAATAAGCCTCTTTACAGATTCATCGTTGGTCTCCTCGCCAGAGTCCAGACCAGGTTCACGGGAGCTTCAGGTAGGGTGGGAATTGCGGGACAGAGTGAAGCTTGCCTGAACCACAATACGCTGGAGAGACTATCATCAATCGCGGCTCCCACCCTGGTTATCGTGGGAACCGGAGATAGAATCATCAAGCCTGTTTCTTCCGAAGTGATAGCGGGCAAAATACCCAACGCTAAGCTGGTCAAAGTTGAGGGTGGTTCTCATTATTTTTCCTTCGAGATGAAAAACGTATTCAACCGGGAAGTGCTGAATTTTCTGAAGAGCGATGCTCCAGGCATTAACTGACTTAACACCTGGAGAACTACGGCCTGATTGGTATGGTGTCGTTGGAATTCGGCTAACCAAGCCGAGCTATAACTACCTCACCATTTTCTATAGTGACGGTCATTGTCCGTCGGCAGTTAGGGCAGGTGAGCGGCCCACTGTAGTTAGCTTTGGATGGCTCCAGAGGGATGCTTTGACCACAGCCCAAGCATATTACTCCCGAGGAGCTTTGTGAACTAGCCTGGTGCTGTTGCTTATGGCTGGCTAGCTGCTCTATACTATCGAATTCAATTCCGCAGGTAAAACACTTATAACGCATTTCTCTCCTTGGCACATTCTCAATATCTCAAATTGCCCAGTGACTAAGTTCATTATCCCACAAATTATAGCACGTATTCTGGGGACATAATGCCTGATTTGTAGCAGGCCTGATTGGTATGGTGTCCCTGGAATTCGGAATGTGCCTGATTTCGTTGACCGGTATTTCTTCACAGTGTTAGAATGCGAGAAAGTCTTGAGTGATTGTTAACTTGTCGGTATACTGCAGGCATAATACCTAATTGGTACGGTGTCCCCAGAATTCTAGTACGGCAGTCATTTGCTAGGAGGTGAACTGATGAAAGACTTTATTGGTGACCCAAAATTCCCAATTTGGCTGATTGGCGATTCGCCACCTGCGGCGTGGAAGAACAAGCTGGACACCCCACTCGACCCAAGGCATCCCGCCCGGCACAACATATGGACATCGGTAGCAGACCCTATGCAGGACAGGCTGTATCGACAGGGGAAGCTGAGGCTGGATACGTCCCGCCTATACATTCGCAATGCCATGCTGAGTCTCGGCGAGCAAATACAATTGTCGGGACCGAGACTCAAAGAGTTGCTTGATAAGCACAGACCCAGCGTAGTCCTGACTTTCGGTGCACCCGCGTTTATGGTCGCTCTGTTTGCATCTGGCGAGACTCCCCAAAAGCTTTACAAATCAACCAAGCTTCTCGGCGAACAGTTTAGAAATCGCATTGAGAGGTATAACGAGCATAAGGTCAATATCATCCCTCTTCTGCACGTCTCGATTGCGCGAGGTAAGTTCTTGGAGGGGCACAGGGATTTTGTTGGCACTTATGGGAGCATGCCCCCAAATTACTTCAATTATGTCGGGACAAAGCTCGCAGACCTCTTGCTTGCGAAGCTTTATGACAAGCCGATTTGGATTCAATAGCTGTGTGGTATTCTGGCGGACATAATACTTATTTGTGTAGTACCCCTGAAAGTCTAGATAAGGAAGAGACATTTGGTAGAACCAAACATATTCCAGCGAGAAGCGGCTGAAAGGTTGAAGTCAGTATTATCTACAGATGACGTAATTGTCTCTTGGCAGGCATTTGCGGGTGAAGGAAGGCGGATTTACCAGCCTGTGGTAGACATTGCTGTTGGGCCGTATGCTACTGGTAACGTACAATATTTACGTGAATATGATGTTATGGCACGTAATCATCAGCAGCTGATTGATAGGTGGGTTACAGAGTTTCTCTCAAACTGGCAGGCAGTGATTGGAAACCATTACTGGGCATTGCCACCCCGTACACCGGGAAGATATATGGATTTCATAGGGCAGGGTTCCAACAGAAATGCCAGGTGTTTTATCGCGGTTGAAATAGAGAATGAAACATCAAGGAAGCACCTTATGGGCTCTATAATTAATGCTGGGGCGCTTGGACGGATAGGCATTCTGGTCACTTGGCAGGACAAAGTGCTGCGAGCCGCTATCAGGATGCGAACGTATTTTGACTATTTGCGGAGTGCTGGGAAGAGAACATTCAACATGGGTAATGTCATCATTGTAACTAATGAGCAGCTTGCTAATAGCTTGGAGATGCAGCTGTAAATACAATATGGTTTTGAATTATTACCGGGAAACGATTTAGTGCCGATTTGAAGAGCCCTGTAAGCCGCTTAACTCACCCCACAATTGAGAAGTTTTTAAAATTCTGGGGGAATAATACCTGATTTGTGGTAGGCCTGATTGGTATGGTGTCCCGGGAAATCTCGGCAAGATTATCGCCACTGGACAACTATGGATTCCCTCCGGAACAGACGAACCGCGGCCCGCAGCGTGATGAAAGCCCCGATGCCAACCGCCAGGGCCAACAAAAGAATTAACAAAGGAGTGAACCACACGATTCCGGTGATCTGAACGCCAATAAGAGCAAATACGGGGAAGATGATAAGTAAAGCTCTGTTCTGTGCGCCCCGGGGATCTCTTGCCCGTGAAGAGCCGGCAACCCCCAGCATGAAGCTCAGAATCGCTACCGCAGGGGTAAGGAGGAACAGAGTAAGGAACCATCTGGCCGTGACCACGAATCCGCTGAGGTCTCCCCAGCCCACCGCCGATACCACCAGCAATAAGACTCCCGCGGAGATCCAGGTCATCACCAGTGCCGGTATCGCTCCCGCCAGCGCCTTGCCTAACAGGAGTTCCCAGGTCTTGACCGGTGTCGCCAGGAGAGCTTCCAGACTGCCAGAGAGCTTCTCGTCAACAATGCTGAAGGTCGCCACGCTCATTGCGATCATGGTCGGGATGAGGAGCAGGAAAAAGTTGAATTGATTGAGCAGGAGCACAAGAAGCTGTTCCTCGCCTGGTAGCTGGGCTACCGCGGGCATTGCCTCCACA
>Ga0209635_10004470_pt1 | contig 10967 bp, 10 predicted proteins | sample DeeMarSWOR230_32_FD_187463 | JGI IMG/M metagenome (GOLD analysis project Ga0209635, IMG submission 187463) | Marine sediment microbial communities from White Oak River estuary, North Carolina - WOR-2-30_32 (SPAdes) (version 2) | ecosystem: Environmental > Aquatic > Marine > Intertidal zone >...
CGCACGGTTGTAGCTGTAACAACAGTGCCTTTGCACCGTATTCTCGCTGCCCCCTCTCTCTTCTGCCCAACTACAGGCATCGCCAACACGCTTTGAAACCGATACTGCCGGTTTGACTCCAGGTCCGAGATGCAGTATAGTCGCATTCAAGACGAGAGAACTCCGCGCATTATGGGCATTCAACAGATAACATCCCAGCCAACGTTGTGAGGCAGCCGCATCAACTGGGTGGGAGAAGAGCGGAGGGACTGAGGTGAGGGGCACTCGCCCTGACGATGGCGTGGCAGGCGCGACGACGCGCAATGGCACTGCGGCATGTGGCAGTGCTGTTGGCTGTGCGCTGTGCCCGTGGGTCAGGTGGCCACCTGGGCACCCGTTCTTTGGTGGGAGAGATGAGCCTTGACACAGGCAAGGGGAGGTAGGTCGCACTAGAGCGACGCCTCCCCTTTTCTTGTCTTTGGACCACTTGCTCGCGCCTCTGGCCAACGAGGGTGCCTCAGCCCAGAAGGCTACAGGCTGCACACCGCAAAACGCCATCAAATGGTTTCCAGAACGAAGGAGTCTTGTCATCGGTTTGTCGTGCACTTGCGGAGATAGAAGGGGGTGATCGAGCCTTGGGACGAGCATCTTGCGGATATCCCGATTCGGGCGGGAGGGGCAGGCTCCCACGCTTGGATCGCAGAAAGGGCTCTGCGCTGGGCAGAGTCCAGGGTGGCTAACCAAGGTGCAGCGAGAAGGAGGAAACTCGGATGAAAGGTAGGATTTCGACCATCGTTCTGCTGCTGGCTGCGGTCGCTATGCTGGCGGCAGGTTGTGCGCCCAAAGCGACCCCGACGCCCGAGCCAGCGGCGCCTGTGGTGATAGGGGCTGCGCTTTCTACGACCGGGTCATATGCCAAGAGCGCAGCTTGGCATGAGGAAGCCTATACGATGTGGGCCGAGGAGATGAACGCCGCCGGGGGTCTTCTGGGCAGAGAAGTGAAGCTCATCATGTACGATGACGAGAGCGACCCAACCAAGACCACCAGCTTGTACGAGAGGTTGATCACCCAGGACAACGTCGATCTGCTCTTGGGACCATACTCCAGCGCGTGCAACTTCCCGTCCCAGGCGATTGCCGAGCAGTACGACATGGTGTTCCTGATCAGTGGCGGCACCTCAGAGTCACTGTACACAAGAGGGTTCAAATACTCGTTCTGCACGGCGCCGGGTCTCGCCGACGTCTATGCCGATGGCTTTTTCAAATGGCTGCAGGATAATGTTCCGGAGGCAGAACGGCCCAAGTCAATTGCCTTCCTGTGGGAGGACACCCTGTTCCCCGAGTCCTGCGTTCTAGGTGCCAAGCCGAAGGCGGAGGCGATGGGAATGGAGGTCGTCTTGGAGGAGAAGTACGCCGCAGGCACCACGGACTTTACTTCACTGATCGCCAAGGCCAAAGCCGCAGGCGCTGAGGTGCTCTTCGGCGGAACCTATTTCCCCGATTCGGTGGGGCTGGTTTCGACGAGCAGCGAGCTGGACTTCTGTCCCAAGGCCATCTGGGTGTCCGTGGGCCCCTCAGAGCCCGAGTTCGGCACGGAGCTCGGAGAACTGGCGAACTATGTCTGGTGCGGTCTCCACTGGGAACCGACCTCGCGGCTCCCCGGTATAGCGGAGTTCGTGCAGAAGTACTCCGAGCGGTGGGGCAGAGATCCAGACTACCACGCTGCCAGGGCATACACCTCATGCCAAATCCTGCAACAAGCCGTGGAGGGAACGGGCTCCTTTGACAACAAAGTCCTGCGCGAGTACATCAGCACGCACACGTTCGATACCGTTCAGGGGCAATTGAGGTTTGATGAGAGGGGTGTGCCAGAGGAAGCGATGATCCAGATTCAGTGGCAGAGCGGGCAAAAGCAGGTGGTGCACCCACCCGAAGCCGCCACTGCTGAGGGCATCTACCCCATGCCCTGCTGGGACGAGCGCTAGCTACAGCAACCCGCGTCAAGCGGCGAGCGCAGGCGGCTGTCCAGTGTGACAGAGAGTCCTTCACAGGCCAGCGCCGCCTGGGCAACGGAAGCGCAGCCGCCTGACCCTCACCAGGCAAGGGCATGTCTGGCTCTTACGACATGCCAGACATGCCCAAGGCCTGCTTCCCGGCTGCAAACGTCCTTGAAGCTGTGCAACGCTACTACACAGCAGTACCCAACTGGTGGTTCCGCTGATGGCGCAGTCTGAGAGATTCGCCTACTCTGTAATGAATCGGAAGGAGTGAGACGACACATGCTTGCCTTAACGATGCAAAGCCTGATAGGTGGCTTGTTGATGGGCTCCATCTACGCGCTGCTGGCGGTGGGCTTGAATATGGTATTTGGAGGCATGCGCGTAGTGAACAACGCCCACGCCAACTTTGTCGTACTGGGCTCCTATCTGGCATACGCGCTCTTCAGGGGATACAATCTCGACCCCTTGATCTCCATATTCCCACTGATGATCCCGTTCTTCCTGTTGGGCGTGCTGATCCAGCGGTTTTTGATCGAGCCACTCAAGCGACGAAAGGCCGCCATGCTGACAACCATGCTCGTGATGGCGGGGGTGTGGATCATCATCGAGACGCTGTCCCTCGTCATCTGGACAGCCGACTACCGATTTGTCAAGGCTCCTTACACCGGCACTTCCTTCGAGGTTTTCGGGATGATGATTTCCAAGACCAAAGTGATCTTCTCTGTGGTCGCTGCAGTCCTGCTGGCTCTGATCTATCTGTTTCTTACCAAGACAGACAGGGGACGGGCGATCCGGGCTGTTACCGAGGACAGAGAGGCAAGTCAGCTGATGGGCGTCAAAATCACCCAGGTCACAACACTGACTTTTGGGCTTGCCATTGCCCTGGCCGGCGCGGGCGGGGGACTGATGAGCACCATGTACTCTTTCTATCCCGCTATGGCAGATGTCTGGAGGGGCCGGCTGTTCTGCATCGTGATCCTCGGAGGGCTGGGCAGCATTCCTGGGTCGATCGTTGCTGCCTTCATCTTCGGGGTCGTAGAAGCGCTGGTCACTTTGTACGCCTCAGCCATCTGGACCGATGTCGTGACCTATAGTCTGGTGATCATCGTGCTGCTCGTCAGGCCAGGTGGGCTCATGGGAAGGCAGACTGCATAAGGAGGCATAAACTGTGTTACAGAGAGCACAAGATTTGGGAACCCGGGTGCTGCAGCAGCAAAAGTGGTGGATCCTGTTGCTGCTTGTCGTTTTGGCCGTCCTCCCGCTCTTTGCTTCCCGTTTCGTCCTGCACATTCTGCTTTTGTTCTTTCTGTACGTGACGCTGGCCGAGAGCTGGAATCTGCTCGCAGGCTACACGGGCTATATCAATTTCGGCCATGTCACCTTTATGGGCATCGGGGCCTATACCTCGCTGATCCTGATGAAGGATTTCGGCCTCTCCCCCTTCTACACTTGCTTTCTGGGTGGCCTGTTCGCCGCCATCACGGCGGTCGTCATCGGCTACCCGCTGCTGCGGCTAAGGGGGCCCTATTTTGCCGTCTCCATGCTCAGCCTGAGTTTTATCTTCACCGCTCTGGCCTTCAACCTGAGCGGCCTCACCGAGGGCGGGCGCGGCATCTCCGTTCGACCCTTTCCGTCCAAGGTCCCCTTCTACTACTTTATGCTGGTTTGTGCCGTCATCTCCGTGGGGGCGATCTACAAGATCTCTCGATCCAAGTTTGGGCTGGGTCTCATCTCCATCAGGGAGGACGAAGAGGTAGCCGATTCGCTGGGCGTTAACACCACCCTGTACAAGATCCTGGCTTTTGCAGGCAGCGCTGTGCTGCCCGGCATCGTGGGCGGCATCTATGGCTACTACATGTCCTACATGGATCCCAAAGCTGCCTTCTCGTTCTCGTTCACGCTGAATTCGATCGTTATGTGTATGCTGGGAGGAAGCGGGACGGTCCTGGGCCCCATTATCGGAGCCGTGATCCTGCGCAGCATGTCCGAGTTTGTGAGCTACCTCATTCCGGGTGAGTTCTACAAACTCTTGGTTGGCGCACTCTTTATCGGGCTCATTCTCTATCTGCCAGGAGGGATCATGTCGCTGTTCGCAGGGAAAGAGGGGAGCGATGTCTTTGCTAAAAGGTGAAGGGGTCTGCATGGATTTTGGCGGCCTGAAGGCCGTGCACAACGTCGACTTTGAGGTGCGAGAGGGCGAGATTGTGGGCTTGGTCGGCCCCAACGGAGCCGGAAAGACCACGCTGTTCAACGTCATCTCTGGGTACTATGCGCCAACCGCCGGCAAGGTGCGCTTCAACGGCCAGGAGATCCAGGGGGTCAAGCCCTTCCAAATCTGCAGAATGGGCATTGCCCGCACCTTCCAGGTGCCCAGGCCCCTGCTGAAGCTCTCCGTGTTCACCAACATCCTGGCGGCCTGCCTCTTTGGCCGCTCCGAAGCGGCTGCGGCGGTCGATCACCGTGCCGAGGTGGAGCGCATTATGGACTTCCTGGATCTGAATGAGCTGCGGGACACGCCAGCAGCGAACCTCAACGTCGCGCAACGCAAGACCTTGGAGGTTGGCCGGGCCCTGGCCACTGCCCCCAGAGTGATCCTGCTGGACGAAGTGGTGGCGGGGCTCAATCCCATGGAGACCGACCGGCTGATGCAGAAGGTGCAGCAGATCAGGGATAGCGGCGTGACCCTCTTTTTTGTCGAGCACGTCATGCGTGCCGTCATGTCGATTTCGGACCGCATCTATGTGCTCAACTTTGGGGAAAAGATCGCCGAAGGTACGCCTCAGCAGATCGCCGGCGATCCTGACGTCATCGAGGCTTATCTGGGAAAAGGGGTGCACAGTGCTTAACGTTACGAGCATGGAGACGTTTTACGACAAGGTCCAGGCTCTGTGGGGCATTTCCTTAGAGGTGCAGGAGGGAGAGTACGTGGCCCTCATCGGCCCGAACGGCGCGGGCAAGACCACGGCCCTCAAATCCATTGCCGGGTTGCTGCCCATTGCTGCTGGCGAGGTAACCTTCCTGGACCAGCGCATTGACCACGTCGATGCTTCTGACATACCGGCGCTGGGCCTGGTCCTCATCCCGGAGGGGCGGCGGCTGTTCGGTCACATGACGGTCGAGGAAAACCTTATCATGGGCTCTTACGTGCGCCGGGCAAAGGTGCACCGTAAGGAATCGCTGCAGTCGGTGTACGAGCTTTTCCCCATCCTCAGAGAGAGGAAGCATCAGCTAGCGAGGACGCTCAGTGGTGGCGAACAGCAGATGCTGGCGATCTGCCGTGGCTTGATGGCCCGCCCCAAACTGCTGATGCTGGATGAGCCCTCCCTCGGCCTGGCGCCTAAGCTGGTAGAGCTGGTCTTTGACACCCTGGACAAGATCAACGCCACCGGCATCACCATCCTGTTGGTGGAACAGAACATAGCCTCGGCCCTGCGGCACTGCAACAGGGCCTATTTGTTGGAGAATGGCCGCATCATCAAGGCCGGACTGGGCTGCGACCTGCTGGAGGACCAGCACGTTGTGGAGGCCTACATCGGTCTCTAAGCCCCGCCAGCGGTGCACACCAGGGAATGACCTCCAGCCTGGGCCGGCTGCGCGCATCCACCGCGACCGCTTGGTGTGGCACCGATTAGGCACGAGGGAGGAAAAGGGATGGGATTTGGCAGCGAATTGAGCAAGCTGCTGCAAGCCAAGAACATCGTCGTCGCCCCGGGCGTGCTGGATGCCCTGTCCGCGCGCATTGCGGCCCAGGCGGGCTTTGACTGCCTCTACATGAGCGGCTACGTCAACTCCGCGGTCATGCTGGGGCGCCCCGATTTCGGCCTGCTGACCCTGCCCGAGATGAGCGCCCGCCTGCGCATGTTGGTCGAAGCCGCGCAGAAGCCAATCATCGCCGATGCCGACACCGGCTACGGCAATCCCGTCAACGTACGCCGCACCGTCGCAGAATACATCCACGCCGGTGCCGCCGCCATCCAGCTGGAGGACCAGACCTTCCCCAAGCGCTGCGGGCACATGGAGGGCAAGCAGATCATCCCCGCAGAGCAGATGGTGCAGAAGGTCATCGCCGCCGGGGACACCATCTCCGAGCTGGGCAGTGACATGTTGATCGTGGCCCGCACCGATGCCAGGGCGCTGCAGGGGCTGGATGAGGCCATCCGGCGCGGCAGGATGTACGCCGAGGCAGGAGCGGACATCATCTTCATCGAGGCGCCCGTCAGCCGCCAGGAGCTGGAGGTGGTCGCCCAGTCCTTTGAGGTGCCGCTGCTGGTCAACCTGATCGAGGGCGCCAAGACGCCCATTTTGTCCCTGGAAGAGCTGCAGGAGCTGGGCTTTGCCATTGTCATCTACCCCATTTCGGCGCTCTATGTGGTCAGCCAGACCCTGACCGACTTTTACCAAGATCTCAAGCGCGATGGCACCAGCGCTGCCTGGTTCGACAAGATGATCGATTTCGCCCGCTTCAATGCCTTCATCGGCCTGGGCGGAATGCGGGCGCTGGAGGCCAGGTACAAAGCGGAGGGCTCCTGAGGGCGACGCGAAGCGCGGGGCTGAACCCCTACGCTAACACGACAAACCGCTGGCAAGCTGCAGACCGTTAGGCCGCAGGCCTTTGTCCTCCACTAGCACCTGCGGTCCAAGTGCAGGTGTCAGGCCGAGGCCATCCAGTGAAGAGGCGGAGATGGCCAGCCTGAGCAGGCGAGCGCACAAGCCTAGCGTATGCCAGGCGTGCACAGCGCATCGCGGACGAGGGGGCGATTGAGGCATGACATCCTACACCAAAGTGCAGCTTCCCTTCGGGAGAACCCACCTACAGGCGCAGATCCCGTCAGCCAACCTGATCGGAGTCTTTGAGCCTCATGGGATACAGCAGACCGCTGACGAGCACGTGCTGATCAGCGAGGCCCTCGAGCATCCTATCGGCTCGGGTCGCCTGCGCGAGTTGGTCCTGCCTGGGCAGAAGGTGGCCATCATGGCCAGCGATCTGACGCGCCCCTGCCCTTCCGCTAGGCTGCTGCCCTTTGTCCTGCAGGAGTTGGCGGACGCAGGCGTGCGCGAAGAGGATGTGCTTGTCATCGCTGCGCTCGGCCTGCATCGCGAGATGACGCCCACCGAACTCGAGCACATGGCAGGTCCTGATGTCTACCACCGCATCCAGGTCATCAACCACAATCCACAAGATGTCGTGTACCTGGGCACCACCCAACGCGGCACGCCAGTGGAGGTCTTTCGGCTGGTGGTGGAGGCGGACTTTCGCGTCTCCCTGGGCAATGTGGAATTCCATTACTTTGTGGGCTATTCGGGTGGCGCCAAGGCCATCATCCCTGGCTGCGCCTCGAAGAAGACGGTGACCGCCAACCACGCTTGGATGGTGCATCCCGATGCCGTGAGCGGTAGCTATGTCGGCAATCCGGTGCGTGCCGACCTGGAGGAGGCCGCCGCCATGGTGGGCGTCGGCTTTATCCTGAACGTGGTCGTGGATGCACACCACCACATCCTGGCCGCGGTGGCCGGCGATGGCATCGCGGCCCACCGTGTGGGCTGCGACTGGATTGCACAAAGGGGCAAGCTGGTCATTCCCAAGCAGAGTGACATTGTAGTCGTAAGCCCGGGTGGCTATCCCAAGGACGTGAACCTTTATCAAGCGCAGAAGGCGCTCGATAGCGCCGCCCTTGCCGTCCGGCCTGGGGGGATCATCATTCTGGTCGCCGAGTGTCCAGAAGGGTTGGGCAACGCCGTCTTCGAGCAGTGGATCACCAGCGGGCTGACCTGCGACCAGCTGCTCGACCGCATCCAACAGGAGTTCGTGCTCGGTGGCCACAAGGCCGCGGCCATTGCCAAGGTCGCGCTGCAGGCGCAGCTCATGCTCGTCTCCCCCAACCTGGTGGATCTGTCGCTGTCCGGCATCGAACACCAGGCAGCGGTCAACGTCGCGTTGGACACCGCCTTCGCGAGGCTAGGATCCGGGGCACGTGTCCTTGTCTTTCCGCAGGGCGCCAGCATCCTACCTCAACGGCTGGCGGACGGCGAGTAGCTGCCTCAGCAGCTTCCGACCCTCCCCGGCGGCCGCACCGTTCGGTCAGAGGTCTTGGCTCATCCCATCCCATTCTTGGCATAAGGAGAACCGATGGACAAGGTAGAAGAACTGCTAGCACGAGCCCAACAACCCGCTAGGGATGCACTGCGCCTGCACCCGATCTATCGCGGCAAGGTCGCAACGGGCATCAAATGCCCGGTGCGCGATTATAACGACTTTGCGATCTGGTATTCGCCCGGCGTGGCGGCGCCCTGTCTCGAAATCGCCTCCAATCCCGATGCCGTGTTCGACTACACCAACCGCGGCAACGTGATCGCCATCGTCTCGGACGGCAGCCGCGTTCTCGGCCTGGGCGACATTGGCCCACTAGCTGGCCTGCCGGTCATGGAGGGTAAGGCGTTGCTGTTCAAGTACCTGGGCGGCGTAGACGCGGCGCCCTTGTGCTTGGACACCAAGGACGCAGATGAGCTCATCCGCACCGTCAGACTGCTGCAGCCCTCTTTTGGGGGCATCAACCTTGAAGACATTGCCCAACCCAAGTGCTTTCGCGTCCTACAGACGCTGCGCAACGATCCTGACATCGAGATCCCGGTTTGGCATGACGATCAGCAAGGCACGTCGACGGTAGTGCTGGCCGGCTTGATCAATGCACTCAAGATCGTCGGAAAAGAAATGTCCGAGATCAAAGTGGCCATGGTTGGCCTCGGCGCAGCCCAGGTGGTGACCATCGCGCTGTTGGAGGCCAGCGGGTTCAAATTGGGCAACCTGGTCGCCGTCGATTCGCAAGGCATTTTGCACCGCGACAGAAAGGATATCGAACGGCAACGCGAACTTTTCCCGGAGAAGTGGCGAGTCTGTTTGGAGGGCAACGCCGAGGATCGACGCGGGGGAATTGCCGAAGCGCTCCGGGGAGCCGACGTCTGTCTTGCTTTCTCCAAACCCGGTCCGGGTACGGTCCGACCAGAATGGGTCCAGGGAATGGCCAGAGATGCCATCTTGTTCGCCTGTGCCCAGCCAGTGCCAGAAATCTGGCCCTGGGAGGGAAAGGAGGCGGGTGTGCGCGTCTTTGGCACGGGACGCTCCGATTTTCCCAACCAGATCAACAACTCGCTCGGTTTTCCGGGCATCTTCCGCGGCGCACTGGACGTGCGAGCGCGAACCATTACCGATGAGATGTGCCTAGCAGCAGCACAGGAGCTGGCACGCTGCGCGGAAGACAGAGGCATCCACGAGGACTACATTGTCCCCACGATGGATGAGTGGGAGATCTTTCCCCGCGAAGCTGCGGCGGTGGCCACGAAGGCACAAGAGCAAGGCGTCGCTCGCTTGGAGGCCACGGCCGAGGAACTATACGCCAGGGCGTCGCGCACGATCAAGGAGGCTCGCGACCAGGTCACACTGCTGATGGATCACGGCGCCATCCCACCGCTGCCTGAGGGCTGAGGTCTAGCCGCCAGGCAAGCAGCGCTTGCGTGCGTACGGCGCCAGCGCAGCTTGGTTCGACAAGATGATCGATTTCGCCCGCTTCAATGCCTTCATCGGCCTGGGCGAAATGCGGGCGCTGGAGGCCAGGTAAAGTGCAGGGCTCCTGAGGCCGCCGCGCCGATCACCCGTTTACGGAGGCGTTCATGGAAGACACACTGCTCGAAGGATTGGGCTCCGGCCGCGTGGAGCGCATTGTCGTCGCCAGGATCAAGCCTGGCGTCGACCTACTGGAAGCGATTCAGGAAGTGGTGCGCCGCGAGGGGGTGCAGAGAGGCGTCTTTATCGGTGTTGTGGGCGGCTTGCGCCAGGCCATGTTCAGGGGGCTGCGGCGGCTTCCCGCACAGTTCCCGGTAACCGACGAGGACCGGCTCTACCTGGAGATCCGGCAGCCGCTCGAGCTCCTCTCCTTGACCGGGCACGTTTCCCCGCGCGAGGATGGCCAGCCCAACATCCATGTCCATTTCTCGGCCTGCACGGTGCAGGGTGATAGCATCGTCACCCTAGGCGGTCACCTGACCAAAGGCACCGTGACCGCGCTGAAGGTGGCCGTGGCCATTGCCGTGGTCGACGGCCTGCCCATGAAATCCGTCTTTGGCGCTCACAGCCAGAGCGAAGAGTTGGTCATTGGATAGAACTGGGCGAAGCCAGGTCTGGAGCTGCGCACGCCATAGAACAAACACCTAGGGGTTTGCCAAACCCTGCGGGATTATGTCACGCCCTGATTCCTAGACTTCCGAATCCAGCCGCGGCGTCCGGGGCGTTTGATGGCTGCCTTGATCCCCTGAATGTGGATGCTGCCGGGGCGCGTCTCTGATCATCGACGGACCAAGCTCTTGAAGAACGGCATCCGGCCGCGCTCGCCAAGCAGAGCCCAGCGGTGGAAGGTCAGACTGTATTCATCGCCAGGCAGGACAAAGGTGCGGCCTGTGTGCGCAGAGGAGTAGCTCACAGAAGAAAGGGCAGGTTTCATGACTGCCGCTCCTGCGGCACCGCGTGGATCAGAGACAGGCTCAGCAGCGAAGTGGATGCGCAGCGCACTTCGGTCGTGATGACAACGGGAACCTGCGGTCTGGCCAGCGGCACGGCGCCCGTTCTGAGGGCGCTCCGACGAGAAGTGGAGAAACAGGGGCTTGACCAGGCTGTGACCGTCAGAACGACGTGCTGCCAGGGTTTCTGCGAAGTGGAACCTGTCGTGATTGTCTATCCCGAGCGCATCCTCTACCGGAATGTCACAACAAAGGACGTTCCAGAGATAGTCCAGGAGACGTTGGTCAACAAGGGCGTTGTAGAAAGGCTGCTCTACAAGGACCCGGTGACCGGGGAGAGAATCACGCATGAGGAGAAGCTGCCGTTCTTCGAGAAGCAGTTGCGACTGCTATTGGACAACAACCGTCTTATCGACCCCCACAACATAGAGGACTACATCGTTCTTGGCGGCTACTCCGCTCTGTCCCGGGTTCTGTTCG
>Ga0209635_10004471_pt1 | contig 10965 bp, 9 predicted proteins | sample DeeMarSWOR230_32_FD_187463 | JGI IMG/M metagenome (GOLD analysis project Ga0209635, IMG submission 187463) | Marine sediment microbial communities from White Oak River estuary, North Carolina - WOR-2-30_32 (SPAdes) (version 2) | ecosystem: Environmental > Aquatic > Marine > Intertidal zone >...
AATCTCCTTTTCTTTACCAGCGCTGGTAGGGTTTACTGCCTTAAGTGCTACGAGGTTCCCGAGGATTCCTCCCGCACTGCCAAGGGGATAGCCTTGGTTAATTTATTGCCTATTAACTTGGAAGATGAAGTAACTGTATTACTAGCCATCGCAAGCTTTCCTTCGAACAAGTTTCTATTAATGGCTACTAAGGGTGGCGTGATAAAAAAGACTACCCTAGGCGCGTTTGCTTCAATAAGAAGGAATGGCATTATTGCCATGGGGCTCAGAAACGAGGATAAGCTGACCTCAGCCGGTGTAGTTGCCGATGAAGATGAGGTCATCTTGGTGAGTCGAAATGGGAAGGCTATTAGATTTCAAGTCAAAGGCTTGAGGACTGCGTCTCGAACCAGTGGTGGCGTTCGTGGCATTCGTCTTGTTGACGATTATGTCGTTGGTATGGGCATTGTCCTTCCCGATGCCTATGTTCTCACAGTGACCGAAAAGGGATTTGGCAAGCTGACCCCCATAAAAAATTATCCTGTTCACAATAGGGGAAGCAAGGGGGTGAGGACATACAGGGTTAACCCCAAAACGGGTAATATAGCTTTGTCTAAGCTTGTCTCCCCGCAAGGCTCCCTGGTGATGTTATCAACTCGAGGCAACGTGGTGAACATCCCTATGGAGCAGATCCCAATTCAGAGCAGGAACGGCCGGGGAGCCAGGCTAATGGGCTTAGCCGAAGATGATAGCGTGGCTTCAGCCACGTGGGTTTTCCGGCAGAATTAAATCTTGTGAAATCAGCGTTAACCGCTCTGGGTAAATAAAAATTTAAACCCTAAACTCTAAATCGTAAACGAATCTGAGTTGAGAATTGAGAAAGTAGGATTTCAGGTGAGATTGTGGAGATTATTCAAGAATTAGCTTTGACCTTCGTCCCTCTTTTTTTCGCTATGGACGCCGTGGGGAATTTGCCCATCTTTCTTGCTTTGACACAAGAGATAGAGCCCAAGCATCGTAGGCGAGCAGTACATTTATCCACACTCACTGCCCTTGGTGTAGGCCTAGGATTTGTTGCTATTGGCAAAGCTATCTTTCTGCTCTTAGGCATTGAGGTGGCTGATTTCTTAATGGCCGGCGGCATCATTCTTCTGATTTTGGCTATCAGGTATCTAATCACTGGTAAGGTGGTAGAAACCCAGGATTCATCAACCTCCGAGACGATAGGCGTTGTACCTCTGGGTACTCCTCTGGTTGTCGGGCCAGCGGTGCTTACTAGTTTGCTATCACTTACTGGTCAGTATCGTATCTATATTGTGCTGTCTTCTTTTATCCTTAATCTAGTGATACAGTGGGTGCTTTTCAGACAAGCCGATAGAATTGTAGATTTTTTAGGACGTACTGGAGCAAACGCTATATCCAAAATAATTATGTTACTTCTGGCTGCTATTGCTATAAAGATGATTCGCGAGGGTGCTCTGACAATTTTAGGCTGAGCTTCAGAGTCTTAGGGGGTTGACACATCCTTGATAGGTAATATAGATTTAACGCAAGGAGGTGGCTATGTTCTGCTCTCAATGTGGTGCGGAAAATCCTGAGGGTGCTAAGTTTTGCTACAAGTGTGGCGCCGGCATCGTTGTTTCGCCAACGCCAACTGAAGGTGCAGCTAAGCCTGAAGCAGAGAGCAGCACAGGGCTATCAGCCAATGTAGCCGGGCTTCTTTGCTACGTGGCTGGGTGGATAACGGGAATAGTTTTCATAGTACTGGAGAAGAAGAGCATCTTCGTTAAATTCCATGCCTGGCAATCCATTATGACCTTCGGTGTGCTGACCGTAGCGCATCTTATTTTAAGCACAATACCCAGAGCAATTGCAGTCGCGACTTTTTTACCCGGCCTTACGATTTTTGCCAGAGTGCTTGGCACTATTATTTGGATCCTGATGGCCATATTGTGGATTATCCTTGTGATTCAGGCGGGAACGGGTAAAATGTGGAAGGTACCCTGGGCAGGCGACTGGGCTGAGAAGCAAATTAGCAAGTAAAGTTTTTAAGGTCCCATTACCCCCAAGCCTGATAAAGCAGGTATCTAAGGCGAGCTATTTAGCGCTGCCGATGTAAGGTCCTGGTTCAAGAAATCCTATCTTCTGTTATGTCATTGTAATATAGGCAGCCGCTGTATGTGCTGTGAAAAATTGAAATTTTACTTTTAATTTGGTCAAAAATCTCCTTTAGGGATTGGGTGGAGGGGTGTATAATAAAGGCATATGGGTTCTGAGGTTTTTTACCGCAAGTGGCGGCCACAGACCTTAAGCGAGGTGGTAGGACAAGAGCCTGTGACTCAGACTCTGCGTCATGCTGTAGAGAGTGGGAAGATAGCTCATGCCTATCTTTTTTGCGGACCACGCGGTACGGGCAAAACCAGCATGGCACGCATCTTAGCCAAGGCAGTCAACTGTCCTAATCAATCAGGTGGCGAGCCATGCAACGCCTGCGATGTGTGCTGTTCAATCACCGAGGGCAGGGCTCTGGATGTAATAGAGATAGACGCCGCCAGCAATCGTGGCATTGACGAAATCCGCAGCCTGAGGGAAAAGGCAAATTACGCCCCTAGCCTTGCTCGCTACAAGGTATATATTATAGACGAAGTCCACATGCTTACCGAGGCGGCTTGCAATGCCTTGTTGAAGACATTGGAGGAGCCACCGCCACATGTAATTTTTGTTTTAGCTACCACGGAAGCACACAAGGTGATAGCCACCATAGTATCGAGATGTCAGCGGTTTAATTTCCATCGCCTACGTCAAACCGAGATAATGGATAAACTCAAGCTGATATGCAAGAAAGAAGGAATTCACATCGAGCATGATTCCTTAGAGCTTATTGCTCGTGCTGCTACCGGGAGCCTTCGAGACGCCGAAAACATTTTGCAGCAGATGATTGCTTACTACGGCAACCAAATTGAGCTTGCTCAGATTCAAGCGGAACTGGGCATCAGCGGGGATTCACGGGTCAGACAACTAGCACGATGTGTAGTCAGTAGGGATATGGCTGCTGGGTTAAAAATTATAAATAGCCTCAATAGTGACGGTGTTGACCTTCGTCAGTTTAATATGGGCTTGGTAGAATATCTTCGAGGATTGTTGCTGGCTAAATCCCGATGCGAAGAGGCGCTGGATGTTACCAGCGAAGATTTAGCTGAGATGGGAAGCCTTGCGACCAATGCTACTCTGGATTATTTGCTTAAGGCAGTTAAGTCGTTCTCTAGCATAGATTTCCGAAGCGATAATTACTCCGCTTTGTCCTTAGAATTGGCTTTACTGAGTTGTGCCTTGTCTCCATCCACAGGACAAGAGCAGCTAACTACAACTAAACCTTCGGAAATAGCGGATGCTACTAAGCTAACTGAGTACGTAGAGAAAGCTAAGGTTCCTGTGGCATTGGATAGCTCTGAGGTTCCCAGCGAGGTTCCTGTGGCACTAGATAGCACCGAGGTTCCCAGCGAGGTTCCTGTGGCACTAGATAGCACCGAGGTTCCCAGCAAAGAGGTTTCTCAGGACATTGATTACCTCCGTAGCCGCTGGAGGGAGTTCATTAAATCTTTGCGAGGGGAAGGATCCAGTGGCAATTTGGATGCTTTTTTACGCAGCGCCTGCGACCCCATAGCTCTTGAGGATGATACATTGGTGTTAGGTTTCTATTATTCCTTCCATAAGGAGAAAATCGAAGACGCCAAATATCGACATCTGGTGGAGAAAAAGCTTAAGGAGGTCTTTGGTCGGCCCTATAAGATACGATGTATTCTAGTTGATTCCAAAAGAGAAATTCCGCCCCAGACAAGGACGCAAAATCCAGTAATCAAAGCTGCTCTGGAAATGGGAGCCCGGATTAGCGAGGAGGAGTTGTAGTTCTGAGCAAAGCCGCAGGAAAGGAATAAAATGGATAAATCAATATTGCGTCAAGCCCAGCAACTTCAGGCAAAGCTGGCTAAAGCTCAAGAGGAATTGGGCAGCATGACCGTGGAAGCTACCAGTGGAGGTGGTGCTGTCAAGGTGGTGATGGATGGACACCAGAAGGTGCATTCTGTGGAGATATCTCCCGAAGTGGTAGAGTCGGGAGATGTTGAGTTACTGCAAGATTTGGTCATGACTGCTGTCAACGAGGCTATTACCAAGTCGCAGGAGCTTGTTAGTAAGCGCCTCAGTAGCTTGACCGGTGGTCTCAATATACCGGGGTTACTTTAGGCAAAAGTCTGGAGATTCTTCGCTGCCCTTAGAATGACAATAAGCTAAATGGTTAGGGAAAATGAGAGCTATCGCTGAGCCTATAGCTAGATTAATTGAGGAATTAAACAAGCTCCCTGGAATCGGGCCAAAAAGTGCTAAAAGGCTGGCTTATCATATCTTACGTAGCCCTGATGAAGAAGCCAAGGCTTTGGCCAAGGCAATTTTAACACTGAAGGAAAAGATAAAGCTTTGTTCGGTTTGTTTCAACAACACCGATTGTGACCCTTGCCGCATTTGCCAGGATAAAGAGCGCGACCATTCTAAAATTTGTGTCGTGGAGAAACCTTCGGATATCCTTCCTTTGGAACAGACGAGAAAATATAACGGTGTTTATCATGTGCTTCATGGAACCATCAGCCCGACACAGGGTATAGGGCCTGAAGAGCTAAAGATAAAGGAGCTTCTGGCCCGTCTTAAAGATGGCTCAGTAACCGAAGTGATTGTGGCAACCAACCCCAACGTGGAGAGCGAGACTATGGCTATGTACCTGCAACGGATGATAATGCCTCTGGGCGTTCGCGTCACTCGCCTGGCTCGTGGCTTGCCCTTCGGTGCTGAGCTGGAATATGCTGACGATCTGACCTTGGGACAAGCGCTGGAAAACAGGCGAGAATTCTGATAAGGTATACATAACAGCACCTCGAAGATAAGATACAAATTCCGAAAGAGGTGAGATTTCTCAAAACCTGATAGGACTTCTCATTTGCCAAATATTCATTGTTAACAAAGGAGGAACATAACATGGCAAACCTAAAAGAAATCGATGAGGCGTTGACTTACTATTTGCGTCCGCAAACCTTTCCCCTCGCCATCCGGATGTGCGAATCCGAAAAAGAACTGCCTGACAAGACCAGAACACCCCAAAAAGATGTAGGAATAAATATTTCGTTATGTCACGCAATTAACATGGCGCGGCGCTATGGCTGGACTATGGCTGTTGACAAGTTTCAGAGCTGTTATGTTGCTGGCATAAGTATGGGTTTCTTACCTTTGTTGCCAGATGTCGCTGATGGAAGCTTCCAAGAGTCCCTTGGTTTATGGGGGATGAATAAAAAACAGGCAGCAGCGGCTATTGAAAACCTTCCCAAATTTGAATATGGTAAGTACAAGAATGTACTCATGGCTCCTCTAAACCGGGCTACCTTTGAACCACATCTTATCCTGGTCTATGGCAATCCTGCTCAAATATGGATACTTCTTACGGGTTACCTGAATGGAACAGGTAAGACAGGGCTGGACACCACTTTGGCTATAGGGGCCGGATGTGCAACCTATATCACACAGACTATCGAAAAAGACGAGTGCCAGTTCTCCCTGCTAAGCCTTGGTGAACGGCTGATCCCTCACACTGAAGATTACGAGTGCGCCTTTTCAATACCGATGAGCAAGATTGAGAAAACGATTCAAGGTTTGGAAATAGGTCATAAAATTGGTGTTTTCAGGTATCCGATTCCCACGTTCTTGAGATATAACTCACCGCATCCACCTGGATATGACAAAATGTTGAGTCATTTGCTGGGAGAAGAATCTTAGCGAGGCGGGGCTCAGCCCCTGTTCCCCGGTTCGCTGACTATTTTATCAATCTAAAAAAAGCCTGAAATTTGCTTGTCAGTGCGGTGCGAGCTATACTATAGACCACATCAGTTCGCGAATAACTGAACTATTAAAGCTTTAGTTATCAATAAGCAAGGAGGGAAAAATGAGGACAAAGGAGCAGTATATACAAGGTCTGGTAAAAATGAAGCGAAACACTTACTTCGATGGCGCGCCAATCGACCGTACCGACGAGCTACAGATGGACTGTATAAATACCATCGGCACCACATTTGACGAGGCTCTCAAGCCAGAGAACCAGGACCTCTGCACCGCCATCTCTCATCTCACCGGCGAGCGCATCAGCCGCTTCACCCATATCCATCAGAACACCGACGACCTGCACAAGAAGCAGGACATGACCCGCATGCTCTGTCAGAAGGTAGCTGGCTGCATTCAACGGTGCATGGGCATCGACGCCACAAATGCCGTCTACAACGTTTCTTACGAAGCAGACAAGCTGAATAAAGGCGCCACACAGTACCACGAGAACTTCAAGAAGTGGCTTACTCGCTTCCAAACCGAAGACTTGGTGGGCTGCTGCGCCCAGACGGACGTCAAGGGCGATAGGATGCTGAGGCCTGCTGACCAGCCAAACCCTGATGCCTACGTACGTATCAAGGAAAGGCTCAGCGACGGCATCGTGGTCAGTGGCTGTAAGTTACACATCTCCGAGGCATCGGTTGCTGATGAGATACTGGTAGTGCCGACACGAGCGTTGCGTCCAGAGGACAAAGACTACGCTGTCGCCTTCGCCATCCCGGGCGATTGGGAAGGACTGAAACAGATTGTTACCATCCATAATCTCAGGCCCAGGGAACACTTCAAGCGTGGCTTCCTGCCCGGAGCTACAGATTCTTACATGATATTTGACAACTGCTTCGTGCCCTGGGAAAGAGTCTTCCTCGCTGGCGAATGGCAGCATGGCGGCGTGCTGGCTCTCCTCTTCGCCCTGTTCCACCGCCACTCCTACTCTGGTTGCAAACCGGCTCTTGGCGACGTACTTTTGGGAACTGCGGCACTGGCTGCCGAGGTGAACAATATCCACAAGACACCCGGCGTCCGGAAGAAGTTGGCTGAAATTATCATGGTCACCGAGCTAGGTTATGCGGCGGGATACACAGCCTCTGACCTAGGCAAGCCAGAGGTCTACATACCCGGGATAGGATTCGTGCCCTATGGTCCCGGCTCCTATATACCCAATTCGATTTACTGCAACGTCGGCCGCTGCCTGACAGGTGAGGCGGTCTATCATGAAGCTGAGATGCTCTGCGATATCAGCGGCGGCGTGGTAGCCACCTTCCCACACGAGAAAGATTTCCTGAACCCGGAGACCCGTGACTTTCTCCTGAAATATACAAAGCGCAATCCCGATATGCCCGTGGAGGACCAGGCACAGCTATGGCGTTATCTAGGTGACGTGCTCTGCTCAGCAACCGGAGGCATACACAATATCGGCAGTTACCATGGTGGTGGCTCACCTATCATGGAGCAAATCGCCATCACCACTCAATACGATATAGAGTCCAGGAAAAAGTTGGTTAGGCACATCGCCGGCATGAGTGGTGGCGACCCCGATGCTTTGAGCAAAAAGATGACCTCGCCGGGCAAGACAGCCGCCAAGGCAGCCAAGCGGTAACAGGTAAGCCATCCTCGAAGAACTGAAGGTTTTTCTGGCTCATCAGTCTGCTATAGGCAGCTTTCAAAACGGCTGGCAATATAAATCTTGTTAAGCTGAGCGTGAGCATGTTATTCCTAGCTAGCTTGTAAATTATGTCAAGCAGACCAGAACTGCAAATTCCCCTGGTCTTGCTCTGCGACGGCTTCGCAAAATCAAACTATCCCCACGGGGTCGACATCTATAGTCCAGCCCCGCGGCAAAGTAACCGGGGATAACATCCTAGTTGAGTCAGGTCCGCGGAGGAAGAGTTGCCAGCGACAACTGCCCCTGGCTCGGAAGACAAAGGCAGGCACAGGACCAATCATATTGAAATCAACCATGTCTTCTCTTGCCTTTTCATCAAGCATCAGACGATATACCCTCTCTGCTTCATGGCGACATGCCTCCAGATTAGTGTGGCTATAAACAACCTGCGCTTTGATACGTTCGGTGTGCTCAAATCCCGCCCAGCCGGTGAGACACCCTCTCCTCGGTTATCCCCAGTATGTCAGCAATTTCCTTCTTGGTCAGCCCTCGTTTCCTCAATCTGAATGTCTCTTCTGTCTGCTTAGCCTTTTCCTTCTTTCTGCTACCTATCTCTTTTATCTCAGAAATGCGCCCTATCTCTTTTGTCTCTATGAGCCCCCTTCGCTCCATGCCGGCAAAGACCTTTTCACCCTCTTCAGTCCTTATCATCACTGTTGACCACTCTTCAACGGAGACATCGCTGCCAATGGAGATATCAGCCAGCTCAGCAACGAAGTCTTGGCAAACCAAGCAATGCCTGGGGACACAGCTCTTGACCTCAACTATGGGCAGAGACAGCTTCTCCCCCCCAGCATGTATGTTGAACTCATTGGAAACATCCAGCTTATCTATATGCTCGATATCTACACCCTTCGCCCTGATCTTCTCCGCTAAGCAAGCATATTTGTAGTTCTCTCGGCAGAACAGTCCTACGGTCAGTTTCACCGATGATGCCAGGGGTAGGCCTTTGTGCTTCAGGTATCTTATCGACTGTATATGGCATGGAGAACCTACAACGCAGATTTTACCCAGCCCGTGGTCAACAACAGCGGCTCGTAACTCCCTCAACACCGGCACCACACCATATTTGCTGCCAGCTGACAGCATGATCTCGTCCCTAGTCTTGGCAATACAGGCTACCGGTGTCCAGCCCTCTCTACCAACGACCAACGCCCCGTTTATGATGCCCGTGTCCAGTGCATACAGGAGTAGCGTGGTTACGATTCCACCGTTCTGGCAGGTTCTTCCAATTTCTGCGTCTCTTGTTCTTGCCGCTACGGCGCGCCTGTATAGCCCTATGCTTTCCTTTGTTCCTCGCCCGATAACGCTGCCTTCTATATCCCTTATCAGATCGTGCCTGAGCATATAGCAGGCATCGTAACATGTACTGCAACCCACGCAATCCATAGTACGTTTGGGCCGCTTCGGCTTGTTTTCAATGAGCTTGATGTGAGAGTCGGGGCAGGCTGTGATACATGCCCCACATACCGTGCATTCTCCCGTGTCTATTATTTTGGCCTCTAAATCTTCATAACTGGGCATATACTTATACTCTTACTCCTAGAATAGCAAACCAGGCTATTTTACCAGACATAATCTCGGAATGTCAGAATTACCCCAGTTTGAATTGTAGGTACGAGACTTTGACGGGTCGTAACTGCATGTTTGATATGTACAGTAGAGCATGCCCCAGGCGTCTCCTGTTCTCAGGAGCTACATTACACAATATAAATCCTGAAGGACACTCATAGGCTGATAGCACGCAGGTAGATGTTCTATACTACATCCTAAAAGCTATTCGCTCTACTTCAGCTCTCCGCTGGCCTTCATTTTGGCTATCTCTTCTTCCCTCAATTGCCTTTTGAATAGCTTCAAGGTGACGGTGAGAGGTAGCTCTTCCCTAAACTCAATGAATTTGGGCACAGCATAAGCTGGAAGCTTTTCCTTGCAGTGGGCGATTATCTCTTCCACTGTCACTTTGCCCCGAAACTCTGCTTTCAACCTGATGAAAGCTTTTATTCTTTCACTGCCTGGGCGCTCGAGGTCAGGAATCCCAATTGCCACCGCATCGCCGACCGCGGGGTGCTCATACAAAGCATCATCAACCAGCCTAGTATAGACCTTGAGCCCAGAGATATTAGCCATATCCTTAATGCGGTCTGTGATGTAGAAATAGCCATCCTCTTCCATTTTGACTACATCACCCGTGGGCAACCAGCCATCAACAAGCCCTTTACCCACCTCAGGCCAGTAGCCAATCATTATCTGCGGACCACGAACCCACAGCTCGCCCTCCTGCCCCGGGGCAGCCTCCTTACCTGTGTCCAAGCTTACGATTTTCACGTCCGTATCCGGTACTGGTATTCCTATCGAGCCAAATTTCTCGAAAGGCATAAAGCCTGTGATTTTGGAGAAGGATGAAAGGTTCAGGTGCGTGCCACCACCGGTTTCGGTGAGACCATATGCCTCGGTTATGGGCACTCCGGTTTCTTTCCTAAACTTCTGGGCAATCTCGGGGGCCAGAGCTGCTGTCGTGGACACAAACATCGTGTTAATCCTACCCAGCCCGGCAGCTACAAGCCGCGAGTATTGAGTGGGCACACAGGCACAGAAAAAGGGGCGATACTTCATCAGCATCTGTACCAAGGTATCAGTATCTCTGGGGTCCGGAAGTAAGTATCCTTTGAGCCCCCAGTAAACACCGAACTGCATCGTCAAGTGCCCGTAAGCATGAAAAAGCGGAATGGGTATCATGGCCGAAACCTTTCCCCTGATGCCAACCTTCAAGGGTTCATACGCCCATGCCATCTGCATCACCGCCACAACGCGATTATAATGTGTCAGCATCACTCCCTTAGGTATCCCAGTGGCACCGCCGGTGAACGGCAACACAGCCAATTCTTTCATTGGGTCAATGTCAATCTCGGGAGGCTTGGGCTCATGGCTTGCTATCAAATCGCGAAACTGATAAGTACCCAGCAACCGTTCCAATGATGGCTCTTCAGATGAATAATCCATTACCGAGGTGACTATTATATTCTTTATCTTGGTCTTGTCTTTTATTGAATTTACCGTCTCCAGGGACATCTCCGTGCAGATGACTGTCTCAGCTCCCGATTCGCCAATCTCATATGTCAGGTCAGCGGCCTTGTGCATAACGCTGCATGGGACATGGGCTGCCCCGGTTTTCATAATCCCGAAGTCGCTTATCATAAACTGCGGGCAATTTGGCAGAACGGTGGCTACTTTATCGCCTTTCTTAACGCCTAAGTCAGCCAGTGCCGTAGCCAACTTGTCGCTGAGCAGCTTCAACTCGCCATAAGGGATTTCTTTCCCCAGATAGAAGCAGGCAGCTTTGTCAGGAAATTCAGCCGCCGTGGCATCAAGAAGACTGTGGACAGTCATTTTGGGATAGGGCTCCT
>Ga0209635_10004472_pt1 | contig 10965 bp, 10 predicted proteins | sample DeeMarSWOR230_32_FD_187463 | JGI IMG/M metagenome (GOLD analysis project Ga0209635, IMG submission 187463) | Marine sediment microbial communities from White Oak River estuary, North Carolina - WOR-2-30_32 (SPAdes) (version 2) | ecosystem: Environmental > Aquatic > Marine > Intertidal zone >...
ATGGATCTCACTTAACCCTGCAATTTTAAAACAACTAGCAGTCTTCTTATCAGCCACTAAGAGGATCTTACCCACTCTTAAATCACCAAGGCATATCATTAGCATATACAATTATTTTAGTTGATTATAAATAAGCTATAATGATAACTTTTTTTTTCTTTTTTAAGTTTCATAGAATCAACATACCACCAGATCCACAACAAGGATCATATACGCTTTCACCTGGTTTAGGATCTCAGAGGTTAACCATTAGTCGAATAACTGATCTCGGAGTATTAGATCTCTTCTTCCTTAGCTCGATCTGGAGCAAACCTAACTAGCTAGGCAACAATGGAGTATCACAGAACTAAAGACATACTGCATGTACTGAACGTTTTGGGACAGAAGAACATCAAGAACACTCTCATCTACACTCACTTAGTTGATTGGAAAGAAGATGAATATGTTTCAAAGATTGCGAAGACAGACATTGAAGCAAACAAGCTGGCAGAGGATGGTTTCGAATATGTCTGCACCACACCCAATTCACTTTCTGGTTTTCAGAAAGTGAAAGTAGTGGGGTTCATTCCAAGATGAGGCGGGTTGGATTCGAACTCATGTAACCATAGTATGTGGGTTCTAGTCTTGCTTGGGATTTGCTCAGAAACTTACGCCATTCAGATTTGAATCGAACGCCAAAATGACAATCCATTAGTATAGAAAGTTAGACTCAAACTCATTATTTAAAAAAAAACTATTACACTTATTGCTCACTTACAGATTCAAGTTGTGCTGTGATTTATCAATAAGATCGTGTACTTAACGAGCAAAATCACTAGTAAAAAAAATGGGTGTACCTTGACTTGGAACTCTCAAATAGGCGAAGTCAGAAGATAGCATTAATATCAGTGTTCGCAGCCATCAACGCCATCTTCGACTCCATAGCTCTTCCACCTCAGCTCTCATCAGGAGTTTGGTATGGCTGGATATTCGTCATGGAGCCTTTAAACGGGATTGTTCTCGGACCACTATCTGGTTTTACTTCAACATTGATCGGTGTAATGATAGGGCACTCGATATTTTTGAGAGGAGACATTGTGATATACGAGTACCTCTTTACTTTAGGAGTGCCGATTGGAGCATTGATTTCAGGACTCTTCTATCAAAAAAGGTGGAGGCTGATTCTTATTTACTTTGGAATACTGTTAACAGCGTATTTTCTAACCCCGGTTACATCGGCTCTTCCAATATGGGGGATCTGGGATACTCTTCTCGCCTTTACAGTTCTGTGTGTAATCAACATTTTACCAAGCAGCATTAGAACAGGGCTGTGGAAGCAACCTTTCATTCTGCCATTAGTTGCGTTCATAGGATTGGAAGCGGATATTCTTTTTAGGATCTTTCTGTTCATTCCCTGTCAAACATATCATCTCTTTTATGGTCTTTCAGCTGAGGTTCTGGAAGCAATATGGGTTGCAGCTGCTTTTATTACACCCATTCAAGTTGCTATATCCATAGTGGTAACTGCAATAGTTGGACCTTATGTACTGCGATTAAGTCTCTTGAAACAGAGACGAGTGTTAAAATGATTATAGCTAGTTATGCAACCATCTTTTTTCATTTCTTTAACGAGCATAACCATTTTTTCCGGTGTGAAACCTAGCAGAAGGCTCTGTCCACAGAAGTCCTTGACTGCTACAAGTTAGAAGAGTCTTACTCATCGCCTCTATGTTTGGGGCATCAAATATACCTACAAGATCATACCGTCCAATTGTGAAGACTAACGCCTTCGAGTTCACCCTATACTTCTTAAAGATCTCCGTGACTTCTTTTAGCCCATCATGTATTTCCTTTATTGCTACCATTCTTTTCTGAGTGAATTATGGAACACACCACAGGTTTTCAGCCAAACAAGATATAACAACTAGGTACTAGTATTATGCAACTATAGGTGAATTTGTATGGTAGAGATCATTTTCACTGGAACTGGTCATCCAATTCTCCAACGTTTAGATGATGTTAAGGCATGTGCAAGTGAAGCTATTCTGATTGGAGATGACGTTCTGCTTTTTGATTGTGGTCGACACGTTAGCAGCCAACTTCTGAGGAGTGGTGTCCCACCTTACGACGTAAACTATCTCTTCTTCACGCACATATTCCATTTCGACCACACCTGCGACTACTCAAATCTATTGTTTTCTCGATGGATTAAAGCTTCGAAAAAGCTAAGTGTTTTCGGACCTGAGGGAACTGTTGAATTCACAGATAATGTTATCAAGTCGTTCATTGACGGACGTGGCCCGCGAATCATGGAGAATGTCTCGGTCAGAGACGTGGATGAAGGAGTTGTACACAGAGCTAAACAATGGGAGATCGAATGTGTAAACACAACTCATGGACCAAATTTTAACAAGTTGAGCTTAGCATACAAGATCTTAGCTGAAGGGAAATCCGTTGTTGTAAGTGGTGATATTACTGTCCCAAGTGATGAAGAGCATAGATATGGAAACAACGCTTACTCATTCAATAATAGACTTATAGAATTGGCAAAAGATACTGATCTCTTCATAATGGATGCATGTCTCGTTCATACAACGCCTGAGGATCTGGCAAGAGCCGCGAAGAAGGCAAACGCTAGAAAAGTTGTTATCACCCACTTGCATGAGCCAGGCTATCGTTCTCAGAGATACCGAAGAGTGCAATTGGACTATGACGACCTCGTAGCCGAGATGAATAAAATATATGATGGTGAGGTAATAGTTGCGGAAGACCTAAAATCGATTACCGTTTAACCTTATTCAGTATTGTTGAAATTAATTTTGTGAAGTAATGGGTGGTCGTAGCTGCTACTATTATGCCCCTGTCATAGCCAAGAAAGGTGTATGGAGGAAGTAGGGTTAGCTAGCTAAAAGCACAGAAAAAGGAGAGTCAAGACAGCTGCAGCAAGAAACCTAGAGAAAACCATCACAAAGCTAGTTAGCTTAATTGCATGTGAAGAGCTTTAAGGTCAACTGAGGTCTCGTGGAAGCCTTTGAACTCCTTTTTGGAGAGCCCAACTAGATATAAGCTTCAAATTATTTCCATACCTGTTATCCATTAGGATGAAGTTACACCAGTCATCTCTGTGGCGTATGCCTCTGCCCATAGCCTGGTTTGCAGCTCTGAAGGCGTCCATAAGGTACCACTTCTCTCCGAGTGTTTTGCTCTTCCGGTTAAAGTATTCGATCTGAGCTTTGACTACTGGGTCCCTGTAGTCGGCGAATGGAACTCCTACTAGGAATACTGCTCTGGCTTGTTCATCTGGGAAGTTCGATCCTTCTGCGTTTCGTCCCCTGAAAACTCCGAGCAAGAGAGCTCCACTTGAATCGGTAGTGGTTCTCTTGTATTCCTCGACGATTTTTGCGTTTTCTCTTGCGTTTGCCCCTTCAACGAAGACCTTCTTGCTTCCCATGAAAACGTCACCGTCCCTCTCAGTGACGATTCTGTTTCTTCTCCAGTTGCTGACGCACTCCATCATCATTCTCCTCTGAGGGAAGAAGACCAGTGCTCCATTTGGAACCTTTTCAGACAGTGAGGCGATGCGCTTCCCGTATCTTACCATCATGGCTTGCCCTCTTTTCGAGTAACGAGAGGTCACCGTGTTATCTACAAGGGTCTTCACGCTGTCTTCGTCTGCGATGGATGAGTACACGTGGTTATCGGTCTCGTTTAGTCCCAGGATCTTTGAGAAGAGTTCTACTGGTGATAGCGTGCCAGACATTATCAGTGTCCCTGAGGATAGCTCTATAACCGGTTTAATGGCCAAGCTGGGATCGAGGCACCTGTACTCGATCAGTGGAACACCGTAGTAGGAATGCTTGTACACTGCCACGTAACAGTCATGCAGGCTCTCTTCAACGAAGGCTAGGAACGTGAGGACGCCGTTGAGATACGAAATTGGCAGTTCGCCTTGATTCAGCTTCAGTTCACGTATCGCTTCGACGTGTCCGTAGGAGTGGTCAATGCTAGAGGAGAGGTCCTCACCAATCAGTCTGTGAAGATCGGAGAGCAGTTCTCGCCCCCACTTGACTCGCACTTCATCTGCAGTCTCCTCTTCTAGGTAGTTCTCCAGAATGTCGATGAGATCGGTTGACTCCTCTAGCTGCTCTAGTTCTCTCCTCGCTCGTTCAAGAGACGTGCCTGAGAGCGTGTCACTCAGCACGTCGATACCAATCTGGTCTGCGTTGTGAGCCTCGTCAAAGATCAAGACCTTACCAGCGAGATTCAGTTTGATCAGTTCCCTGATCGCGTCGTTGAAGATGTACTGATACGGGGCAACCGTCACGGTGCGGTGGTCAACCATTCTCCTCGCTAAGTAATAGGGACACATCCTATGAGCTTCCCCGTAGCTCCTTAGTTCCCGTACGTCCATTACTTTCGGTAAGTACTGTGATTCCAACTCGATCTCAATGCTAAGACTGCACTGACCTGTTCGCCTTAACAACCTACACGTCTCTCGTCCCTCTAAGCTGCTCAATCGACGACACTTCTCGTTCACGCAGAGGTGCTGCCTACTTGCAAGACTAACAGCTGTGAACTGCAAACCTGACTTATCGTTTATCCTTCTAAGCTCGCTCATCACCTGACGCACCTGTTCATGCGTCCTAGTCGCGTAGACAACCTTCCTTTCGATCGACAATACGGATGCAAGCGAGCAAGACGTCTTCCCAAACCCGTTGCAGGCTTCAGCCAAGAGGACTCCGCCTCCACGTAGAACCCTCGTAGCGTCTTTGATGAACTCAACCTGCTGCGGGTAAGGTTGATAGGGGAAGAGAGCAAATGGATCGCTGGTATCGATCGATGCATTCGAAGCAGTTTTCACCCGGTTCTTGAGTCTCAGGAATTTTCCGCATGAGACGCAGAATCTGCTCTCCTTCACCTCTTCAACCGTGTGTCTTCTCCCACACCGATCACATACTATTTGTATGTCTACAGTCACATCACATCACCAGCTCTATTACTCTCTTAGTCAAGACGTTCCTTTCTCTTTCAACAGCTCAAGGAACCATGATGCTGACTCGTTATCAATCGCTAAGCTTTTTTCCCTTTAGCTATAATTGTCAATTTTGGTAATGTCCAAAGGCATTAGTCTACTTGCCCTTTTTTCGATAAGGATTCATGGATTGTGTGTCCACACTGAAGTTCGCATACCAGCAAGTGTCTTTTTACTGCGAATTGAGTCACACCCGAATACTTCTTGCACTTATCACACCAGGCACAGGAAGACTCCTTCCAGGACTCTCTCGCATTTTTAACCGTCTTCAATGACTCAGACCTTTAAGAGCGTATTGGTCTAGCACAAAGGCATTATCGTTGCTTTGACGCCTAAACTTAAATTCGAGAAGGGGTTTGACACTTGATTCGACATTTTTGAGTCCTGCTCTTTCAACGTAACAGTGAAGATCCGATGCTTTGAACGCTAAGGTTTCACCTCTATACATAGATACATATTTTAATTATGACGACGTGATTTCTGAACTCGTCTTAAAGGGATTCCCTCTTCTTCTTTTTCTCTTCTCAGCTCTAATCTCACATCCACCTTCGTGTTTGAGAAATTTGTACTTGACATCGTAGTGGAGTGGTTGAAAGCAGAAGTAGCGTACCATATTTTTTCCGGTGTTTCTGGAACACTTTTAGAAGAACGCTGTCCAAGAAGGTTCACTAATGGTACTAAATAGAGCACTGTGTATTTCACTCAATTTTTGATTGGGTTTTATCCTTTTCCATTTTTTCAAGCAGCTTTTCCAATTCAGTGATTCTCTTCTGAAGCGCTTCGATCTCCATCCTGTTGTGGGTGTTAGCCACCAGAGTCATTTTATTCATAATGTCGGGTATAGCCGCTTTCTCCATAGCTTTCTCTTCAGCTATCCACGCTTCATCGATGAGCTTGTAGAACGCCTCTCGGTGTCTGAAGTCCATCAGGGAGTCTTGATACCCTGCTGGTTTCTTCAGCTTCTCGATCTGTTCTACAAGGAGTTCTCTAAATGATTTGATCTCAGCATTCAAATCGATCACTGTAACGATTGTTTTTCAATGGTATTTATTCAGCAATTGACGCTTGGAGGGAGGGAGACCCCACCTTTTTTTACAAAATACCAGATACAATGTAAATAAGAAAAAGGAATGAGTGAAAATGAGAAAGTTACACTTATTACTCCTAATTATTATCACATCGTATTTTGCTATTAGCGTTTATTTGTATCCTTTAGCGCGCGCTAGCTAAATTCCACTCTTATCCTTGCTTTCCTAACTTCAAGAACGCCATTATCATTGAGTATGAAGGCAAGTAAGTGTCCTGGTTTGAGACCTAATTCTTCACGGATTTTTAGGGGGATACTGACTTGTCCAGTAACACTTAGTTTTCCTACCGCTACGTCGCCGACGTATTCTATCTCGCTTTCTGAGGTGGATGGTTTCTGCTCAGCAATGTGTATTGATATAGGTGCTTCTTCAGGTTCAGCTAATCGGTATTCTTTCGTATCTTTTTCAAACCAGAGAAATTTTGGTAAACCTGGATAATGATGAGTAGATGAGTGATTGATACTACAACCAATTATGTCAGCTCTGTATGAGCTGGGATTCAGAGACTCATTGGGATAATGCCTTCTTATCCAATTTATAATTTCACTTGCCCTAGCACTGCGTAAATCGGTCACAGCCTCACGAATTTTGGCAGAATGGGTTTTTCTAATAGCTAACCCCCACTTTTATAATATTAGCATATATTAATATACTATAATATAATATATTATATAAATATTTAGATAAGTAACTAACTTTAATCAAACCCTAGTTATCTAAAAATTATTTCAAGTTGAACCATATTGATTTCAAACTACCAGAAAATAGTGAGGGAAATGAATAGAAAAAATCTGGTTTAACTTGTTATAGTTAGATAGTAGTGATATTGTGAATAAAAGAGAGACAGGGATATAGTATAGATCTAAGTAATAAAACCCTCCTTTCCGCTAGAAAAGTTCAGAATTTTAAAATAAAAACCACTAAGGTAATATGTTCTTCAAAAAAATCGGTGGTAAATTACACAGTATCTAGCTAGTTGGTCATAAAAGATAACTAATATCTCATGAAAAAATTGGAAAGAAAAAGGAACGATATTGTATTTTTTTATAGGGGTACATGCTTCCGATCCAATTATTAAAGCCCCTTTTTCGGGTAGAAAAGTTCAGAAGTTAAAAAAAATTGATCGCTACTCATTGCCTCTTTGATTGTCTTATATCTTGGTCTTTGAGTTTCTCCCACTTTATACGGTCTTGAACCTGCAATCGCTCTCCTATCTTTTTCTCCAACTCAAGCATTCTCTGCACATAAGATTCAAATCTTTTAACCCTTGAACTGAGATGTTCAATCAGTTCATCTTTCTGCTTCATCATTTCAGTGACGTAATTGATCTTAGCGTCTTTCACTAAGCTGTCTTTGATCAAGCCATCAATTGTGTCTTCAGCCTTCTTCAGCCTCTCCAACATCTCCTCGTTAGCCTTAGTTACTAGGACAGGTCTTCCATAGATAGAGAGTTCAGGCAAAGCCTTCAAGTAGATCTCCTTGAGCCTCCTCTCACCCATTTCACCCGTAAACTTAGCATAAACCGCGTTCAACCCAGTTTGATGTCCCATAAGAGCCTCTGCCTCATCCTGCCCATGCCTACCAACAACAAGCCTGAAGAACTTCCGCAGACCATGAGGATGTAGAGTGGACCGGTTCGTCCTGGAATCAACCCTCTTGAGGTTCGCCTTGTCTAAAGCGTTCCGCCATATATAGTTAAAGTTGATGGATGTAAACGGGAATATCTCCTCTGACTCAGCCTCTCTCTCATGAAGCCTACTTCTCGCGTTTGCTGTTTCAATGTACTGAGGTCTATACTTGAGCCATTCAAGAAGAGCCTCCTTTGCCTCCGGAGAGATGAACGTTATCCTCTTCTGCTTCGACTTTGTATACTCAGCTCTGATTCTGAGCTTGACTGGTTCCATATCCAAGTCGACATCTTCAAGTTTAAGCTGAACGAGAGCTCCAACTCTCATTCCACTAGAAGCAAGTATTAGCGTCATCGTCTTCCCGTGGATAGGCATGTACTCAGTTATTCGCCTGATCTGCTCGTTGCTGGGCGTATTCTCCCAGCTGATCGCCTGGTTATTCTTAGCTTTTAGCTGATTAAGGACCCTCCTAGAAAATGTGACATCGTTGTCGTCGAAAAACAGCTTCAAAGCGTTCACGTGTGAATTCCTCGTAGTCGGAGCTAACTCAGAAAGGACTTCGTCTCGAAAACTGATTAAGTCTCTCTCTACGTCTCTGCTCTCCTCAAAGTATCTAATGGATAAACCATCGAGGTCATCTTTAAAACCAGGGTAAACAAAAAGTAGGAACTTCTTTACCCCGATCCGGTAGTTACGCCTCGTATTCACGTTCTCGTACAGGCTCAGAAACTCGCTGACAGTTTTAACCTTGCGATCCAACTCTCGTCGTTTTATACATAGATCTGTGAATTATTTATATGTTATCAAAAAGTAATCTTATCAACAACATTATATGTTTCTACTATTTAATAAAAAAGACCAGTTATTCTAAGTATATAGCAGGACGATAGGGAATCGCTGTTTCTGATCGAGTCATAGGATCATACATATTAATAGTGTCTTCAGCATAAACTTCAATCTCTGCACTAAACTCTTTTCGGTAGAATTCAATAGTATTCATGATAAGTGTATGTTCATCTACCTTACCTGTTTGAAGTCTGATTTTAATCATGTCATCTGGCATTTTGCGTACGACTTCCCATAGTCGTCTAATCAGTTTAACCGCTTTGTCTCCTTCCTTGCGTATGTTATCGTCTTTCATAACTTCACTAATCAGATTATCTGAACCGACTCTTCCCTTAGAAGCGTATTCAAGAATAGCTAAGTAGACGCCCCATTTCCAATCACTCGCAGTATAATAAATTATCCTACTCGATTCTAACCCAGTAGCGTTAATTATATTCTGTGTATCTGAATGCAATTCAATGATGTGCTTCTCAATTTCTTCAACTTGGTTATCGATCAAAGTCTCATCAAACTGAGGCCATTTCGCATGTGATATGAAGGTATTATGTCCCAAAGTCTCCCACATTTCTTCACATAAATGTGGTGTAAAAGGAGCCAACATTAAGATCTGTTTTTCAAGCACGTCTCGCAATATCCTAAGATACACAGTTCTACTCGTTGACTCGCTATCTTCCAAAACTACACGTCTCAAATACCATTGAATGTCTTGTCCAAGTCGGTACAGAACGTTATGAATAGCTTCTCGGACGCGTAAAACGTTCATGGAATCCGTGGTTATACGTACATAATTATGGAGTCGACTCAACAACCATTTATCAATGTGTGTTAGGTCATCATTTTTAGGTGACCCTATTATATGGGATAGATTATTTACTGAGTCGTAGAATCGATCCAATCTTTCTTTAACTGATTTTGCTAGTGCACGATTAAAATCAGCGTGTTGAAGAAGCTCTGCTGTAGCTTGAATCGACAGGCGAAGAGGGTCCGCTCCAAAGGTATCAATTGCTTCACGAATCGGAATGATATTACCTGTTGACTTCGACATCTTCTTCCCCTCCATCAATACTAAGTTGTTAACAGCGATTTGTCTTGGCCAGAGTTCTTCAGGAAATAAAGCAACGTGGTTGAAGATGAAAAAGGTCAAATGATTTGGCACCAAATCACTCGCTGAATTTCTACTGTCCAATGGATAAAAATACAGGAATTGATTTCGCATATTACGTAAGGCTTCAATATTGATTTGAGCACGTGCCGCTACATCCTCCAATACTCCTTTACCATAAAAAATATGGTCGAAAACCTCTTCAACTAAACTGTCGTCTCTAATACCATACTCTTTAATGTGTCTGGATATTGTGTAAAAAGCCATGTATATTACTGAATCAGAGAGACTTTCGATGATCCAATCCTGATCCCAAGGAAGCTTAGTTCCCAATCCATACTTACGAGCACAAGCCTTCTCGTTCAGCCAGTCAATAACATAATTAAATTCAGCTCGCATCTCTTCTGGAACAATTCTCATTCCATCCAAACAGCGATGGGTAAGTGCCTTCCACTCAGGATCTTTATAGTTTATGAACCATTGATCTTCAAATATCTTGACTGTCAGTTCGTCTCCACATCGACAGAAGATGGGTCTATTAAGTAACTCATACATCGAATCTGCTTTTCCTTCTTTCATCAACTCTTTTTCAATCGCTTCTCTAGCTTCACCCACATTCATTCCTACATATTTGCCCGTATTATCTTTCATGGTTCCTCTATGATATTCACGGCTGTAGAGCTCTGTACTAGCTTTTTCAATCTTGGGATCGAGTTGATTCTTTACTCCATACTCATTTAACACGTCTTGAGCAGGTATCTCAGAACTTCCTTCCAATTCAATAACTGGAACGGGGACAAACTCCTCAAGAACGCTCTTTGGTAATTTTATTTTAAACGTTTCAGGGAAAGCTTTTAGATCTTGAAGAGCTTTCAAGTCAACAGGAGCATGAGCAGGAACAGACATGACAACACCAGTAGCATTCTTCGCATCTGGGAAAGTCGCGGGTAAAATCGGAACCTTCACACCATTCACAGGATTTATAGGATATTTACCCACTAATTTACTACCACTTACCGTGCCTTGAATTTCAACGTCTCTTCCCTGCAATGTCAGTTTTTCAGCGCATTCTTTACTTATTATCCATGTCTCATGATCTACACTTACCTTAACATAATCAATGTCAGGTCTTACCCAGATGTTTGTGACCCCATATATAGTTTCAGACCTTAAGGTCGCCGTTGGCAGGATCTCTCCATTTAACTTGAACTTTATTAGGATAAACTGTCCAATCTCTGGCTCAATATCCCCTCTTGTATCGTGCTGTCCCATAGGACTAACACAACTAGG
>Ga0209635_10004474_pt1 | contig 10963 bp, 13 predicted proteins | sample DeeMarSWOR230_32_FD_187463 | JGI IMG/M metagenome (GOLD analysis project Ga0209635, IMG submission 187463) | Marine sediment microbial communities from White Oak River estuary, North Carolina - WOR-2-30_32 (SPAdes) (version 2) | ecosystem: Environmental > Aquatic > Marine > Intertidal zone >...
TTGTGAGAATGGATAATCTCTTTTACGATTGTTAAAATTGGTATCGAGATTCGAAATTCGAATCTCGACACAAGCACGGACGTGCCCGTCTGGGTTTCATCACCGTAAATCGGCTTCGGGATTCAATGGGTTAAAAGGATGTTGACGCAAAAGAAAGCAAAAATCCACCTTTTCCGATGCGAACCTAAGTTTGTCCATAAAAGATCGTTTCCAAGGGCAGATAAAAACGAACAGGGGAGACTCAAGTCTCCCCTGTTCGTTTTGGGCCAGGCAGATCAAAGGAGGAATTTTTTTAATTGCTTACTATTCTCTGGAGCCAACTCACCTTCAGGACCGTGTTTATCTGGGGCACGCCTGGAGGTAAGTTGTTGGGATCCAGGAAAGCAAGATCGAACGCCCAATCTCGATTAGGAGCGGTATATTGAGGACTCCCATATTTCCACGACCCGGTTGCCTGTTCGCTAAACCACAGATCCACCATGGAGCCTTCGTAGGTAAATGTTTTTCCGCTCCACTTCTCTAAGAAACGAGGCAGATTCTCCAGACCTCCATTGTAGTGCCCTAACGTGGTCTCCGTGTTCCCAGTGAGGAAAGCCGCGTTGACCGTGGTATTGGATGCTAGCCGGTTGCTTAAGCTTTGGTTACTGTTGGCGTCATCCCAGTTGTTGGACAAAACGGTCAAAGCGTCAGTAAAAAGGGCCGCCGCTTTCTTGTTGGTCTTGTTGTAATCCCCAAGAGTATATAAAGGATTGTCGGTTACCACGGTAAAGGGTGCAGCTAACTCCTCTCCGTTTACCAGTCGGATTGCCTGTTGGGTTCCCACCACTTGGTCACGAGAAGCATAGAGAATTCCATTTAACGGGAAATAGCCACTGGTATTGAGCTTTTCTATGTCTATATCATAAGAGGTGGCCCATTTGTATTCTCTGTAATTGTAGAAGTTAGCAGTGGTAATAATCGAGTCGGAAAGGAAGGTGGCGGTGACATCCACCCAATTGTCGCTGGAGTTTTTGTATAACACCTGCCCATCCACCATCTTCAGCCCGGCCTTATGCTCGTAGCTGTCCATATTGCCGCCCGTTCCCCTCTTTGTCATGTCAATGGGATCGCCGGAGACGACCACCGGAAGGTTCAGGTCGGTCATTCCATGGGACTGGTCCTCCACCATCCCTCCCCATCGATTCAAGGATTCAGATATCCAGTCGGGGTCGTTGGAATCCAGCCAGGTGCCGTCTCCGTTTTTCATGCTCTGGTAAACCCCATATCTGTCCTTGATGCTCACATCTCCATCCATCGTGGCTAAAGGATCGTTCTTTCTTCCGTGGTAGATATTGCCTGCGGCCGTGGTCCAGGAATCCACTTTAAGGCCGGTATGAGCTCCGAAGTAAAGATCATGATTGCTGTGAACTCTCCCCCCCAGGGTCATGGCAGGACCGGGCAAAATCTCTAAATCTTGCTCGAAGAAGACGGCAAACTGGAATATGGGGACCAGCGCATCTTTTACTACCGCTTCGATCTTGGTGGCGGTCTGAGTTCCCATTTCTTTTGCCTCGCCGGTGATGGTAAAACTCTTCACCAAAGCATAAAGTCCCTTGTATGCTCCCACGGTGAGGGTCTCCTGAGTGGCAGGACCGTTGTCCACAGTGTTATACGTGACCGCTATGTTCCCCAGTGCAAAGGAGTCGCTGGGAAGAGGGTTAGGTGGTCCCACACCGCCTGAGGCATAATGGTTTCTGATTTCAGCTATGACCTTTTCCAATCCCGCTTCTGCTGCATAAAACGTGTTGATGCTTTTCAGATCATTTCCGGCTATGTTGACGTCCTTGGTGGAGGTCATCACCGCGGCGATCCCAATCATAGTCAACATTAAAAGCAAGGAGAGAAAGATAAGCAGGGTAAAGCCATTCTCATTTTTCAGCTTTTGCAACACGATATCTCCTTTCCTCAATTCTAAATAATAAAATACCTTATCATAATCCCAGATTTCTCACCTTGACATCTGAGGTAAGAGTTCTTCGTCGATGATCTCCCTGAAATTGAAAGTCTTTTCTTGCAGTCCGGGCAGTTAGGGTAATCAATACCTCTCTGATCACCGAGGCGGATGGCGGGACGTCAACGAAAACTCCATTAGCCAAACCATACCGGAACTGCAAGTCCTCAATGTCTTCGGCATATACATAGGTCTGATTTCCCTCCCTCTGAACCATTAGGTTGGGATGATAGGTGTCCGTGGTGTCGATATAAAACTTATACAAATCCATCATCATCACCGTGCTCCCCTTTGGATACTTCCTGGAAAGTGGAGCGGTGTTATGCTGGATGTGACTGGCTGCAACCTGAACTTTGGTTATATAAAAAAACTCTCCGGTGTCGGCAACAGGATCATAGATGTATGCCCAGGTATCTTCCTCAAAACAACTGACGTCGTGACCATCACACCTCAACTCAGAGCTGGGCTGAGGCATGCTGTGCTCGATGGTGGCTTCACATTTAAATTCATTTTGAAACAGAATGGTGATGGTATCCGGATTGGTATCAGCGGCATATATGGGCTGGAATCCTCCAGGCAAACCGTAGCCCGCCATTCTTATTCTGGTTTCTAACTCGTGCATGGCGACTCTTACGTTCTGTTGCATGTTGGTGATCTGCTCTTGAATGATCCAACCTTTGTGCTGATTCAGATAAAGACCAAACCCGGCGTATACCACCACTCCGGTAATCAGGAGCGCAATCAAAATCTCCACCAAAGTGAACCCTTTAGGGTGACCTTTTCCTTCGACACTGAGTCTCAGGACGAAGTGCAGGGCGGGCCCTTCTTCATTCTTTTTCCCGGAGGGGGACGGAACCCGGGGAAGTTTCGTACAAAGATTCTTCATTTTCGAGTTCCTTTTAATTGTATGATTCATAAGTTATGACTACATTATTATGTTGCAAGCTATCCTTGTCCAGCCAGGTCATCTGCACGGTTATCTTTTTCAGACGAGTCCCATAATCTTCAACCGTCCAGGTCCGGGTCATCCCTTCAGGAGAATCAGATCCGGAGGTGAAATCATGGGTATTTTTGATCTCCTCAATTTTCACTTGGATATGATGAGCGGCCCTGGTGGTCATGTCGGCAAATTCATTTCCTTTCATGGAGGTGATGATCATGGGCACCATCATCAAAAGTCCGGTAGCAAAGATGAGCATGCTTACCATGACTTCCAATAGGGTGAAGCCTTCTTGACCGGTCAGGAAGATCCTTTCAGGTAATCTTCTGACTTTTGCCAGCATCATTTTCTCCTTCTGCGAGGATGAGGGTTATTTTCACTCATAAAAAAAGGCAAAAAGAATGCCGTCGCCGGGGTGAAAGTTCAGTCGGCATATAGGATGGATAATCGATTGCGTAGGTTAAATTTGGGGTGATGATTAGAGGAGTCAATGTCTCAAAGAATTATCCAATATGAAAAGGTTCATGAGAAGTATGGGGAGAATCCCATACTCTATCGAAGATCTGCGACTACGGGGAACGATCATAATTGCTCCTTTGAGCTGTCTGGTGTACAATCCTGAAACCCCATACAAGGGCAAAAGTTGCGTTTAGCATGAATCCAATCGGCGCAGATTAAGATTCTACGTGCGAGGTTGAGACGAAGATTGAGAACCACTTTCAAGCAAGTTTATTGGAAACCATTGACAAAATCTTTAGTATATGTAAATTGAAAACGGTCATCAGAACTTTTTCGAAGGAGAGATAACATGCGGACTTTGAAACTAAAAGAGGGGATAATCTACGGACCGGTCAATTCCAGAAGACTGGGATCCTCATTGGGAATTAACCTCCTGCCCACCGGTTACAAACTGTGTAGCTTCAATTGTCTTTATTGTCACTACGGCTGGACGAAGGCACATACACATGATGTTTCTTTTTACCTGGGTGATCTCCCCTCACCAGAACAGGTGAGAAAGGCGCTTGAAGAGTGGCTGAATCGGAATCCAAACGGCGTGGATTACATCACCTTCTCCGGCAATGGCGAACCCTGCCTGCATCCTGAGTTTGATAAGATGGTTGTGGTGGCGGGGGAAGCGAAGGACCAATACGCTCCTTATGCAAAGCTGGCTATTCTGTCCAATTCCACCTGCTTGGACAAAGATAGGGTGCTGGCTGGTTTGAGAAAATTAGACGTAAGGGTAATGAAGCTGGACTGCGGGACTGAGAAGATTTTCCGAGAGCTAAATCGTCCATCCACAGGTGTTCAGTTTGAAAAAGTGGTGGAAAATCTAAAAGAATTGGATGATATAATCCTCCAGAGTGTCTTCGTAGAGGGGAGGGTGAATAACACCGGAGAGGGAGAAGTGGACAAATGGATAGAAAAGCTTACCTACATAAAACCTAAGGAGGTGCAGATCTATTCGATTGATCGACCTTCGGCAGATGAAGGTTTGGCTTTGGTAACAAAGGACAAATTGAGAAAGATAGCAACAAAAACAGAAGAAGCTTGCGGGATTTCGGTGAAGGTCTTTTAAATGGAGAAGAACATCCGCAGATTCTACTGGTATCGTCTCACCAAGTTCAGCCTCTTCCACATAGCTATACTGGTTCTCTTTTACCAGGAAAGAGGTCTCTCCTTCTCCCAGATAATGATTCTTCAGAGCGTCTACTACTTTGCCAAGGTCTTATCTGAGGTCCCCACTGGCGCACTGGCAGATCGGATGGGGAGAAAGAAATCACTTCTCCTTGGCTCTTTTTTCCATTCCTCCGCTTACCTTTTGATCTTTTTTTCGCATTCTTTGATTCCGTTTATTCTAGGTGAGATCATAGCTGGCATCTCCATGTCCTTCGCCTATGGGGCTGATTCTGCTTTGGCCTACGACACTTTGAAGAGTTTAGGGAGGGGGGATGAGTATCAGAGGATCGAAGGAAACGCCAACAGCATGAGGCACCTTGGCTTTGCAATATTTGCCCCAGTGGGGGGGCTGCTTGCCACTATAGATTTAGCCCTCCCCTACCTGGCAAGCTCTTTAGGAATATTTGTGTCCGGGCTGATCGCCTTAACCTTAGTTGAACCGCCGCGGGAAAAGGACAACATAAAAGATTCAAAGCTACCCACTAAATCGACAGGTACGCACCGTACGGTGCATGCCACAGGACAGATTCGAAGAAAGTCGTATTACGAGATACAAAAAAGCTTTGGCCTGATGCTTGCCGATAAAAGGATTTTGTGGTTCGTTCTTTTCTTCTCCTTGATATTCTTAGCTACCCGACTGGGGTTCTGGACTTATCAGCCTTATATGAAAACGGTGGGTTTGCCTCTCTCCCTATTTGGCGTAGTTTTGGCTTTTTTCCATCTTTTTTCCGCTATGGTGAGCAAGTATGCAGACAGACTGGAGAGGACTTTGAAGGAGAAACTAATGCTTATTGTCATGCCCGCTTTGGTGATAATTTCTTTTGTCCTCTTGAGCAGATTTTTGTTCTTATGGAGCATCTCCTTTATTCTGATTCAACAGGTGACCACCCCCATACATGAGCCGGTCTTGAAAAGCTATATCAATCGTCGTACTCCATCTGAGGTGCGAGCAACCATGCTTTCGGTTCAGCATATGGCTGGAAATGCAGCCTTTGCGATTTTCGCTCCGTTTTTAGGAAGCTTGGTGGATCGATTTCACATAGAAAACGCCTTGCTAATTTTTGCCCTGGTGATTATAATCTTCTCAGGTTTGCTATGGTGGTATAGAATAAGGTGGTTCAAACCGACCAGAATTTAGCTTAAGCCCAACCAGGAGGAGACATGAAAAAAAGAGATTGCGACGTGGAAAAGAACTTAAGTCGATGCAATTGCAGTTATGAACCGTGCAGTCGTAAGGGTATCTGCTGTGAATGTGTCCAATATCACTGGCGGATGAAAGAACTTCCCGCTTGCTTTTTCCCGGATGAGGTGGAAAGAACCTACGATAGGTCGATAGAAGGATTCATGCGGTGTTACGATAAGTAGATTTAACCAAATCCGGCTCGTATGAGTGCATATCATTTGCTCCTTTAAAGTAGCTTCTCAGAGACCTGTAAAAAAAGGGCTTGACAAAAAATTGATTTGGCTATACTATATGCCGACGTAGGCATATAGGCATACAGGAGGTACCATGGACAATTACGTGGAGTTTTTTAAAGCTTTAGGAGACAAAACACGGTTGAGGATCATGAGACTTTTGTCAATTGCTGATCGTCAAGTTTGTGTCTGCGAGATCATGGATGCTTTACAGCTCCCTCAATATCAGGTATCCAAGCATTTAAACGTATTGAAAAGCGCAAAACTGGTGGAAGGTGAGAGAAAAGGCACCTGGGTTTACTATTCTCCCCTAAAGAAAGATTCGACCTTCAATCGTCAGCTTTTCAAGCTATTAAGGGTGCAGCTTTCCGATGCAGAGTTCCTTGAAGACGAGGAGAAATTGAAGCAAAGATTACAGCTTAGAGACGGCGATGCATGCGTGGTTGGTTTTGCGGACAGAGCGAACCCCAAATGTGTAAGAGTGACAGAGAGCAAAACCTGATTAGACTATTTTGTCTAGAGGACAACAAGTGTCGAAAAGCCGCAAGCAGACGAAGAATCACGGGAAGGGTAAGAAATACGCCGGAAAGCCTAGCATGAAAAGGTAGGTTTATCTAATGTCCAGATTCCTTTGTCTTTGGCCGGAACCTCCGGTGGGACTCAATCAGAAAAAGCAAGAGGACTATTGCAGGGGTTGGGATCAGCAGACAGGCTTAACCACATACCCCGCGGGATTAGCATCGGAGAACAAAGGGTAGCTATCGCCAGAGCGTTAGCCAATAATCCAAAGATAATCTTGGCCGATGAGCCGACCGGAAACCTGGATCCGAATACGACCAACGAAACTGTTGGGCACTTAAAGTTATTGAACGAGGCGGGAATTACCGTGGTCATCGTGGCACACAATCCGGGTGTGGCAGCACCTGCCGATAGAACGTTGCGATTGGTGGATGGAAGATTGACGGAATAGATCACAAAGGCAAAAGATGTAAAACGCCAAAGATCGTCTGAGACTTCGACGATCCAAGTGAGGATAACTAAGAGGAAAGTTGGATATGTCTGACGGCATAGCGAAAAAATTGTCAGTTTTGGACCGTTTTCTTACTTTGTGGATTTTTCTGGCCATGTCCTTTGGGGTGGGGGCGGGGTACTTCATTCCCGGTATAGACGCTTTTATCGATCGCTTCCAGATTGGAACCACCAATATCCCCATCGCCATCGGGTTGATTTTGATGATGTACCCGCCCTTAGCCAAGGTCAGATACGAGGAGTTGGGGGATGTGTTCCGCGACTGGAAGGTGCTGGGGCTAAGCCTGGTCCAAAACTGGATTGTCGGACCGATTTTGATGTTTGTGTTGGCCATTACGTTCTTGCAAGGCTACCCTGAGTATATGGTGGGTTTGATTATGATCGGCTTGGCGCGGTGTATAGCCATGGTGCTCGTCTGGAACGACCTGGCCAAGGGCGACACGGAATATGCTGCGGGTTTAGTCGCGTTCAACAGCATTTTTCAAGTATTCTTCTACAGTCTTTATGCCTATATCTTCATCACAGTCCTGCCCGCTCAGTTAGGTTTAAAGGGAAGCGTGGTGGACGTTACCATGGGACAGATTGCGGAAAGTGTGTTCATCTATCTGGGAATCCCCTTCATTGCAGGAATTATAACCCGGTTCACCCTCATTAGACTTAAGGACAAGGAATGGTATCACAGTCGGTTTATCCCAAAGATCAGTCCCATTACCCTGGTGGCTTTGCTTTTTACCATTGTGGTGATGTTCAGCCTCAAGGGCGAATATATCGTCAAGATTCCCCTGGATGTGGTGCGGATTGCCATACCTTTATTGATCTATTTTGTGATTATGTTTCTGGTGAGTTTCTGGATGGGCAAAAAGATTGGGGCAGGTTACTCTAAGACTGCCACCATCGGCTTCACTGCTGCCAGCAATAACTTTGAGTTGGCTATCGCGGTAGCAGTGGCCGTGTTTGGAATTAAGTCCGGTGCTGCTTTTGCCGCAGTCATAGGACCTTTGGTGGAAGTCCCGGTGCTTATCAGCCTGGTGAACTTAGCGCTTTGGTTTCAAAAAAAGTATTTCTCCAAACCCCCTGAAAATTATAAGACTTTAACAGAATCTTTGGATATGAAGAAAAAAATTCTTTAAGGAGTATATCGCACAATCTTTCGTTGATATTCCGATTCGGTAAAGCTGGCTGTATTTGGCTTTGAGATAATCCATCAGGGGACGGTGGGAAAAGGGCTTTCCGGTAACCATCTCCACCAGTTTTTGCTCCCCGTGGGAAATTATCATTCCACAGTAGTAAGGTGGATGATCACATCCGCCCAAGAGCAAGAATAGGTGTTTGAGCTACTGGGCGCCTAAATTGAAGAGGCAGAAATGAAAAAATATCTCAAAAAAGCAGAGAAGCTCGGAGTCAGTTGGGCAAAGATTATACATCCTAAGAATGTGGTCACCGCGGAATGGGTCAGACTCAAGTGTCAATATGGGTGCGGGCGATATGGAACATGTCTTACCTGCCCGCCTTTTTCTCCTACGCCGGAATACACTCGCCAGATGCTTGGTCACTATTCTAAAGCCTTGATTTTGGTCTACGATCTTCCCTCTGAATCGAAAGAGAGAGGGCTTCGGAGAAAGATGCGCACCCAGATTGCTTCTTTGGAGCGGGAGATGTTTTTGGACGGTTATTACAAAGCTTTCGGCATGGCCTGTGGTCCTTGTAATCTATGTAGATCATGTGATGTCACTCAACCTTGCAAATTCGAAGATGTTGTCCGTCCTTCCATGGAGGCATGCGGAATAGATGTCTATGCTACCCTGGCAAATGTGGGTTATAAGCTAAAGGTGGTAAAATCACTTGATCAAAGGTGTCACTTCTGTGGATTAATTCTGGTAGACTAAACTTGTGGAGGTGAAATTTTTGTTTTCCGTGTTCCGGAGGAGTGGAAAAGCTCTGATGGATCATCAATCAAAGGCGTCTGAGGTTTTGGCACTACTTGACCTTTTGGCGGGAATTGAGATTTAAAGAATCAGGGGACGAGAACACTTGTGAGAAAAATGAGCAGAGGAAAAGGGGTTTCCACTTGTGGCTATTTCAAAATATTTTCAAAAATTCAAAAAAGACAAACAATTTTTCGTAGAACTACTATAAAAGAGTTGACATAAAGGGCATTTAGAGTATATTTATTATAATGTTGGTCTCTAAGAGTCTAAAAATGGAGGAGAGAATGAAAAAAGCGGTTTCACTGGTTATAATTCTATTCCTGTTGTCTCTGGCGGGGAGCCTCATAAATCAGGCTCAAGCTGAGGGACCGGCGTTGTTGATTCCTGAGACCGTGTTTGATTTTGGTCACACCCCGCCACAGAGTGCCATCAGCCACTACTTTCTGGTCAAAAATGTGGGCACAGATACCCTGAAGTTAGAAAAGGTGAAGACCGGGTGAGGTTGCACAAAGGCTCCACTTACCAAGACGGAGCTTGCTGTCGGTGACAGCACCTGGATTGAGTTGATCTACGCCGGGGGGAGGACAAAGAGCAATGTTCACAAAAGCGCCAGAGTTACCACTAACGATACCACCTTGGGAAGTGTGACCATCGCCTTTAAGGCGCAGATGGCGGAACCCACCGATTCTGCGCTCAAACTTACCGCTGATCCTCCGATTCTGGATTTCGGACCTATGGAGGAGAAAAAGAGGCACAAGCTGGAAAGCAAGATCAAAAACACCACCGAAGAGGAGATAGAGTTGGCAATAGTGTCTGCTCCTCCTGACTATTTCAAAAAGGTGGAACTATCCCGTTCCAAATTAAAACCTGGAAAGGAAGCCAAGCTTAAAGTTGAGCTGAAAAAGGATAAAGAAGACGAACAATTCCGAAAGTCGGTCACCCTGGAAGCCAAGTTCGAAGATAAGACCAAATTTAGACTCACTGTCCCGTTGGTAAAAGGAATTGGTCAACCTGGAACGGCTAAGAAGGACAAAAAGTAGGGGGAGCATAAAACAGAGGATTTGCTTTTTTAAGCTGATCAGCCCTTATCCTCTCACGTGAGGAGGGGCTTTTTCATGTATCCTGCTTTCTCCTTCGTCAGCAAGCTGAGATTTTTTATTGAAGTTTTGAAGGCAAAGCTTTATGTTTGTGGAAAGCTGATTTAATCTGGAAAAAAGGAGAAAGGATTTGTTGCATAAAAGATCATTGCTCAGGATTGGGGTTGTCTTGGTGTGTCTGGTGGTTGCGATTGGACTTTTTGGTTGTGAAGGAAAAAAGGAATCCAACCCGGGCAAGAAAAAGACGGAGATATCTGGCACACAGGAACTGAAGGAATCTCCCCAGGAAGGATTTTTAGCTCCCAGCTTTACCCTGCAGGATCTGGGTGGAGCACAGATCAGCCTGGGCGACTTCAAAGGAAAAGTGGTCCTTTTGAATCTCTGGGCCACCTGGTGCGGTCCATGCAGAAAAGAGATTCCCTCTTTAGAGAGGCTTTATCAATTGCGAAAGGATAGAGCTTTTGAGATTCTGGCGGTAAGTGTGGACAGAACCTCCCCCTCCAAAGTAGCCTCATTTGTGGCGAATCAACAGATGAGCTTTCCGGTGCTGGTGAACCCGCGGGGAGATGTGGGGCAAAGATACTGGGCAAAAGCTATACCCACCTCATTTCTTTTAGACAAAAAAGGAGTGATAAGATGGAAAGTGGTGGGGGCAAGAGAGTGGGACGATGCTTATGCCCTGAGCAGGATCGACCAACTGTTATCTGAATAGGGAGTCCTTCACTAAAGCTAAAAAACTACAACAAAAAACTTGCCTGCCTCGTTATATAAGAGATGAGATTGGAGAAAAAGATTTTCCTCCGTCCCATTGTACTCTACTCTGAGTTCCTGCCCCCCTCTCAGATAGATAAATGGTGACGGAGGACTTTTTTATGGCTAAAGCAAG
>Ga0209635_10004477_pt1 | contig 10959 bp, 2 predicted proteins | sample DeeMarSWOR230_32_FD_187463 | JGI IMG/M metagenome (GOLD analysis project Ga0209635, IMG submission 187463) | Marine sediment microbial communities from White Oak River estuary, North Carolina - WOR-2-30_32 (SPAdes) (version 2) | ecosystem: Environmental > Aquatic > Marine > Intertidal zone >...
GGATACCATCCAGGTTAACGTGCCCACCGATGTCACCGTCACACTTATGGATACGGCCGGCGTTGGAGTGGACAGCGCTCTAGTCACCATCGAGGGGTGGGGTGTTTTCCTCAGCGGCCTGACCGATACCTCTGGTCAGAAGGTCTTCAACGTCGACGCCCCCTACGGTGAGATGCTGATGGTCACCGGCGAGAAGGAGGCTTTCGACACCTTTATGGACACCATCCACGTGGTGGGGGCGGTGGATTTCGCCACCGCCGACATCGCCGTTCAGGTCCCAGAGGTGGGCTTGACCGATACTCTCACTCCTTACTACCAGGGAATCATGACCGGCGTCTGCGATCAAGTGGGTTTCACCCTTATGGCCAAGGGCTGCGGGGTGGACACCGCTACGGTAGCTGTGGGGGACAGCGTGGACATGGGGGTAACCCCCAACTCAACAGGCGTCGTCAGGGCGGCTGTGGCTCTGTCCGGCTATAATGTCTATATGGAATATATTCCCTGCATCAGCGTCTACGGCACACTTTCCGGTGCCGTGGTGGACGGTGCCAGCGGCGATTCCCTCGCCAGCGTGAGGGTAAAGGGTTATAACCATGGGGCCGATACTAGCATGGCCAGCCCGGTTTTCAACGTGGTCAGCGATCCCGCGGGCATCTACATCGTGCCTGAGCAACTGGCTGTGGGCCTATACGACGTCTACAGCCAGAATTTCGGCTACCTGAACTACAGCGATACCGTCCAGATGATGTATGGGGCCAACGTCCATGATATAGTCCTCACCCCGGCTCCCAGCGGTACCGTCTCCGGCGTCTGCTATGAGCAGGGCACGAGCACTCCTCTGAATGCCACCTTAAGAATTTATAAGGCCGATGATATGAACCTGCACACAACCGTCTTCTCCGATTCCACGGCGGGCGGGGCCTATTCCGTAGTGTTGCCTTACTTCGACTATGTATTCCGAGTGACGGCCTATCAGCATAAGCCCATCACCCGAAACGTCACCGTGGATGAGCCATCGGAGATCGAGGACTTCAAGATGGAAGTGACCAGCGGCAACATCCTAGTGGTCAACGACGACGATGGCTCCAAGGACATGGAAGTCAAATTGGACAAGGAGGGGAGACTTTTAGGCAGGCCGTCCAGGGCCTTACAACAGTTCAAAGCCGGAGAGACGGCGGCGGCCATGGCAAGTATGCTCGAAGAATTGGGATACTACGTGGTGACCGAGGAGGCCGTCTCAACCGATCCAGGAACCTGGCCCAGCTACGATTTCCTCCTGTGGAGCGACGGCGATGACACCCAGCCGGTTTCCAATGAGCCCTATCGCACCAACTTGGAAAATTACATCGGCGCTGGAGGAAAGCTGCTTATTGAGGGTGGCGAGGTGGCCTACGATGCCCTCAGCTCTCCCGGATATCCCAGCTTCGCCGCCAACGTGCTCCACGCAGACGATTGGAATGGAGACAATTCCGGCAATCTGAACCGCGTCTCCGGAATGGAGAGCCATCCCATCGCCAGCACGCCCAACGCCCTGCCAGCCACCTTGACCATCAGCTATTCCAACTACGGCGATCAGGATGCCTCGGCTCCCGCCTCTGGGGCCTATGTGGTCTACGACTGTGTTTCCGATCCCGGGGACGCTGGGGTGCTGGTTTACGACGACACCCCATCCCCCGAGTCGGCTCAAGTCGTCTTCCTCTCCTTTAACTGGCTGGCCTTGGCCGATTCTTCGGTGCGAGCTCAGCTCCTGGAGAACACCGCAGCCTACCTGCTGGCCCAGGAGACCCCGCCCACCGGCGGGATCGCCGGCACCGTGGACCTAAAGGGCTCCAACGACGAGAGTGGGGTGGTGGTCACGGCCTCCAGCGGCGCGAAGTTCGCTCGGTCTGACACCACGGACCTCAACGGGAGTTACGCCATCGAGGATCTGTACAATGCCACCTACATTGTGACTGCCCATAAGCTCGGCTATGTACACTCCACCATAAGCGACGTCGTGGTCCAGAACGGGCAAGTCACCGAGGGCATCGATTTCGACCTCTTTCCTCAGAAAGTGATTTTCTATCTCGACTTTGAGGACCATGGCCACCTGACTGCCACCGGTCCTGATTGGGAGTGGGGTGTGCCCACAAGTGGCCCTGGTAGCGCTCATTCTGGCACCAATGTGTGGGCCACCAAGCTGACCGCAAATTATTCTAGCAGCTCCGATTCCAGGCTGGAGACCGATGGTATCGATCTCTACACCGTGAGCCAGGCCACCCTTACCTTCTGGAGCTGGTACTCTTTCGAGGGGACCAGCACCCATTACGACGGCGGTAACGTGAAGCTGTCCCTGGATGGAGGGCCGTATGGCCTCATCACCCCGGTGGATGGGTACGATGGCACCATCTCCACGTCCAACGTGGGCATTCCCGGTGAGCAGGGCTTCGCCGGCCCGTCCACGGGCAACTTCTGGCACCAGGAGACCTTCGATCTGACTCCTTATGCTGGCCACAAGGTCCAGCTTCGTTTCCACTTCGGCAGCGACGGCTCCGTCACCTATCCGGGCTGGTACATCGACGACCTGATGGTTACCGCTCCGGCGGCGGTTCCCGATCCGGTGACAGATCTGCAGTGTCACCTGGAGGAAGAGGATATCTGTCTGATCTGGTCGGCTCCCGTCAAGGGCGCTGCTGTGGACCATTATGTCATCTATAGAAACGAGAACCACGATTTTATACCACATCATGCCGACTCCATCGGGATGACCACAGACACCATTTTTGTGGACACCGATCCCGTCGTAGGGATCCCAGAAACCAACCACTACTACTTAGTGGAGTCGGTCAGCAGCGATGGATATCGATCCGACAAATCGGGTACCGTGGGCGAGTTCGACAGGCTGTTAGAATGATGGCATAGAGATTGCTTTCAGCTTTCATGTTATGGCGACCAATTCGTCTGGGCGGTAGAGTTTGGGCCGCCTAGACACCGGCAAGGGAGCTCTTCTATATATGAGATAAGATCTATTTGAATCGGCAACTCAAGTGATCCTGAAGAAGTGAGCTGTTACAAACCGATAGCATGAGAGGAGGTTGGTTTCCCTTGCATATGAGGATTCTATTTACGTCTGTGTTAATTCTGATGCTGAGTCTGGTCGCGTTTTCTTGGGCACATGCGGTTCCTCTATGGATTCCCTTGGGGTCGAGCCTACAGGAAGAGGCCAGGATTTCCCTGCTGGAATCCAGCGAGTCGCGTATGGTCGTGGAGTTTCAGCTGGACGGCTACCTGCTGGATGAGGTGGAGATTGAGGGAATTGCTCATGCTGTCATAGGCGTGCCGGGCATGACCACCCTGATGGAGAAGGGTCTTCCCGATCTGCCCAAGCTGAGGGAGCGGCTCATCGTTCCCGACGATGCACACATGGCCCTTCGGATTTTGGAGGCCGATGAGTTGGTGGTGGAGACTCTGCCCATTGTGCCGTCAAAAGGGCATTTGCCCCGAACCATCGACCCCCAGACGGTGCCCTATGAGTTTGATGATTTCTACCAGAGCGATTCCTGGTATCCTATGCAGAACTCAGAGCTGAGCGAGCCCTTTATCCTTCGAGATTTTCGAGGGATTTCTTTGCAGATTAACCCTGTCCAGTATAATCCCGCAACTGGCCAGCTGCGTGTATATCGACGGCTGGTGCTGGAGGTGTTTTCCGATGGACCGGGCCATGTCAATCTCAAGAGGCGCACCAAGAGCCTGGCGCGGCTGGAATCAGATTTCCAGAGCATTTACCGGCGTCTGTTTCTCAATTACTCAGCTGCCAAGTATACGTCCATTGCTGAGCCGGGACGGATGCTCATCGTCTGTTATAAGGAGTTTTACCCCAACATAGAACCTCTTTACCATTGGAAGCTACAGAAGGGCGTTCCCACCAAGGTGGCTCTGTATCCCGACAGCACGGGCAGTGGCGCCAGCGCGCTATTTTCTTACATTCAAGATGAATACGACTCTCCCGAGGGTTTGACCTATATCCTTTTAGTGGGCGATGTGGGCCAGATTCCCACTAACTCAGGCACCGCCGAGGGGGCTCCCTCTGACCCGTGCTATGTGAAGTTAGAGGGTGGGGATCACTACCCAGATGCCTTCATCTCCCGGCTGTCGGCCACCAGCTCAGCACAGGTGGACAACCAGGTGGAGAAGTTCATCAATTACGAGGCCAGCCCGGATACCGGTGCCACAGCGGCGGCCTGGTACCACCAAGGCTGTGGTATCGCCAGCGACGAGACCGGAGGGACGGGCATGACGGACTGGGAGCGGATGGAACTTCTGCGAGCTGATCTTCTGGCCTACACATATACCCACGTGGATACAATCTACGATCCTGGGGCCACCGCCTCACAGGTGACCACGGCGGTTAACGATGGCCGTAGTATCATCAACTACATCGGCCATGGGAGCGGAACATCCTGGGGGACCACGGATTTTTCTGTTTCTCATGTGAACGCTCTGAGCAACGGGCACATGCTGCCCTATATCTGCGATGTGGCCTGTCTCAACGGGAATTTTACCATGGGCGGCGACTGTTTCGCCGAGGCTTGGCTGAAGGCCGGCTCCCCCGGCAGCCCCAAGGGAGGCATTGCCCACTATGCTGCCTCGACTCTAGCCGACTGGGTTCCCCCCTGCGTGATGCAGGCCGAGGTGATTGGCCTTTTGGTGGCCGAGGAACGCAACACCTTCGGTGGCCTGTGCTTCAACGGCGTGATGAAAGGCATGGACGCTTACCCGGGATACTACGGGACTAAGCTCATGGAACAATACAACCTATTCGGGGACTGCTCCGTAGTGATGCGTACCGACCTGCCCGCCACCATGGTGGTGAGCCACGATCCGGTCATTTTCGTGGACGCCACAAGCTACGATGTGCAGGTTCCCGGTATGGAGGGAGCTCTGGCTTCTCTATACCACGCTGGGGTTTTCTACGGCTCGGCCTATACCAACGCCTCGGGAAATGCCACCATTCTCCTGGTTGAGGAGTTTCCTGGTCCGGGTCAGGTGACCCTCACGGTCACAGCCTACAACCGGGTGCCCTACATCACCACTTTAGATGTGGTGACACCCTTTGGGCCCTTCATGGTCTATGACTCCCATCTCATCGACGATGTGGCTGGTAATGGCGACGGCCTCGTCAATCCCGGCGAGTCCATCGGGATGGCAGTGGCCTTGAGAAATGGCGGCTCCGATCTGGCCACTGGTGTCTCGGCCGTTCTGAAGCTGGTGGACCCATACGTCCAAATATCCGACAGCCTCGAGAGCTACGGCGACGTTCCGGCTGGCTCGACGGCCACCAGCTCCGATGACTACGACTTCCAAGTATCCGGAGCTTGTCCGGATGGCTATATCCTCTCTTTCACCTTGGAAATAAATGCAGCGGAGACCAGTTGGGTGGACCACTCCCCGAACATCATCGTGACGGCTCCAGAGTTGGTCTATGAGGACCATGTCATCGACGACAGCGGAGGAAACGACAACGGCCAACCGGATTCGGGTGAGACCTTCGACATGACCATCTCCTTGAAGAACTGGGGTTCCGGAACGGCCGCAGGGGTTGCGGCCCAGCTGACCACAGGTGATCCTTACCTGGATGTGGATGTGGCCACCGCTGACTACGGGGATATCCTCTCTGGTCAAGTGGCCTCCTCTCAAACGGACTATACCCTGACTGCTGATGTCGGCTGCCCCTCGGGCCATGTGGCCACTGTGGTCTTAAACATAAGTGCCGATGGTCCCTATGCGGCTTCGGACACCTTGCAGCTGCTCATCGGCCAAAGACCCATTTTGCTGGTGGACGATGACGACGGCGGAGGCTACCAGAGCTACTGGATCAACGCCTTAAACGCCAACGGTTACCCCTTTGATGTCTGGGAGTTGGCCAGTCGGGGTTCTCCCCCTTCTGATAGTCTAACCCAGTATCGTGTCGTCCTCTGGACTACGGCCGACGATTACGGCGCTGCGGGCTCTCCGACAAGTCTCACCGCAACGGACCAGGCCAATCTGCAGGTCTACCTGGATGCGGGCGGCAATCTGTTCCTTTCCAGCCAAGATCTCCTATACGATAACAATCCGGTGACTGACTTCATCACCAATTACCTGCACGTGGCCAATCACACCGATGACACGCACCCCACTCAGGTTATTGGCTTTGCCGGAGATCCCATCAGCGAGGACATGGATCTTTCCCTAAGCTATCCTTTCTCCAACTGGGCCGACGACATCGTCGTTGGGGCCGGAGCCACCTGCGTCTTTGAGAATGCTGCTTATAGCAGAGATGAGTTCCTCAGAGAGGAGGTTTCCCTGGAGCTGCCCCTCACTCGGGAAAATGACCAACGGCAAGGCGCATGCGGCGGTCTCCGATATCCCGATGTGGGATCATCCATCTACAAGGTGGTCTTTTTTGCCTTTCCCTTCGAGGCCATCAGCTCCTCGGCTCCTGATCCCAACAACCAGAAGACCGTCTTGGCCAATATCATCGATTGGTTCCTGGGCGATGCCATTCCGCCGTCTGTGGTGGCGAATTTTAGAAGCACCCTGATGAAGGATCACCTGGCTCTGGATTGGTCGCCGGCCACGGATAACAAAGGTGTGGATTACTACGTCATCTACCGCCACACCACGCCCGACTTCGTGTCCACGGGCGCCGAGTCCATCGGTTTCACGGTAGACACCTCCTTTGTGGATATGAGCACCGCCGTTGGGGACACTCTGGTGAACCACTATTACTGCGTGAAGGCCGTGGATGGATCGGGCAACAAATCGGCTTGCTCGCCTCACATAGGGGAATTCGACAGGCTACTCACCACCATCCCGAGCGCCAGCAAGAGGAATTCCCCTTCTATGGGATCCTTACACAACGAGGGCCGCTGATGTTCACATGATGGCAGGCGACTGGGTGGTCGCCTGCTCTTTTTCATCTAGGAGAAAGTATTTTTCTCTTTGAGTGTCTTTGGTGAAAAAAAGTTGGGATTGCGGTTTTTGCTTAACAGGGATTTAAGAGTTCAGTATTAAAAAAGAAAGGTATGGAAAGATTCGCGGAAATTGATCATTGACTAAGCCCGTGGAGATAGATGGATATGCACAGATTCTTTGGACGCATGTGGATGCTGGGCATGTTTTTGCTCATGTTGAGTTTGACGATATCCCCTCTGAGCTGGGCTCAGGAGGCCTGGGAGTGGATTCCCATGGGAGCTCCTCTAGCAGAGCAAGCGCCGGCCATTTCGGTTCTCTCATCGGACGTCCGGCTCATCGAGATTGAGGTCGATGTCTCCGGCTTGTATCGGGAGGTGGTTGGCACCCCCGGAGGGGAATTTCCCCGGCTGTCCCTTCCCCCCGAGGGCTTCACCACCGAGGTGGGTCGACCCCAGCTTCCGGTTCTCTTCCGCTGGGTGGAGATACCGGTCGGGGCGCGGGTCCGTTTGGAGGCGGCGGTCTCAGAAAAAGAGATCATGTCCCTCCAGGAGCTGGGGATCGAAAAACAGATTGCTCCCGTGCAGCGGCCGGTGCCTAAGATCCCAGGAGCCCATGAGGCGATGGTCTTCGAGATGGACCAGGATTTCTACGCCCAGGACCGATGGTATCCAACAGATCTGATCCAACTGGGGGAGGTGGACCAGATACGGGGCCATCAGCTGGTTCCCCTGAAGGTCCATCCCGTGCGGTACAACCCTCAGAAAGGAGAGGTATCCATCTGCACCGGACTGCGACTGCGCATTCATCTGGAAGGTGCCGATCTGGAGGAAACCGCTCGCCGACAGCGCCGATGGAGCAGCTCGGTAGTCAATAAAAGGCTGCAGCGGTCGGTTCTCAATCACGGTCGCTATTCCACCAAGGTGGTTCCTCCTCTGCCCATAGGGTATCTGATCATCGTGCACGATAATTACTACAATCAGATCCTGCCATTGGCTCAGTGGAAGCAGCACAAGGGGTTTGAGGTGACGGTCACCCAGCTTTCGGATATCTCACCGCAGACGGCTGGCGGGATCAAGGCCTACATCCAGGATGCCTACGATAATTGGTCGGTACCGCCCACCTACGTGCTGCTGGTCGGCGATGTGGACTATATCCCCACATTCAGCGGTTCCTCAAGCACCACGGAGACGGACTTGCCGTATGGAGATATGGAGGGCAGTTACCTTCCCGAACTGGAGGTGGGTCGCTTCTCCTGCAGCAGCACCACCGAGGCGACCGCAGCGGTGAACAAGGCCCTGGACTACGAGAGGACCGATCTGTCCACCCTGAGCTGGCTTGACGATGCCGTCTTCATGGCCTCTCAGGATCATTACTACGTCAGCGAGGAAACCCACAACTACGTCATCGATAACTACCTGACTCCGAACGGTTATACTAGTTACAAAATCTACGCCCGTTTGGGTGGGGGAACATCCGATATCACCTCCAACATCAATGCCGGGCGAGTCATCGCCAACTACTCCGGGCACGGCAATCAAACCTCCTGGTCGAACCCGGGATTCGGCATCTCCAATATCGATGCCCTGACCAATGCCGATATGTATCCCTTCGTCATCAGCAACGCCTGTCTGACCTCGGACATCGGATACGGCGAGTGCTATGGCGAGCACTGGGTCAATGTGTCGGGCAAGGGGGCCATCGCCCACTGGGGATCCTCCAACTACACTTATTGGGATGAGGATGATATCCTGGAGAAGAGGATGTATAGAGCTATCTTCGAAGACCAGATCTACACCCTTGCCGGATTCACCAACCAGGCCAAGTGGTATACCTATCAGCAATACGACGGCAGCGGTCTGAGCCGCTACTACTACGAGTGTTACATCTTGCTGGGCGACCCCTCCCTGGAGCTACCCACGATCATTCCCGTAGCCCTGTCCGTGGATCACGCTACCACGGTGCCCCTGGAGCTGCTTAGCGATGTGGTGGTCACTGTGACCCAAGGCGGATCTGGTGTGCAGGATGCCCTGGTCTGTGCCATGCAGGAGGGGGGTATTCGTGAGGTGGCCTACACCGACGCCTCCGGCCAGGCAATCCTGCCCATCAAGCCCATCAACAGCGACAGCATCTTGGTCACCGTCACGGCGCACAATTGCCGGCCGTATCAGGGCTACATCATTCCGGTGGTGGATGCGCCACCGGCAGCAGTCAGCGACCTGCAGGTGCATTTAGCGGCGACATCTCTGAAACTGAGCTGGTCGGCGGTGACCCTAGACGCCTTGTCCAATCCAAAGACGGTGACGGGCTACATAGTTTACCGGGGCATGACGCCAGACTTTGAGTGCAGTTCAGCCAGTTCTTTGGGCACCACCACCGGTACGGAGTATTTCGACGTTGCGCCGGCCGTGGGCGATACTGCGGTTGACCATTTCTACCTGGTGGAGGCCATAGACGACCAGGAACGTAAGTCGGCGCCCTCCAATTGTGTCGGCGAGTTCGACCGCCGGCTCACCGATGTCGAACCCCTTGAACCTCCCAAAGCTCCGAAGAGGTGAGAGATCCCCGTTCGATTCTCCGGCCCCACCTTCTGTCTCTGGCCCTGAGGGATCAGTTGGTGGGGCTGAGTCTTGGTCCGGAGCCGTCCTCAAATTGAAGAACTCTGACCCGGATTTGTCATCTGGACTATGGCCAACAGGTCAGCTAAGGGTATTCTTCCTGTTGCCCGGTAGCGCCGAATAGCATCTGTGAAGATTCCGAGAGAAAAAAGGCTTGACAACAATATACCGGATATGCTAAGATGAATGGGAAGGAACACAGAAATTCTTCAGCTCGTCATCATCTCACTCATAGAGGGGGCATGTTTATGTTTGGGAGAAATGCGCATGCGGTGATTTTGTCCTTCATCCTTCTGCTGGCTGTTAGCTTCGGGAGCACATCGGCCGAATGGAGACCTCCAGCCCAGGCGGCTCCGGGCATCGACGCCCGGGGCGATCCCATGGCCTATGAGCGGATCCACAAGAAGGCCCCGGACTTGGCCGGCGACGCTCAACTCTCCGGCGACATAATTGGCTTTTACTACGACCAGAACGTCGACCGCCTGGCCTTCCGGGTGCAGATGAATCGCATCCTCAGCCCCGACGGCAATATCAACTTGCTGGAGCGGGACGGGGTGCGCATCTATATCTGCATGGACTACCAACCCGGGGGCACGACACAATTGCCCGATGGTCTCATGGGCAGCTCATCCATCCAGTGGGATCGCTGCCTGGTGGTCTGGAGCCATGGTGGGGTCGAGGCCACGTTATACGATGCGCTTTTTCAAACGGCCGAGTCCAAGCGCATTAGAAATGTGCGCCTGACCCCCAAATGGTATATGATGGAGGCCTCCCTGTGGCTCCCCGAGGGCTTCCAGGAGGCCGTGGTCCGCTCCATGGCAGCGAAGGCCGGCGATTACCAACGAGTGGCTCACCAGGCCGCCGCCGGGGATCTTACTCCTGTTCAGTTTTATGTGTTCACCGCCAGCGCCGGGCGCATCCTGGATGTGGTCGAGGCGAACAACAAATCCTCCAAGGAGGCCCACAACGTCGCCCTGATGCATCACGGCAACCAGAGCCTGACCTGGACGGACGTGATGTGGGGCAACGATCCCCTGGGCTGGGATTTCCACTGGGGCACCTACACCAGCGACTCCAATCCCAACAACGGCTTCGACGAGGTGTTGGGCCTGCACGACGAGCTGGACGAGCCGGTTAACATCCACTTCTCCTCCACACTGCAGACAGCGGCCGCCTGGTACTATCCCACGGGCACGCTGGAGGGCTTCAACGAGTGGATGGCCCGGGGGGTCGCCGAGGGCTGGTGCGGGATGATCACCTCGGCCTTTGCCCAGCATATGATGCCTTTCGTTTACGATGCCATCAACGACACTGCCGTGGCCAAAGAGAACTCCTTGATCATGAACTTCTTCAACTACGATGCCCATGTGGCCTGGGTGCCCGAACGGGTTTGGGTGGAGAATCCCGA
>Ga0209635_10004478_pt1 | contig 10959 bp, 10 predicted proteins | sample DeeMarSWOR230_32_FD_187463 | JGI IMG/M metagenome (GOLD analysis project Ga0209635, IMG submission 187463) | Marine sediment microbial communities from White Oak River estuary, North Carolina - WOR-2-30_32 (SPAdes) (version 2) | ecosystem: Environmental > Aquatic > Marine > Intertidal zone >...
AATCCTGAACCAACAAGAGTAGTTGTAGCAATTCCTGATGTTGGTTCCAAACTTAATTTGGGATCCACCTCAAAAACAGTAAAAACTTTCACATCATCAAAATATGCTTTAAAGGAACCAAACATCTCAGATGCTAATCCAAAAGCCTCAATGTCATAAGGATTATAAGCTTCTGTAGAATTTTCTAGCAATAGAACGTCATCAATCCAAACATTGAAAAATCTAGTTTCTTTGTTAAGAATTACCTTTATTTTGTACCATGTGTTCAGAGTATAGTTTTTCAGAACCTGTCCACCAGATGTAATAGTGCCATCACCAATAAAATTAACACGAGTATAAAACCTTCCAATATTTACTGCAGCTCTACTCCAAAAACCGACTCGACCAAGAGGTAAATCAACCACATTTATGTCCTCAACCATAACCTGAACCTCAAAACCGATTATTGGAGATTCAGTAGTGATTCGTTTAATTGCATTGCAGGCCCATAGATTTTGTCCAAGAAGCTGGAGTGATTTTGTTGGAGACACAGAAAAATTATTCACTATAACTTGATACTGGGCTCCTGCACCATCAAATATCATTTCCCAATCTCCAGTATAAGGAAAAGATCCAACCTGATAGCTTTCAAAATCGTCTTCAAAAATGATTTGTTCAGCTCCTTTAACCATAATTTGAAAGAAGGAACCAAAGAGAACCAAAAGAATTGAAAAGAGAAACAACAATCGGACAGGCAAAGATCCAGGTTTTTTCACTTATTCCTTCTCCCCTGATTCTTTTTGTGTAGGCTCCGTCTGTAAATGACTATCGCAGCTACTACTCCAATTAGCATAATCAGCAAAAGTGTGCATGAAGGAAATTCTGCGATTGCATCTGTTCCAATTATTTCTACTGTTTTAGTGCTGTGATTGTAGGTAAAGTATATGTAAGTGCTGTTTATGTCTTCGCTGAGTGTTGAATTAACAGATGCTCCATCTACGAGAACAGTCCAGTCGCCTTCAGCATATAACAGGTCTTTTGGAAGCGTTACTCTACAGAATCCAGTTGTTCCATATTCACCCTCCACATCAAACTGTAATAGAGCACTTTCATGGTTGAAACTAAAATCTGAAACCGTGGAGTTGCTGATTATATCAACTCGGTAGTCTGTATATTCCCATGTGCCAGCATCGAAGCTTCTTATTGGCGCCATAAGTGGAAAATTATCTTGGTTGTTCTCATCAATAATATATGGTGTGTCTCCTATGCCATCCCCATTTGCGTCTGTTCCGTTATAATCATCCCAGTAGTTTCCTTCTTTTCCGTTATCCCAAGAATTTCCAGTTCCTAGTATTTGCCAGTTATATCCAACATTATTGTTGTTATTTACGAATGTGTTGTGATAGAAGGTGTTATTTTCTGCTACTTGATGATTACCGCCAATTGCCACCCCATAGCCGTCGTGACTACCACCATAGTTTGAGATGCAGTTGTCGTAAAAGAGATTATATGATCCATCGCCCATCAAGATGCCCCAAATATACCCGCCATCCAAGATGTTTCCAGAAATGATGTTATTTGAGCAAGTGTGACCGTAAAGACCCACCCAAATAAGACTGCATGTGTTGTTGTCAATCGTGTTTGAATCTGAATGTTCTAAGAAAATCCTTGAAAAGGAGTTACCAGAAATTATGTTGTATGAGCCATTCAAGCGTATTTCGTTACCGATGGTGTTTCGGGTTATGTTGTTGTGAGAACTGGCTATTTCCATATCGCCTTTGAAAATTATACTTTGGTAAATGGTCTGGTTTGAACCTTTTACTATTAGATTGCTTATAATCAAGAATGTGTCCAAGATGGTTGAATAAGAACCTTTTAACGACAGACTCGGTGTATTGATGATGCAATTGGTGATTTGGATTCCATCACCGATTACAGAGATGCCTCCACCTGGTGATGGTGTTTTAATTGTGAAACCTGAGATTGTAACGTTATTGGATTCAACAATAAGTGATGTGTTATATGTCGGATAAGGTTGACCAAAGATGGTTGTATTGAGTAAGAGTGGATGTAAGTTTAATGTTGTAGTTTCTTCGCCTATGAGCGAAGATCCTTCGCCTATGAGTGAGATTGTCTTATCTATTATTAATGTTTCATTTATGGGTCCGTCGTAGGTTCCTTTTTTCACAAAAATTGTGTCACCTTCGTCCGCATTATCAATAGCCTCTTGAATACTAACGTAATCGTCTGGAACAACTATCGTCTTAGGTTCTGCATTTACTACTACAATTTGTGGAATAGAAACGACTGCAAAACATAGAACCAGCACTAGAATGAGAGTTACCCTTTTATCTCCCAATATGGGCACCACTACTACCTTAGTTTTAGAAGGGAAAAGGGTTTTTATCAAGAAACATTGACCAAAATATTTCGTATTAAAATGTTATCTAGTCAAGAAACTTTGACCAAACAAAGATTTAGGTTTTAGTTCTGGATTCTATTGGTAAATTTTATCAAGAAAATAATGCTTAAGTCAGTTTAATAAAAATTAATGTTATTTCTCAAGTGTTAATGTTAGATTTCATTTGGTTTTTCTGAAATACCAACAGCCATCATTGTCCTTTTGAACAAAGAACTAGCCCTTTTTCTACTAAAGTCAATAACACATTCAGTAGATTCTACTTCAATTGTTGTTTAAGAAATTATTCCAATGTTACTGTTTTCTGATGAAAAACAAGAAAGAATAAGGAGTTAGTGGGAGATTGTGGCAAATTATTGCGCTACAAAGGAGGGTCGTTTGGATCTGTTGGACCCATCCATGGTTAACTTCATCACCATCCGTAAATCCATCATTATCAGAACCATTAGATAAAAAAAGCGCGCGCACTATACCGGTATTTCTGGGAAAAGGATTTTTTTGGTGTTAGCTCTGCAATTAGGGCATTCTTGTCTACTCGCAGTGTAGATGGTCTTACAATATGGACATTCGATTCTAATCATTTCATTGAAATGTTTGTCTATTATCTCCATCCTCTTTTCCTGCAATTCTTTTTTGCTTCTTAGTTTCGTGGTTTTAAATGCGAACCATAATGCAGCGATTGTTAGGAAAATGAACATAACTGAAAAAATCAGAATTATTTGCCAAGCCGACGTTGTCGCCATTTATTTTACACCTACCAGAAACTTGTTTGTTTCAAGTAATCACAAACTCAACATGTTTTTCCAAATTGTTTCTGGCTAATAGAGACTTAGCCTTTATGAATTGAAAATTAAGACCCGACATAAAATGTTGTGGGTATTCATGGGCGTTTTTTAAAAAAGTGGGTTTGGGTTGGGTTTTGGGTTTGGGGTTAAGATTTAACCCTTATTCTTCAAAAAAGGAGGAGTTTGTTAAGACCATCACCAGGAGATAGCTGAAATAAAAACTAATGCACAACTTAGCTCTACAGTGCTAAATTTAAGGTTAGATATAACTTTTTAAAGAAACAGCAAGTATAAAATTTCTAGAAAACAAGCCTTTAACACCCTCACTTTTTGAGAATTCTAAATCTTCATGGAGGTGAGAACCATCAAATCAAAAGTAACCAAAACAGAAGAGGAATGGAAGAAACTTCTTTCCCCAGAAGAATATCATGTGCTGAGAGAAAAGGGAACCGAACCCGCATTCACCGGAAAATATCTAAAAAACAAGAAAAATGGCACTTACGTATGCGCTGGCTGCGGAAACGAACTGTTTAGTTCAGAAACAAAATTTGATTCTGGCACAGGCTGGCCTAGTTTCTGTGCTCCAGTCTCCAAGGATAACATCGAAGAAAAAGTTGATAACCGCTTCGAAATGCATAGAACAGAAGTAATATGCAAAAAGTGTGGCGGACACCTTGGACACGTCTTCAACGACAGCCCAACACCTACGGGTCAACGCTTCTGCATAAACTCAATATCCCTCAAGTTTAAGGAACAGAAAAATTCTGTCGAAAAGCCAAAAAAATAAACTTTGTTGGTAGTCTCGGAACAGACAATTTAATTTACTGCAAATGGGTTAAGGGTATCCTCTACGCAAGTGCAGACATATTTGGTAAGGTGTAATCAAAATGATAATTCCTTCAAAAGAACAAATAAAGAGGCTTCTCTCCGAAATTGACCGTTCCTTTTTTTTGAAGACTATTCTCGTTTTCGCAGCTTTCATTGTGCCAACGATAATTCTTTACATCATAGACTCTGGCTCCTTCGATTATCTATGGAAGGGTAGAGCACCTTACTTTCTCTTTCTCTGGCTGCTTTTCTTGGAGGCAATCCTCGGATGGAAAAACCTCAAAAAAGAACATAACACATTTTGGACCAAAAAAACAGTTTTAGCTGCAGTAATCCTGCTTCTGCCAACAGTATATGCAGTTGGGCTAAACTTCGGTTTGAATGATGTAATTCTGGAGCTGGGAAAAGCCGTTGGCGTGCCCGCTGAACAATTTGGCGAATGGTACTTGACGCATTCTTGGCCTTTCTCCTTTGAGTATATACTCTTCACAATTTTCTTTTTGACATCAATTTGGCTTCTGTATGGCGTTCGGGGACTCAAAATCTTCGCTGTATCCTCATTCTTTATCGGAGGCGTTGGCGTCTTCTACATGATCGACACATTCTATCCCTACGGAACCTTCACGATTCTGCAATCCTTTGTTCCCGTCACGGTATCAGGAGCCACTTACATATTGAATTTTTTGGGTTACGGCACTCGAACATTCTCGGGAGGCGCAGACGGCCTAGGTCTCATTGTCACCGGAGCAAACGAGAAAACCTATCGCGCCATTGTATCTTGGTCTTGTGCAGGAAGCCACAGCCTCTTCCTATACTCTTTTATGATCATGCTGTTCCTCAGGGGCACCAGCATATCCCGCATGAGGAAAACCGTTTACGTTGTGGTGGGTGCGGTTGGAACCTTTTTCGTCAACATCCTTAGAATTGTAGCGATTCTTGTAGCTGGAGTCAACGGGGGAGCTTCGTTAGCCACGACCTTCCACGAGTTCTACGGAGAATTTTTCTTCATAGCTTGGATGTTCATCTACCTTTCCATAATCTTTCTCTTTGAAACTCGGCTTATCGGAAAGATTAGCAGCATCCGCAGATCTAATCAATCTCCCATGAACACAACACAACCACTATCGCCCTAACAGCCAGAAAGAGACCGAAAACATATTGTACTACAAAGTCTAGTCCGATACCGAAATAAGCATAATTTCAGAAAAACTATTCTTATTGTTGTTGTGGTTAATGCGAATAACGCCATATGCGAATATCCCTGATAGATGTGTCTTGTGGTTTGTGATTCTTATTAAAAAATCGGCTAAAGTTAATAAAACTGCGTCCTACGAAACGCAAAGGGTCCCAAGTCTTCTGCCTACTTTTCACCGAAAAGAATAGGACAACTCACAGGAGATTGGGTTTGTAGGTGTTTTGATGACAACTGAGTTATTTTAATTGATAGCTTGGTTTTCCGTTTTTGTTAGTTTTTGGGAGTGTCATTGTGAATTGGGCTCCTTTGCCATGTTTGCCTGTTTCTTTGATGGTCCAGCCATACGCTTCACACATTTTTGTTATTAGATAGAGTCCGTAGCCTGTGCCTTTGCCGTAGCCTTCCCCAAAAATTAGCTCCTTCTCATCTTCGGGTATGCCGATGCCATCATCCTCATAAACCAGCTTCAGCTGATCTTCCCCCACTTCTTCGTAGTAAACTCTGATTTGGCTGACTTTTTCGCCGTGCCTCAACGAGTTGTGAATCAGGTTGTAGATAAGTTGTCTCAGCAGTGAATCGGCCAGAACTGTTAAGCCATGACAGTCATTCATGAGCGTCACACCGTTCATACCTGAAAACAGCATAGCCGCTTCGTCAATACTCTTCTTCACATTCATGTAAGATAGTTCTTCAACGCCCAGCATCTCGTAGGCCCTGGCGAAATCAAAAATCTTCTCTACCTGCTTCACAGCAGATTCAACATCCTCCAAATATCTAGCGCCAACTTGGTCGTCAGCCAGCCTCTGCTTAGCCAAATAAACATTGTTTCCGATAACAGAAAGTTTATTTCGCACATCATGGCGGGTCAAACCACCAACAACACGAAGCTTCTCATTCACTAATTCGTTTTTCCTATAGCTTTCTGCTAGTTTTTCTTCGGCTTTCTTGCGTTCAGTTATGTCCACAGCAATCTCCACTGCTGATATAACGTTCCCATTTTCATCCGTAATTGGCGTTGCGACGATTTCAACCCAATAAGGCTTGCCATCGATTGTTGTAGAGTAGTATTCATGACTGTCTAGAGTTGTTTTTCCCGCGAAAATTTTTGTGACACCACAATCTGGGCAAGGCGCATCTAAACTGTTAAGCGTCGCATAACACAATTTTCCAATTGTATCACCCTTGTATCGTCTTATGAAGTCATTTGCCCACAACACATGATAATCTTTGCTAACAATTACCAGACCAGCACCGATGGCTGCTGCAACTGATTCAAGCTTATCCCGCTCTTGAACAAGAGCCTCTTCGGTTTTCTTGCGTTCAGTGATATCTATTAGAATTACTTGTATACCAACAACTCGGTTGTCTATGATTATGGGAGTGCTTCTATAATCTGCGATTCTCTTTCCTTTAGGAGTGTTTATTTCGGCTTTGTTTTTAACCGAATTTCTTTGAAGTATATGTGCAACATCTTTGAGTAGTCTCGGCCAGTATTTCTTGGAAACAAATTTAAGTATATTTTTTCCAATAATTTCCTCTTCTTTGAAGCCATATTCTACTGCAGCCTTGTTTATGGCGGTCACGTTTCCCTTCAAATCCAATAAGGCGATGACGTCAGGCGCGTTCTCGAAAAGACCCCTATATTTCTCTTCAGATTTTCTGAGCTGTATTTCTGCTCTTCTTTTTTCCACGGCTCGATTTATGTAGTGTTCAAGTTGACCGTACACTGTTCGCGGGTCACCAATCTTGTTGGCGTAATAGTCGGCACCCAAATTCAACGCATTAATAGCCACTTCTTCTCTGCCTTTCCCCGTGAACAAGACGAATGGGATATTGTTTCCTCTCTCTCTAAGTTCTTTCAGAAAGTCCAAGCCGTTTTTTTCAGGCATCACATAGTCTGAAACAACAGTGTCAAACGCTTTTTCCTTCATTTTTTTCATTGCTTCATTAACAGACAAGGCAGATTCCACCTGAAATGGACCATGCATCTCCAAGATTTGTTTCGCAGCCTTCAAGAGGCCAGCTTCATCGTCCACATGCAAAACATTTATCGGAGCTTCGGTTAAATCTACATCAGCTTTAGGTAAAGGCACAACGGTTGCTTTAGCCATCTAATCATCTCTTTATTAAATTTGTACGCCTGACGATTGAAAGTGTAACTTCAACTTTCATGCGTAAACGTATAACAATTGTGAAATCAAGGTATGAATCAATAATATTGCTAATTCAGATTCGGAATCAGGATAGGAACTGAAAATAGCAGCGGAAACACCAGTTTGTTCTAAAAAAAAGAGAGAGAATAGATTCCGTGGCTGTTTATAAAGAGGTTCGGAACCGATTCCTTGACGTTTGTAATAGCCTAATGATAAAAAGAGGAATTCTGCCCAGCGATATATATGAAACCGTTATACGAATGAACGTGAAAAAGGAATTGATTTTGCTCACTTATCGATTTTCTATTTTTCTATTGCTGTGAAGATTTCAAGTTTTTCTACTTCAGCGCACCAAGAAATGTTCATATTTGAAAAATCTTTAATGATGTCACTTTTGATTTGTTCATCCGATGTTTTTGTGGCTTCTGGAATCAATTTAACTGAAATCACAGCTCTCTTAATCAAACCATACACCTTACATCCTCCAGTTTAGAATTTGAACCAATCTAAAATTTCTTGAATTGATTTTTCAGAGCATCCCATTCTTGCAAGCTCCCTTTTAAGATCTCTCACGATTCCTTTCTCAGATTTGATTTTCATCTTAGCACCTCAAGAAAAAGAGGCGGGAAGGATTGAAGTAGGAACTTCCTCTTCAGGAGATAATAGTAGATGGGAGATGTTTCCTCACTTTTTGCGTCAGATCTGTGGGGTTGACTGTTTTTCCGAAATTGAGTATTGGTTTTTTCTGGATGTATTCGTATCCGCATTCGCATTTAAAGCCAACTAGCTTTTTTCCACTTGCTATTTCTATACATTCTAATGCTTTGCATTTAGCAAATTGCTTGTGAGCCTTCCATAGAACATAAGCATCTCCAGTAGTGATCTCCTGAACTTTTTTCGCTGAAAATGTGAACCATATGAAATAGCATCCGAAGGTAACCCAAAGAGAGATTACGAGAGCCCCCAGAGGGGAAAGCAGGGAAAGCATTTCTTATACCTCCGGGGGTGGTTCTGCTATTGTTGCTTTGAAGACGGGTCTGAGGCGGTTGCTCTTGCTGATAGCTACCCAGTCGGCTTCCATGTCGATGAGCAGGACTGTGTTCCCTTCCGATTCTATTTCGAAGTGTACGATTATGTCTATTTTTCCTGGGGGAACTTTGATGTCCAAAATTTCTGTTCCGTCTGTGCGAGTAGCGTTAGCATCAAGTATGCCCATTCGTAGTTTAGTGTAGTTTCCTATGGGTATGTCGACTGTGGATAGTTCCATGGTGACGTTGTATAGGGCTAGGAGATCGAATGTAACGTTCTTAGTTCCTTCGACAAAGGGTAGGGGTATCCAGTTTTCTTCTGGATCGTCGACATTGAGGGCTGAAAGGTCGCTGATTGTAACGTCGAGGCGAGTTAGGTTCGCTGGAGCATCTGTTAACAGGACGGTTAGGGTTCCGGTTTTGGCTCTTACGGTTGGCAGTTGTATTCCTGATGCGAACACTGCTAAGATTATTGTTATTGCAATAATGAAACCTGCTGCTGCTCTGAGACCGATTTTTCTGGTTCCGTTTTCCATTGAAATCACTCGAAGGAACAATGTAAATCGTGAGATATAAGACAATATTTTTGAACATTCTGTTCAAATAGTTGAACACCCTTCAGAAACCCAAAAAAGAGCGGGTTATTTCTGGTTATGACTCTCAGTCTCTTGCACGTGGAGGTTCGGGAACGACAGGCGAAGGCTCCCAGATCCCTATCCTTATATTTGTTGCGAATTTGCCGAGTTCAGCTTCTATTGCCCATCTTTCGACGCTCTCAGCGAACCTAGCCCAGTCGGTCAGAGTCTTCCATATCAAAGTTAGTCGCACTGAAGGTGAACCTAAGATATTACGTTGGGAATATAATTCGACAAGTCCAGGCACTCGTAGCATCCTTTCCTTCCACTTCTTGGCGTTTTTGAAGTAGGCTTGTTTGTATATGCCCGGCAAGAACTCGTAAGTTCTATTCACTTCTATCATATACTTCACCTCCTTCCATAATTGGAAAACGAACAGAAAGGGTATACCAGCTACTTTGCTAATATGACTTGTTACGCACATCAAACAAAAAAAGAGGGGGGCACGTGTATTTATTTCAAATATGTACTGTCACTTCTTAACATCTATATTTGAATTCTGACTTCGAATCTGAATAATAAGGTGTAAAAATTTGAAGAGGAACTTGCGGAGGTCAAAACTGGAGATTTATGTTGACGTCCTTCAGGTTTTAGCTTGGCATGGATCTTTGAAACTAACCCATATCATGTATAGGGTCAACGTAAACTGTAGCGTTCTAAAAGAATTCTTGGATTTATTAACCGAGCACAATCTCATTGAAGAACAGACATTACGCAAGAAAAAGAGGCAGAAGACTGTTTATGATATAACTGAGAGAGGAAGAACAGCACTTAATCACTTCAGGGAAATAACCAAGGCTCTTCAGACAACTGAAGAAGCTCGAAGATCCTACGTTTTCATGTGAGCGGAGACAGATCATTCACATATTGTATGCCAAAAAAAGGCACGCGTGTAAACAAACATACTAGCGCATTCTCACCCAAAGGAGACTCCAATAGAGGAAAGTTGTGAACCACCGTTGAAGATGTGTTTTCTGTTTACACGCGCAATAAAAGTTGATTTGTAGTCTGTTTTAAATGGTATGAAAGTGGAGTATGAATTAGGAGTAAATGTTCATATTCAGAATTCGACTAAAAAAGAGGGAAAGTTAGAGATTAATTAACAATTCATACTTCCTGTTTGGACCACTTCCATGCATACCAGACAATCAGTAGTGCAAAAACAACTTTTAGAAGCGTCATCAATATCGCCCATGCAGAAGACAGAGTCGTTAAAGCAAGGAACTCAAGGACGACAAAGACTATGCCCAAGATGATGTTTACCCAGCGATTTATGGAATCCTTCAGGGTCAGTGACAGGAAAGCCATAGCCAACGGAACCAATAACAAGATTGCGAGTACTAGCATCAGTTCAGGTGTTATTTGCATCCCGTCTATTTTTCCTGCCATTACTTGCTCTATTGCACCTGGCTCCAAACTCCCTAACGCCATGTAAGCCAAATAAGCCGCTTCTTCAAGGAGCCACAGCACTAGAGGAAATGACAAAACTTATAGAACAGGGTTTCGAATATGTGACAGACGCCAAAATTGGATTAACAACCTATAAGGTGTTTAGAAAAAAGAAAGCGTGGAAACCGGAGTAAGAACAAAATGACAAAACTAAAAGCAGTTAAAAAAGACGAAAAGGGATACATTCTAGAAAACGGTATAATAATAGAGGATACATTCGCCGAAATGTTTCCCATGTGGGCAGGCAGAATACTGATAACAGCCGCTAACGAGAAATGGGCTCTAATCGCAGCAAGAACCGCAGCCGGCTTTGCATCATCCATTATTATGTCACCAGCAGAAGCATCAGTAGAAGCTCTCGTATCTCCCAAAGAAACCCCGGATGGACGCCCAGGAGCCATAATCCAAATCTACCACAGTTCAAGAAACGACCTCAAACACCAGATGAGCCTAAGAATTGGACAATGCATCATGACATGCCCAACAAC
>Ga0209635_10004480_pt1 | contig 10958 bp, 13 predicted proteins | sample DeeMarSWOR230_32_FD_187463 | JGI IMG/M metagenome (GOLD analysis project Ga0209635, IMG submission 187463) | Marine sediment microbial communities from White Oak River estuary, North Carolina - WOR-2-30_32 (SPAdes) (version 2) | ecosystem: Environmental > Aquatic > Marine > Intertidal zone >...
TTGGATAAAAAATGGATAATTTTATAAAGGAGAAAATATCTATCAAAACTGGAGAATCAAATACTCATATACATTATTAGATTGATATAATAATTTACAATGTTGTATAATTGAAAAGTTTCATTAGTACAATTATTCCATCTCCTTAGGTTAAGACAATAAAATTCCATTATAAAGTTCAATTAATCAGAAAATGATAGAATTATTATTTGCGATATTAGCTCTTATTGGTGGAATAGCTCTTATTATTTACTCTAGTATGAAGGCTGTGAAACATTCTGCTATCCTTGCAGCGGCATTGGGAGTTTCACCTTTAATAATAGGAGTAACTTTAGTTTCCATAGGTACGGATATTTCAGAAATTTTTAATTCTTTGATATCCTGCGCATTAGGGCATGGTGATATTGATGTTGGCGATTCTGTAGGTTCAGACTTGACACAGCTTACCTTGATTTTTGGAATTCTCCCATTAGTTTCTGGTATGTTTTATATTCATAGAAAAGATATAATCATTTTAGGTGCCTGTGAAATATTATCACTAGTATTAATCTATACTATTGTTGAGAAAGGTTATATTACTAGATTAAATGGTGTTTTAATGGTTGGATGTTTAGGAATTTATATTTGGTTAATTTATAATGCTAACAAGGAAAGCATTTTACAAAGAGTAGAAATGATTGAGAAAATAGAAACACCTAAAAGTAAAAAGTTTCACCTTTTAATAGCGACAATAGGGTTCGCTGGTGTAACTTTAGCAGCTTTTATGATAGTTGAATCGGTTATTTTTATTTCAAGTGTTTTAAATATTCATGAGTATATTATAAGTTTTTTTATAGTTGCGGTGGGTACCTCACTCCCAGAATTAGCTGTAGATATCAATGCATTAAAATTGGGGCACCATCAAATCGCTATTGGAGATATTGTAGGTTCTTGTATAGTCGATTCTACTCTCTCTATTGGTATTGGACATGTCGTATTTAATCAAAATCCTAATTATATAACAGCTTCACTTGCAGTCCCTACAGTTTTATATACCTTAATAGCAAGTTTTATAGTGTTTATCACGATTGCTGCGAGAAAAAAACTCGATAAAAAAGCAGGCATTCTATTTATATCTCTTTATTTCTTATCTTATCTTTTTCTTTTTACCTTCTGGTTAAGAGTTTAAAATTTTTATAAAGAGATAATTCATTCTATGGTTTTTTATTTAATTTACTTAACAAGGTTGATGCATCTTTCATAGTCCATGCTAATCCTTCCATTAAATTTATAAATTTCTCAGAAAAATAGATCTTTCCTTCAAATGTTTTACTTTTACTAATCTCTATAATTTCTTCCATATTTAAGATATTTTTTTTATCAATTTCAATCCCTAGTTTATCAATGTAAATACTATCTAATTCTTCTAAGGGTGATTCACTAGTTATTTTAGAATAAACCCAAAAATTTGATGGTTCTTTCCGTTCAGCCTTTCGTTTTTGCGCTTCCTCTATTTTTTTCATTCTCAATTGTTCTTTCCTTTTCAACTCTATAGGGTCCTCATACTCCATAACAGATATTTTAAAATTATTTAGATAAAATTCTGCATCACTTATACCAATGACAGAAGGAAAGAGAAGAACAATAGTTAGAGTAGTGTCTTCCACTTTTAGAAACTCAGTAAATATTTTTTGATTATTTTCTAATTCAAAGATCATTTTATTTAGCTTGATTTCTTGATCTAATTTTTGAAGTTCAAACTGACGTATCATATTAAGAAATATTTCATCAGGCAAGGAAAAATATAAAACATTTCCTTTTTGATTAAAGAGAGTAGCTCCTAAAATTACTCCATCTTCCTCATCATTCTTCAATCTATTAATAATTTTTTTAATAACCGAAGATAAAACATAAGTAACAATACCGTCAATTTTCTTACTTCCTGTTTCATAAATTTCCAGATTAGTTAGTTCTAGATCAACGCTTTGATAACCCCTAACACAGAACCATTTATCTATATATGCTTGGAAGCCATGTTCGCACAAATAATTTGAAGGAACTGAAATGGTCAAGAGAGCTTTAGAATTTTCCACCATTTTTTTAGAAACTTTAACTATTTTTGTCGCATTGCATATTGGACAAATTAATTGTATTCCTTTTATGTCTTCTTTATAAATTTCGTCTTCTTTTAACAAAAAACATCAATTTAATTCATATTTTATGGGATATAATTTTGAAGATTTACTATTTCGGTATACTAATAATTTATGTTAAGTAATCTACACTAATAATATTTATATTGGTAAATAAAATTTACACAATTGACATTGATTAGCTCTTAATCTTCTTTCTGGACCTAGGATTATTAACCTTTCGCTCATATCTCCTCCACATTTAGGACAGCTTTTGGCAAAGTTTTCTTTAATTGAATTTAATACTTTTTGGATTCCTTTTTCTAAATTTAATAATTCTTTTGCGTTTTTTATGATATTATTTGCAGAAATCATACCAATACCTTTAATCCATGCTAGTTGTTCAGGTTTAGAATGTGCAATTTCTTCTACTGATTTTACTCCAGCATTCATTAATCTTTCTGCAGCAGTTGGACCAATACCTCTTACTCGTATCAACTCTTCAATCATAAATAAAACACATTTAAAATTTTAAGAGAGAAAGATTTTTATTATGAAGATTTTAATTTTACTGCTCTTTTTGATTCTAATTATATATAATAATGTTAATTAGATAAAATAAAATTTGAGATGATTAAATATAAAAAAAGATAAAAAAAAAATAGATGTTATTTCTCTAATTGACGACCCACACCATTAAACATCAAATACGCACCCGCTACGCCAAGAATAATCCCGATAGCCATCATTATTAATCTCACATTAATATCATAAAATGCTAAGAAATTTGAGATAAAAATTGCATACATGAAACTAATAAGAGCACAAAAACCGAAAATGAAGGATCTCCATTTCTTCTTTAATTGCATATCCTCAAATTTATTATAAACCTTAAAAGAAAAGTACAATATCGGTACAGTCGCAAAAAGAGTTTCACCAATTAATAAATATAGAAAGAAAGGTAAAGACCACTCGGGTGACCATCCTGTAGTATCATCTATTATAACCCCCATATCAGGTATGAGAATAAAAAGAATCATACAAAACATGAATACACCAAAACCAATAAGAATAGCCAGTTGTTTGAAAGTTGTAATAACCTTTTCAGATTTTAGAAGTATTAAATTAAAAACCACTAGAAATATTGGAGAGTAGAAAATTCCAAAATTAGTAAGAAAATTGAGAATTTTTACAACATTCACATCTACTAACGGGGCGTAAATGAAATTAATAAATAAACCGATTGCTCCAGATAAATAGAATCCAGAAAATATGATATTTAATCGTTTCCTGTCTCTTTTAAGAATTTTATAGGCTAAAAATATAAAAAAAGCACAGACTAGCCCTTGTGCAACGTAGATTGTCAATGCTCTTGTTAACGTTAATTGATATAGACTCATGATAAAACCATATTAAACCATAATTTAATTTTAAATTCAATTTAGTTAATGTAACAATTTATCATTTTATATTTATTATTGTTGCTTTTTTTATAATATGAAAAAAATACATTCTAATTGGTTGATTCTAATAATTTTAATAAGTGAAGATATTTATTCAAGTTGACGTCCAACACCATAATATATTAAATATTATGATATTAGAGTTGGTAATGATATAAGTGACCAAATGAATCTGAAGGAATCATTGTTTAATGTGTTAGAAAAAGAAGTCCCATAATAGAGACAAAAATACGCAGAAATACCAATCAGGAAATATTTCCATTTCTTTTTTAAATATTCACTCTCGAATTTTGTATATATCTTTATTGAATAATAAATTGTTGGTAAAATTACAATACTAGTACAAACTATAATAGAATAAATAAAAAAACTCAAACTCCAATCAGGTTTCCAATTTGTAGTCTTATTTATAACTATTCCCTTAGGAAACAGTAATAGACCTAAGATCAACGATCCAAAAATTATCAAAATTGCTAGTTGCAAACCAGACTTAATTTGTTTAGCAGGTTTTATGAGAATTAATGTAAAAATAAAAAGAAAAGCTATAGAGAAACAAAAGAGATAATATGTAGCGAAATGCATTATAAATACAATTATGGGATCAAAAATGGAAGCATAGATCATATTTATTATGCCTCCAATAGTAGTAGATAGATAAAAACTACTTAAATAAAGATGTAAGGGCTTTCTTCCTCTTTTAAGTACTATATATGCCATATAAAGAAAAAATAAAGCAAATCCCCCTTGTACTAAGTAAATTTGGACAAAACGTGCAAAATCCATGGTATTTTCTTCCCCATTTGATAAAAAAATTGATAAAATTCTGTCTAAAGAATAATATATGTATGTTGTTTTTTTAGTTTAAAATGTTATGAATTTACCATGTTTTTAGTAATATTAGAACGTATTAGTGAAACCATCTCTTAGAAATTATATTAGAAAGTAAGAAATAAAAATTTATTTTGAGAGGTTTAAATTATCTATTTTTCACGCCATTCTTGGCCACAACGACCGCATCTGTATTTCTTTCCATATACTCTAGGATAATCACTAATGATATTCGTTTTATCCGTTGATTCATGGATCATATTCTTATTTTCCTCTCCACACCTCGGACATTTTCTACGTCCTTCATCTCTCTCAATTGTTAATAAACCATTTGATTCTTCTCCCATTATTTGACTCCATCCTTTTTATTTTAATCTAATGGCATTTTTTATAATTATATTTAAATTTGTCTCTTATCGTTTTTATAACTTTTCGATTTTCTATTTCTTTTTAGTAATTTTATATAGCTTTTAAGTAGATTATTAAATTAACTAATAAGCTTTTTACCATACTCTTTTGCGGTTTCAAATAATTCTGGACTCGAATACCGAAACCTTAAAATAAAATCATTAAATAGGGTATTATAAATCTCATTTACATCTCTATTTTTATTAAAAATCTCAAAACAATATATCAAATTCAAATCTTTTGTTATCTTTTCTAACTGAAATCTACTTATTTTAAATTTCTTTGATGGAGTTTTACTTAATATATGTTCTATATTCATACCAACTAAAACTGATATTCCTTGAAATGAGAATGTTTCAGTAAATTCTTCTACTAATTGTTTATTTATAATATGGAGTGAATCTGGATCGTATAAGTCTAGAGTAAAAATTATTACATCAAGTTTCTGAATATTTTCAAAATCATAAATTAAATTTTCAAGAGTTTCATATAAATGAATCTTAAGTTTGATTGGAATTTGTTTGAAGACTATTAAAAATTCACTATAGTCATCAGAAAGATTCGATTTTATGGCAGAATTGGTTTGGTTTTGTATGAAAATTTCTTTTAATTGTTCTTTATTACCGATTATTCCAATACGCAAGCTATAGCTAATTTTCTTCAAGAATTTTCTTTCCAAAAATAATTATTATTTAATTTAATTTTCTATTATTAAATTATTTTAATAAATCATCATAGTAGACTTTTAATTTAAATTATAATATCTACTAGATACTGTTTGATTTTAAATGCTGCGTATCTATTTAGAATTAGTTTTCATGGTTATAGTCTGGAGTTTTTCATTTGTTGTTGTTGATATTGCTGTAGAATTTATTCCACCTTTATCCATTGCTTTATATCGATTTATAATAGCCTCTTGTACATTTCTGATAATTGATATTTATTTTAAAATTAATAAGAGAAACGCAATATCAATAAAAGAGGAAGGAAATAATATAAAAAAATTCTCGAGAAATGAATGGATTTTAATAATACTCTCAAGCTTTACAGGCGTCTCATTATTTTTCTTTGCTCAATATTCTGCAATCGAAATTATTGGTCCTTCTCTTCCTGCTTTGTTTGTTTGTTTATTAACACCTATTATTATTACTATATTAGCTTTGTTTTTTTTCAATGAAAAAATAAACACTTTTAAAATAATTGGATTTTTAATTGCGACAATTGGAGGATTTTTATTAGTAACAGGTGGAGAATTTACGACTCTCTCCCCAGAAGCACCTAATTTTCTTGGTTACTTATTTGCATTAATGACACCAATATTGTGGGCAATCTATTCTACATCAACGAAAAAATTATCTCAATCCAACTCAAGTAATATCATAAATAAATTTATTGCCTATATTGGTACCCTTGAACTTTTTATATTCATTTTATTAAATGGTGAAATTCTGGTTTTCATTAATAACTTCTTTAATATACAATTATTCATCTGTGCCATATATTTAGGGTTTGTGTGCTATGTGTTAGGATATTTTGTCTGGCAAAATTCACAAAAATTATTAAAATCGTCTAAAGTTGCCTCATTCTTGTATATTGAACCTTTCCTAACATTGATTTTTTCCTTTTTGCTTCAAAGAAGCGAAACAATCGTTTTATGGAACATTTTAGGTGGAATTATAGTTCTAATTGCTGTACTCATCATAAATTATAAATAAATATTAAAAAAAAAAAGATTAAATTAATCCAATTTCAATAGTTTTCTTATCCAAACTGGTAAAATAAATCCAAGATAATAAAATGTACTTGCAAGCATCATAAGTGTTCTAAAAATTACTAAAGTAAATGGCGTTAATGGTAAAAATCCATCTCCTAAGCCTCCAATTGCAAATAAATTAAAGGATAATATTAGGAATCTACCCTTCCATACAAGTACGGGATCTTCTCTTTCTTTAAGTGAAGCAATTGCAAAATCATTTCCTGTCACCGTACTAACTACTAGCGAAGCCCCAAGAAAACCTAACACAAAACCTTTATAACTAATATCAATGGCACTGTCTTTTATCCCAACTAGGGCATCTACGGGAGCTCCTGAAGCAAAGAATAGAAAATAGAATAAGTAGATATAGAATGCTAATGATGCACATATAGCAATTGCAATCGTATGTATTTTATATTTTGCATGTAATGCAGGCATATATATCTGTAACCATGCTAATAATGCTATAGGCACTCCAAGAGTTCCTAAGAGGACATAAGCAGAATATGCAATTTCCTCTCTTGTAATTAACCAGTATATATATCCAAATCCACTAGGGTACCATGGAGACATCGTAAACATAATTGCTAAAAAGAAAAAAAATAATACTTTTTCCTTTGTTTTAATATATTTATATAGGACAATAAATCCATATAACCACGCAATAGCAATAGCTAGGACTCCAAAAATTCCAGATAATTGAGTTAAATCGTCTAATTCAACAAATAGCATAATATTCACATATAGATTTTGAGAATTTATTCATTAATAATTATTTAGTGTTTCGATATTTAATATTTGTCTGTTCTTACTTCCTGTTAGATCCGATTATAATTTACTATTAACATTTCTATTAAATTTTTAATAATTACACAAAAAAAACATATATACTATAGCTCTATATTAGATTTAAAAAAATATTTGAAAAATAATCAAAACATTAAAGGTGAATAATCATTCCACGCCGTTATTATGCAAAATCTAAGAAGACCTATGCAAAGGATCAAAGTTTTACCCAAGACCAAGTAGGAGAAGAAAAAGAACGCTATTTAATCAGTATAGAATTAATGAGCTTGAAAACTTTAAAAGATTATGATATTATGGGGTGGCGAGGAGAGTTCTATTTTAAAGTAGATGGTCCAAAAGTGTTTAAAGCTAGATGGCCTAATAAAGGAACAATTAAACTCCAGAGAAATCAAGAATTTACATCAAAAGCTGATATGTCTCTCTGGAGTGAATTTAAAACAGTTCGAGTAGGAAAACCTTCTGTTGAAAAAGTTAAAGTTATTCTAAGAGAAAGAGACCATATGAAAAAGGATGAAACTATTGCCGAACAAGAATTTGAAATAAAGTTACCTTCAAAAACAGAATATATTATTTTACAAGATGAAAAAGAAAATACAAAAGCTAAACTTCGAATCCAGGCAACTAGAACTAGATATTAATCATAAATTTATTTTTCTCTTTTTTATTTATTTTTATAGCGTGAATTTTTCATATTCAGAAACACAGGGATGATTATCAGTTACCCAAAATTCTCTTTTCTTCGGGAGAACTATAATTGATCCTAAAGTACCCGCAGAAGGTCCATGGGTGCAAACTGTAAAATCATCAGGGTCTCTGTTGTGATGATCACTTAAGATTGTCTTTATAGAATCCATAGTTATTTGACCTTTATATTTTGTTAATAACTTCATTTCTCTCTGATAACGTCTTATAGGAGATTCAATTGGAGAAATATCCATATCATCCATTTTAAAACGTACATAGTCAGGTAAATTGGCATCTTCTAGTTCTTTTGTTTGGTAATGGTTAGTATGAGCCAAAATCCCATTTTCAGGCTGACGAATTGCAAACCGAGTGCTTGTAGTTTCAATAACACATGTATCTCCAGAGGCATCCATAAGACCATAATGACATCCATTTGCTCGTGCTTCGAATTTTGTAATAAATTCACAGGCTTCTTGGGTTGTTGCACATGATTCCAAAACTTTTTGAACTATAAATGTGCCTGGAACCCCTTTCAACCTAAAATCAAGAGGTTTTTTTTTCCATGAGCGACCATAGTTATACCCTATTGTCAATCCTTCCTCATTCATTCCCATATGTGAACCTGTGAGAGGATATTGCGTAAAATTTATATTTTTATAACCCCTCTCTGGTGTTTCTTCTCGAACAACTTGGAATGGTTGGAGAACATTAGGAAAATCATAATTTCGCCCAAAAATCATTGAATGATCAGAAGTAGCTTCTGGAAGGGCAAATATCATTGAACAAGCTTGAATTGGAGGATTTTTATAAATAGATTTGGGATCACCTGACATTATTTCAATAAAGTGTGCTCCAAAAATAATCAATTTTTTGATTTCTGCTGCTGCACTTATAGCTAGCATTTTTTCATATTGATTTGGAAGGAGACTTTGTAATGGTTTTTTTATATTTTTTTTACCCATATACCCTAATCCGATCTTAATTATTGAGAGTGGTATTAATTTAGAAGTAACTTCTGAAAACATTTTTGAATGAAAAACAATATCAAACATGTTATGGATTTTGTCTTTTAATTGTTCTCCTTGTTGGAAACCTCTTTCAGTAGGATTGCCTTTTGTTTTTATAAAGTCAACCATTATTGCCCAGTTCTTTTAATTTATAATCTTATTAAAAAAAATTTTAATATATACTTTGTTTCTTAAAGATTTAAAATAATCTCATTTTATCTAAAATAGAATTTTATCTTATTCAGATTTAGTGAGATAAATAATTAAGTTATTATATTAACTTTCAAATATCAGAGCAATGTTTCTAAATGACTCAGAATTTAATTTATAACGTTGAATTAGCGAGTTTAGAAGATTCTCAAGGAATTTATAATACTTTTAAACTGAATCTTTTTGAAATGAAAAATGTTGATGAAATATCTAAAAATCAAAAAAAAGAATTAGAACAAGCGGGATTTTTACGAAAAGAAGTAGATCTCAATTATTATATAAAACTTATTGAAGATCCTATTATAGATATCTATGTTGCGAAAAAAAACTCAGGTGAGATTATCGGGTTTGTAAGCATTTTTACGAAAAAATATTGTATTTTAAACGTTCGCGACATTACTGGCAATTTTTCCTTTAAAAATAACAAATCAAAAGATTTACTCCTTAATGAAAAAACTGAATTCGCATATTTAGATCAAGTTAGTATTTTACCAGAATTTAAACGTAAGGGAATTGGTACAGCTATTTTTCAAAAAGCATTATTAAAGTTAGACATCCCTGTAGTTGCTTTTATTGTAGAAAAACCTTTATTTAATAAAGCATCTGCTTACTGGCATAAGTATAATGGATTTAAATTTTCGGCTAGAAATGAAGGTGAGTATAAAGGAAAATCTATCAAATTCCAAGTTTATATTCATTGGAATGAAAAATAAAAATATTAAATAAAAAGCAATTGATAAACTCTAACTCTTCTTTTATGCGGGTTCTTCAATTTCGGGCCTTTCTTTAAGGGATTCAATGATATTAATTATATCTTCAGCGAGTTCATAGCGTTCTGCTCGATATTTCTCCCGAGTTAATCTCTTTTCAACATTTAAAGGTGCACCAATTTTTACCTTAATACCATCTCCAGTAAACATGTTTAAAATCTTAGTTTTTTCCGTATATATAGCAATTGGAATAATGGGTGCTTCTCCTGCAACTGCAAATTTTATGATTGCTGCCATCGATTTCACCTGTACTTCACGATCGTGCCTTGATTCAGGAGTCATGCCTACGAGATCTCCTTTCTCATTTAAGATTTCAAAAACTTTTTCGATTGGCTCAGTATCTTCTTTATTTTCAGTACCTCGAATCATTCCAAGACTTTTTAAAACAGGACCTGCAATCTGATGTTTCATCAGTTTTGGATCCAGCATGAAATGAATTTTTCGCCCTGAAACTTGAGCTATGATTAACATATCTCGAATAATATTTGGTGTAATTGTCGTTAAAATTGCTTTTCCTCTCAGAGGAATATTTTCTTGGCCTTCAATTTTTAAATCCATAAAAGCTTTAAAAAATAAGCCACTTAAACCCTTTACAGCCGCATAGAGTACATCAAAAGCTATAAGTTTTGGATTTAACTTATCTCCTTCATCTTTTATTTCTGTACTTGTATTTTCAGTCATAATTTAATACCTCTTATTATAATTTATCAATAAAATCATTAACTTCTTCCATTCTTTTTTCATAATATTCTTTTAAATCTTTTTCTGAAACAAATGTGGGGATAACTTTCTCAGTATAAAGATCAAATATTGTACTTAACTTCGTTTTATGTTTAAGAGTTTCAAGGAATTCTTCCCCCAACTCTTTAATTTGTTTGATAAATTCTGCCATATTATTAAAAAAACTTTGAATA
>Ga0209635_10004483_pt1 | contig 10956 bp, 12 predicted proteins | sample DeeMarSWOR230_32_FD_187463 | JGI IMG/M metagenome (GOLD analysis project Ga0209635, IMG submission 187463) | Marine sediment microbial communities from White Oak River estuary, North Carolina - WOR-2-30_32 (SPAdes) (version 2) | ecosystem: Environmental > Aquatic > Marine > Intertidal zone >...
TGGTTACGTGCATGCACGTCTTGCAGATGTGGCGTAGAATAATGTCCATAGATTCTGCTACTCTTCACTTCCCTTGAGCTGCACCTCTGCTAATCGGCACTACAAGTCACCTAACGCCTGAAAAGGCTCAAGTCAACTACTCATTCGGCAATAGATTTAGCACACGCCGAAACTTGTAGGAATGAGCGCCCTGCATGAAGTAAAGTTAAGCTGCTTGTACTGCAGTCCATATGTCGCTACGAGCCAGTCTTTCTTCTTCTGTAAATGAAGCATAGCTCCATAAACTCGCAAGAAGTTCCGGGGGCGTGAAGATCAGAGGATCATTTCTAAGTGCTTCAGGAACGAGGTCTCTCCCTGTGGGAAACGGATATTTGACCGACATAGTATTTACTGCTGCAACTTTGGGAGTCAACATGAAGTTGATGAATGCATGAGCTGCGTTAGGGTGTGGGGCACCCCTTGGGATAATGAAGTTGTCATACCACGCAAAAGCGCCTTCTTCAGGGAGCGTGTACTGTATATTCTCAAGGCTTCTCTCAAGGGAGATCTCTGTTTCGCTGGACTCGTAGACGACTCCTCCTATGTCTCCGTTCCATCCATGGGAGATGTAGAAATCTTCGTTTTCTAGTCCTGCCATGAACTCCTCAGTGCCTGCATATGAAGCTAGGTAGGCCTTTTGTGCGATTAAAGCATCTTTCGCGTCATCTAGTTCGTCAGGGTCGGTGCTATTAGGGCTATATCCAAGGTAAAGTAGTGCAGCGCCTAGAGTTTCAGTAACGTCAGGCATCATGGTTACTTTTTTCTTATATGTGTCGAGAATCCCTCCTGGAGTAGTGTCAAAGATGTCAGCCCACTTTGTGATGCCTTCACTGACCTTGTCGCTGTTCCATCCTATTCCTGTAGTGCCATATGAATAGAGGACGGTGTGTTCATTGTCAGGGTCGTATGGAAGCCCTCTAAATTCTTCGGGAATAAGTTCGAAATTCGGAATTTTATCAAGGTCGATAGGTTCAAGATACTCATTTTCTACTGAATAAGGTATATCTCCGTCGGTCATTACACAAATGTCGTATCCACTAACGTCGGTAGCTTCTATTACAGCCAGAAGTTCTTCTCCGCTTTCAAAATTGTCGTAAATCAGCGTTATTCCATGATCGCTACACCATTTGTCAAGTTGCGGTCTGTTGAGGTAGTATGTCCAGTTGAATATGTTTAAATGTCCCTTCAAATCTATCTTGTCTCTCTCCGACTGTAGTGGTAACGTCATCCCAACGTAACCGGCCGTTGCTCCTACAGCTAAACCCGCTGCTCCTATGCCTGCTACTTTTAAGAATTCTCTTCTTTTCATGTTCTCTCAGTATGAGAGAAGTTTCTATTTAAATCTTTACGCTTTCACTAAGGGTTATCTATCACAAAATTAACAGAGAAGTGTTTCATAAGCGCACGTAACCATTTTTCTTCAACGTCCACAACGTGTTGAATATGCACTCTTGTGTGCCCGTGGAGTCGGTTTGTCCTGTGGTGGGGCCGGCCGGATTTGAACCGACGACCTCTACCCGGAACGGTTCATCCTCCGCTCCTACGGGTTTCTCTCCTCGCTCCAGAAGCTCTTCATCCCAGCCCTGGTCAGCAAACCCGTCTATGCGTATTCTGGAGCCCGTCGTCATACCTTTCCAGCGGCTCGTCAAACCGGCAAGCCACGTCTAGACTACGGCCCCACCATCCCAAAACTTTACATCTATGAATATATAGGTTTCCCGCATACAAAAAGCGAAAACTTAATGAATAAAGAAACTTCACGAGTATTGGGTTGCCGGCCATAGGGTGCGGGACCCACCCGAACCCGTTCCGAACTCGGAAGTTAAACCGCGCTCCGTTTCCAGCGTTAGTGTGGTCTTCGGCCATGCGAAACTGGAAAAGCTGGCAGCCCACTTTAGTCAGTTTAACATGGAGTTGTGAAGGAGAAATACTTAAAGTTTATAACTATCCACGCATAGTTTTTTCAGAGGTGAACGTTCATTGATTCCGATGGTTTCACAGTTTCCTACGGGTGGAGAAGACAGCATTATCGCATGGATTTTACAAATAGCTTGGATTGTTATGATTGTGGCAACTTTCATTTATGGACAACGCATTCAAATGTATATGATGTTGAGGGAAGTTGAGAGCTCCCTATCCCGTCTCAAACTTATGAGGAACAAGGGACGAAAAACTGCCATATCCACTATAAAGGAACTGGGAAAAACAGAGGAAGACCCAACAGAGAGAGTTGACCGATTTTTAGAGTACATAGCTATAGGACCCGTAGAACTGGACCCGTCTGGCATAATATGGAGACTGGAACACTTATTGAATGTTCGAGACGCCCGTTTCAAAGATGAAGTGAAAGCCATGGTTCCTAAAGCGGACGAAACCCAAACGAATAACATGGAGAACATGCTTGAGGCTGCTCTTGCCTTAAACATTATCTACAAAGTTATAAGGCACTTCTACGTGCTGGGTAAAAAAACCAAAAGTCTCTACATCATCATGCAGCTCCAAATGCTTTTGCCTCTAATAATGCGAGAAGCAGAAGCCTTCTCCAATGCCCTACAAGCCTTCACGCAAGGACAACCCATAGGAGACGGCGTAGGCGCTCTAGTCGCTGCCAAACTTATGCGTGGACACAGAAAAAAGAATGTGGCTAAGGACACTCTTATGGCTAAAGTGTCTATAGAAGGACGAACAGCTTACGTGTTAAAGGCGACGGGACCAGGTGGAAACGTAGGCAAGCCGGGTGAAGCAATAAAACAGATTGTAAACGAGACCAAGGGAAAAATCGTCGCTGCAATAGTTATTGACGCTGCACAAAAGCTTGAAGGAGAGAAACCTGGAGAAGTAGCTGAAGGCATAGGTGTGGCTATAGGTGGACCAGGAGTCGAAAAGTATAAAGTAGAAGAAAGCACGCTCAAATACAAGATTCCAGTGAATGCTGTTCTCATAAAAGAAGACATTGGAGACGCTGTTTCTGTAATGCGGAAGGAAATATTTGAAGCCGCAGACGCTGCAATAGAACGAATCAAACGGTTACTGTTGGAAAGAACGAAAAAAGGTGATTCAGTCATAATAGCGGGTATAGGCAACACTATAGGAATCGGACAGTAGGTGAAAAAAATGGGTGAAGTAGGTCCTTCAGAAAGAAGAATTTCCAGTTTCTTATTCATAATAATTCTCGTAGCCCTTGGTTTATCACTTGTCGCGTTTTACCAAGCGGTTATTGCGTATGGAAGTGAAGAGTTCAGTTTAGGAGCATGGTTTGTACTGATAGGTTTCATGGGAGTCGCCCTCTTAACCTACATGTTGCTTCAAACACGGAAAAGAACTTTCAAACTTCCCATCCAAGCACAACGAGTTGCCACGACCATTTTGTGCCAAAAGTGCGGGTTTAAGAACATAAGAGACTTTGAGCAGGGAGACTACGTCTTTAAAGAAACAGAGGGATGCCCAAAGTGCAACGAAAAGATGATGATTGCTTCCATTTACCGAGAAGCCGAGGAAAAGGGCAAAGACTAAGTTAACACTATGCATCCATCCCCGGACACCAAAACAGTGTGCTCCGCTTGTGCCACTGGTTTTCCGCTTGCCTCTATAAACACGGGATAAGACATCAAACTTTTTGAAGAAAGAAGTTCTGAAAAAGCATCTTTGTATTGATTTTGTGGCATGCATTCTTGGAGCCACCGTTCCGTGAATGGGAGAGTTCGAAAATTTTCTTTAATGTAGCTTAGAAGTTTTTTTGCGTAAGGATTCTTTAAGGACTTGTGTTTTAAAAGTCTGAAGATGTGGGCTTCTGAGCCGTTTTTGACTCTGCCAGCTGCATTAGCAACAGTTGTGAAAGGCTCCACGCCATAAACCTCTCCTTCGAGCACTCTTGCGGCAGAGAGATGAAAAACGTTGGGCAGAGATTTCCCTGTGTGAATCAGATATCTTCCAATCTTATGTCCAGTGAGGTTAGAGACGGGTTTAAACCCTCGAGTTTTGATTGTCTTCTGAATCGCAGAGCCAAAACGAGTCATTAACAGTCCTGGACGAAGCATTTCAACAGCCTTTTCAAGAGCTTCCTCAGCTGTATGCACAAGGCTCTCATACTCTGGATTGAAGCACACGGTTGTAGCGGTGTCAGCGATGTATCCATCCACGTGAACACCGATGTCTACTTTAACAAGAGAATTTTCCGGAATAGTTCGCACATCTCTTGGAGGAGAAGTATAGTGTGCGGCAACCTCGTTTACTGAAACGTTGCAGGGAAACGCTGGTTTTCCCCCCTTCTTTCGAATCATTGACTCTGCTTTTTCGCAGACATTGATGATGGGCATGCCTTCGCGAAGTGTTTTCTTAACCTCTCCCCGAACTTCAGCGGCGATTCTTCCAGCTTGCCGATATTTCTGTAGAATCTCCTCAGGAACCGTCATTCTCTTGCACGCAGATTCTTTTAAATGGATGGTGGTTAAAAATGTTTAGAGGAAAAAATGGAGGAAGCTGAATTTGGGAAAGATAAAATGGCTGGGACACTCCTGCTTTGAAATTGAGTTGATGGACAAAATTATCCTGATAGACCCGTGGTTAGATGGAAATCCAAAGGCTCCTGTGAAAGCTTCCGACATCAAAAAAGCTGAGGTTATCTGCGTTACCCACGATCACTCAGACCATTTAGGCGATGCCTTCGACATCTGTAAACGAACTGGAGCAACATTTGTTAGCGTATATGAGCTGAGTGTTTACGCTCAAGAAAAAGGAGTGAAAGAAGCCGTGGGAATTAACATCGGCGGAACTGTTAACGTGAAGGAAATAGAAATATCAATGGTTCGTGCTTTTCACTCCTGCACTCGAGGAGCACCAGCAGGCTTTATTCTAAATGGGGAGGAAAAGACTGTCTATCATGCGGGAGACACAGGGTTCTTCGGGGATATGCAACTTATTGGTGAGACTTACAGTCCAGATGTAGCGTTGATTCCAATTGGAGGCTACTATACGATGGGGGCTAGAGAGGCGGCTGAAGCTGTGAAACTCATCAAACCTAAAGTGGTTGTTCCCATGCACTATCAAACGTTTCCAGTTTTGGCTTCCTCAGCCGAAGACTTCATCAAAGCTGTTACAGAAAAGCTTCCACAGGTAAAGGTTGTCGCATTAAAACCCGGTGAAATCTACCAGTTCTAACTTTCTTAAAGGCTCTTTTTTTATTCCTTCACTTTTTCTAGAATAGGGGTAACAGTCTCTGAGTTGAGGATTGCAAACTCATTTCCACCCGCGTGATAGAGCAGTTTCACTTTCTCAAGATCGAATTTACTGTTTAAGAAAGCGTCTTTGTTCGCGTAGGCTGTTAAGACTTCGCCTACGAAAAGCGTGTGATCGCCCATAGCTATCTGCTGATGTAATTTACATTCAAGATGCGCTACACACTCCTTTATGATTGGTGGGCGAATCATTTTGGCAGGCAGAGGAGTCAATCCTGTTTCCGCGAATTTATCGTGTTCCCTTCCAGTTGTCTTACCGCAAAACAGAGTTTCTTTAACTATATCCACCGTTGGGATGTTAACCACAAATTCTTTGGGTCCTGCAATAAGCTCATGGGAATATCTTTGGGGAGCCATGCCTATGAGGAGTAATGGTGGATTGCGGGATATGGGGATAGCCCAAGCTAAAGTCATGATGTTCGGTTTGTCTTTCAGCGTATTTAGGGAGGTTATTAACACGGCAAGTTTTGGATGCAACAACCGGTAGAATGAAGATAAATTAACCTCAACTTTTTCAGTTTCCAACGAATTGTCCTCCATTTGTTAATTTTGTTTGTTATATTATTTCTCAGGTAAATATTTAATTCTTGGAAAACCTTAAAGAAACCTTTCATCTCTACTCGTTTAACAACGGTGGGGCGTTAAAAGATGTCAGATACTTCCGACAGAAAAACAGTGCTTGACCCGTGGGGAACAACGGTAATTGAGGATTACAACCGTCTCTACGAAGAGTTCGGGATACAACCCTTCAAACCGTTATTGACTCAAATACCTAATCCAAGCACGTACATGAGGCGCGAAGTCATCTTTGGACACAGAGATTTTGAACGCGTCTTAGACAGCATGAAACGCCGCGAAAAATTTGCTGTAATGAGCGGCATCAAACCTACAGGAGAATTTCACTTGGGAACTCTAATGACTGCCCGCGAAATCATCTATTTCCAGCAACAGGGAGCTACTGCTTTCTACTGCATCGCGGACATCGAAGCCTACGAAGACAACAAAATTTCCTTTGAGAAAAGTGGAAAAATCGCGGCAGGTAATGTTGCAGATTTACTTGCTCTAGGATTCGATCCGAAGCGAGGTTACATTTATCAGCAGTATAAGGAACAGCGGGTTAGAAACTTAGCAGTTCTTTTTGGAAGAGCTGTAACTCTGGCTACAATGAAAGCCATCTATGGTGAACGCAATATTGGGCTTTACTTATCAGCACTTGTACAGGCGGGAGACATTCTTATGCCTCAACTCGAAGATTTTGATGGTCCAAAACCAACAGTTGTTCCTGTAGGCGTAGATCAAGATGCTCATCTGCGCTTAACGCGGGATCTCGCCAGCAAGTTTCGCCGTAAATTCAATTTTATCTCACCTTCTTCCACTTATCATAAAATCATGAAGGGACTGGACGGGTCGCCTAAAATGTCTAAAAGGAACCCCATGAGCTACTTTACTTTGAATGAAAAACCAGAATCCATCGCAAAGAAGATTTCAAACGCATTCACAGGTGGAAGACCGACTGTGGAGGAACAGAGGAAGCTCGGTGGAAAACCAGAGATTTGTCCTCTATACGAGATTTGTATGTACCATTTCGTCGAAGATGATGATAAACTCATAAAAGTTTACCATGATTGCAGAAGCGGGAAACTCCTATGTGGAGAACACAAAGCTCAAACGACAGAAATCGTTTTGAAATTCGTGAAAGATCACCAACAGAAGCGACGGAAATTTGTTGATAAAGCAAGAGAAATATTACAGATTACGTAACTGTCAGAGTTTCGCAGAAACCATTAAAAACACTAAAGATTTTTTATCACAACAATAAACTACTTCATCCCAGTAATAGTAAAGTTAAAGCCCGTAAATTCTGGAGGAACACGTAGTGGTTGAGCTTCGAGAACACGAACAAACAACTTTGCTTACACTGCAAAAGCTCAAAGGAAAAGCACCAGTCAACCAAATCGTCAAAGCCAGCGGTTTGGCTCACGCCGCAGTCATGCGAGCTAGCCTATCTCTCACAATGAAAAAGCTGACACGCGTTCACGAGCAAAAACAAACAGTAATCACACTAAATGAGGAGGGAAGATACCACGCAAAGAAGGGGCTTCCAGAGCGACGCTTAATCCGTGGACTATTAAAGTTGAAAGGGAAAGCCTCAGTCGATGAAGCGGTAAAGGAAGCATCCTTAGAAAAGAAGTTTCTAACAATAGCGTTGGGTTGGCTGAACCGTAAAGGCTGGGCGACTATAGAGAAAAAGAAACAAGTGCTCAAAGCCCCGAAAGAACCACAGATAGGAGTTGACGAAAAACTTCTATCGTTATTAGATCAGAAAGGCTTACTAATTATTGAAAAGTTGAACAAGCAACTGCAAGACGCTGTTTCCGTTTTGAAAAGACGAAAACTCGTAAAAATGGATGAAAAAACTCTCAGAGAATTAGAGTTAACTGAAGCTGGCTGGAAACTAGTTAAGCAAGGAATAGAAATAGTCAAGGAAGTCAGCCAATTAACGCCAGAACTCATCCGCACAAGAAATTGGCGTAAAGTAAAACTCAGACGATTTGACGTAACAGCGCCAGGTCCAGCTGTTTATCCCGCAAAAATCCACCCGGTACAACAAATAATTCAAAGAATTCGAGAAATTTTCCTTGAAATGGGCTTCACAGAAATCCGAGGTCCAATCGTTGAAACAGCCTTTTGGAACTTTGACGCTTTATTCCAACCTCAAGATCACCCTGCAAGAGAGATGCAAGACACCTTCTATCTTGCAAACCCAAAAGAAGGGAAACTACCCAAAAGAAACATTGTGGATGCAGTGGCTAAAACACACGAGAACGGTTGGAAAACAGGCTCAAGAGGCTGGGAATACCAGTGGAGTCGTGATGAAGCAAAAAGACTCGTACTGCGCACTCACACCACTTCTGTGACCATCCGCCACCTAGCTAAGCACAAAGAACCCCCAGTTAAAGTGTTCTCAGTGGATCGCGTTTACCGCAACGAGAAAGTGGATTATAAACGCCTCGCAGAATTCCACCAGATCGAAGGAATAATTATGGACAAAAAAGTAACTCTGCGAGACCTTATGGGAACCCTGAAAGAATTTTACTTAAAACTCGGATTAAAAAAGGTGCAGTTTTGGCCCAGCTACTTCCCTTACACAGAACCTTCAGCTCAATCCACAGTTTACGTTCCAAAACTCAAAACGTGGATGGAACTATGCGGAATGGGCATTTTTCGCCCAGAAGTCGTTGAGCCTTTCGGAATAAAACATCCCGTGTTAGCTTGGGGAGGCGGACTGGAACGGTTAATAATGTTGAAACTCGGCGTAGACGACATGCGATTCTTGTATAAAAATGATTTAGGCTGGATCAGGAGGAGCCCGATATGCCAGTGATTACTCTATCTAAAAATAGATTCTCTACATTTATCGGTCGCTCCATTACTGTGGAGGAAATGGCTAAATGGCTTCCTTGGGCAGGTTTCGACATAGAGGATGTTGAACCAGACTACGTAAAAGTTGAGTTCAACCCTAACCGCATTGATTTTTCAAGCACTGCTGGAGTTGCACGGGCGTTCAGTGGACTCAGAGAATGGAAAACTGGACTGGCCAAATACGAGGTGGAGAAGGGAAAAGTCGTTCTAAACGTGGACTCCAGCGTCTCAGAGGTTAGACCTTACGTTTTGGCAGCCATAATACGCAACATGAGGTGGGATGATGAGTCGGTGCGAGAGCTTATGGAGATGCAGGAAGACCTGCATTGGGGTGTGGGCAGAGATAGAAGGAAAGTTTCCATCGGTGTGCACAACATGGATGTAGTTCAGCCGCCGTTCAGTTACGTAACCAGCGCCCCAAACGCTGTGAGGTTTGTTCCTTTAGACAAAGTGGAAGAAATGAGTTTACAAGAGATTTTGAAGAAACATGAAAAGGGCATCGGCTACAGCCACCTCGTAGATTGGGCGCCAAAATATCCATTAATCATAGACAGTCAGAAGAGGGTTCTATCTTTTCCGCCAATTATCAATGGGGAACTGACAAAAGTAGACAGTCAGACGCAAAATCTTTTCATTGAAATTACTGGAACTGACTACAACGCGATTGCTAGGAGCTTGAACGTTTTAGTTACCGCCCTATCGGATATGGGTGGAACCGTTGAGAGCGTTCGCGTTAACTATTCAGACCGCACAGTTGTTTCACCAGACTTGTTACCTCAGCGGATGAAATTGAGAATAGACTATGCCAACGAGTTGCTGGGTCTCAAGCTTTCAGAATCTAAGGTTATACAAAGCCTCAGAAAGTCTAGACTTGACGCAAAAAAGATAAGCAAAGGAGTTTTGCAAGTTTCGATTCCCGCATACCGAATTGACATTATGCATGAGATTGACTTGGTTGAGGAGGTTGCGGTTGGCTATGGCTACTTCAGATTGAAGCCTACAAAGCCAGCAACCATAACAACAGGCAAGCAACATGGCGCAAGCGAAAAAGCGAATCACGTTCGACAGATCATGATTGGACTAGGATTCATTGAGGCAATGAACTTTATCCTCACCAATGAAGTTGCCCATTTTGAAAAGATGAGACAAAAAGTTAGCAGAGAGATGGTTAAACTGGCTAATCCTGTTTCTACTGAGAATTCTATTGCTCGGGTGGAGTTGTTGCCGAGTTTGATGAAGAACTTGGCGGATAACAAGCATGAAAGCTATCCTCAACAACTTTTTGAGGTTTCCGACGTGATAAGGATAAGTGAGAAAACCGAAACCGCCAGTGAACGACGATTGCACATGGCTGGTGTCTGCTCACATCCAGTCGCTAACTTCACTGAAATAAAGTCGATTGTAGAGGCATTGCTTGCCGATCTTAACGTGAAGCGATGGAAGGTTAAAGCGGCTAGGAATCCAAGCTTCTTAGAGGGAAGAGTGGCAACCATTCATGTTAAGGACAGGAAAGTAGGTATTCTTGGAGAAGTTCATCCAGAAGTCATTACTAATTTTGAACTTGAAAATCCAGTGAGTGCATTTGAAATAGACCTCGAAGAAGTTTGAAAAGTTTCATCCGATTGGCTAGGAAAACTTATCTCCATGAATCCCCGTCTATTTAGTGGCGATGATGAAGGCGGAGTCAAAATCCCACCGAAACCTGTAAAAAGGACTCATGCAGACGGACCCAACAGAGGCGGATGTTCCATCCACCCATGATGGAGGGTTTACCCAGGCGTGGGACACGGTGGGCGCGGGCGCTCTAAACTACCCGCGTTAGAGAGAGCTCTGCTGAGGGGAGCGTGTGGCTCTGCTGTGAAGCTGAGTGTTAGTTACGTGGGACACAGCGCCCGCGAAAAAAGTGTTCCTGTTCTGTTTTTAGTACAGTTTGTTCTAAAACATGGTATTAAATCCCTCAGCGTGTTTGTGGAAGAGTAGGAAGTAGCGCATTACACATGCGCTAGCAATGTTTAAATTACGTGAGTACGGATGGTGAAATTAGAGAGTAAATGTAGAATGTGGAGGTGTTGTGAAATTGAGCTTAGCAGAAATCATGAATGCACTACAAGATTTCGGAATCTTCATTGTAATCATCCTCTTAGCTTACGTGGTTTACAAGGCAGCAATACTACTAGAAGCAATGAGCAACAAAATCAAAGGAGAAAAAGACTGAACGTTACAGTGGAGGAGTGGATGAAAACATGAGAAAAATCGTCTT
>Ga0209635_10004485_pt1 | contig 10954 bp, 26 predicted proteins | sample DeeMarSWOR230_32_FD_187463 | JGI IMG/M metagenome (GOLD analysis project Ga0209635, IMG submission 187463) | Marine sediment microbial communities from White Oak River estuary, North Carolina - WOR-2-30_32 (SPAdes) (version 2) | ecosystem: Environmental > Aquatic > Marine > Intertidal zone >...
GATATTAGGAAAAAGGATAAAAAAACCACGAATCACAGGCTGAGTGCCAAAAGCACAGAGAGGTCACCGATTCGATGGATCTTATCAGTTATCCTAATCTCCATAGTGCTGCAAGGGCATGTAGCTACTCCGAAAATAAAATATTTCCAAAGAGGGTTTACAAATATAAAAACACATGCTATAATTGGTTCAAAAGGATAAGGAGAAAATATGGAAGACAAAAGATTTCATGTAAGAAAATCAGCACTTGGGGAAATTGAACACCAATTTAAGAAGCTAAACCGTAGGGCTAAAAAGCTTGGTGTTCCTGAAGCCAGTTATGAAGTGGTAGAAGAATACCATAGAAAGCTGACTGAAGATCCTGTTACAGGTGCCATGCTTCTGAAAGAAATCTACATTCCAATGGTTGTAATCACCGTAAAAGGTGCTGCCCCTAAATTTGAGGGATGGACTTTCCTAGGCACCTTAGAACATACTGAAGGTGGGAATCTTCTCAAGTCCGTTCCTGGTCATAGAATCCCTGAAGAATATAGAAATGTTGAAAGAAAGTGTGATCACTGCAAACTGAATCGAATCAGGAAAGATACCTTTGTGGTTCAGCATGAAGATGGTCGGACCCTTCAGGTAGGTAGACAGTGTGTAAGAGATTTCCTAGGTCACAAATCCCCTGAAAATATAGTGAAATGGGCAGACTGGTTGATCAAATTGAATGATGGTGGATGGGCAGATGAATATGGTTTTGGTGGTGTCTATATGAATGAAGATCCTGCTGTTTCACTAACGGACTGTTTAGAGATGAGTGCTGCTGCAATCAGGCATTACGGATGGGTATCAGCTTCTAAGGCTCAAGAGGAATGGACCACTCCTACAAAACAAATAGTCTATGATCAGATCTTCAACAGGCATACACTGAAAAGAGATGATCTGATTGCCCCTATAAATGCAGATGTAGAGATTGCTGAAAAAGCAAGAGAGTGGGTAAAAAATCTTGACCCTAAAGGCAATGACTATCTTGGCAACATTAAAGTAATTGCCAGCAATGATTATGTTCAAACCAGACAGATAGGGATTGCTTGCTCAATTATTGCCACATATAAAAGGACTGTGGAAAAAGAAGAAAAGAAAAAAACCAATTTTAAAAATGAACATTTCGGAAATCCCAAAGAGAGAATTGATCTGACTATTAAAGTTCTTGGAGTATATGAGAATGAAGGTTTCTATGGGGTCACCTGGATTCACAAAATGGTAACCGATACTGGTCATAAGGTAACTTGGTTCTGCTCCAGCTACAATGGTGTGTTAGAACAGGGTGAAGCCTACAAAGTCAAAGCTACCATCAAGAGACAATAGAGTTAAAGTAGTAGAGGATCTTGAACCTGAAGATTTTGAGCAACAAGATTTTGAACCTGATGTTGTTGAAGAGCAGGAAAGATCAAAACAACTTCCAGGTGAAATTAACTTCTATAGAAACTCAAGAACCAAGATGATAAGAGTTCATTGTTCAGATTGCCAAGAGTGGATGGATGAAAAAGAAGTTGACTTTGAGAATATTGAAGAGGGAATGAGAGGGGAAGACATTCTTACTTTCAAATGCCCCAAATGTGAAACTATCCAAAGAAGTGTAAGAGTTGGATAAGGAGAGCAAAATGAAAATGCCATGGAATGTAAATGAGAATCTTGTAACAAGTCCAATGATCAGAGAATATGAAACTCTGACAAACAGGTACATGGTTCTTGGCATTATTGCAACTATCTTTACTGTTGTCCATGCAGCTATGGGAATGTGGATATGGTTTTGGATCGGCATGGGACTTGCTTGGTTCGGATGGTACTGTTGCTTCCAGTTTGCAATGGAAGTTGATGATCAGATAAAAATTACTCAAGCTTTAGAGAATGCCAGGAAGCAAGAGATCAAATCTCTCTATGGAGAAGATGATGAAAGTCTGGGGAACTAGTCAATACTTTGCTAGAATCAAAGGCAGAAGCTTTCAAGCTAGAGCAGTAGTTGCTACAAAGACAAAAAAGAAAGCAGCAGAATTACTAGGTCTGTCAATGTATATGTTCAATGAATATGCTGCACAAACCTGGAATGAGAAAGAAGTTGCTGCTGCAATGGAGAAACCCGAAACTGTTATAGTAATGGAGACTTATTAATGATTTGGAATAGCTTTTTAAAGCAAGTAGAAGTAGATGGTACTGTATGGCAATGCTATAATAACAAATGGTTTAAAAAACATGATGTTATTGTAGTATGGAATTATTGTCACGGTTATTACTACTTGGAAAACGGAATAACCATACAAGAGGATTGGTAATGAAAATTAGAAGAGAAGATGCATTATATACAGCAAGATCATTATTGGAAGTACTTTGTCCTTATCTCTTCCAGGCTAAGATCTGTGGCTCAATTAGAAGAAGAGAAAAAATGGTAGGAGATATTGACCTAGTAGTAATTCCAACTGATCTTGAAAAGATTAAATCTGTTATCAGAACTATTGATATGAATTATACCGGACAGGATAAAGTCTTGTCATTCCATGCTCCAACTGGAATTAAAGTTCAAATTTATGTTACTACTCCAGAATCATGGGGAGCAACAGTCTTCTATGCCACTGGACCTGCTGGTAAGAATATAGGCTATAGAACCAGAGCAAAGAAGATGGGAATGAAACTTAACCGATGGGGATTGTTTGATAGATCAAGCAATGTTATGATTGCTGGTAAAAAAGAATCTGATATGTTTGCTGCATTAGACAAGCCATTTAAACCAGCAAGGGAGAGATAGACTATGAGTAGAGTAGAAGAATATAAAAAGAACTTTGATGAGACAACCATTGTAAGTGAAGCTGTTGAGCCTACTGCTGCTTATCTTGTTGGTAGATGGTATGCAAAATGTGAGAAAGCCAGGAAACGAGAAGCAGAGCTAAAAAAGAAAAGGGAAGCTGGAGAAATTTTGAATTGGAGGGAATCATTAGAAGCTGATGCCTTCTACTCTGAATGTCAAAATTTCTGGTGGGGAGTAAGAGCACTCAACAGAGTTTCTATTGCATGTAAAGAAGCTGTTCACTTCAGCATTGCCTGTGGTAATGTCATGAGAGATGTTGCAAACTACATTGAAAAATATTTAGGGATAGACCCCTTTAAAGAGAAGGAGTGGAATCAATGAAAAAGGAAATGATTGCAATTAGCTGGAGAGTTGAATTGGCAATCTATCAAATGCAAACGGTGCTTGATAGAGATGGGGAAGAAATTCTTGAAGAAGATGGTAAAACACTTCATGATAGACTGGTCAAACTTGAATATGTAGACAAAGTTGATTATGATGGAATGTTTGGAGCATACATCTATATTGATCTTTATCCTCCAACAACTGAAGAACAATGGGATGAAATTGAGGAAATAATAAGAGATTATATAAAACTAGAACCTTTCTTAAAAATAGGAGAAGAATAAATGGAGAACCCAATTAGAACTGAAGAGTACAAAGACCATACTATTAAAGTTTACCTGGATGAATATTCTGAATCCCCCAGAGAATGGGATAATCTGGGAACTATGGTATGCTTCCATCGAAACTATATCCTTGGTGATATACACGACTTCTCAGTTGATGAACTCAAAAAAATGGTTAGGAGATCTGATGTGATTAGTGAAGCACTCTATCTCTATGATCACTCTGGAATTACAATGAGCACCACTAGAGACAAATGGCCATTTAACTGTCCTTGGGATTCAATGCAGATAGGCTATATCTTTGTGACCAAAGAGAGGGTCAGAAAAGAGTTTGGAAGAAAAAGGGTAACCAACAAGCTAATCAAAAAGATTCATGAAATCCTTAGATCAGAAGTAGGGATTTATGATGTCTACATTCGTGGGGATGTTATAGGATATGAGATTGTGAACCAAGAAGAGGAAGTAGTAGATTCTTGTTGGGGTTATTTCAACATTGAACATCTTCTTGAAGATGCAAAGGGAGTAATTGATGGAAGTAAATGATACCTACTTAGATATGGCAGGTAGGCTCTGGTATCTTGAATCGGTCTCAGAAGATAAGATTGTGCTTAAAGATCCATATGGGTTTGAGCAGGATAGAAAAATGAGCAAAAAGATCTTTGAACAAGCAATCTATCTAGACTTTTTCAAATTAGCCTGGACTGCTAAAGAATCCAAAGCCTGGACAAAAAAATAAAAAATATTTCTAATCCAGGTTTACAAATCCTAAATCCTATGGTATACTATATGTGAAAATAGGATATAGGAGGATTTATGAGAGTATTGGGTTTTGAGATTAAGTGGGTAGGGTTCGGCACTTCAGTTAAAGCTAAAGCCAAAAAACACTGGAAATCCAGTGGTAAAATTATAGAAACAGTTAAACTTATCCAAAGTCTTACTGGTTGGAGTATTCCAGCTTCCTATAAATTCTTTAAAGAAGAAGTAAGGGGTTACTAATGTCATTAGCTATTGTAGAAACTTTAGAGTGTCCTAGGTGTGGTGGAGAGATTGATGTCCTCATGATTGACAATGAAATTAAAACCATTGGTGGTTGTATAAACTGTGATCATCAGCCAACACCGGAAGACACTGAGATCATGGTCCATCATCAGCTTTGCACAGGTTGTTCTGGTTGTGAGTGGGAGGGGTAATGGATACTTCATTTTTTGAAATCAAAAAAACAAATGGATGCTTTGAGCTATTCCTGAATAAGGAAATAAATGGCAAAAGGCATTCACTACTTATCAAAAGGTCTATGGGGCTAGGTTTACTTAGCCTAGGTTTTCTTGTACAAAAATGTGAACTCAATGGTGAATTGAGCCACTTACAAAGGAATGCAGAATGAGCACTGAAAAGAAAATCTTTTACATTCAAGACTATGGTGATCCTTCAGTTGGGATCTTTGGTGGAATAAGTAGAGTAACTTTCGATGATTATTTCATTTATGATGAAGACGAAATCCTGAGAATAAAAAAAATGCTTTCTGATCATTATGATGTTCCTGTTGGTCAGGTCTATACTCAAAAAGAATGGAACATCATGCTAGAGGAAGAAAGAAAAATGGAAGAGATGATGGAAAAAGAGTGGAGGAAGAATAATGTGTGACTGTGATAATGGATGGAAAAGTGTTGCAGCTATTGATGCTTCAGATTTTTGTGAATGCAACGATGGTGAAGATCTTAGAAAAGAAATGTTTGATGTATGGGAGGAAGTAGATGAAACTTCTAACTAAAGAAATCAGAAAAAAACTTCCTAAGCTTTATGCACAAGACGGTAAAGGTGACAAAGCTGTTGTCCATGTAAAATTTTTCACCCCCTGGAGCAATTGGACATGGTATGCTACAGAGGGTGAACCTATTCTGGATGAAAACGGTAATGAAGTTGACTTTCGGTTTTTTGGATATGTTGAGGGTCTGGAAAATGAATATGGGTATTTCTCCCTCAATGAAATCCGGTCTGTAAGGGGTCCATTTGGACTCAGAATCGAAAGAGATAAGTTTTTCGTACCCAAGACCCTAGAAGAGGTAAAGAGGGCTTAAAGGGGCTTTTTTAAATGACAAGAAAAATCAAATGGTATTATTGTCCTAGTTGTGACAAGAATATTACCCAAATGCAGACTACACCACCAGATATCTCTTTTAGCCCAATGTCTGTTACTCCGATTGCTAGGGATGGTAAGAGATGCCGTAAATGTGGTGAGCTAGTCGAAAAAAAAGAAAAATATTTCTAAATAGAGTTTACAAATATTTCATTGTGTGCTATACTGTAAGTGAAAATAGGATAAGGAGTATTAACATGATCATAAAAAGACTTTCAAAAGAAGAAATCGAAACCATCAAAAATATCCTTGATGGAAATGATGATCTGATGCTCAATCATCCAGATCTTTACGAGAAGCTTTACGACTACTACGTTTTTGAAACTGCTGAAATGCCTTATGGCACTGCCAAGGCTAGAGATGGTGATCCTGACATTTGGATCTTAGACCAACTAGATTACGAGATGAACAGATGAAAAAAATTCTCAAAATAATTTTCCTAGTCTGGTTGTTCAAGAAGCTTTTTGGGAAGGAGCAAGAACTAGTTTGCTCTAAATGCAATGGCAAGCTTTTCAGATACTCAAACTATCAAGAAAAACTGGTCAACTGTAACCATATGGAGGAATAATCATGGGATGGTGGAGCAAAGATATTCTTGGTGGGGATACTCCCCTGGATATGATGTGGGCTTTTGAAAAAGAGTTTGATACCGATAGTCTCTATCCTCTAGAAAACTGGAGTAATTATACAAGAACCAAAGTTAAGCAAGCTATTGATAATGATAAAGGGGGATTCTGGAGAGCAGTGAGAAAAGCTGAAGAAATGGCAGGGCATGAAGGTACTCAAATAGCTCTTCAAGTTGCTGCTGTTATTTGGCTTAACTCAGGTGCTAAGATAGATGGACTGTATATGAGTTCGTTCATTAAAGCTGCACAAGAAGATGTCTGGGCTAAAGAAGATGAGGAAAGAAAAACCGTAATGGACAACTTGATTGAAAACATCAAGAATTATTATGAAGCACAGCAAAAGGGTATGACAGATGTTTTCATTACAGTGTCCTCTGAAGGTCTTCTTGAAAAGATTGATCAGCATATATGCAAAGGGCATACTCCAAAAGAAGCTATTAAAGACCTGCTCTTTGGTATCAATAAGGATGCCCAAAAGAGAATCTTCAAAGAACTTCTAGAAGAACTAGAGAAAGAGTAAAAAATATTTCTAAACTAGGTTTACAAATATTTCATGCTATGGTATAATGTAATTAAACAATATAGGAAAGGAGATTGACCATGGCAATGCCAGCATTCAAGAAAGTCTTAGAGGAAAATGCAACTTCCAAAAAACCTGCCCCCAAAAAGGCCAAGGGAATGCCTATAATTGATAATGCTCCTGCAACTGTCAAGGAAGCTGTTGATCACTATGTAGAGCACAAGAAGCAGATGAAGGAGCATAAGGCAGAAATGGATGCTGCTAGTGATGTCATAGTTGAGTACGGTGAGCAGATTCAGGATGATCGTGGGTTTGAGGGGGATTTCTCCAAGAGCTACAAAATCCACGGTGACACTGAGGAAGTGTCTTTTGTCTCCAGCAACAAATACTCTGTCAATGCCGATGATGAAGAAACTCTGAAGGCTCTTCTTGGAAAATACTTCTCTCAGCTTTTTGAAGAAGAGTTCAATGTTAGCTTGAAGTCTGAAGTCCTGGAGAGTGAAGAGCTTCAGAAAGAACTGATGGAATTGATCGGCACTCAGTTTAGCAAGTTCTTCAATACAGTCAAGACTCTAAAAGTTGCTGATGATTTTGACAAGAAGGTTTATACCCTTCTGAATAAAACTAAGCTTAACAATGTTCGGTCTTTCGTAAAGAAAGCCAAACCTTCACTGAGGTAATTAAAATGAGAAAAACTGCTGCAATGACACTTAAAGATGGTAGGGGTAGAATGGTGACAGAGGGGAAAGAGTTCAAGATCGAAAAGATCAAAAACTCCACTGAATACGTTGCTGGTGAGTGGGTTAGCAAAAGGGACGTGGACCAGAAGATCAGACTTGGATGGGATATAACCATTCTTCCTTGGAACAAATAATGAAAGAAATTAATCTCAAATTGTCAGATCAGGTTTACAATGAACTAAAGACCACAATTGCTGTGAAAGGTATTGCTGGTGCTCTATACGGAACTGTTGATGCTGTTATTACTAAGCTGATAGAAAGTATTGAAGAGGGTAAAGATGATCTGACTCTAGCTTTTAAAAATGATCCAGAGAGGAAAGAGAAAGAATAATGTGTGAAATGTGTCTGAAACAACTTAGACATGAAGCACTGGAATACTTCAGATGTCTCTATGATGATCCTGATAATAATGATGGGATTTCTGAAGAGACTTACAACAACATAATTTCTTTGCATGAATGTATGAAGCTGCATGAATTACTCAAGATGATTGCAGAAAGAGAAGAAGCTTTTTACTGGCAAGATCAAAAGGAAAAGACAGTTGGTGTAGTTGAAGGAGTGGTAGAAACTTTTCATATGGATGAAGATCAGAAAAAAGAATACATGGTAAAATTCAAAAAGCTTTACCAACAGCAAGTCAAAGAGGAACTGGAGAAGCTTTATGAAGAACTTGACTAAAGAGATAGTTGATGATATCAATAATCTAGTTGATGATATCAATGATAGAAAGTCTCTTAAAGACTATGCAGAGATGGTAGAAGGTAAGAAATGCAGATGGTGTGGCAAAGCCTTTATTATAGATGAAAGTGATATTGATTACTATGATCATGAAGGTGGATGGAGTGTTAGGGGATTCGATAAGAAACAATGGCTTTCCGTTCACTGTGAGAAATGTGAATATGACTGGTCACTCTGGAAACTAGGAGTAGAAAGAGAATGAGATTATCAAAGTTCAAATATTTCTATCCTGAAAAACCTAAACTTGCACTTAGAGGACAAGCACTTTTTAAAAAGCTAAGTGAAGATCCTCTATGGGTTGCAGAACCTAAATACAATGGCTCCAGGCTTCAGCTTCATATATTAAATGGTGTGGCTGAGTTCTGGGGTAGACATGGAGATAAACTTAAATATGTACCTTCAAAGGAACTGGAGGAAGCACTGAAGACCTTTCCCCAATATGGTTATTATCTTTTCGATGGTGAGCTAAGGCATAATAAAACTAGAAATGTACGTGATAGAGTAATCCTTTGGGATACTATCATTCATAATGGCAAGCTTCAAAATGAAAAACCCTATTGGGCTAGAAGAAGTCTGTTATTAGATTTCTCTCTGGGACAAAGCACCAAAGAGCCAATAAGTATCATTACTCAATATACAAACGACTTTGATAAGGTCTTCAAGCAACTTATTCAGTTTGAAGAGTTTGAGGGTTTAGTTATCAAAAATACTCAAGGTATGTTAAATCTTGGAGTTAATAGTTGTCCTGACTCTAGATGGATGTTTAAGGTCCGTAAAGAGACCGGAAGACATAGGTGGTAGAAATGAAAATAACAGTTGATCTTAGAAGCTGTAGGGACTGTAGGCATATTGATCATAGTGGTGCTTTCACTGTGAGGGGAGCACGATTGATTTGTGGTCATAGTAATGCCTGTAAAAAAAGGGTCTCAAAAGAAGAATTTCTCCAAGAGTATCCAGAATATGCTAAAAGAGATCTAACACATTTCAAGTACCATTGGATTCATAGGGTACTCACCAAGAGTAGCAAAGATCCAAAAGTGATTAAGATTCCAGATTGGTGTCCTTTAAAACAAGGTGCCAGATATTAGGAGCACAACCATGGAACAGCAGGACCATGGTTATCAAGAGGGACATTTACCTGGAAAAGAAAAAGAAAATTTATAAACTAGGTTTACAAATACTCTGCTTTATGATAGAATAGTTTTGGAGGTTAAAAATGAAGGCAAGAAAAGAAACTACAAACAGCAAAAAAGAGAGCAGACGTTCAATGAGAACTGAGACCAGATTCATGGTCTTTGGGGAAGCTGAAACTATAAAGATTGATAACTGGACAGCAGACTATGGTGCTCGACTTTATGATGGTGTAATTCTTGCCATGGATGATCAAGGCATGTTTGTTACTGCTGGCAAAAGTCCTATTATAAATCTTTCTCTGAATGAAAGAATAACTGCACTCTTCAGCCTTGTTGGTATTGAAGAAAAAATCAGAGTTGAGGGGGATGTTGTCTGGATTAACAAGTATAGCAATCTTTATCCAAAGGGGTTTGCTATCAAGTTTACTGATATCAGCAATATCAAAATGAAAGATCTCAGGGAAGCTATTAATAGATCCTGGGTTCCAGAAAAAAAGAATGGTCAATTAAGTGTACTTAACATTCCCGATTAAGGAGGGGAAAATGAAAACACTAAAAAACCAAAATGGATCAATTCTAGTTATTGTTGTTGTCATTTTAATGGCAATGACAATATTGGGAAGTGCTATGTTAAGAATGACCCAGATAGAATTGATGATGGTTACAAATGACTATCTTCATAAAAGGTCATTCTATGCTGCTGAGTCAGGTGTGAATTATGCAATTGCTTCTCTTCCTGATGTTGGTGATTTCTATGCTCCAGATCCATCATGGACAACTACTCTGGAGTATGAGCTACCAACAGATCATCCTCATAATCCAAATTTCTTTGAAGTAGATATTTGGCATAAAGTTGGGGAAGATCCTGCAACAAGTATGGAAGCTGTTATTCGATGGGGTGATGTTAATGGTGATTATAAGAATGAAGAAAATTTTACTGTAGGTTATCCTGTTGAATACATTCATGCCTATGGTCATGCTGGACCAGAAGCTAGAAGAGGTCATTCAGAAGTAGAGGTTCAGGTAATAAGAGAATCCCTAGTGGTTGACCCTAAAGCTGCACTGTATGTTGGTGGAAATCTCCAGAACAATGGTGTATCACAGATTGCAGATGGTGACTATAATCCTATGTGTGTTGGCAGTGGTGTAAAAGATATTATTACCACTGGCAATGCTACTGCTGGCAATCAAGCAACTGATTGGACTGGTGGTTGTGGAACCTTCTGTGATATGGATAACAATGGTGCAGAGTATCCAGTTTGGGATTATGCCCAAAGGCTAATTCAAATGGGAGAAGAATTTACTCCTGCAAACAACATAGTTTTGGGTGATGCTGCTAATGATACAGGCATCTACTACTACAGGGGAGATATTGAAGTTCTAAACAATATTGATGGATATGGTATCCTTGTAGTTGATGGAAACATGACCATTGGTGGTAATTTAAGTTGGCATGGGCTTATCATTGTTACCGGAAACTCTACTTTCAATGGTGGTGGTAGCAAAGAGATTTATGGTGCTGTTATCACTGGTGGTAATGTTCTTGGCAATGGTAGTCCTGACTATCTCTACGACTGTGAGATTATCAATAAACTGGAAAACGAATA